>Ga0194110_10000032_pt1 | contig 177845 bp, 190 predicted proteins | sample TA2Kig1200mmetaG_FD_146192 | JGI IMG/M metagenome (GOLD analysis project Ga0194110, IMG submission 146192) | Freshwater microbial communities from Lake Tanganyika, Tanzania - TA2015032 Kigoma Deep Cast 1200m | ecosystem: Environmental > Aquatic > Freshwater > Lake | place: Tanzania: Lake...
TAGATGTTTGATGTTTTTTTGCGTTGTCATATTTTGATTTTTAAAAAATTTATACATATTAAACAAAATTGGTAGAATCGAAAAACTTGTTTGGAGATTCTACTAGAAATCATATAAACAAAATCTCAAGTCAAAAACTAAAATGAAGACATTTGACACCAAACTGATAATTGCAGTAGTGGCTACTGCCGTAGCATTAGGTAGTTTTACTTACCATTATGCGACTGCCAGTCATGGTTTTGAAACAGGAGCAATAGGTGGAGGATTACCCACTGTTGCAAATGTGATGCTGGCAGGACAAGTAATGAGACCTGGTGACTATCTTGCAATTGCAGACTTTAGCCCCAACTATGTGAGTGGACATTTACTAGTCAGAATACCATGCGATCCTACAACAAAGAAACCTTTGGTTACTCCAGTTGCTGGACACATCGACGAGCTTCTTGACAGGACCTGGGTGGCTCAGGCACAGCTAAACCTTATTCCACACGCAAGTTCTGGTGGAATTCGAGGAGTTACAGGAACCTGTGTGTATCATTCACACATTCCAGCAATAGACCTTGCTGGAGTAGGTAACCCTGGTGCACCAAGAGTAACGGACATTGGCTTGTTAAATCAAGGACAGACCAATGTGGTGTTTAGAACTGGAAACACTGCATCATTTACGTTACTCAGAGTAATAGGTGACATAAATCCACCAAACCAATACGGCCCAACAGGATCAATGCCTGCGCCGTATAATGCAGTGAACTTCCCTGAAGTAAATCTGTCAAACCCTCAAGCAAGCGTCACTACCGACACTGCTTCACACAGCGGCCACTAAAAATGGCTCTTTTTTCATTTTTTTTGGTTAGGTTATTTGTACAACAATTGTCATGCGATAAAAGTACAAGATCTAACTCACCAAAAACTGACATTAGATTTCTAGCATTGGGAGTTTTACTAGCTCTTGTCTGTTTAGCACCTGCGCTAAATGAGGTACATGGACTAACTACTGCCAAAAACTGTTCTGGATGTGTCAATAACACAAGCACTCAAGTCTTGACGATTTTTAATTTCCAGACCGAGGATAATCCTTTTCTTGCCGGCAATGCCACATTTATCGTAACACCAAATCCATATTCCCACACAACTAATGCAACTGATTATCTGGATCTTTCCACCTGGTTTAATTTCGTAGTTTCGGACAATGATCAGCTAGACTCCGACCCAATGTCTGGGATAATAGAACTAGTGGGAGTAAACAATGGCACGTACAGTATAATGCAGATCAGAGGCACTTCTGGTTTTGGAACTGCGGCATATCCTGTGGCATCAGATGAAATCACAGGAACAAACGGATTCAGCTATGTGACTCAGACTTTTGTCAACTTTACCACTACTGCGTCTACTATAATAGAACCTCCACTAATCAGCGATACACTATTTGACAAACTCAAAAACACAGGTGGTGCCAAAATAAATGGCATTGCAATATCTAGCAAAAATGACCTGCCTCCAGCCAAGATAGTTGCAATCTCTCAAAAATTGACGGCAACTCCGCCTGACCATATTGTTTTCACTCAGACGTTTTCAAATTCTGTGACTCCGTCCACACTAATTAGCACACTTGGAATTCCTACATATTCGCCGCCAACTGATACTTCATCTGGCACCAGTACTACGTTCATCCCTCCAGTGTATGTTGCACCAGTTGCTAATAATGGGGGAAACTTCATCGTCACCCCTGTAATGGATACAATAGTACCTGGTTCCAACATTATGATCAGAGCAGACACAGTGTCTCAGGGCGGTGCTCATCCAATGCTAGAGTCAATTGAGCTACCAATGAACACGCAAGGAAGCAATATTGGAATTAGCGTTAAAGTATCTAGTGCGATTCCATCCGGTTCACCATCGATTCCTTCGGGATTTGCCAAAATGTACTTGAATCTTCAAACAAGTGGTGATATTGATTTTTCTGACACCAGTGTGTATTCTGAGGATCCGACCATCAGATTCACACTTGAAAAAGTAGGTTCTGATTGCCCAACTGGCGTAACACTGTATCTTCAACAAGGAGACCGCTGGAGTGTGGTCGGTTCTAATCTGTCCCCTTCCTCTACAGGTGCTCTTACCTGCACATATGCAAAAACCGTTGATCACTTTTCTTCATATTTGGTCGGAACTGGAAACACCGAAGTTCATACTCATGGTGGTAGTACTTCCCATTCAAGTACTCATAATTCTGCATCACATGGTAGTCATTCTGGTCACTCACATGCCTCCATTGTAAAGCATGAACCAAGTGAACATCCATACGAGCATGCCATACTGCAAATAACAAAGCAGCTGACAATCTATGAAATACAATACTCACTGGAAACAGGAACTGCTCAAATCATAATTGGGACTGCGGGTAGTTTGGACGATATCGAAGTCCAAGTCCACGCACGAAAAACTGGACTATTTACTGCAAAGCTTGCCAAAATGAATCCATTTGAGCTGTTCAACAAGCAAAGTCACGGTGATCTTAACAAGTATGTATTTGAGTTTCCACTGGATCCAAACGAGACTTACTTTAGAGTATCCGTAGATGATGCAAAATATACCCTAGCGCAAACCGTCAAAATTGATGGAATCCGAGGAAAATTGGTACCGTGGTATGCCGATGCCTCTGAATCATCTGAGCACTTGGAACATGATTCACATGTGACGACCAATCCCGTAGAATATTCCACCAAATTTGATGGGGGAACAAAAACCGTATCATACAATGACGCGCAATTCCAAATCAAATATGAGATGGCTGGTGCAATCTCCGGTATTTCTGTAGACGAAACATCAAAATCAGTTACGTTTCTCTTATCAGAAATATCTGGAGGAATGGCAACCATCCAAATCCCAAGAAGCCTAGTTGATGCAGTTGGAGATAATTTCATAATCTTGGTCACAGCATCACCACAAGAACAAATTGATTATCAAATAATATCATCCACATCAGATAATTACACGCTGCAAATGAATCTGCCAGAGGGTGCATCATCGCTTACCGTAGTGGGTACTGCAGTTGTGCCAGAGTTTGGATTTTTGGCGCCACTAGTACTAATCTTGGCAATAATTCCTATTGTATTATCAAAAAGATTTCAATTCTAGAAAAAACTGGTGAGAAACCAAATGAATACAAAGAGATTTTCGACAAGTGTGGTTTCTCACCGATACACTGCATAAATTATCTATTACGAATAATTAAGAAAATTGGTAGATCTACCAAATTTGCTTCTCAAAAGCAGATTCTTCGTTTATTAGATGGATTTACCAAAGGCAGACTGTGAAATTACCAATATTGCTTGTTTTTGGCATAATTTCTGTACTATTTTACGCACAACCATCGTTTGGGCACGGTGTGGGAGGAGAAACATTGCCTCCGGTAGTCATCGATGGCAAAAATGCAACACTTTCACTTTTTGTAAATCCGCCAACATTTGACAAAAAAACAGGCGAATACGAAATTTTGCTAAAACTATACGAAACCGACACTCAGGCAGTAATACCACATGTGACGTATCTTGTGGAAATTAGCAAGGATGGAAAGCAATTACTCAGTGAGCGATTCCACGACGACGCTAGCAATTTATCCATCAAGGTTGAACCAAAAAATACTAACCAAGTAAAGATACAGGGAAGTAATTTCGGCGAACTAGGTTGGATGAAAAATACTGTTCTGTTTCCTCTTAAAGTAGAGGGGCCAATCTTTCTCTCAGGCGGACTATACAAATTTCATATTCAGGTTCTAACTATTAATGCAGACTCAAACAAACTGGATCCGCCAGTCACATTTGACGCATCAATTAGCCTCGCAGAAAAAACTGATTATCCAATATCTTACCAAAACAAGGACTATTCCTTTGGCATAATGTCATATTATGATACAATAAATGGCTTTGAATTTGATGAAAAATTTAGAACCATATCATTTTCAATGCCGTATGACTGGAGTCAGCAAAATATTGCGCAAACAAATGTGGTGCACCAAGAAATTCACGTACCGAAAACATTTCCAGAGATGCTTGTCACAAAATATGATGGTCTAGTCAATGGGATTCCAGTTCCTGAATATGCAATAACAATTGATGATTACACTACAGACAGCAGAATAGTGCACTTGGTACTAAACCAAAAGGAACTGCTCTCAATTGTTGATTCAGTACACGACAAGTCAATTATGGAGTTTGTCATATCGCCTAGCGCAGAAGACAAGTTTCCACTCTCTGCATATACTCAGAACGCCGTCTTTCAGGTAGGATTATCCTGGGAGCCTACGCCAATAATTCCTGAGCAAAAAACGCGATTTTACATAGACATTACTAGGTATTTTGCGCCCAAAATCCAAGAGGACGCAAAATTTGACTTTGTAGTAAAACAGCACGGAAAAGAACTCTACAGAAAGCCAATAACAGGACTAATTGGCGCACAAGAAAAGACCAATTTTCATGATTATACATTCACAAAGGAAAACCTTGGGCCTGCCATAATATCAATAGAGAGCATCAATGGAGAAAAATTATCATCTGTTGATTATGTGGTCGTGGTAAGGCAACAGGAAGAAAAAGGAACATTCCCAATTAGAATTCCAAGTGCCACACCTGACGGTGCACAGGGCAAGTACATTATTGATCTGACTTGGATTCCAGAAACCCTTCAACCGGGGGATGCAGAATTCATCTTTACCATTTATGATAGAAATATGCGGCCCGTCTCCGATGCGGAATATGACTTTGTTCTAATCCAGAACGGCCAGCAAATCTATGAAAATTCAGGAATTGCACAGGCAGGTGGCAGCTTTGAGGATGTGATATTTTTTGAGCAGCATAAAGGACCAGTAACACTTGCAATACAAAATATCGATCAAAGCGGCGAATCTATAGAATTTCCAATAGTAGTGACCCCTGAATTCCCATTAGGCTTGATATTGGTAATGGTATTAACGTTCTCTGCAGTTATTGTACTGTCAAAACTAAATAAGAAAACCGGACACATTCTACGTTACCCATTTTAGTCCCATCTCATTTTCATATCTGAATCCCAAAAGTACTAATTGTATTTTCTATTCTAATGTCTGTTTTGCTAATTACTAGTATTCTAGCAATTTTGTTTTTGTCCAATCTAACACAAAGATCAAAAACATGGCAAATGATGACAAAAAGAACACCAGCAAAGCAAAAGCACATGCAGACGAAATGCGAAAAAAGTTTCTAAAAAAATACGACGACGATTACAAATCAAAAAAGCTAGACTCTAAAAAAACAGATTGCGCTAGGCAAAGAAAAAGCTAGACTCTAAAAAGTATTCAAAATAGGCTCAAACCAGAGGCTTTTCGCCTTCGATGGGCTCTATTATTTCTGTAATTTCACCGTCGTTTATTTTCTGTAAAATTTCACATGATGCCTTTTTATGCAAAAACTCATTATTGTTTCCACACCTGTATGAAAAAGTACATCGAGGGCATCCAGCCTCGTTATTGCATGGACATTCTTTTACGATGGTGAGGCTTCGCTCAAATGCCTTTTCGAGTCTGTCGTATAATGCCTTGCTTGCACCATTTCCACCAATTGCTCCATCATAAATGAAGATCAAACCTGATGTGCCGAGTGAGATTCCACCTAAGTCCTGCGACACTCCTCCTGTGACCATATTGCTTCCTTCTATTATGATGTGCTCTGTTGCATGATATCCGCTTGCCTCTACATATTCTGGATTCTCAGATGATTCCATTTCTGAGCTTGGTGTTGGTGCATGAATTACGATTCCCTTTGTCACAAAATCATATTCTAGCGGTTTATCCAGTAGTACCTTTTGACCTTGGGTTACCTCCTGGCCTAATTCAATATTGACATAGCCGTAAACCTGTTTTTGTATATGCAGTTTGCAAAAATACACCTCTATTCCAAATGCACGCCTTTTCTCATAAACAGTCTCTATTGTAGGCCATTCTTCAGTTAGTGCCTTGGTATAATATGGATAGTCGCGCGGTATTGCAGCGAGCTTGGCGTATTGCTTTTGAGGGTAATCAAATTCCTTCACCTTATACCTGGTTCCAGCAAGAAAATAGATGGCAGATTCGTGCAGCTCTTCTAGTGCCATTGGCAAGACTCTTTCGCCTAGCTTTTTGTCATTATAGAAAATGTCAATGGACTTGCCTATTCCCCTAATGGAATACTCTTCCAGCATTTCTTTGATGGAATCATAGTTTGGCACATAGCGGTTTTCCTGCAAAATCAGATTGCCAGAGTCAACGTGTTTTTGGATTGCCTCGAAATGCTCTGATAACTCGTGCTTGACAATGGGTTTGTCGCACGCCATCGCAAGGACGTGAAATTCCTCGACAAACGGGTTTTTGGGGTCAATGTAGGTTTTTTCTACATCCTCAAAATAGTTGTCTGGGTGGTTCTTGTAGTATTGCGATATTGGGTCATTACCCAATGCCAGAAACGCAAATCCTCGCTGTCCTTTTCTTGCAGCACGACCAATTCTCTGCATCAGTCTGTTTACTGGAATGGTAGTTGAAATGACCCCATCCACATTTCCAACATCAATTCCAAGTTCCAGTGTTGGGGTGCACGATATTGACATTATCTTGTCTTCTTTGAATGACTTTTCAACAAAATTTCTATAGTTTACCATCAAGCCTGCACGATGGACTCGAATGTCGATTTTTTTCTTTTTTGCCTGCATTGCGACAAGCTCGGAATTTAAATGCGAATTTGAAAATACCATGGTTTTGTGTTTCTTTGTTACGAGTTTTTCAAGCAAGTCAATTGTCAGCGCTCGCTGTGTTCGTAGTGAAGGAAATACAATTACAAAGTCAGTTTCTCCTTTTTTACCAGATCCTGAGACTAGATGCATTTTTTCGCAAAAGAGATTCTCGCAAAATTCTTTAGCATTATCCAAAGTGGCAGAAGCTGCTACAAACTGGATCTTTTTGCAGACTCGCTTCAATCTTTTTATGATATAATGCACATTAGAGCCAAAAATCCCCGAATACACATGTGCTTCATCCACTACGAGAAATTGTAATCTCGTCAATAGGGATGCAAACTTTGTTCTGTACATCAAATGATAATGCACGACGTCAAAGTTTGTCACAATGATATTTGGTGGATTGTCTAAAATTTCCAGTCTGTCTTTTTGTTTTGTATCTCCATCAAAGATTGCTGCAGATAGGCCTACCATTTTTGCAATTTCCTGTATTTTTGGCAGCTGGTCACGTGATAATGCCTTTGTAGGATAGACAAATACGGCGGAAATTATGCCCAATTTTGCGTCTTTAGATATCTTGTGTATTACTGGTATTGCAAATGCCTCTGTTTTGCCAGACGCAGTAGGTGCAGTGATTATTACATTTGCACCAGAGATTATTTCCAGTATTGCATCTTCTTGGAACTTGTAGAATTTTGTAATGTTTTTTTCATATAGGTATTGTATTATTTCATCAGACAAACCCATTTCATCTACTGGTAGGCCAAATTCCGGATCGGGTTCCTTGATTGTCTTGTAATATGAAATATAGTCCTTGTTTGAAAATAAAACATCTCTAGTTATGGAGTCAGGTGTGTTGCTGCCTATCATAGATTCTATTTCATTTTTATCGCGAATAATTCCTTCCTCTTTTAGCTGAGAGTGCATCTCCTTTTTGTCCGGTGTCTGACCCTGATCGAATCTGGCCAAAAACTCCAAGTATACTTCGTCGATGTTTTTTGCATAATCGACAATGTCTTGTAGTCCGCACTTGGAACACGCAATCATGAATTTTTTGTTAAATGTTTTTTGAATGGAAATGCCAAACTCACATTTGGGACAGGAATACCTCAACTCACGCCCCATTAGGGGTAGTATGGATTTATGGTTTGGGTATGGTATTGTAACCCTCCCTACTTACTGATCGCATGCGTGCCTTACAAAAAATGGCCATTCTAAGATCAGCAAAGTTGGTAACAACGCGCACTTGGCCAAGTTTATCTATTTGGTATCACTTCACAATGGCATGGGAAGTAGTTCTGGAAGCTACCTGAGAGGAGTAGCAGAAGTTCACAGAAAGTACCATGCGGCCCTCAAGCGCGCAAAAAGCAGACAACAAGTTCTAAATGCTTATTGGAAGCACAAAAAAGAATCTGAACGCCTGCTGGCAAGCCATCTCCGAGACGAGATGGTTGAAGTAAAGCGCGTAAAGGACAAAATGGAATACAGATAGACAAATTGGAATAGGGATAAAACCCAAATTCCGCACTTTTTATGCCTTGAGCCGATACAGATTCTTTTCTAGTCGCTTATTTGCAAAGGCGTGATATTTTTTAACAATCTCAAATCCGAGATAATTTCGTTTTAGCTGCTTTGCAATCATCGCCACTTGGCCTGATCCCAGGAAAGGATCAAAGACAACATCGCCTTCCTTGCTAGAGTATTCTAGGATTTTTTTTACCAGTTCTGCAGGAAGCTTTGTAGGTGTTTTCTGGTCCCCTGTCCAATATTCACGTTTGATATCCCAGACGTCTTCTTTGTCCATATAGTGCAGAGAGCGACCTTGCTCGGTCTTTTCGGCCTTGCCAAATCTCACAAATGGATAGAATCTTCGCTTTTTGTTGTTTTTGCTCACATACACACAATGATAATGCGATGTGACAAACTTTGTTTTGGTCACTACGCCAAACTGGTATTTCCAAATTATGTGATTAATTGTGATAAATCCAACATCGTCTAGTGCATTTAAAATGTCTTTGAGGTTGTTCCACCCAGAAAAAACGTACATACTTCCAGAATCTTTGAGAATTCTATGCGCTTGCTTCATCCATTTTACGGTAAAATCGTAATAGTCCTTTTGCTTGATCTCATTATACCCCTGCATCACTCGTGATGCGGTTCGATTGTAGTTTTGCTTTGTTGCTCTAAAGTCAATTGCAAATGGTGGATCTGTAACGATTAGATCAATTTTGTTTTGGGACAAAAGCTGCATCCCTTCAATACAATTCATGTTGTAGATCTGATTCAGTGCTAGCTTGGCCAAATCTAATTATCCTTTGTGTTTGGACCAGACATCTTAGATGAGATGATTTTTTGCAACTCTTCATCTGTTTTGCCTGCAAAGTCGATTCCAAGTGATTTTGCAATAAATTCCATTTTCTGTCGCTCGTTTTGTACTGGTGCAGTAATGTTTGGCGTTGTATTTGTAATGCCTGCTAGCTGGTTTTGGATGTCGTTTTTCGTCTTGTTATATTCGCCCATCGCACGTCCAAGTTTTTTCGTAACCTCTGGGAGCTTTTTTGTCCCCAAGAGAGCAAACAGTCCTACAAAAATGATAATTATCCATTCACTGCCTGCAATGTTTAGCGAATACTCCAGCATGGCTTGATTTAGTCGTCTGCAAAAATAAGCCTAGCGAAAGTCTAGTTCTGATTAGCAGTCACCAACAATTCTACACAATCAAATTAAAGATCCAACTACGCCCTGAGATTCGATACGGATTCTAAAGGAGTGCTTTTTAAAAACATAGAAAAATCTCGAAATATCTGCAATTCTAGGCAGTCTGTGGCTCTAGGGATTTCTTTTTTGCAGCAGAGACTGCTGTTATGCCTAGACCCAATACAAAAAACACCAAGTACGGCATGGCGTTTCCAGAAAACTCTGAGATCAAGCCAGCAGCAATTGGACCAATGGACCAGCCTATTCCAAATGTAGTCTCGTATGCGCCAATTATAATTCCCTGGCTTTCCTTTGATGTCTTTCTTAGAATTATCTCTAGTGTCAGTGGAAAGATGATGGAGAACCCAAAGCCCAACAATAGCATTGCCAAGGAAAACTCTAGTATCGAATGCGACACAAACGATATTGCAAGGCCAGCAGCTATTGTACCAGTTGATGCAACCAGGGTGGTACTGGTGTGGCGCGCAAGTTTGTCCGTTAATGCTAGTGTAACTACACGTGATGCACCAAATACAAAATACAGAATCTCAATTTCCGTTGCCGACATGGTCCTGTCGTTTAGAAATGCAGGGTAAATCGTCAAAATCACCCCAAACGAAGATGCACAATAAATCAAAATCATAATTACCACTGGGAATTTTACTACCTGCTTTATTGCAGAAAGCGAAAACGTGGTGTTCTCACTTTGTGTGTGATTTTTTGTCAGCTGGATAGAAAAGATAATCGCAGATGCCATCACAAACGTTGCAATCTCAAATAATACTCTGTACGATACGTCAAGTCCTTCCAGAAGAAACGTGCCAATTAGCGGCCCAATCATAAATCCAGCGACGAAAAACCCCGTAAATCTTGCAATCTTTTTGACTCGAGTTTTGGCATCACTTGTACCAGAAATGATTGCCTCTGCAGGGGGCCAAAAAAATGCATGTGCAACACCAGTTACTGCGCGCAAGATCATCACCTCAGGTACTGTCTTTGCTAAAGAAAGTAAAAACACGGATGCACTGTTTATTGTAACTCCAACGCATAACAGCACACCACTGTTGAACCTATGAAGCAACATTCCAACAAAAACTGGAATGAGCATGTATGGAACAAAGTTTGCAAGGCCGATTAACCCAAGTTCTGCGTATGATGCACCAATTTCGTTTTTTGCAAAAATTGGAACAATTGGATTGTGAATACCATAAGATACTCCAATCAAAAGACCAGTAATGTTGAGTAAAATAATAATTCTATTCATTTGTATGCTGCAACCATTATTGCGCCACCCATTAGATCAGTGTCAAATTCTACTCGCGAGAATTTCTCTAGTAATAATCCTTCCAGCTTTTTATTTTGCGGCCAGAGCTTGTATGTACCATATAAGGTACCAAACTTGAGTCCTAGTCTTCCACCAACCGCAAATGCGATTATTGGTAATATTATTCTAAGATAAAATGAGACACCTGCTCGTGCGACAATATCATCTGGCTTTCCCAAATCCACAATAACAAATCGTCCACCTTTTTTCAAAACTCGGTGGATTTCAGAAATTGCAATTCTTAGATTTATTGCATCACGCAGAGAATATCCGCACAATACTGCATCGAATTGGTCTTCCTTGAACGGAATATGCTCAAAAACACCACATGACATGTCAGGCGATTTTGTAAAATACGTGCCGGTATTATGTAACATCGGCACAAGAGGATCATAAAGCGTAATTGTGATGTTACCATTGCAGATCTTTTCTGCAGTCTTGGACATGTTGCCAAACCCAGAACCCGCATCCAAGATACTATTTCCTGGGATGACTCTGTTTGTGATTCCACGGATTCGATGTTCTTTGTCTTTGCCAAGCGAAATGTACGAGTTTACTTTGTCATAAATTGGAATTATCTGGCGTAATACTTCGATTACTTCTCCCCAATAGCTTCCTAGGCCCATTGGCTTGGATACGAATAAGACATAATTTGTAGTAACTAGACTAGTTTGGCTTTGGGTATTTACTCTTGGCAGTAGTCGAGTATTTTTCAACATCTGCGTCGCTTACCATTTCTAGGACTCTGTTCTGCTTGGTGACTCGAGACATTCTGATACTTTTTTCCTCCTTTGCCTCTGCTCGTAGTTCAATTGCGGCAATTGCTAAGGCGGATGCGTCCTCTAGAGACATCTCATCGGTATAGTTTTTCTCCAAGAATGCGTTTACATCGTCGGCTCCTGCACCAATTGCGACTGCTGCATATGAGACAAATGTTCCTGAAGGGTCAGTAACGTAGATTCTGTTTCCGCTCTGGTCCACACCAGAAATGATTAGCGCTACGCCAAATGGCCTCACACCTGAATACTGGGTATATTGATGGCATCTGTCTGCTAGGTGCTTTGCCACTGTTTCCACTTCGACTTCCTCATCATAGATTAGCTTGTGGCTTTGGGAAAATGTTCTTGCATCATCAACTTGGACTCGGGCGTCTGGGATGTAGCCAGCTGCTGCAATTCCAATATGATCATCTACTTGGAATATTTTTTGTGTAATACCGGAAACCTGGAGTTTTCTTGGGATCTCTTCAACCGCCATTACTACTCCGTCCTTGCTTTTGACACCTACTGCCAGCGTTCCGCGCTTTACTGTCTCAATTGCATATTCTACTTGGTATATTCTTCCATCCGGTGAATACATTGTAGGCGTCATGTCATATCCGCGTGCTGGCATCATAATACAAAAACTAAATTTTTTGTCAATTTAAGCGTTAGTTGATGAATTCAGCCTAGTCCAAGGCAAATTGGAAGAGATTTGGAAACATTCTTCAAGCAAAACCAGTCCTGATCGTACCTGAGCCTGGAGCAGGTGGATCAGATCAAAGAAATGGTTGCCCGCAAATCAGGATCTGCATGAATGCCAGATCGCGACGTAAAACGAATGCTCCCTTTTGTCTTTACAGGCACAGGGGGCGTATTTACCAGACCTCAATAATTATGTCGTTATCGGATATCAGATGAATCCAAACCATCTTGCACAGTAAATGGGCCCGGATTACAAGGCAATTTCACATCACCTCAATGTATGTCCAAAAAAAATCTAGTCACAAAGCTTGGAAAAAAATACAGAGCAACACATCATTTATGTAATTATTTGGAAGCGAATATTTTGGCGCCAGATGATGTTATGCAAAACTGGCGCACCAAATGTACTGCAAAATAGTCTATATCTGAATTGCAATTACTATTTGGTCTTCTTTTTTGATAAACACCTACAAGCTTTGCTTTGAAACCATACTTTTTGTGGCCTAATTTTACTGCGTTTTGCGCCTTCAATTTTGTTGTAAACCATACCGTCCATCAATGCAGTATCCGTCTGGTTCGCCGCACATCCCGCAGGAACTATTTCACCAACAGGGTGTTTTTGACTAGCGGTGCCTTACCGGTATTTTTTGCGGTCAGAACAAAGACCAATCCATCTGAAAACGTAAACCAGATCGACGTCTTGACTCCATTTCCGCTTTTTTGTAGGTCTCTGGGTTGATGTCTTGTGTTTGTCCGGACTGCCAAGTTATCTGACTCATCACTATGTGATGATGCGATCAAATATTTTACGGTAAACAATTCTCAACAGACTTAAATAGAATTTGGATCGAGAGATCTCGATCAAATTGGTTCAGGCAGATCCATTCAAGAATGCACTAAAACAACTTGATGATGCTTGCGCAATTCTCAAAGTTGACAAAGGCGTCAGAGACTATTTGGCAGAACCAAACAAGGTTTTGCGAGTAAAACTTCCAGTGAAAATGGATAACGGAAAAATCCGAACATTCATTGGATTTAGAAGCCAACACAACAACGACCGCGGTCCATACAAGGGAGGAATCAGATACTTTGATCCTGAAGGTGGCATCGAGTACATGGAAAAAGAAGTCAAGGCATTATCGTCTTGGATGACTTGGAAGTGTGCAGTAGTAGACGTACCTTTGGGCGGTGGAAAAGGAGGAATCTTCGTCAATCCGAAAAAAGAAAAACTATCTGAGGGTGAACTTGAAAGATTAACCAGAAGATATGCATATGCAATCTCTGAGATTATAGGACCGCAAAAGGACGTTCCAGCACCAGACGTGTATACGACAGGCAAGGAAATGGCCCAAATTATGGATGTTTACGGTAAGGTTTCTGGCAATGAATATCAACCAGGAGTTATCACCGGCAAACCAATTCCATTGGGTGGCTCGCTTGCAAGAAACGTTGCGACTGGTCTTGGATGCGCATACTGTGTCCGCGAAGCTGCAAAGACAATCGGCCTTAAACTAAAGGGGGCAAAGGTTGTCATTCAGGGATTCGGTAACGCGGGAACATTTACTGCAGAGTACCTACAAAAAATGGGTGCAAAAATAATCGCAGTAAGTGATACCAAGGGTTCAATAATTAATCCAAACGGATTAGACCCAAAAAAAGTCCTCGAGTTCAAAAACAAGACTGGCTCCGTAGTCGGCTATCAAGGAAGCAAGAAAATCACTACTGAACAACTACTAACCACAAAATGCGACATTTTGATTCCAGCAGCATTGGAAAACCAAATCAACGCATCGATTGCAAGAAAACTCCAATGCAAAATCATTGGCGAAGCTGCAAACGGTCCAACAATGCCCGAAGCAGACCCAATCATCTACCAGAAAAAGATAGTTGTCATTCCAGACATATTGGCAAACTCTGGCGGTGTTTGCATATCATACTTGGAGTGGGTCCAAAACAACATGGGCTACTATTGGTCGTTTGACGAGGTAGCATCAAAGATGGAAAGCCACATCACACGTGGATTCCGCGACACACTTGCACTGTCCAAAAAGCATAAAATCGACATGCGACGCGCAGCGATGGTTCTGGCAGTTGACAGAGTTGTTGAAGCATTCAAAGCTAAAGGCCTATGGCCATAAACTTTTCTATTTTTATCATATATGCTAAAATTATGTCCAATTCGATGCTAGTTTCATGGCAAACAAGCACACCATAATAGTAATTGCGTCAATTGTTGTGATTACAGGCTCTCTTGGATATTCTTCGGTTAATGCAATTTCTGCACATGGCTTGGAGTTTTCATGGCCTGGCAAGTTTGACTTCCTCTCTGTTATGAATGACAAGACTGTAAATGTGTGCAATCCATCTGGTTTGCCATCATCGTTTTCCAAATATTCCTTTACGATATTCTATGACGGAAATGATCTTGGCACATTTAGCACCGGCAGGGGAGGCCTTGGGCCAAACAGCGACGGAATTGTGGTTGGCAAATTTGTCTCAGAGAACGACAGAATGGCAAGCATATTCTTTTCATTTTTGGACACTGAAACAGGAGGAACTGATGTGACTCGAATCAACACAGATAAAATTAAAGTTACCACACAGCTGGAATCCACAATACTTTGGATGGTTCCGCATATTGTAACACAGGAATATCTCGGCGTGGAATTCATTGATATGATAAACAAGCCGACAAGCTGCGAAAAATAATGTCTGATATACTGGTCATAAAAAATACTGGCCTGGAAGGCCCAGGTAAAATAGGGGAACTGCTAGAGTCTGATGGATATAATCTACAGATAGTTTCTGCAAAAAGGCAAAAGATTCCAGAACTGGATCATGCGATGGTCTTGGTCTTGGGTGCACCAGAGAGTGCAAACGATGATCTACAGTATCTCAGGGACGAGCTATCGTTAATACAAAAAGCAGTGCAAAATAACATCCCTATACTTGGGGTCTGCCTTGGCTCGCAGCTCATCGCAAAATCATTTGGAGCTGAAGTATATCCGGGACCAAAAAAAGAGATTGGATTTTACCATGATGTAATACAAGACAAGGCCGCAAAATCGAGCCTGTTTTCAGGCCTGTCCGACCCGTTTTCGGTATTTCATTGGCATGGTGACACATTTGATATTCCATCTGGGGCGAAAAGACTCGCTTATTCGGAATTGTATAACCAAGCATTCCAGTATGGGACGGCGGTTGGAGTGCAATTTCATTTTGAGGTAGACTCGGATACGATAAAATCTTGGCTTGATAACACACAAGAAAATCTGAATGTACCGTATCTGGATCCAAAAAAGATCCGATCGGAAATTGACGACAATATCGGCATAATCCAAAAAAACATGAAAATATTTTACAAAAACTTCAAGTCAGAATTCAAACTTTGACACAAATTTAATATACAGAACTGGGGTGTGTCCGATCACGTTATGAAATCAACTCAGAAAATTTTCGATGAAACAATGAAGACAGACCACAAGGTTATCACCGAGGATGTCTCTAAATCAATTCTAAAAGCATACGGCGTTAAAGTCCCGCCATATGCACTAGCAAAGACTGCAACAGAAGCAGTCAAGGCATCCAAAAAAATCGGATTCCCACTAGTAATGAAAATTGTTTCCCCACAAATTCTTCACAAGACTGATGCAGGTGGAGTCAAAGTTGGAGTTGCAAATGCAAAAGAAGTCAAAAAAACATTTGATTCTATTATTAAGAATGTGAAAAAATACGACAAGAAAGCCGAGATCAAAGGAGTCCTCTTGGAGAAAATGGTTCCAAAAGGAGTCGAAATGATCGTCGGACTACAGGTCGATCCTCAATTCGGCCCTGTGATAATGGCAGGCCTTGGTGGTGTGATGACTGAGGTCTTCAAAGATGTAGCATGGAGAATGCTACCAATCACCATGTCAGATGCAAAGTCCATGATTGAGGAACTAAAGTCTTCAAAATTATTCAAGGGTTTCAGAGGAAGCGCACCAATTGATCTGAACATGCTTGCAAAGGCACTAGTCCAGATAGGCAAAATCGGCGTAGATAACGCATCACATGTCAACAGCATTGATTTCAACCCAATAGTGGTATATCCAAAATCCTACTTTGTCGTAGATGCAAAAATAATCCTTGCAAAAGAGGTAAACCCTAGTGCAATATCAAAAGCAACACCAAACGCACAATTCATGGAGAAGTTCTTTACTCCTGCATCAGTTGCACTAGTAGGTGCATCTGCGACACCGGGAAAGGTCGGAAACTCTGTCTTGGACTCTCTTGCAAAACACGACTACAATGGATTAGTATATCCAATCAACCCAAAGTCAGAAGAAATTCTTGGGGTAAAATGCTATCCCTCAATTGAGGCGATCCCAGGAAACGTAGACCTTGTAGTGGTTTGTGTTGATTTGTCAGTCACACCACCAGTATTGGAGCAATGCGCAAAGAAAGGAATACACAACGTGGTTATCGTATCTGGTGGAGGAAAGGAGCTTGGAGGAGAACGTGCAGCATACGAAGCTCAAGTTAAAGAATTATCAGAAAAGCACAAAATCCGAATTATCGGTCCAAACTGCATCGGAATGTTCAATGCAGCAAATAGACTTGACTGCGCATTTCAAGGCCAAGAAAGAATGGTCAGAGCGAAACTTGGAAATGTCGCATTGCTATCACAATCTGGTACAATGGGGATTAGTTTCCTAGAGTCTGCTGACTCGTTTGGTCTATCCAAAATGGTCAGCTATGGAAATCGCTCCGATGTAGATGAAGCAGACATGATCTGGTATCTGGCATCAGACCCACAAACCAAAGTAATTGCACTATATGTAGAAGGTTTTGGAGATGGACGCAAGTTCATCGAGACTGCCAAACGAGTAATGGCTGAAAAGAAAAAACCAGTCGTAATTTGGAAGAGCGGAAGAACCGAGGCAGGCGCAAAACAAGCAGCCTCTCACACCGGATCACTTGGAGGCTCTAACGCTATTATCATGGGAGCATTCAAGCAAGCAGGAATCATCTCAGTTGATAGCTACCAGGAACTAGTGGCAGTAACAAAGGCACTAGCATGGCAACCAGCTGCCAAAGGAAACCGGGTCGCAATGTGTAGCAACGGTGCAGGTCCTATGATTGGAGGAATCGACCAGTTTGAAAGACTGGGGATACAGCTTGCAACAATCTCTCCAAAAATACTAGAAGAGATGAAGGCACATTTCCCACCGACATATGTCATCGGCAAGGGCAACCCCGCAGATGTCACAGGAGGCGCAAACGCAGAAGATTATAGATACACCATAGAAAAATTCTATGAAGAACCAAACGTCGATATCGTGATGCCTTGGTTTGTATTCCAAGACGACCCACTGGAGGAGACCATAATACAACACTTGGCTAATTTCTCAAAGCAACAGAAAAAACCACTGCTTGTAGGCGGAAACGGTGGTCCGTACACAAAGAAAATCTCTGCACTAATCGAAAAAGAGGGGGTGCCGGTTTATGACGACCTTCGAGACTGGACAGCAGCTGCCTCTGCACTTGCTCAATGGGGCAAGCACCTCTAAAGGTTTATTTCAAGTGTGAATTTTTCCTAGGATCATGGCTTTAGTTACGACTTCAAAATCAAACGGAATTGCTACAGTCAAGATCAACAGGCCAGACAAGCTTAATGCAATGAACACAGATGTTGCACACGAACTCGTCTCTGTATTCACACAACTAGACACTGACAATGACGTCAAAGTCATAATCCTCACAGGAGAAGGCGAAAAGGCATTCTCGGCAGGAGCAGACATTGAATACATGTCAAAGATTTCTGCAGACGAATCAGTAGAATATGCAAAACTTGGACAACTAGTCACCAATACAATTGAGCTGGTGTCCAAGCCGACAATTGCTGCAGTCAATGGATTTGCACTGGGAGGAGGATGCGAGGTTGCAATGTCTTGCGATATTAGAATTGCAGCAGATACTGCTCGGATGGGCCAACCAGAGGTAACAATAGGAATTCCACCCGGATGGGGAGGAACCCAGAGACTGATGAGAATTGTAGGGATTGCAAAGGCAAAGGAGCTTGTCTATACTGGAAAGATGATTAAAGCCGATGAGGCATTGCAAATCGGCCTAGTCAACCAGGTGGTACCTTTAGCATCATTGATGGAAGAGACACTAAAGATGGCAAACCAAATTGCGTCAAATTCCGTTTCCGGAGTAAAAATGTCCAAAATAGCAATCAACAAGGGTCGAAATGCAGATCTCGATACGGGTCTAGGAATAGAACTATTGGCGTGGAGAAACTGCTTTACCGATCCAGACAGAGAACAACGCATGACTGCGTTTGTAAACAAGTCCAAAAAGTAAGCTATACCTAACTTTTCTTTATTATTACTATTCTACTAGGGGTGAAAAGCTTATTATAATTTGGAACGACTTGTGAGTTCATGGCAACCGAACAAACACAAAGACTCGTAACAATCACTCCAAAAGCAGCGGAGAAAATTGCCGAGTTTATGAAAGAAGAAGCAGACAAGCCAGAATACCTGAGAGTATATGTTCAAGGTGGCGGATGCTCGGGCCTTTCCTATGGAATGGGCTTTGAGGCAAAGCCGGAAGAAGATGACACTGTCATCGAAGAGCAAGGAGTCAAACTACTAGTTGACAGCTATTCACAAGAACACCTCAAGGGCGCAAACATCGACTACATCGAGTCTCTGATGGGATCCGGATTTAAGATCAACAATCCAAATGTTACAAAATCCTGCTCTTGCGGACACTCTTTTAGCACCGAATAACCCCTTCATTTTCTCATTTTTGTAATTTTTTATGCGTTTATCATCGTAAGCACTTATATCTGTGAACTGAAGAACAAGGCTATTGATCTTTAGGAGGAATATTTTCATATGCCACCAACAGGAATTGTCAAATATCACGTTAAGCTATCCTTTGAAGTTGATGGACTCGTTGAAAGAGCAGACATCATAGGCGCAATCTTTGGCCAGACCGAAGGTCTGCTAGGCCCAGAGATGAACCTAAATGAGCTCCAACGGCTATCAAAAGTCGGAAGAATAGAAGTAACTGCGACAAGCACTACAAACACCACTAAAGGTGATGCACTAATACCAATGTCGACTGACGTTGATACCGCATCGCTAATAGCTGCGGCAATTGAAAGCATAGACAAGGTAGGTCCATTCGACTGCAAGTTCAAGCTAACCGCAATCGAGGATGTACGTGCCACAAAAAAGGACGACATTATCAAACGCGCAAAAGAGATCAAGCAGCAATGGGCTACAAAGACCATTTCAGAAGGCGAAACAATGCTCAAGGACATTCACGAGGGAACCTCGACATCTGGAAAGCTCACAACATACGGCAGGGGTAAGCTTCCATGTGGACAGGGCGTCTTTGAGTCTCCTTGGATTATCCTAGTTGAGGGAAGAGCAGACGTAATCAATCTGCTCAGGGCAGGAATCGACAACTCATTAGCAATAGATGGCGCACGAATCGACGAATCAATTCGTGAATTGTGCGACCAAAAGGACAAAATCGTTGCATTCCTAGATGGAGACAGAGCAGGCGGATTCATACTCAAAGAGCTCAAAAGTGTAGTCGATATTGATGTGGTACACCGAGCACCCGAGGGAGTCGAAGTCGAAGAGCTCACTCCGCAGCAAATAGCTGACATACTAAAGCCAACAATTGAGGAAATGAATAATCCAAAGGCAAAACCAACACTGAGTGACCCTAACGACAAGCCAATGGCAGAGATTGCAGGAAAGACATTTTCGCAAATCAACGAAACACTAGAAGCAATTGGCCTTGACTCAAGCAAAAACGAAGTCTTTAGGGTTCCAATATCGGAACTTGTCTCTAAACTTTCAGTTCAAACCGGCATCAAATACCTGATACTTGACGGAATTGTGACACAAAGATTGGTAGATGGAGCAAAGCAGGCAGGTATCGAGTGTGTAATAGGACACAGAGTTGCCAACCTGACTAACAAGGACGGAATTTCGCTCAAGACATTTACCGAACTTGGTGTCGCATAAACTCTTTAACTCTTTTTTCTTTTTTGTTATACAATGACAGAGCTAAAAATCCAGCACCTGATCACACTTACTGAATTGTTATCTAAGGGTGCAAAAAATAACTATGTCGCTATCACTACCAGTACTTTGGGAAAGCAAATCGGAAAATCCCAACAGGCAGCATCAAAGCATCTATTGGAGCTAGAACAGGGCGGATTCATATCTAGAATTACTGCAGGTAGAAAGGTCTCTGTAAAACTGACGCAAAGGGGGTATGAACAAATCTCTGAAATCTATGGGATTCTAAAAAACAACCTAGAGTCGACGCCGTCCACAATCGATGTTGACGGTGTACTGGTTGCGGGAATGGGAGAGGGAAAATACTACATGTCGCTCAAGGGATACACAAAACAATTTTTGCACAAAATTGGCTATGTTCCTTTTCCTGGTACACTTAATGTCAAGCTGGACAAAAAAGAGCAGATTGAATCACTGCGCCAGCTTGCAAACCTAGAAGGAGTCAAAATAGACGGATTCTCTGATGGAAAAAGAACATACGGGTGGGTCCGGTGTTTTGCGTGCAAAATTAACGGTAAAGTCGACGCGCAGCTCATACTATTAGAGAGAACTCATCATGATCTATCCACAATAGAAATAATATCAAAGGCAGAGATTCGCAAAAAATTGGGACTCAAAGACGACGCAAGCCTCTCCATTAGAATCAAAGTCTAGATTCCGTGCAGCGCCTCACCGTACTCTTTTTCTATCTTGGAGCTGGAGTATTCCGGAATTGGGGACTGGAGCCTTGCCACCCGAATATTTAGGCCAAGACTCTTGCAGCCATCTGTAATGAATTTTTCTTGGTGTACCTGGTCGTATCCAAGCGCGATAATGTCCGGCTTTACTCGGGACACTGTCTTGAAAATGTCGCCTTCACTACCTATTAGACAGAGTCCCACCATTGAGAGCGAACCAATGAGCTCCTGTCTCTGTTCTTCAGCGTGGAGCGGTCTTCTTTTTTTCATTTTTACTGCGGTATTTCCTGTAGCAATTACTACTACTAGCACATCACCAAGTGCCTTTGCCGCATTTAGCGTGTAAATGTGGCCTGGATGAATAATATCAAAGACTCCACCAGCTAAAACAACATGCAGGGCGCTTCTACCAAACTCTGTTAGGGCGTTGTTTTCTGATATCATTAGATTTTTTTTCAATACTGTAATTCTTTCTTGGATATAGGATTCTGAAAGATTTGTACGCCTAATTGTATGCTCTATTGGGTTTTGTCCTGTTAGTGAGCAGACATAAAGCGATGATAAGATTCCTCTGTCTATTACGTCCAAAGCATTAGCTCTACTCTGTTGTGGTTTTTAATTTGTTCTATAGTTCTGGCTCTATTCCCTTGGCTATTCGCAGTGCATCCACAAGTCCGTCTGCATATCCTATAGACAATATTGCAAGCTCGTCCTGGCCCTGGGAGTAGAATCTCTCTGCGTCCTTGATGTACAAGTCTGCATTCTCTAGAACTCCTGCAAATTCCTTTGAATCCTTGTAGTATGGTGCGATTTGGTCCAGCGCTCGCCGGACCATCGGTATGTATTTTTTCATCATTTGTGCAGAAATCTTTTCTATTTTTGGAGTATTGTCTTCTGGAATGGTAAAACAATGTCCGAGCACCTTTAGTGCGTCCGATTCTGTAAAGTGCATTATTCCGGGAATTATTATTGTGTGCGGTGGCGCGCCAAAGTCATGCTTTGCCAAATCAGAGAATCTTGCAGCAATGATTTTTTGGTCGTCCTGACCTATCCTTGATGCGATAATTCCATATGTATCAGCAGAGAAAACTTTACGGTTTTGCTCTTTTTCCTGATCCAATAGACTTGATATGGCGTCTTTGGGATCCAAAAAGAAATTCCTGTTTTGACTCCATTCTAATAATACTATGGTGTGGTTTCCCAATTTCAAATTCTCAAATATCGTATAATACGCAGTAGAAGATGGAATCCCACTCATTATGGTCACTGTCTTTCCCACCTTGTAAAAGTGGAGGCCGCATTCTCCAACCAATGATGTTATAGCTGATGATGCGTGGATTGTGTCAGTTATGATGCCTTCTTGGATTGCTCGCACACGCAACTCGATATGCGTTGTGGCAATGTACGGGTCGCCATAGGACAATAACGAAACCTTACCGTTCTTTGCTGCCTCTAGGATTTCCCTTCCGTCCTCGACCAGCCACCTTGGCGCCAGCTTGAATTGCCCCCTTGTTATTTCTTGGAGAAACCCTATCTGATTTTCTGGTATGGGGCTTGTAAACTGCTCAAAATACACAACGTCTGACTCTGAGATTATTTTTCTTGCCTTTTCAGATAATGCTTGCGAGCCACCAATTCCTAGGCCAACAAAGACTAGCATTATTTTTCTATCTTTGTGTCGTGGAGTCGTTTTAGGTGATGCAGAGTGTTTCTGATTACTTCAATGCCACGGAGGTATTCGTTCATGGATACTCGCTCATCAATTGTGTGAGATGCGTGCGGGTCTCCTGGACCATATGTAACAACAGGAATATTCCACAATGTGCCAATGATGTTCATGTCCCCTGTCCCTGTTTTTCTGATCAATGACGGCCTCTTGCGCTCCACATCCATCACTCCTAGCGTGAATGCTCGAACTAGGGGCGAGTTCATTGGCGCCTCAAACGGCTCTGTTTCGTCTATTACAGAGTATAGTGCTTCTACTTGTTGCTTTGATGATAGCTCTGCGACCTTGGTTGCTATTTTTTCTCCCACTACCTTGCAGTTGAGCGTTACTGGGATCCTAATGTCCATTATGGTATGGCATTCCTTTGGGGTGACGTTGTGGCTATCCCCTCCCTTGATTTCAGTGATGGTTGCAGTCAGCATCATTCCCTTTGATTGGCCTTCCTGGTTTTCCTCCAGTGCTTTTTTGAGCTCTGCGGTGAACTTCAAGGATTCTTCGATTGCGTTTCTTGCAAGCCATGGGGCAGATGCGTGTGCCGAGTCACCCACATTGATTTTAAGATTGATTGCGATTCTTCCCTTGTAAGCTATTGTGACATTTGTTATCCCTGATGGCTCACCAAAGACTGCATAGTCGATGTCGAGCTTTTGCTTTGCCAGGTTTTTGATTCCTGTTGCGTTTCCTTCCTCGTCTACTGCCCCAACAAAAATTATGGTACCGTTATTTTTGTGGACTGTTGATGCTGCCAGGAGCATTGCCATAAGTGGAGCCTTCGCATCGGATGCTCCCCTACCGTATAGAAAATCACCTTCCTTTCGGACCTTTACTTTACCCGGCACTGTATCCATATGGCCACAAAGCAAGACTCGTGGTGAGCCGGAGCCAATTGTCGCAATTAGGTTTCCCACTTCATCGATTTTGATGTTGTCAAATCCCAAGTCGTCACACTTGTCTGCCAGAAATTCTGCCATTGGCTTTTCTGCTAATGACGGCGTGTACAGACGCAGTGCCTTCTCTAGCATTTTAATAGAGAACCTTGGGGTTATTGTAAATGACGAGTCCATCTTTTTAATTTCCTGATTTTACTGCGTATTCTAAAATCTTTGCGGCAATGTTGACGCCGGTGACCCGGGCAACATTTCTGTATTCAGTAGTATTGTTTATCTCATGAATAACTATGCCACGCTCTTTGCTCTCCATTAGGTCAATTCCCACTATTTGACCCTTGACGCATTCCTTTGCCTTGATACAGACTTCTTCTAGTTCTGGGGTTATCTCGCATACTTCTGCAGTGCCTCCAAGGTGGGTGTTTGTCTTCCAGTTTTCTGTCGTGGAATTGCGATATATGGCGCCCACCACCTCGTCTCCAATCACTATGGCTCTAATGTCTCGTGGTGGCCTTTGAACAAATTCTTCTAGATAATGAATCTGGTAAATTGGGTACATTTTTTCCCGCTCTTCTATGATTCCTTCGGCCGCCTCTCGGTTGTTGAGCCTCTGGACCATTCTGCCCCAGCTTCCTACGGTTGGCTTGATAACCTTTGGATAACCAACTCTGTCCAGTGCGTCTAATGCAGAATCCTTGGAAAATGCCACACTCACATATGGCGTTTCAATTCCAGCGTTTCTTAGCAAAGTATGTGTGAATAATTTATTGCCTGCATAAACTCCGCAGTACAAATTGTTAATGACATTAGCGCCCATTCCTTCTAGTGCCGCTGTTGCGTGCAGATTTCTGTAATAGCTGACGCATCTTTGAAGTACTGTGTTGTATTGGGATTTTTTATCGACATCTAGCACGAGATTCTTACAGTCTACCATTTCGATTTTAATATCTAGTTTTTGGGCAGCCTCGGTGAGGGCTTTTTCTTCTGGTCGAACAGTATCGTAGAGAATCGTTATCGGGTGGCTCACTGGCCCCAGTCCTCTCCGACGCTTTGAGCTGGCTTAAGCCCAAATCCGCCTGAGGCCTTGGTTAATTCAAAGCTTGCCCCACAATCTGAGCAAGTTACCAGTTCGCCTTCTACGGCATCACTTGGAATTGAAATATCCGAATCACATTCAACACATTTTGCCATGGTTAATCCTTACTGTCCTTTACGTCATTAATTATCTTTCTTTCAAGTTTGTTATCAAGTGGGATTTCCAACAGGTCGCCCATTCTGAGGTTTTTAAGACCTGCAGCTACTGCCTTTGCCTGGTTGTCGTCCTTTGGCAGGCCAAGTATTGACATGAGATATGCAGAACCACTTTTGCCGGCTAGCTCCCCAAAGACGATTCTTCGCCTGTTGCCTACGATTCGCGGCGGAATTGGTTCGTAAGCTGCCGGATTTCTTAGAATGGCCGCCAGGTGGGTTCCTGCCTTGTGCTTGTATGCTGTTGGGCCCACAATTGGTTTGGAGTCGTATGGTGGAATGCCTGTGTATTCTTCGATTAGTCTTGATAGGTCAGTCAGCATGTCTAGTCTGAAATCATTTGGGGATCTATAGAGATATGTCATTGCAACTGCAACTTCTGCCAAAGACGGTATGCCTGTTCTCTCGCCAATTCCGTCTATTGTGGTGTGAATTTGGTCTGCCCCTGCATCAATTCCTGCAAATGCGTTTGCAACGGCTAGGCCAATATCATTGTGGCAGTGCACATCTAGCGGGACTTTAATTTTTTCTTTTACCATTTTTACAAAGTTGAACATACCTTTTGGTCTCATTATTCCTACAGTATCTGGCAGACTAATTCTGTCAACGCCGGCCTCCTCGATTGCCTTGCATACTTTAAGCAGAAATTCCGGGTCTGCACGGGAACCGTCCTCTACAGTGAATCTCATTTTTAGGCCATGTGATTTTGCATATTCTACTGTCTCTACCGCTCTGCGCAATGCCTCTTCTCTTGTAATTCTTAGCTTATCCTTCATGTGAATATCTGATATTCCAAGATAGGTTGCAGTCCATTTTGGGTCACATTTTAGTGCAACGTCTACGTCTTCCTTTAGTGCGCGAACATGCGCTACAATATCTGCCTTCAGGCCTTGCTTGATGATTGTCTTTGTCGCCTCAAAATGATCTTCAGATACTACTGGTGAAATCTCAATTTGGTCTACGCCAAAATAATCAAGCATCCATGCAATTTGGATTCTCTGCTTGTTGGTAAATGTCACACCTGGGTGCTGTTCGCCCTCTCGAAGCGTACTGTCCAATACGTGGATTCTTCGAGGCTTTTTGTCATACTCGTTGTGCAGGTGTGCGTAATAGTTTGGGTCACTCATTGCAGAGATAGCAAGCCGTAATACTAGTTATAAACAATTCGTACTAAAAACGGCATAAATCAGAGTAAAAAAGGTGAATTTCGGCTAGAAGCGAAAAAACTGACTCGAATTTCGCTTTACGTTACTTCGCGCAGTATTATTACGGTGTTCGTGTCGGATACACCAGGCACTTTGCGTAGTGAATCAATTGCCAGATTAATCTCTGTGATGTTTGGAGATGAAATTATTACTGCAATGTCGTACTGTCCTGTGATTTCGTATACTGTCTTAACCCCGTCTAATTTGGTGAGTCTTGCAGAAACTTTTGATGTGTCCATTGATGATTCCACTGATATGAGTACAATTGCCTTGGTAGAATTTTTCTCGCCAATTTCTATTGTGAATTTTTTGATTATCTGATTGTCGGTGAGATTTTTGACTCTTCTTCTCACGGCAGATTCTGATAGCTTGAGTTTTTTACCAATATCAACAAATGATTCCCTAGAATCATCCTTTAGGATTTTTAGAATTTCGTCGTCTACTTTATCCTTGTACATTCTTTCTTCTCTCTGATTCCTTGGTAAATAATCTATCTAATACTTCTAATACTTTTGTTATTTCTACCTCGCTCATTACTAGAGGTGGTAGAAATCGGAGTATGTTTCTGCCTGAATATAACAGCAAGACACCTTCCTGTATGCCATCTAATAGTATGTCTTTTACTTCGAACTTCATCTCTACTCCAATCATCATGCCTTTGCCACGAACATCTCGAATGATTGGGTGTTTTGCCTTTAGCTTTTCTAGGCCTAACATGAATATTTTTCCCATCTTTGCTGCATTGTCGACTAGTCCGTCTTGGGTTAATGCTTGGATTGTTGCAATACCTGCCGCACATGATAATGGATTTCCGCCAAATGTGGAGGAATGCTCACCCTTACTCATTGCTGCCAGTATGTCTGGTCGAGTGAGTGTCGCGCTCATTGGTACGCCGCCTGCAATACCTTTTGCCAAGCAAATGATGTCTGGGATAGTATTCCAGTGGTCAGACGCCCACATCTTGCCAGTTCTCCCTAGGCCAGCTTGTATTTCGTCAAAGATTAGCAGGATTCCGGACTCATCGCACAACTTTCGAACATCTTGGAGGAATCCGTCTGGTGCCACATTGATTCCACTTTCTCCCTGGATTGGCTCCATTATCACAAATGCAGTATCAGCGTCAATCTTGGTTCGTAGAGTTTCTATATCACCAAATGGTGCGAATGCCACTTTTTCTACCAATGGCATGAATGATTTTCTGTATTTTGGATTAAATGTTATAGACAGTGATCCAAGTGACTTTCCGTGGTATGATCCGTTCATTGCAACCATTCCTGATTTGCCTGTGAACTTTCTTGCAAATTTTATTGCAGCTTCTACTGCCTCTGTGCCACTATTGCCCATGTGCACCTGTGTTAGTCCCTTTGGAGCAACTCTCATTAGATTGTCAAGGAATTCTTCTCTAGTCTTGTTGTATAATGACGTGTGAACCGTAATTACTTTGTCTAACTGTGCCTTGAGTGCAGCCACTACTCGAGGGTTTCTGTGGCCTACCAATGCGACGCCGTATCCTCCCATACAATCAATGTATTCTTTACCATTGATGTCGTATAGTTTTGCACCTTCGCCGCGCTCTATAGTTATTGGGAAACGCTGATACATGTTACCAAGATAATCATCTTCAGTCATTTTGTGATCACCGTGCATTTTGTGTGGGATATTGCAGAAGATACTGGGTTTTCTCGTTGGCCATTGCCAATTAATGCCTCTTTTACACCCATATCCAATGCTTCTGTGGCTGCTAGGATTTTTTTCTCCATCCCAAAGCCTACCTTTGGTCGAATCTCTTTTGCCTCTGCATTTGTCATCTTTTCTACAAGCTTATCGTTCATTAGCAAACCGTCGACATTTGTGATAAAGAGAATCTTATCGCTTTGTATGGCGGCAGCAACGTTTGCAGCTGCGCGGTCTCCGTCGATATTTAGCATATCAAATTCCTTGCTTACTGCTATTGGGGAAATTACCGGTGTATAGCCCTTTTCTAATAATAACTTGAGAAGGTCAGCATTTACCTTGGTTACCTTACCGGTGTAGCCGCCATCGATGATTTGCTTTCTACCCTTGTCGTTTACGATTACCAGCTTTTCCTTTCGTTCTGCGACAAAGATCCGGCCATCGATTCCTGACAGTCCTATAGCGTTGATTCCGTGCTTTTGTAGCATCTGTACAATGGATTTGTTGATTTTACCAGACATAACCATGGTGAATATTTCTGCAGTTTCCTTGTCGGTGTATCTTGATTTGATTCCGCCAGGAGATACTACAAACTTTGGCTCTTTTCCGAGCAACTCACATGTTCTAGTTACCTCTTTTCCTCCACCATGGACTAGGATGACGCCTTCCTGATCTGCAACCTTTTTGATATCAGATATTGTACTTGGATGAAGATTTTCTACGACGCTTCCGCCGATTTTGATTGTAATCATTTCTTAAACTGGGGTTAGTGGCGAATATCTTAGTCCGTCCATTTCATCAAAGCCTGCCATGATGTTCATGTTTTGTATAGCGGAGCCTGCTGCACCCTTCATTAGGTTGTCTGATGCAGATAATGCGACTAGTCGGTGGTTATCTTCGTCGATATCAAACCCAATGTCGCAGAAATTAGAGCCTACCACAAACTTTGGATCTGGGAACTTGTAGAGGCCTTTCTTGTCTCGAATTAGTCTGATGAATCTCTCGTTTTTGTACATTTCACGGTACATCTTCCAGAGATCAATTTCATTGACCTCCTTTGTGAGGAATGTATGGTTTGTACATAATATCCCTCGGACAATATCTACAGCATGTGGGCTCATTGATACTTTGATTGGCTTTCCAGATATCTCTGATAACTCTTGTTCTATTTCACCTGTATGTCGGTGCTTTGCTGGCTTGTATGGTCGAATAACACCTGAACGCATTGCGTGGTGTGTACCTGCAACACTGCCTGCCCCTGCACCTGAAGAGCCGATTTTAGAGTCAACGACAATGTGCTCTGTGTCAATAATGTTGTTTTTGACAAGTGGTGCTATGGCCAACATTGATGTTACTGCCATACAGCCTGGACATGAGACCAGCTGAGCGTTTTTGATGTTTTCTCGGTGCAATTCTGGAACGCCAAAGACTGACTTTGTCAGATATTCTGGGTGTGGGTGTTCCCAACCGTACCACTTGACATATGCTTCTTTATTGTGTAAACGATAATCTGCTGACAAATCCACGACCTTGAGACCTCTGTCGTATAGAGCTTTTACAATTTCTGTTGCTGTGCCATGTGGAACTGCAGTAAATACAAGGTCGCACTTGTCTGACATTCTATCATAGTCTAGCTCTGAAAATGTCATCTCGGTGAATCCCTTGAGTGCTGGCTGAACTCGATGTAGATATTCGCCGACATACTGACGTGATGTAACTTGTGTGATCTCTACTTTGGGATGTGTGACTAGTAATCGTAGCATTTCTCCTCCGACATAACCTGATGCTCCGACTACACCTACTCGCAACATGTTCCTACACTCAATATGGTATAATTTATTGTATTCTGCATCAGAAAAAAATTTATTTAATTTCATATAGTTCAATTTTTGTTGCCAAAATCTGATCGCGATTTAATCAAAAAACGAAAAGCTGACTATAATCGAAGCAGGTACAAAAAAGACCCGGCGTTTAAAGAAAAGCTAAAAGAATCATATAGGAAATGGTATGCTAAAAACAAAAAATCCGTAATCGAGAGAATTTCTAGGAATCACCACAAAAATCATAATGATTATTTACAATACCAAAAAGAGCACTATCGTTATCTCAAGTACAGACGAAAATATGCTTCAAAATCTGGCTAATTATTTTCTGATTTGACTTATTGCAAATTTTACCATTTCTTGCGGGATGTTTTTCTTTGCCACTTTGGCTAGGCCCTTGAATTCCACAGTGTTATTCACTTCATGACATACTAATCCTCGAGTTTTATCCTCCATCAAGTCAATTCCTAGTATTCCACCGCCTACTGCCTTGGATGCCTTGAGGCAAATATCTTCAACCTCTGGTGTAATCTCGCACATCTCTGGGTCTCCACCTAATGCAATGTTTGTCTTAAAATCACCTTGTGATTTGCGATACATTGCAGCTACTACATGGTCGCCTACTGTTATTGCGCGGATATCGCGTGGGGGCCTGTCAATCATTTCCTGCAAATAGTATATTCTGTCATGCGAGCCGTCCTCAATGTCGCGCATTTCTATTATGGCCTCTGTTGTGTCTTTGTCACGCAATGGCATGACGCCTCTGCCCCAGCTCCCAATTACTGGCTTTATTACAATTGGATAGCCTACTTTATTTATGAGATTCATTGCCTCCTCGGATGAAAATGCAAAGTATGTCTTGGGTGTTGGAACGCCTGCTTTTTTTAGCAATAGTGATGTGACCATTTTGTTTCCACAGTTATCGGCTACTTTGTGGGAATTGAACACCGGGACATCTAAAAATTCTAAACAAGAGGTAAAGTGTAAGCCTCGAAAATAGCTTACACATCTTTCTAGGACTACGTCGCCAAAGTCAACATCAGATCTTCTGGTTTCTGTGCTTAGATGCGTAATTTTTGCATCCAGCATTATTGTATCATGCCCAAGTGTACTTGATGCATCTTGGAGCATCTTCTCTTCCAGCCTTATTCTGTCAAAGATGATACCGACTCTGGACAACTATTCTCCCCAGTCTTCGCCTACGCTTTCTGCTGGCTTTAGCGTCACAGTTGATCCGCTTTTTGTTGCGATTTCAAAGTCTGCGCCACATTCTGAGCAAGTTACTATTTCGCCTACTGCTGCGTCATCTGGGATATTGATTTCTGCGTCACATTCTAAACAATTCATTACGATCCTTCTCACCCCTTGTTTGATAATTTATTAGCTTCTGTTGTTTGCAGTCCCCACAGCTCTACAAATCCAGTTGCCTTTCTTTGATCAAAGGCAGATCCCTTTCCGTAGGTTGCAATGTCATGACTATACAAAGAGTACTTGGATTTTCTTCCAACCACTCGGAAGCTTCCCTTGTATAGCTTGAGTTTAACTGTGCCAGTCACTACCTTTTGGGACTGGTTGATGAATTTGTCTAAGTCTCGCTTCAATGGGTCTTGCCACAATCCAGAATATGCAAGCCATGTCCACTCTTGGTCGACTAGACTCTTGAACTTGTTTTGGTGCTTTGTATGTACCATTTTTTCCAGGTCAGAATGTGCTTCAATTAGGCACAGTGCAGCTGGGGTCTCGTAGACTTCGCGTGATTTTATTCCGACTACGCGGTCTTCTATGTGATCAACTATACCAACACCGCACGAGCCTGCAACCTGGTTTACGTATTCGATTAATTTGATTGGCGATAATCTTTTTTTGTCAACTGCGACTGGGATTCCCTGTTCGAATGTTATCTCTAGGTATTTTGCCTTGTCTGGTAGATTCTTTGTCTTTACCCAGATGAATGCATCCTCTGGCGGCTCTACATATGGGTCTTCTAGGTTTCCACCTTCGATTGCTCGACCCCAAAGATTTTGATCAATAGAGAATTTCTTTGATACCGAGTCAATTGGAATTCCGTGTTTGTTTGCAAATTCTAACTCGGTGGTTCGGTCTAGGTTTAGGTCTCTGATTGGAGCAATGATTGGCAAATTGGAACCGGAGCCAAATGTTACATCAAATCGAACTTGGTCGTTTCCTTTGCCTGTACATCCGTGTGCTAACGCATCTACTTTTTCCTTTTTTGCTATCTCTAAGACCTTTTGTGCAATTAATGGTCGTGCCAGCGAAGTAGCTAGACAGTATTTTTTCTGGTATAGGGCATTTGCCTTAATCGATGGGTGAATGAAATCTGAAACAAACTCTTGCTTTGCATCAATATTGTAATGTCGTAATACTCCGAGGTTTTTTGCCTTGGCGGCGATTTTTTTCTGGTCGCTTCCCTCACCTACATCTACCGTAACAGTGATGACATCCATTCGGTGTTTCTCTTGTAGATATTTGATAACAACCGAAGTATCCAGTCCCCCAGAAAAAGCAAGCACTGCCTTTTGTTTCATTAGAGCTTTTTCGTTAACTGATTTGCATTTATCCTTTTTGTTGATCTGGATTGATTTGAAAAATTTCTGATTCTAAAAATTTAGAAAAAATAATCAAGCCAAAAAATTAGCTATAGCTGCAGCTAAAATCCGATCACTATTTAACCAAAGTTTCATAACGCTGTTTTATGAAAATTCTGCCTTTGGCTGGTGTAGCAGTTGCAGCAATAGTTGCAATTTTTGCGATTTTGAGCGTAGCTACTGCCAATGATCCGGACAAAAACGAGGTCAGAGTCGCCTTTTTTGCAAACATCTCCCATGCAGTTCCAATCGTTGGGATGGAAAATGGATACTATAGCGATCAACTTGGTGACACCAAAATCAAGACCAAAATTGTTGATTCCGGCCCAGAGGCAATAGAGGCATTATTTGCAAATTCAATAGACATAGCATATGTCGGACCGGCCCCATTTGTCAATGGATATGTAAAATCCGGAGGAGATGGAATCAAGATTATTTCTGGTGCTGCAAACAACGGGGCAAGCTTTGTAGTGCAAAAGGATTCTACTATATCCGTACCATCTGATCTTGCTGGCAAAAAAATAGCGGCTCCATTTGTTGGAAACACGCAAGACGTCTCACTGAGAAATTATCTGGCCGAAAATGGACTCAAGCCAGCTGAAAAGGGAGGAAACGTCATTATCTACAACATTGCAAATGCAGAAATCAACACCATATTTGCCAAAGGAGAAATCGATGCGGCATGGGTTCCAGAGCCAACAGCTACAATGCTAGTTGAAAACTTTGGAGGAAAGCGGCTCTTTCAAGAAGAGGAAATGTGGCCTGAAAAAAGATTTCCGTCAGTGGTATTGATTGGCAGGGCTGACTATATCGAAAAAAACCCCGAAATAATACAGAAGTGGCTTGTGGCGCATCAGCAGGCAATAGACTGGATAAACCAAAACCCGGAACAAACAGAATCTACATACATTAAATTCTATAAATCACACACTGGAAAAACACTCAAAGAAAATATTGTTCACAATTCCTTTTCCAATATTGTATACACTTCGGAAGTCGATGTTGACGCAATCGAAATTTTTGCAGAGCGTGCCTATTCTCTGGGATATCTGGGAAGAGATGGATACAACCTAGATAACATTTATGCGAATAAAATGGAGGTTATTTCATGGCAAAGCTAGAAGCAAAGAATATTGTCAAGTACTTTGAGCATGACGGAAAGCCACTCAAAGCATTGGGAGGAATCAACCTCACAGTGGAAGATGGCGACTTTGTGTGCTTGGTTGGCCCATCTGGATGTGGCAAGTCTACATTTCTGAGAATTGCGGCTGGCCTACAAAAGCCAGACGAAGGACAAATTATGTTGGATAATAGACCAATCACAAAGACGGGACCTGACAGAATAATGGTGTTTCAGGAAGGAGCACTATTCCCATGGCTCAAAGTTCGCGACAATGTCGAATTTGGATTAAAGATAGCTGGAATTCCGGAATCAGAGCGACACCAGATTTCTGACCGATACTTGGACATGATGCAGCTATCAAAATTTGCCAATTCGTATACGTATCAGCTGTCTACTGGAATGAGGCAAAGGGTAGCAATAGCTAGGGCATTAGTAATGGATCCGGAAATTTTACTCATGGATGAGCCGTTTGCAGCACTAGATGCACAGACCAGAGACTTGCTGCTAGTTGAAATGCAAATGATCTGGCAGAAAACAAAAAAGACCATAATATTTGTCACGCACAGTATTTCAGAATCGACCGTTCTTGGAAACAAAGTTGTGGTTTTTACTCATCGTCCTTCCACTGTCAAGAAAACAGTTCCAATTGATCACAAAAGACCAAGACTAGTAGAAGACGAAACCCTGATCCCATATCAAAAGGAGATTTCTGCATTGTTGCGTCCAGAGGTAAAAGCAACGGAGGATTCTCAATGAGAGCAAAGTCGCTAAGCAAGAAAATTGGATTCTATGTTGGAATTGTACTGGTATGGCAGGCACTGGACATGGCAAATGTCTGGTCAGAAAGTGTTTTCCCATCCCCATATGAGGTGGCAGAAGACTTGGGATATGGTGCAGCTGATGGTACACTATGGATTGGAATTGGAACCAGCCTTTGGAGGCTTGCAGCTGGCTTTGCGATTGCAGTAGCTGGTGGAATAATGCTTGGAATATTCATGGCGCGGGTAAATACCGTCAATGAGACAATTGGATCAATTGTATTGGGATTGCAGTCGATTCCCTCTGTCGCTTGGGCACCACTGGCCATAATCTGGTTTGGGTTGACTGATGCTGGAATTATTTTCGTCACGGTCGCTGGTGCATTGTTTGCAGTTACTATAAACATGTACACTGGTGTTAAGAGCATTAATCCTGATTTTATTGCAGCTGCACAGAACATGGGTGCCAAGGGCGAGCAACTCATAACCAAGGTATTGATTCCAGCTGCATTTCCGTATCTGATTACTGGATTCAAGCAAGGCTGGGCGTTTGGCTGGCGAGGTGTTGTTGGAGCGGAATTGTTGTTTTCGTTTTTGGGCCTTGGATTTTTGCTAAATGTCGGTCGTCAGCTGTCTGATGTATCTCAGGTAATTGGAATGATGATTGTAATTATGATAATTGGTATTGTGATTGATGGTCTAATCTTCAAGAGACTGGAGGATAAGGTCATGGCAAGATGGGGTCTGCGATAAAATCTATGATCTGTTACTGATACCAAAATTACTCTTAGATTTTATTTTCATTTCCTAATTTCCAAACTGTTTATCATTGGTATTACAAGAACAACATTTCTAGTAGTCTCGATATTTACTTTGACTTTCCTTTTTTCGTATGTCTTTCCAGAATTTTCCTATTTATGTGAATTAAAAATTGATTATCCGCTTTCATTATTATCTCGTTGCTTAATACCCTCGATATTTCCAGTTGATTTGATTTAAGGATTGAAAGAATTTCTTGCTATTTTTTTGTGTACTTCCTTTTCCTATTATTTTTTAATCTTCAATGACACCAAAAACGCAACAATACAAATCCCGACTGCAAAATACATCACCGCAACATGGTTATACCAAAATGCTATTGAACCGGCAATGACTGGGCCGATCACGTTTGCAATCGATATTGTGGAATTCAACACTCCACTTGATGTTGACTTTGGATTATTCTCCATTAGGTGAATGCTTCCACCAATGTACAAAAACGCCCAGGTAACACCAACAAGAGCCATGCAGGGAATTGCCATCCACCAATCACTCATCACTGCCATTCCAGCAAAGACTAGCACAGTCAGACCAACACCAATCTTGAATTTGGTGATATTTTTGGTGTGGATTTTAGTTCCCATAAGATTCATCAAAACAAATGCAGTGACAGTATTTGCAACATATACAATTGATACTTCGTATAATTTAGCGCCAAATGTCTGAGTCAGCACCAGGGGCAAAATTGTCCAGACGGATGTTGCACCAATATGGCGCAGCAACAACGACAGGAAAAGATACTTGTTGCGAACGATTATCTTTTTTGTAGCGCCAGACTCGACTTCTTTTGCCATGGTATAGTTTGGCATTTTAGCAGAAAATGCAAGGCCTGCCAAGAACAAGGCTGCACTAATCAAAAATATTGTCTTTTCATTGTTTACAATGCCGGCTGCCACAATTCCTACCATCCAACCTAGTGCATGAAATGAAATCACAGATGCGACCTTGGACTTGTCCTTTCCGGATTCATAGGTATAGGCAAGCAATGCGGATACCATCATACCACTTGCAACACCGGCACCCAATCTTACCAAAAGGAGGTAAAAGGAGTTATCCGCGATATAGTGAAGCCCAAACATTATGGCACAACTGACAAAGCCAATTCGAATAAAGATCAACCTCGCTCCTTTTGCATCAGAAATTCTTCCAAAATACAGGCTGGACAAAATCTGCGCCAAGAAAAATGATGATATTGTTAATCCGACTTCGAATATGTTGGTCGTAAGTGATTGCGCCAAAATCGGCATGAAAACATAGACTATGGATACGCCGGCGTGCTGGAAAAATGTAGCGCCTCGTAGTAGGTTGTTTAGTTGTTTCATGAATTCTCTAATTTAAAACAGATCACAAATCTGATTAATTTAATTCAAAGTGATGACTCTTCAATTTAATTCATGACTGCGCTAGAACCCAGCTGAAATTCTAATCTTTTCCAAATACTGATTTATGATCGCAGACACACAAAAATGGATGATGTTTTCATTATACACCATTCTGTAGACCGTTCCGTCATGTCCATTCAATTCATTAGACGAAACTCAAAGATTCGATTTGTATTCTCTCAAATCTGCTGGATTTTCAGAATCTACAAGTGTCAGTATTCCCTCATCCACAAACTGTTGACGAACTGAATCAAAATTCTTGTATTGTCTAATAAAAAGGCAGGTAATTATGATGTAAACTGAACTGCTTACAGTACAAAATATTCTGCATCTGTATGGTGAACAACAATTGCCGCAGTGGACTGTTCTGGAATGATTTGGCCTGCCTCTGTTAGCATCATGCCTGATTTTGAAGGATCAATTAGCTTCCACACCAAGTGGTGCTGTGATACATCTGGGCAGCTTGGATAACCCCATGAATATCGCAGGCCACGACTTCCACTGATTTTCAACTCATCTCGGATTCTATCGTTTATTAGCTCAGCCATTGCCTCTGCTGTTTCCACTGCCAAACCATGCAAATAGTATGCATCGGTGTAGCGGTCTTCCTTATTCCACTTGTCAATAATTTCCTGCACTTTGTTTCCAACAGTCACTGACTGGAATGCAACTACGTCATTCTGACCAAAGTAATCAGTCAAACACAGGTGCTTGCTTTGAGTGGACCTTGGAAAGTCAAACTCTACAGTTCCATCTGGGCCATCAACTAGGAGCTTGTCTTTTCCATGACACGCAAAATATCCATACACAGCACGAGGTTCAAAGAGTTTTTCATCCAGCACTCTTTTCTTCCATTCTGCTAGCAACTTCTCGCCTTCCACATCGGCATTTTCCATCCCTCTACCGCGCAGACCCCAAGACAGCACAAATAGCGATTTTTTTGAAAGCTTTTCCCAAATCTTATTCATGTCAAAGTCCTTTGGCTCTAGTCTTGTTGGCTGATTCAATACTGGTGCCACTGGCGGAGTCATCGGCTTTACATCGGAACGTGGCATCTCGCCATGTGCTTTTTCCACTTTGGTTTCCTTCCAGTTTTGGATTTTCTCCTTCCATTCAGAGATGAATTTTGATTTTTCAGGTGATACCAGTCTGTCCATAGTCTTTAGGCCATCAAACATCGTCTTGCAGTAAAACACACCATGCGGGTATATTGCACCTTCCTTTGCAATTCTGTTAATGTAATTAGAGTTGATTGCAGCACCGCCACATAATACTGGAATTGAAAGCTTGTTTTCTCGCACAAATTCCACAAAGTACTGCATCTGCTTTGATGTAGATACCAATAATGCAGAAAGACCAACTGCATCTGGCTTAACTTCATTGATTTTTTCCACAAATTTCTGCAGCGGTACCTGCTTGCCCAAATCATACACCGTATAGCCATTGTTTTCAAAGATTGTTTTGACTAGGTTCTTTCCAATATCGTGCACATCGCCATATACAGTACCTAGCACCAGCTTACCCTTGCTCGTTCCTTCTTCTTTTAGCAGATATTTTTCCAATTCTACTACCGCTGCCTTCATGCATTCCGCAGACTTGAGAACAAACGGCAGAATCAATTCTCCCGCGCCAAACTTGTCACCCACATCTTTCATTGCAGGTAATAGATCATCATTTAGCGTGGATATGGCTGCATCGTGCGTTGTTTCTTTTGGTGCATCAATAATTTTTCTTCCATCTTTTTCTGATATGGTGATTTTCTGAGTAATTTTTTCCGCTATTGCAGATACGACATCATTTTCAATTCCATCCTTTAATCGGTTCACAATTCTGAAATTGGCTCGCCTTCCTGCAGGCCAACTTGGATCAACCTCAATCTTTTTGGAACTTGTCACCTGCTTGCCGGCCTTTTCAAAGTGGGCAATCACATCTGCTAGGGCATTAGGGTGCGTATTGAATATCAAGTCCTCCACCAGCTTGCGCTCTTTTGCGTCAATTTCCGGATATGGGACTATCTCCTTGGCGTTAACAATGGCCGAGTCAAGGCCTACCTTAACTGCATGATACAAAAACACGGAATTGAGTATCTTGCGTGCAGAAGGCGCAAGACCAAACGAAATGTTGCTCAAGCCCAAAGTAGTAAACGCGTTTGGAAATCTTTTCTTGACCACCTTGATTCCCTCCAGCGTGTTTTTTCCAGCGTCCAAAAATTCTGTCTCCCCAGTGGCAAGTGTAAATGTTAGCACATCAAATACAAACTGTTCCTCTCGCAGGCCGTATTTTTTTCCAGTTTCGTACAACAGTTCCGCAGTTTCTAGCTTTTCCTGCGGGGTCTTTGCCATTCCCTTTGGACCAATGCACAAAGCAATTGCCGGCAGACAATATTTTGCCATAATTGGCGCAAGCTTGTGAAATCTGGAACCATCACCTTCCAGGTTAATTGAGTTTATCATAGGCTTGCCGGGAATCTGACTAATCGATGACTCTATCACACTAGGATCAGTGGAATCTATCACAAGCGGAGCATCGATTTCCAGCGATAGTCTTTTTACAAGTTTTTTCATAAACTCTAGCTCATCAGAACGCTCCGTTGTCGCAACGCATACATCCAGACAGTGCGCACCATCCTCCACCTGGATTCGTGCCAAGTCGATTAGTCCGTCAAAGTCATCAGACAGTACAAGCTGCTTTGCCTTTTTGGAGCCCTGAGTGTTTAGTCTCTCGCCAATTATCATTGGCGCAGGCTCTTGTCGTAGTTCTACTGCCTTTAGTGATGAGCTTACCCGTGGGATTTTCATTTTATTTCAAAAATTTGTGTCCTTTGTAAATATATGACAGTTTTTCTATTATTTACCGTATAGTTAGGGTATATTGGACAATAATGTGAGCCTCGTATGGTAATTTCGTGATTTTTTATAATCTGAAATGTTTTTCCATATTTCTTATAAATAATGTCTATATCAGAATATGAGATTCACGCTTTTAGTACGAAAATCTCATCTACCAAATGTGGAAAAGAGACGCTTTACTCCATTAGATGGTATTAATGAACAGCACCAACCCTTTATTGCGCAATTCCATTTTTGATAATTCACACGGTATTATTTTCGCTCATCAATTATTTTGCGCAATGCGGCAATGTGCGCAGGATTTGTCCCACAGCAACCGCCGATTATTCTTACCTTTTTGTATTTTGACAAAAAATCACCTAGTACATCCGACATTTTCTCCGGTGTCATCTTATACACTGCATGGCCTCCCTCGTTTTCCGGCATACCTGCATTTGGCACCACAAGCAAATTCAGGTCGTTTTGCTCATTCAACCACTGGACGCTGGACGTCATCTCTATTGGCCCAGTAGAACAGTTGAGGCCAAACACGTCAATTCCCATGTCCGATACCGTAGTATATGCGGCCTGGACGTTTGTACCCAATAGCATCTTTCCGTACTGATCCAGCGTGACATTCGCAATTAATGGAACCTTTTTGGTTTTTGCCATTGCCTCATGTGAACCTTCGATTGCAAGCTTTGTTTCTAAAATATCCTGGCTTGTCTCTATTAGTAGCGCATCCACTCCGCCCAAAATCATGCCTTCCGCCTGTAATTCATATGCCTCCCTGATTCTGTCTAGCGGAATTTGGCCCAAGTCTGGATCGTTGGAGCTGGGCAAAAATCCGGTGGGTCCCATACTACCTATGACATATCGAGGCTTGTCAGTAAATTCAGACGCTACACTGCATGCAAGCTCGGCAATTTTTTTGTTCATCTCTATTGTCTTGTCTCCAAATCCGTATTCTTCGAGCTTTAGCTTGTTAGAGCCAAACGAGTTTGTCTCGATACAGTCGGCGCCAGCCTCCAGATAACTCCGATGAATTTTTTTAATCCATTCAGGTCTTGTCAGTACTAACCCGTCATTGAATCCGTCTTTACCATCCGGAAAGTCTTCTGACTTTGGGTCAAATTTCTGAATTTCAGTCGCCATTGCACCATCAAATAATAAAATGTCATTTTTCATTGCATCCAAGAATGGAAGTTTTTGCGCCATGCAGAATTTCTGGTTATTCTCTTTTTAAGCTTTAATCTGCGTTAAAACCTTCAGTGCAGCCTTGGAATCATTGGGTGATGTAATTAGGATGTCGCGCGCAGACTTGTGAATCTCCTTGATGAAATCAAGCACAATTTCTTCATATTGCGCAAAATCGATTCCTACCATCTTTGCAGAGTTGGCGTTTTTCACAGACGGGATCATCACACATGGAATGATTTTGAATCCCTGCGGCTTTAGCTCGTCCACAATTCGATGAACCTGAGTAGGATCCTGTATTACCTGCGTGACAAATCCCGTGGGCTCGGCGTCGATTTTTTTCTGAATCTTCTCAAAGTCGGGATGTGCAGATATGGATAAAAAAAAGTCCAAATTCTTACCAAATCCTTGTTTTGTAAAATGTTTTACAACCTGGCTAGGTATCAGCTTCGAGTCTTTTGGTCCGGCAGGTGGCTCGTCGCCCTTTAGTATCAGCAAGCCATCCAATCCAAGTAGTACTGCATCGTACACCGATTGGGTCAGTGCGGTAATATTTCGATCCCGGACACGCAGACTGGCAGTAATGTCAAGCCTTGCACCATTATTTCGAATTATGGCACCCGTAGTAATTGGAGAAATTCTTGGAACACCTAGTACTGAGTCAGTGAGGTGTATTCCATTACAATATTTGGAAGCAGAAATAATTCTTTTTTCGACCTTTCCAAGCAATCCACGGACTTGTTTGTGGGAGAGTGCTCCATCCTGAATAACTCTAGGTGGATTTATCTCGTATCGAATGGTCAATTTCAAAAATTATCTAATTTTCTTGATTAATAACCTTTGAAGGAATAAATCAATGAACAATCACTAATACATCATGAACGGAGATACACTGCGCCGAATTCTCAGCTCCAATATTATTCCACATCTAGATGATCACACCACAAAACATGCAGCAGTTATGATTGTGATATATGGAGAAGACCACAAAATAATCATGACTCAAAAACCACTTAGCATGCAACAGCATGCAGGCGAGATTGCATTTCCTGGTGGAAAAATCGACACAAATGATGAAAACCTACTGGAAACTGCAATTCGGGAAACAATAGAAGAAATAGGCCTAGCCGTGCCAAGGCAAAACGTCATAGGGCAGCTCAATCCAGTGCAGACAAGAAATTCAGGATTTACAATTATACCATTTGTTGCAATACTGGATCAAATAACACAACTACACCCAAACTCCGAAGTCGATGAGATACTTCACTTTCCAATCATACCGTTATTGCAAACACTACATGATGATGACGACCCAGGCCACAGGTCCGTCTTTGAGGCGTACAAGCTCACATACGATAACAAGCTGATTTGGGGCGCATCCGCTAGAATGCTAAAACAAATCGCAGACATTTTCCACTCTAACCAAATTCTGTAAAATTACACGCAAAAACTCAGATTCATTTAAAAATAGGATAAAATGCCTCAATTTTCATGGCGACAAGAAAGCATTCTGGACGCAAGATCAGACTACAAAAGAAAACGAAGCAAAATTCTGCAGTGCCAGCGTGGATTATTCTTAAGACCAAAAGACAGGTCCGCTCCAATCCAAAGCGCAGAGCTTGGAGATCAACTGACGTGGAGGTAGGATAATTTGTCCCAAGAAGCAGAGCGAGTATATACAATTAATCTGGGCAAGGTCTGGCTTTCACCAAATAACCAGAGAGCTAAGCGCGCAATCAATATGATTCGCGAGTTTACTGAACATCATATGAAGACAAGCCAGATCAAAATCGACCAGGATTTGTCCCATGCAATCTGGGAGAGAGGAATTCGCAGCCCGCCAAGAAAGATCCGAGTAAAGATGGCAAAGACCGACGACGGTTATGTAATGGTCTCACCATACGAGGAAGAGGAAAAACCAAAGGCAAAGAAGGAGGAACCAAAGGTAGAAGCCAAAGAAGAAACGACTGAGGAAAAGCCCGCAAAAGAGGAAAAGAAGACAGAAGAAAAACCGATAAAAAAAGAAAAGGCAGAACCAAAAAAGCCATCCAAAAAGAAAGCAAAAAAGTCAGCAAAGAAATCTAAATAATTTTTTAGAATAACTCCATCTTACATCAAATCAATCTTGTTATGAACCATGTCCAAATTACCGCACTGTGATGATTACCTAGAGTCATTACCTGTCGATGTCAAAGACACAATGGCAAATTCAGAATTGTTTTTGTGTCTTCTGCTCCAAGGCAAGGTAAAGAATCGCATAAAATGTTCAAGTTTTTGCGCTAGAGCATGCTGTTGTGCGAAATACAAAAAAACCTGACCAGTTTTTAATTTTGAAGAAATTTCTGTTTTATGTGATTTTTATTTGTTAAACAAGTTCTAAATTATTATCGAACACAGAAACTCTTAATCTAATTGGTATAGTTCAATTCCAGTTTTGATTGATGATTCCGGAACATCCCAATCTAGAGTGTTCTCCTTTGAAATCATTCCCAGTGGATCATAGGAATCAAATTTCATTGCACCCTCGACAGAGCTAACCATTACTACTTGGGACTTGTCTCCTTGCGTTGTTGCAAGTGATACGTCAGTATTGCCCTCATTGAATATTCCAGTTATGGTGTTTACTGCGGCATTTATTTTTCCAATAGAAACATTATCAGAGCCAAACACGTACAGCATTGTCTTTTTGACAGAGCTTGGGGGGGCGTCCTCGTAGAGCATTTGCACTGATTCGCGCAGTGATGCTTCGACGTCTTTTTCATTTTTACTTGTAGATAAAATGTTCAGATCATCAGAGATGCTAGATGACGCCAATGCATTTACGACATACATTACTGCGTGGTTTGTTATGTCATAGCATTTTGATACTGTAAGGTCAGGATTTGCTTCCAACAATGCGTCATTATCAACTACTATGGTAGAATCAGAACTAGCACGTAGTCTCTTGAGTGATACACCAGACAAAAACAATTTCTCTTTTTCAAATCTAAATGGCATTATTCCAAATGACAAGACTCGCTTTTTCTCCTCTTTGGCTATTGTTGCAACCAGTGGAGACACAGCACAGCCTGACTTGCCTGCTAGGTTTGCAAAAATCACAATAGTGTTATAGTTTGCAAACTTGTCGCGAATCCTGTACATTGACTTTTGAGCCTCTGCCCTAATGAGATATGCGGATGGGTTGACATAGGATTCTGCGTGAATTTTGATGTCATGATGGGAGCTCAGATCATTGCTGTCATGGCTGATTGCAAAGACGTCTGCTCCAATCAAGGAGGCCGCATCGTTTGCCATCTTTGAGCCTGCGCCACCTATTCCGACCAAAAGGACGGGCTGTACAAAGTCCATGTGAGACTCTTGCAAAATTCGATAAAAAACCTTCTTACTTAATTTTGATCCAAAGTCCGATCTAAAACTTTTAGCTAGCGATCACGCCGTAGAGTCCATGATTGGTTGCACGGTTTATCGTGACTTGGACTGAATCGCCCACTTTGACTGACTCCTCTACAAAGACCGACTTGTAGGCAAAGTTCCTTCCTCGAACCATGTCGTCTGTCTGCTCATCAAATAGTACAACACCAGTCCAACCAACCCATTCTTGGTTGTTCTGGAGTGCAATCTTGCTTATTACATCAAATAGTTTTTTGCTTCTGTTTTTGACCTCAGCTACTGGAATCTGGACTAGTTCTGCCGCTACGGTTCCAGGCCTCTGGCTATACTTGGATAGATTTACGACATCGGGCCGTGTCTCTTTGATTAGCGATACAGTGTCGGAAAAGTCCTCCTCGGTTTCTCCAGGAAATCCGACTATGACATCAGTAGATATTGTAACTCTTGGGAATCTTTCCCGGAATCGCTTTACCACATCTCGGAATGTTTCCGCAGTGTGACCACGCTTCATCTCTTGCAGTATTTTGTTGCTTCCAGATTGCACGGGAACGTGCAGGAACTTGAAGACTTTGTCGCTTTCAAAAGATTTTACCAAGTCATGTTTTATTTTTGGCATATACATTGGGTTCATCATGCCGACTCTGATCATAAAGTCATGTGGAATTTCTGATACTTGGTTTACCAACTCTGGTAGACTGGTCCCAATATCCAACCCATAACAACCATTATCAGTTGACGTGAGCCAGACTTCTTTGCATCCGTCTTGTACTTCAAAAGTTACTTGGCGTATTATGTCGCCGAGGCGATATGATTGAAGATCACCTCGTGCAAGCTTGGTCTGACAAAACGTGCAGTCACTCATGCAACCTGAAGCAATCTCTACTATTCCCACAATAGGATTGAGCCGGACTTTTGGCAGGCCTGTCTTGGTAACATCAGAATCCTCCAACTCTATTTTCTTTCTACCTGATAGTGTACTGTCGATTATTTGCAAAGTTTTTCCAATGGAATTAGGTCCCATCAGGCTAGCGTTTGGAGAAAACCGTTGTACAGATTTTGGCTCTGCCTTTGGCAGGCATCCCGCAACAACTAGAGGTTTTGACTTTAATCTCTTTATTCTGTTAACCATCTTGTTTGCAGTGGCGTCTTTGACAGAGCACGTCACAATCAAGTTCAAGTCAGCATCACGGGAACTCTCGGCCAAAGTATGACCGCCATTGACAATGAGTCCTGAAATCATCTCGGCGTCTGCAAAGCTAGCAGAGCAACCATAGGACTCGACCCAGATTTTTGCCATGCTACTTGAATAATGCGCTGATCTCTTTTTCGGTTAATAGTTTCTGTTCCACTACCAATTCCCGAATGGTTTTTCCAGTCTTTAGCGATTCCTTGAACAGATCGGCAGACTTTTGGTAGCCAATCTTTGGTGCGAGAAGTGTTACGATCACCGGGCTTTTCTCTATATTCTGTTTCAATCGTTCTGCGTTTGCAGTCAGGCCATCTATTAGATTCATTGAAAATATTGGCAGAAAATTCTTGAGCATGTCTGTACTATCTAATACGGCCTTTAGCATTCCGGGCAACATCACATTCAACTCGAATTGTCCACCCTGTGCAGCATTTGCAACTACTGTGTCATTTCCTATTATGCCAAAGCAAACCATGTTGAGGCATTCTGCCAATGATGGGTTGACCTTTCCTGGCATGATGGACGAACCCGCGTGAACTGCGGGTATACCAAGCTCGGATAGTCCCGCAATTGGACCGGATGCCATTAGCCGAATATCATTTGCAATTTTGTTTAGCTCCAATGCCAAGTTTCTAATTGCAGATGATACGTTTGCTACCGCAAATTTTGATTGTAATGAGTGTTGCATGTCAGGCTCTGGCCTTAGCTTTAAGCCGGAAATTCTGGCAAGCTCTGCAATTGATAGTTTTCTGAATCCCTTTGGAGTGTTTGCACCATTACCAACTGCTGTGCCTCCTAACCCGACCAACTCCAGTTCCTTGATTGCTAGAGTGATGGCGTTTTTTGCTTTGTTAATTGATGTGGCATATGCTGCAAATTCACTGCCAAGCGTTACCGGCAGGGCATCCATTAGGTGGGTCCTTCCTATCTTTTTGTAGCCTGAAAACTCCTTTGCCTTTTTGTTTAGTGATTTTATCAAAACATCGATTGCTGGAATGGTCTCTTTGAGATTCAGCAAAATGGCAACATGCATTGCAGTAGGGAATGTGTCGTTGCTGGACTGGGACATGTTCACGTGATCATTTGGGTGGAGGAACTCGTTTTGGCCTTTTTTCTTCCCCAAAATTTCCAGCGCCACATTACATATCACTTCATTGGAGTTCATGTTGAATGCAGTTCCAGCACCAGAATTGATCTCCTCAATTACAAATTGATCTTGGAACTTGCCAGACAGGATTTTATCGCATGCAGATATTATAGCATTACCAGATTTTTTATCCAATACACCACATTTTATGTTGGCAACTGCACAAGAACGCTTGATCATTGTGTAGGCCGAAATCAAGTGTTGGTGAGACTTTTTACCAGTAACATGATACTGAGCAATAGCACGGCCGGTAAATGCGCCATAGTATGCATCCTTTGGGATTTTTACTTCACCCATGGAATCTCTATCAGTCCTATACTCCAACGATACACTCAAAATTAACTAAAATAAATTCCCAGCGAAAAAGGCTCGGATCGCCAAATCCTACATTAATTAGCACTATTATTGGGATCAATGAAAATTCAACAAATTATTATATATGGTGGTACAACTATCAAACCCATGAATAAGCGTCACAGTATGCTATTTTCCGTTACAGCAGTAGCGGTATTGGCAGCAACCTTATTCGGAAGCACATACACACAATCAAACATTGCTGGTTCTACACTGGCAGCTTCCTCCAACGACAGCATGACTCAAAAAATCCATGACATGGGTGGCTTGAAGCTTGTTATGCCACAGGCATTTGCCGCAGTTAGTTGCGACAACGTCGAAGAGGGTAGAAATGTGGTTAGCTTAGATCTTTACGCAAAAAGTGTTGAACTCCCAATTATGGGCGGAAAGACTTACCAAGCCATGACTTTCAGTGGACAGGTCCCAGGACCAACCCTTAGAGTCACTCAAGGCGACGTCGTAATGATGACGCTAACTATACCAGAAGATGAACTAGTTCCACACGGAAACGACATGCATGCATCACAAATGACAGCTGGCTCATTTGGCAAAATATTGCCAGGTGAATCAAAATCATACTGCTTTGTAGCACAAGTACCTGGTACCTTCAAGTATCACTGTTCTGGTGTTGACGTTGCAGCAATGGATCAACATGTATTGTCTGGCATGTACGGAATGACAATCGTCGATCCAATCAAGGGCTACAAACCACTGATTGTCGAAAAGACTATGGTCAATGAAGACGGAAACGTCGTAATTGAAAGACAAAGACATTCCGGAGATGCACTTGAATTCCAACTCCAATACAATCAGCTTTACCTGGACGATGAAGGTAGATATGATTCAGGAAAAATGTTCAAACACGAGACAACCTACACAGTTGTTAACGGTATGTCATTTGGATACGTTCCAAACGAAGGCCACAACGAACTCATCTTGGATGATAAAAACAAAAACATCTTCGTGGTTCAACCATGGAACTCTCCAGACCTGAAACAATACCAATCACAAGCATTGTTCGTTGAAGCAGGCCAAAAAACAAGGATATTCATTGAGAATCAAGGCAATGAACCAGTTTACTGGCACGTAGTGGGTGAAATAATCGACCGTGTAACACAAGGCAATGTTGTGCAAGCAAGGGGCACAGAAACTTGGATGATCGGTGGCTCACAAGGCGCAATCTTGGACCTCGTCTTTGACGAACCAGGAGTATACGCTGCAGTGAATCACGATTATGCAGCAATTTTCACAGGTGCAGCAACAATATTTGTTGTCGGTGATCCATTTGGCTTGAATGAAAAACTGGCAGTAGATCCTCCAGTAGCATCCTATGCATACTTGCTTGGTAATCCAAGCGATGCAATTCCACCAAGTGGAAAGCACACAATTGAACATCCAAAGCAGAACTTACACGGATTGTACACAGATGAACGTGCTGACGAAATCAAGTCTGAATTAGGACTGTAAAAGCCTATTTCTTATTTTTATTTTTTCTTGTAAATGATTATATTTCGTGCATCTCGAGGCAACACTACATGAGTTTTTCAGAAAAAGTTTTGGTATGTGATCAGGTCGATGCAGTTCTAAACAACACTTTGCAAAAAAATGGACTAGCTGTAACATATGAGCCGCAAATAACACCAGAAGAGCTGGCAAAAAAAATCGGCGACTATGAAATTGTTATAGTGCGTAGTAGAACTACCATCACCAAAGATCTTGTAGAAAAAGCAACAAAATGCAAGATTCTCGCACGAGTCGGCGTTGGACTAGATAACATAGACACCGACGCAGCCAAGGCAAAAAACATCCGAGTCATAAATGCCGTAGAAGGCGCAATGAACGCAGTAGCGGAATTGGTAATTGGCCTAATGCTTGCAATGGCTCGCGACATTCCACGAGCAGACAGGGAGATGCGCAATAATAACTGGATAAAAAAAGAGCTCATGGGAACGGAACTAGCCGGAAAATACCTTGGTATTGTAGGTCTGGGAAATATTGGAAAAAGGCTGGCAAGGATGGCAAGAGCACTTAACATGAATATTATTGGTTTTGATGTAGTACCTATTGATCCCGAGTTTGCAAAAGAAGTTGGATTGATGAAGGCGGACTTGGACACACTACTCCAAAGTGCAGACTATGTCTCATTACACGTACCATTACTAGATAGTACAAAAAATCTAATCAATGCACAACGAATGGCATCAATGAAAAAAACTGCAAGGATAATCAATACTTCCCGTGGAGGTACCGTAGATGAAATAGCGCTATATGAAGCACTAAAGGCTGGTAATCTTGGTGGTGCAGCACTCGATGTGTTTGAAAAAGAGCCAGCAATTGGCAACAAGCTAATCAACCTACCTAATTTCATAGCAACACCACACATTGGAGCGCAGACAAAAGAGGCACAATCCCTGGCAGCGACTGTGATTGCGGAAAAGGTAATCCAGATTTTGCGTGGCGTAATCTAAACTAGGACCAAGAAAAATACCAAAATTGAAACATTTGTGCAGTAACAATACCTCCTATCTGAAACGTTGAATCTGCAATTGTTCCTAAAAATTATCAGCCCGTATATGCCAAACACTGCCCGAGTCGGAATATAGCCCACCTAGGAATTGCCGTAAAATCATGATTTGAGGCTAGCTAAAGTGCTATTTTTGACCAAACAATCACAATAAAATCATCCCATAATTTATCAAAAATTCTTCAAATTCAATATTGATTTGAGCCTGAATACATCTAAACTAGGAAATAAACAATTAATACAGAATTTGGGGGAAAAAACCCAATGAAATTGCTTCTTGCCTTCGCACTATTGTCTATAATTATGGTATTACCCGGTGCATTTGCGTCGACTGCCTCAATTGAGGTAAATGGTAACACACATGAAATCACATATGAGGCAACAGGATTGACTGTCGATGGACTAGAGGTAGACACTAACACTCCGACTCTGTCTGTTTTGGTCACAACAACAGAAGTCGATGGCACTCTTGTGATTACATTGGATAGAGCATTTTTTGATTCCAGAACAGACGGCACGGACGATGATTTTTTGATACTGACCGACACAGATGAAGCAGTTTTTGATGAGCAAAAAACTGACTCTTCCCGGACACTAACAATTACAGTTCCCGTTGGAACCAATTCTGTTGATATCATATCTATTGGAACAACCAACTTTGGAACAGGCGAACCTGCAGCTCCGGAGGAAATGCCGCAAGAGATGCCAGAAACCACTGAAGAAACCCCAACCGCACCAGAGCCGACAGAAGAGTCGATCACTCTATGCGGACCAGGAACAGTACTTGATCAACAGACAAACACATGTATTCTAGAAGCAACACCTGAGCCACAAGAGACTACCCCAGTAGAAGAGACACGAGAAACATCAGAGGTCCGAGAATCCCAGCAATGTGGCCCAGGAACCGTGCTCAAGGAAGGCCAATGCGTACTAGATGAGACATGCGGACCTGGGACAATACTCAAAGATGGACAATGTGTCTTGGATACATCTACGCCGACATCATCCTCCACAAACATGGGCAAAGATCTCATAGTTGGAATATTTGCGGCATTTATCATTGCGTTTGTAGTGATGATGATTCTTTGGGCAATAGGCAGAGCGGGCAGACGCAAAAATTAGATTATCTTCTGATTTACTAGGTACTGCAATCCTCTGACAAAATCTGAATCTGTTATCTTTCTCTCATACCACCACTTACCGTTTGCCTTGTACCAGTCGGGAATGTCTGTTTTTTCCTCTAGTTTTTGGCCCACAGGAAGTTTGACTGTCTCTTTTTCAACCAAAAACTTCATGAGCATCGAATCGCTAATTGACCCATCTATCCACTGGGGAACTATGATGTTGCTACCTAAAGGCATCATGATGGTTCCTATGTCGACTAGCTGAAACGGAACCGATGTCGTTATTCCGTCATATTCTACCTGAATTTTGTATCTTCCTTCTCGAAACAGTTCTGAATTAAATGGGGCAGGAGTTGTAATTGTGGTTTTTTGATCTGTTATTCGTACTGGGATGTCGCTACTCTTTTTTCCTTCAGAGTCAATAATATGCAAAATGGCGTTCTTGCCGGTAACACTTGACACTGATATTGTAACAGAGAGGTAATCCCCGTAATTGTATATGGCCTTGCCTGTCTGAACAAAAACGGACTGTGCAGATGCAAGCGGAACCGACAATACAATCAACAACAACACTGCGAGCTTAACCTTCATGCACCCGCTCAGGCCAGACCAGAAAAAAATGTTACTGAAGTTATTCTTGATTTACTCTTCTAGCGATTTACTGAAATAGGAATCTTTACACTGTCGTCCGTGATTCAAAACCTTGCAAGTTCTGTACGAATTATCTCTATCTGACCTCACCAATTCTTTTTATTATTATCAAATCAATGAAAATTTGATTGGCAAATCTCGTTCTGATTCTAGGGGACCAGCTAAGCACGGCAATCTCGTCACTGGATAATTTTGATAAAAAGACAGACACCATCATAATGATAGAGGCAGTATCAGAAGCATCTTACGTACCACATCACCCAAAAAAAATCATTTTCATTTTCAGTGCAATGAGGCACTTTGCAGCCCAGTTGCAAAATTCTGGCTATCATGTCAACTACTCCAAACTGGACGACAAAGAAAACAAACAAAGCATCAGTGGCGAAATAATCCGGATTTTTAAGAAATCGAAATTTGACAAAGTAATTGTCACAAAACCTGGGGAATACCGCTTACTAGAAGAGATAAAATCATTATCGAAAATATCAGGATTGGAACTGGAACTGCGTGAGGATACGAGGTTTTTTTGTACTCTGGCTGAATTCAAAAAATGGTCCGAGTCTTCCAAAACCCATCGAATGGAGAATTTTTATCAGTTGATGCGAAAAAAACACTCTATTCTGCTAGATTCTGACGGCAAGCCAGAAGGTGGAAAATGGAACTATGATTCAGAAAACCGTAAACCCATTAAAAAAAATCCAGAGATTAATCTTCCTCCAAAATTTACACCTGATGAAATTACAAATCAGGTAATTGATCTGGTCAGAGAAAAATTTTCCAAAAATCCTGGAAAAATAGAACCATTCTGGTTTGCAGTAACGCAAAAGCAGGCAGAGCAGGCTTTTGATGATTTTCTCAAATTCAAGCTTGCTAAATTTGGTGACTATGAAGATGCAATGATAACGGACAACGGATTTTTATTTCATAGTGTCATTTCGCTGTATCTGAATGTCGGATTTTTAGATCCCAAAAAAATCATCAATACCGTACAAAAAAAATACAGGCAGGGATTAGTGCCGCTAAATTCTGCAGAGGGATTTATCAGGCAGATTCTGGGCTGGCGCGAATTTGTGCGCGGAATTTACTGGACTTTTATGCCTGAGTATGCAACTAGAAATTTTTTTAACAATAAGAAAGACCTGCCAGAATTTTTCTGGACTGGCAATACGGATCTGAATTGTATGAAAAACTGTATTCAGCAAACCCTGCAGGAATCATATGCTCATCACATCCAGAGATTAATGATAATCGGTAATTTCTCTCTACTAGCAGGACTAGAGCCAAAGCAGGTAGCAGAGTGGTTTCTCTCAGTATATTCTGATGCCTTTGAATGGGTTGAGCTACCAAACGTGTATGGCCTGGCAATATATGCAGACGGCGGACTCATTGCCTCAAAACCATACGTTTCATCGGGCAATTACATCCAGAAAATGTCAAATTACTGCGATAATTGCAAATATGATATTAAAGAAAAATCAGGCAAAAATGCCTGCCCGTTTAACTATCTGTATTGGAATTTTCTAATATCCAACAAGGAAAAGCTACAAAAAAATCCCCGAAACTTTGTCATGTATAATACAATTGGCAAAATGGATGATTCCAAAATAATATCAATAAAAAAGGATTCAGCGAAATTTTTAAAAAACTTGAAATGATCTAGTATCCGAAAGTATACTTTCCAATTCTTTTTGCATCAGGTCGATTTGAGTTTTTAGCTCATACACTACGATATCTACTACATATTTGACAATGATATTGTCTGTGCAAAAGAATTCACTTAATCACTCTGATTTGTCCTGAAAAATTCCCCTTTTGTAGAAAAATTAGGTCTTTGCCAAATCTGATCTACCTTGATGTTCCAGCAGGGGGTTCCACTATTTCCAGCTTGGAACCAATCTCTGTGATGTGAACCCAATCGTCCTTTACACTAAAGTTTGGTTATAGTGGTTCTTTGAATCCTCTTCCTCCTTGGTAGTCTTTTGATGTGTTTTCTGGCATGCAGTACGTTAGAAACTATGCCATATGTCATACTGGTCTTTGAAAAGTCCAAACTACGACATACTTATGACGATGTGATTTGGAATAGTACTGAACTATTAGTTCCTGCGGGTGAAACTAGCCTAGGCAAATTCTGACACTCGCAGACATTTTGTGCTCATTTTCCAGCTTACGCATATTAAGGGGGAAAAAATAATCGCGTTAATGCTTACCGCACAAGATCGCGTCTGGTTAAAACACTGGCAAGAAAACTCACCAGAGATAAGAAAGACAGCTATAGAGTGGAGAAAACAGCCAGCATTCCTCAGAATTGACAAGCCAAGCAGAATTGCAAAAGCAAGGCGACTCGGCTACAAGGCAAAGCAAGGAATCGTAGTTATTCGCACTCGCGTCGGTACCGGTGGTATGAGGCGACAAAGACCAGTAGCAGGAAGAAGACAAAAGCACCTTGGCGTCACTAGAATCAAGGCAGACATTAACATGCAGGGTGTGGCGGAGCAGAGAACCACAGAAAAATACAAGAACCTAAAATTGCTTGGTTCATACTTTTTGTACAAGGATGGATTCCATTATTGGTTTGAAATTATCCTAGCAGACAAGGCACATCCAAGAATTGTCAAGGACAAAGAACTACGAAAAAGAGTCATTCCTGCATAAATTGAAAATTCTCTTTGCATTATTGTTACTAGTTGTAGTGTTGCCGGCATTTGCCGCAATCTCTGACAAGACAGGCCTCAAGACAACATTTTCTGTTATGGTAAACTCCAAACCGTATGCCATAGAGACCGTCGCAAACTTTGATGTAAGAAATGTTTCATTTGAGGATGACACGCTCATATTTACAATCAACAGTAGCCTTGAGAATAATCTCGTCGAACTGCAAATTCCAAACGAGATAACAAAGGGCGAGCTGAAATTCATCTTAGATGATGCCCAAATTATACCAAAAGTCTTGCAAAATGAAAGGATTTCATTTGTAACACTAGAGTTTGTGGGAAAAGGTGCACACATACTAGAGATACAAAGCGACTTTGTCGAACAACAAGAAGAAGTTATAGAAACAATTGAAATCTTGGAGGAAAAACCTGACAATACCATGATAATCCTAGCAGCAGTGGGAATTGTGATTGCAGGTGGTGCCGCAACAACTGCGGCAGTTTACCTCAAGAGAAAGAAGGCCTAACCTTCGTGTAATAATTGGTCAATCATGGACTCTATGTGTCCTGATTGGCCAAACGAAACATCGCGCAGTATTCCCTTTCTGTCAACTAGGATGGTAGACGGCGTGCCACGCAGCTGAAACTTGTCAAATGTTCCTGCGGAGTATTCCTTTGACATCATGTATTGTTCTGCTCGCGCAATTATCTGCTTTCTATATTCTTCTGGTTGCGCATCAAAGTCGGGCAGCTGTGACTTGATAAACTCCATTACTATTTGCGGTGAGGGCTTGCCTGTTGTCTTGACTAGGTTGTCCATTGCAAGCGGAAACGGAATCTTGTAGGGGATTTTACCGTCAGAGCTTTTACCGTACATTGCGAGTGCTTTTTTCGTCTCACCCACTGTTTCACCCGTCTTTGCTAATAACTCCAAATTTTCTACAGTATTTTTATCAAAATCCTCAAACGCAGTCGCAATTCCCAAGATCCGCACGCCTTGGTCCTTGTACTTGTTGTAAATGTTGATAGCCTCTGGAATTCCATACAAAAAGCATCCAGGACAGTTTACCTGAAATACCTCAACTAGGACAATATGGTCTTTTTCCTGATCAAAGTTTGTCGGCATTCCTTGAATCCACTTTGAGACCTCAAAGTTTGGCGCCTTTTGGCCTATTTGGGCTGACATCTGTTTTTGATTCTTGGTTTTATTATAAAATCTAACTGTATCATACAACAATAATATAACAGCCAGCAAATCCGCAAATTACATGGACATAATCCCAGAAAAACGACTGGCACTCTTTGCAGAAATGGAAGACAGATATGAAAAAAAGGACGTCGACTATTTTGTAAAACTGCTGGACAATGACGATTATGTGATCAGGACTAGGGCTACATGCATCCTAGTTGACTTTGGCGGCGAGGACAAGATCCCATACATTGCCAAGGTTCTAAAAAACGATGAAAACGAGCTGGTCAGACACGAGGCCGCATTTTCTCTTGGGCAAATGGGTTATAGAAGCTCAATTCCTCATCTTGAGGATGCCACGTCAAATGACCCAAGCATGTTTGTCAGACACGAGGCAGCAATTGCACTCGGAGTTGTGGGCGCTAAAGACGCAATTCCAACATTGACCAGGGCATTATCTGATCCAAGCCCGCCTGTTGTTGAATCTGCAATAGTCGCACTATCTAACCTACAATTTATGGAAAAGCTTTCCAAGAACGAAAAGTTTGCAAAACTGACCGGCGGCTAGAGCAAGGCTACCTGTGTGCCGTTCTCACTGGACTCGAATCGATAAATTTTCTCAACTGAAGAGTCTTCAAAGATTTCGGCATCGTGTGTTATTATAATAAACTGGATTGGGTTTGTGTTTGCAACGTCAGTCAGCTGGGACAAAACCCTCACCAAGGACCTACGTCGCTCACTATCAAGATGTGTTGTCGGCTCATCCAATATGACAAAGTTCAGATTAGATGATCCTAGCAAGTGCGCCATACCAAGTCGAAGAGACAGTGCAACACTTACCTGCTCTCCGCCAGAAAGCGAATCAATGTCAATTATGGTATTTTTGGAATAACACGTAATGGAAATGTCCCTAATTTTTTCCACAAGTGTCATTCTGTGGATCTTTGTGTTTAGCATCTCTAGGTATTCTGATGCCTTTGCGGATATTGTTGATAGTGCCCATGATCGAAGGCTTATGGCAATTGGGCCGTCCCGGTTGTAGATGTTATCATGGATTTCATCCAGCTGCGCGATATATTTTTTCACATGTGTCAGCTCTAACATAACTGACTTGATTTGACCTATTCGTGCTGCTGCGTGTGTTATTTTTTGTGTTACTGCGCCGTATTCCTGGTCTAGTCCGCTGAGTTCTTTTTTGGCCGATTCTGTTTTTGATTTTAGCTTGGTAAATTCGGCCTGATCAAATCCTTCTATTTCTTGTTGCATCTTTACGATTTTTTCATATAATATTTTTGCGTGAGAATCAATCTCTGATGCTTCCAGCAAGCCAGATGTGGTCATGACGAGTGGAATTTTCTGGATTTGCGCCTTTTGTGCCTCTACTTCCTGGACCAGAATGTTGATCTGCTCTGAACTCTGTATAGAATGAGCGTCAAGTGTTGCTTTTGCCGCTGTTGCCTTTTTACTGTGCTCTATTGTTTCCCTTTCTTCCTGAGCTAGGCTTGATTTTTTTGATTCTAGTAACTGGATTTGTAATTTGATGCTTTCTTGTTCTTCTTTGATATGTTCTACTTGAAAGATTGGCTTGAGTCTGTTCACATGAGAGTCGCAGACTGGACATTTTCCATCTTGGAGCTGAAGCTTTTTTGCAAGTTCTGCATATTCTATTAGGACTGCTTTTTTCGTTTCTAGTTCGGTGCTCTTTCTTCTTGAATCCTCGATCTGGGACTTTATTGACTCGAGTCTTACCTCCAGTTCGTCTTTTTCACCGGATATCTCAAAGCAGCCTTGGCAGTCGCGAATCTTTCTCTCCTTTTCTATGATGATTTTTTGGATTGATATTATGGCATCTTTGACGTATTTTGTAAATTCTGATTTTCGCTCCTCGATTTGCTTAAGTGTCAATTCTTTGGCAGAATCAAGACTAATTTTGCTTTGCAGCATTTCAAGTTCTTTGGCCTTGGCTTCCTTTTTTTGCTGTAATTCAAACATTTGAGGCTCGCAATTTTTTATCTCTAGGTTTTTTTCCTCAATTTCTTTTTCTAATAGCGGAATGTGGGTGTCGTCGTAGCCAAATTTTCTGTAAATTGTCTGGCGAAATGATTTTTGCACCATTTTGAGGTTCTCTGATGCCAAGTCAAGCTTGTCGATCCCAATTATTGCATTGAGCAATTCCTTGAACTCCTTTGGCTTTGCCTTGATTATGGAGCTCAGTTCGCCCTGCTGGACAATTGATGCGACCTTTAGTTTTTGAAAATCTAGTCCTAATGTGGATTCTATTTCATGTGTAGTGGATTCGCCAAACTGCCTGCGCTCACCAGCAGAGCGCAATATCTCCTGGTCTCCCTGGATTTCGACAAACTGGGCGGCAAGTGTGCCCTTCGAGTCTATTTTGCGTGTGGCCTCAAATGTCCTACTCTTTGAGCTAAATCTGACTTTGGCATATGCCTGCGTATTTCCACGCCTGATTAGGCTCTTGTTTGACTTGCGTGTGTGCTCTCCAAACAATGCGAATGTTATGGCGTCAATTATGCTTGATTTTCCAGCACCATTGTCCCCTACAAAAACAGTCACGCCGTCATCAAAGTCCAGCTTTGTCTCCGAATGCGAGATAAAATTGCCTAGTTCTATGGTTTTTATCATTTCTTGAACCTCTCATAGTCCTCTAGGATTGCCTGCTCTGCTTCCTTTACCTTGTTTGATGATAGTAATGGTAGCAGTTCCTGTATAGCGAATATCGCCTTTTCATTTGATCCCAAGTAGTTTGATGCCAGTCTGAATAATTCATCGTCAATACTTGATGGTCTCTCTAATAGTATTGTACCATTGGAGCCCTCCGCCTGTAGTATTTTCCAGGTATAGTGTAAGGTATGTGGTGCTAGTCTTGCAATCTGAGTCTGGATTATCTCTGACTCGATTTCTTTTCCGTGGATTTTTAGTTCCACGATGGGTTTTTTTGAAAGAGTTGAAATTTTGTCTAAAATACTGCTTACTGACTGTGATAGTTTTTCAAATTCAACTTTTTCTGATAACTGTGGACGCGTATCGAGTTTTATCCAGTTTGGTTTTGCCTCGCTTGTGGAAATGTCGACAATATAGAATCCTTTCTGCGTTTCCTTGATTCCCTCGCTTGTTGTCATTTCTATTGAACCTGGGTATGCGATTGGTCCTAAAAGATGTGGGAATTGCTTTAGGAACTTATCATGTAGATGACCCATAGCATAATATGTGAAATTTTTTGGCAGATCTGTTGATGTAAGCTCGCCTGCAAACTGGTTTACCTCAGCAATTCCCTGGTGCATTATCAGAATTTTATGGCCTGTATGCTGCGATGCAATTCTATCAATCTCCGAAAATCGATCCAAAAACTGGGGCATTTCCCCTCGTCTGATCTTATCAAAACCCGCAATCAGAACGTCCTTGTATACAAATGGCTTGCCATTGCCTACATATTTTGAGAATTCCAAATTATGGTACACGTACGGAATTGGCGCAGAGCGAATCCGAGAAATGTCGTGCTCACCTAGCACAAAAAACGAATCAATGTTGTTTTGCTTGAGGCGCCTGAGCGCGTTTGCCATCTGCAGTATTGCAGTGCCGGTCGGGTTTGGTACATGGAAAATGTCTCCTGCAAATATCACAAAATCCACATGGTCCTTAATGGAGACATCAACTGACTCGTTAAACGCAGAATAGACATCATCCTCTCGCTCTTGTAATCCGTACTGAGTTAGACCCAAATGCGTATCTGAAATATGGGAAAAGATCATACTAGTCAAGCAATAGATCTTTTTGTATTAATTTTTGCGTGGATTCGTTTGCAATCTTCTCGAATTTTTTCGTAGACTTCCATTCCGAAATGGCATTTTTATCAGACCCTACTGGCTTGTTTTTTACCTCCTCAATGTGCACTATGGCAGGAAGGTTCACCCATTGACCTACAAACACTGCATCACCTACATTTAGCGATGTTAACTGATTAATCAAATCATGAGAAATGGATTCAGCTGCAGCTGTTATCTGGCGCTGGTCGTCTTCTTGGACTATTTTCATTACTGCAAGTGAGCCCATCTGTGATAGCACATTTGGATCAATGTTTCTTGGCCTTTGTGACACTATGCATAGTCCGAGGCCGAACTTGCGTCCCTCTCGGGCAATCTTGGCAGCCCAGTATTTTGTATGGGTTTCCTCCCCCTTTGGAATGAAAACATGCGCTTCCTCAATTATTACAAAGACTGGCGACTCGAATCGGTACCTGTGCGATGACTTAGCCTTTGCGCTTTTTGCCAACAATGCTGATTTTCTATCCGTGAGTAATTCTTGGAAATAGTACGCTAGTGCAACATTTGCCTGCTTTTCTGATAGCTCCGAGATGTTTAGCACGTTTATCTTACCTTCTTTTATGAGGCCGAGAGGATCCATGATGTCTGGATCCAAAACGTCAGAGAACCTATGTCTGGCATCGTCTATTTTGTCTCGTACCCTATCTGCAGAGTGCCTGTCATCCTTTCGTTCTGGATTTGCACCAATCATCTCCACATTGTGGTCTAATGCGTCCCAAAAATTCTTAGATTCTTTGACATCTGGACTAAATGCTAACCTCAAAATTCTTTGTTGAATGTCTGCATTTTCTCTAATTTCTAAAACATCCGATAATGTGATTGCATCCAATAGTCTTGGATTTATTTTTGCGTCAATTACATTGATTCCAGGTATGTGTAGGTCTGCATAGTCATTGTGATAGTCAAAAATTATCAGAGTCCCGTTTACTGTGGAAATTTGCTTTGCTAGCAATGAGACCAAGTTACTTTTTCCCATTCCAGTCATTGCCAAAATTCCTAAGTGACGAGACACAATTTTGTTCAAGTTTATTTTAGCTTCAATTTGTGAATTTCTAAGTAGCGTACCGACTCTGACCCACTCGTCTTTCTGCGGTGCAAAAATATTCCCTAGATCATCCTTGGTTGCAGATAAAATTCCAGTTCCGGGAATTGGCGGAATTGCGGGTAACACTACGACACTTTTTTGCAATTGTGCCAAGTATCCCAAGATTCCAATCTTTGCAGTGAAACTCTTATCACGTGAATTAATATCTGCGATTTCCTTACTTTCTATTGCCTCATCAAAATTATGAATATCAGTCAGTGCCGCGCTAGTCACAAATGATCTTTCAACTAGGCCAAGCAGTTTACCATCTTGCGAATCAATTATTACATATTCTCCAACTGACAATGGACGCGATGTCTGCGCAGTGACTGCTGTTGGTTTTGATTCACCAATTACTACTCCTAACGTCATGGTGCAACCCCATCAAAAAATCTCATGCAAAAAACTAACCCGGCGTGATAAATAAATTCCAAGATTGATTCTAAGCTGACCTTTGTTTAGCATATGTGCGCAATTAAACATGATGTAAAAATTACACATTTATACCTAATTTAGTCTGAATTTCGATAATCGATCATGTAATTTTTAAGATTCTTTTCATTTTAAATAGATAATCTTAAAAATATTGAATACATACACTACCAGTGCTACACTATCCAGACACCATCGTTGCAACAACTGTCGAAGAAAAGTTAGCAAAAAAACTATACAAGCACCTAGACTCACTTGGTCTAGATTGCCAGCTTATCCCAGATGGGATGATGGATTTTGAGTATGATTATCCACGTTCATCCCTTGACGGCCCAAATCCTGGAGTAGCAAGCAGAGGAGTAATCAAGGTAACCGGAGATTTCGATTACATTGACGTACTCAAGAGAAAAACTGTGTCAAAAAGTGGGTTTGCCCCTGGAGGATTCTATGGAATGGGAATTGCAGAAGGAACTATGTGGAAGCTACGACTTTTTCTATCCTTTCCATCCGAGTATGATCTTGGACCGCTGAACTTTGGAACTCTGACCAAAATACTCAAAGGAAGATTTCACTCCAAGGTAGAGGACTTTATTTGGAGTGGATATGGCAAGCTCACAACACTTCCTCCGGGTTTGATTGCTGACGATGTAATTGCGGTACTTAACGAAGACAAAAAACTGCGTGAGCTCATGATGCATGCATTACTCAAAGATCACACCATAACAGTATCTGTATACAAACCAAAGGCCAAGGTCAACTATGAAATCTCGCAAATTGTAAAGGACGACTCATACTGGTACAAGTACAAGCCGAAAAAGGAATCACATGCAAAGATAATGATTACTTCAGAGTGGAAGGTACAAAAAGACATATTGCTAGATCGACAAACGTTGGAGGCATATCAAAGATTGAGCGCCAACATCAAGTCTACCGTAGAGAAACTCAAGTATCACATAGCAAGACAAAGCTAAGTTTCCTTTACAATTAATCTGTCCATCACAGTTTGACTTGGAATATTTTGTTCTACACCGAATGTAATTGATGAGAGGTTTCTTATTTCATAGTCTAAGAGTCTCACTATTGCAACTACTGTAGAAAAGCCAAAAATACGGACAAATTGGGCATTCATGGTGTCGTAGATTCTGCGCTCAAATGAGCGCTCAAACTTTACAATCACATCATCCTCATCTGGCGGAACTAGATCCTTGTAGCGAGTCCTAAGAAGCTCATTTAAAGCATTTTTGATGGAATCTGCACTAATCATCCGCGCAAGTAATTCCTTTACCTCACTTGATACGTTTGAGACAATTATATCCTGTAGTTGATTTTGATCCAGATTCCAGAATTTACCCCGCAAAATACTCATCATGTTGTAAAAGTCAATCTCAATTCCACAAACAGAATGTAATGTGAATTCGCCTGAACTCATGACGGTCTTACTGAGGTTCTCATAAAATGACTTGTCAAAATACAAGTCCAGTACCTGTATTTGCTTTTTCTCAATATACAGCGAATATGCCTTTTCTACCTCTTCGCCAATCCCAATTGCCTTTAGAACACTAACTGCCTCCTCGATGTCTTTTGCAACCAGAGCCTTGAGAACAATGTCACGCTCTTTTATGAGTCCTTCTGGATACAGACTCAGAGATGCCTCTATTTCGTTTTGCGGTCGGCCAAGAATTTTTCCTTTTAAAATAATTTTCAGATTTCGCAAAATAAATTTCAGGTAATATGCAAACATTACATTAGATCCACCACATACCTGCATCATAATTTGGTGCAGCTCCGCTTGCCTGTCTCGTAGAGCAAGCTCTATTTTTTGCGCAGAAAATGGCTTTGTTACCTTTGATATGGAATCATTATATGTCGTATTCTTTAGTCGGGTTACCAACTCGTCCAGGTTCCTAGATTCTGATAATGTTTGTAGATCTTTTTTTGTTAAAAGATTGCCCTTTAGGGCATATGATTTTACGCTAGCATAGACTTGTAGTGACTGTATAACCATGCACGAAAAGCGATTTACTCATTAATGTTTTTTATTAAAATGTAAAAAAAACATTAGAGATTATAATTATTTTATCTATATTTCATGATATTTGAATAATTATAGGATTTTATTGTAAAATTTACCATATAAGTAAATCGACATATGCCAAATAGTAAACTTCTAGTTGCATTTTGTTGAATTATACATTTGACGTAAAAAACTGAAAAAGGTGACTTACAAAATACTTTTTGTCTAGTTTGGCCTAATAGATTAGGTTGGCAAAAGCATACGTCCTAATAACATGCGAAAGTGGTTCTGAAGACTATGTTCTATCTTCCCTGAGATCAATTGACTCTGTCAAGATGGCAACCGGAGTGTTTGGCACCTACGACATTCTGACCAAACTGGAGGTAAGCTCCGAAGATTTGTTAAAAGATATTATAACAAAAAAGATTCGCAAGCTTCCAAGAATTAGGGCAACATACACTCTGATGGCAGACGGCAAAAACACCATTGTCAAAAAAATTGATGGCAAGGATGTTTTGGATACCTATATGTCTTATGCATACATTTTACTTGACTGCGAAAAGGGAAAAGAAGTCGACACCTTGCAAAACCTGAGCAAAATTACAGAGGTGATCGATGGCGACGTCCTCTTTTCATCGCAGATTATTTGCAATGTTGTGGCTCCGACATACAATGAAATCTCAGATATTGTGACAAAAAAGATTCGCAAGCTAGCTGGAATTAAAGGAACAACTACACTAAATGTGATTAATCACAAACCGAGATCATTCTAAAACTTCGCGTGACCCTATCTCATTTGATATCCCATACAAACTGACAAGCTTTGCCAAATCTGCGCTGCTAATTTTGCAGTTATTGTGTGCGAGCTTTAGTGCGTAGGGGTATCCACCGACACTTGTCTTGTAAAGTCTGTCTAGGATTGATTTTATCTCATCTTCAGAGTGGTTGCCGCCAAAAAATTCAATTTTGATTAGCGGTGTAGAGTCTGACAGTCTTGCATAAATTGAAGAGATTTGCTTATCGCGTCCAAATTCAGAGTCAACAAAAATCTTGCTAAATCCTGGCGTTTTGGTTGCATGATTATAATAGAAAATGTCCCCTGCCAGTGATCCCAGTTCCTTGAACTGGACGTTTGTGTTTGATGTTTTTGCAATAAAAATGACATTGTCTTTGTGTGTCATGACTCGAACAATTTCTGGAGTCAGGCCTGCCTGCCTTGTCATGAATTGCGAGTATAGGGAGCCGTCCATCATCACAATATCTGATACTTCGACTGCCTTTTTGCAAATGTCTACTTCCATCTCGGTTGCCATTCTTGAAATATCAAGGCCAACCCTGCCCAAGCCCTGCCTGTGTAGATCGTCTACTACTGTACCGTCAGATTGTATGGCAACTGCGGTCACAACCCACAATTCCATTCCCTGAAATTTTGTACTGTTAAAGCTAGAATCAATTCCACATAACACGGCATCCTGCTTTTTTGGCTTGTATTCTACCCAGTTTTGCCTTGCACGCTCTACTATTTGATCAAATTTGGGCCCCTTTAGAACGGAGAGTATCTTTTCGCGGTTTTTAATTGCCTCTTTGTAAACCGTGTTAAGCATAGGTTACATTCATTGCAGAAAATAAAACCCTTGGGATGAATGAACCGTTAACACGCGACTAGCTCAAAGCTGATTTACTTTTTACGCCATCGTCGAGCAGCTTTCTGATCTGCATATCTTTGGTGCTTGCCGGTTTTTCTTTTTGCCATGGATGTGCTTCTATATCATGGCTAGTTAATTCTTCCTACTTTGATTTGTTTGGTAATATGCATTAATTCATTTACTAGCTTCATGATCGGTTCTGTGTTGAAGAAAATAGGGCTTTTGGGGTGCGGTGCTATTGGCACACAAATGGCACTCGCAATAGATACTGGCAAAATCCCTGCGGAACTAACTCACATTTATGATTTTGATAATGCCAAAGCGGAGGCGCTTGCTGCTAAGCTAGCAAAAAAACCAATCATTGTTGTAAATCCACACCTATTATCATCAAATAATGTGGATATGGTAGTTGAAGCAGCGTCACAAGACGCTGTAAAAAATCACGCACTTAGTATCTTGCAAAACAGAAAGGACTTGATGATAATGAGCGTAGGAGCACTGCTTGACGAGTCTGTATTTGATATCTTATTTGATGCGTGCAAGGAATTTAAGAAAAAAATCTATCTTCCATCTGGCGCAATTGCTGGTCTTGACGCAATAAAATCCGTCAAAGACGAGCTAGACTCCCTCACACTAGTGACAACAAAAAACCCAAAGGCACTAACCGGCGCCAAATTCTTTGAGGCAAAAAAAATGGATGTATGTTCTATAAAACAAAAGACTATGATCTTTGAAGGTCCTGCAAAGGAGGCAGTGACCCTATTTCCTGCAAACATCAACGTTGCGGCTTTGCTTAGTCTTGCAAGTCTAGGAAGCACAAAGACCTCAGTCAAAATAATAGCAGATCCTGAGACTGACAAAAACACACATCAAATAGAGGCGCGTGGCAAATTCGGCAAAATTACCATCCACGTTGAAAATATCCCAGATCCGACAAACCCCAAGACTAGTAGGCTTGCAATTTTGTCCGCCATTGAATGCCTACGTACTATATGCACCGATGATATCAAAATAGGAACATAATCTGGCAAAAATTACCGTAATCTTGGCCAAATCTGTAAAATCGCACTATTATCCCAGTCTTTAAATCAATAATTCCGATATTGCTATGATCGGATGCTACAAGACAAAATAGCTCAACTCAAAACAGAAAAAGATGTAGTCATACTTGCTCACAATTATCAGTTACCTGAAGTTCAAGATGTGGCAGACTTTGTAGGTGATTCACTAGGATTATCAAGACAGGCGGCAAAGACTCCGCATAAGACCATTCTATTTTGCGGTGTTCACTTTATGGCAGAGACTGCTGCAATTATTTGCCCTGACAAAAAGGTACTAATTCCGGATTTGGCTGCGGGCTGCTCACTGGCAGACTCGATAACCGTTGACCAGCTAAGGGACTGGAAAAAGCAACACCCAGGAGCAATTACAGTGGGATATGTCAACACTTCTGCCGAAGTAAAGTCCGAGCTGGATTATTGTTGTACATCATCAAATGCAGTAAATGTAGTCAAAGCAATTCCTGAAAACCAGGATGTTTTGTTTTTGCCAGACATGTTCTTGGGCTCGTATGTGGCAAAGATGACTGGAAGAAAAAATATGTACATCTGGGCAGGCGAATGCCACGTCCATGCAGGAATACGCTCAGACGACATACACAAACTTCTAGATTCACATGCAAACTCGGAATTGTTGGTTCATCCAGAATGCAGTTGCACATCTCAAATAATGTATGATGTTGCAGTAGGTGACTACAAAGCCCGTCAAGTCCAGATAATGTCAACTGAAGGCATGATGAACTATGCAAAACAATCTGCTGGGCAGAACTTTGTAGTTGCAACAGAAACCGGCATCCTATACAGAATGCAGCAACAAAATCCGGGCAAGAATTTCATTCCTGCATCAAGGGGAGCAGTATGCCAGTACATGAAAATGATCACACTGGACAAGGTGTATTCTGCATTACTTGAAGAAAAATACGAAGTACGAGTTCCAAAATCTACTGCAGACAAGGCAAGATTGGCTATTGAACGAATGCTTGCTATTAGCTAAACTTCTAGACTAAAATCGATTGCTTTGGCAGAATTTGTAATACTGCCAACTGAAATCATGTCTATTCCAGTCTTTGCAAATTCCCTGATGTTTTGTATATTGATTCCGCCTGAAGCCTCAAGACGAATGTTCTTTCGTAGTTGCATTCTCTCTAGTTGCTTTATTGTCTTTTTTACTAAATCTGGGGAGAAATTATCTAGCATTATTATTGGAACACCAAGTGTTGCAGCAAGTATTGCATCAGAAAATGTGTCCACCTCGACTTCAAAGATCTTCGCTCTTTTCTTTGCTAGCCTGATTAGCTCTACAATAGAGCCTTCTACTGCAATGTGATTGTCTTTGATCATTATCATGTCTGACAGGGTTACTCGGTGCTTTTTCCCACCTCCGATTTCTACTGCTTCTTTGTCAAAAAAGCGCAACCCAGGCGCAGTCTTTCTTGTGGAATAGATGTCTGTTTTTTTGCTGATCTTTTTTACTTGCCTTACAAGCTGGTTTGTGGCAGTCGCAATACCACTCATTCTGGATAATAGATTCAGTGCGGTTCGCTCGCAGCTAAGAATTGATCTTGCAGGACCAGTAATTTGGAGCACAACTTGGTCTGCCTTTATTGTCTGACCGTCATTTCGCATTATCTGTACCCTACATTTTTTCATCGCGAAGATTTCCTTGGCGTACTTTGCGCCAGCGATTATTCCATCTTGTCTCGCAATTATTGTGGCAGTGATTTTTTTGTTTGATAAAATTATACTAGTAACATCGCCACGGTTGATGTCTTCTGCCAAAAATCTGGCAAGCTCTTTGGTGTTCAATCACATCGTGTGGTTTTGCGCCTAAATAGAGCTTTTTCTATGTCGATTAGTTAGAATTGCTTCTTCGTGCTTGCTCATACAATCCATTCAGATTTTTTCTACCAGATCATGTGTGTCTTCTGATTTGAGAATTTCTTCATAAAAAAAGTGACTATAAGATAACACAATTTGCCATTTTTACTGTTTCACTAAGAGTATGTGCATGTTTTAATCAAACAAAATATTTCTTAGGCGATTTTTATTGCGTACTTACCTTTCTGGGTGATTCCCAAAGTCTTGGCAATGTATGAGTTTTCCGGGTCGCCAACTAGTACTACGCCTGTCCAGTCTGGTGTCAGATCAGATGATTTGCAAACTGGGCAAACTTTTCCAACAAAAACACACTTGCATTTTCTGCAAGCCATCTCTTTGACCATTACTTTTTCACTTCTACTGGCTTCTTTTCTTTCTTTTCTGTTGCTGCGCCATCTTTACCAGATTTCTTTATCTCTTCTGCAATCCAATCTTCTGCTCCCAAGAACGGTTGTCTACATGTAATTCCAATTTTACCCATCGTTGCTGCTTTGCCTAATGATACTGCAGTGATTCTTGCGCGAAGTAATGAACCAACCTTTAGTGTGCGGTTGCTTTGCTTTGCAATAATCATGCCTGACTTAACATCCGATTGTAAATAATCATCCATCACTTGTGATAGGTGTAAGAGTGCATCTGTTGGACCAATTCTGACAAATGCGCCAAAGTCTGTAATGTCTACGATCTCTCCCAGAACAATTTCCTGTAGTTTTGGAGTAAATGTCAATGCCTCAAATTCGACTCGATGGTATGTTCCGCCGTCACCTGCAATCATTTTCCCCATTTCGTCTACTTTAGCCTCTAAAATCATGATGATATATCCAAGCTCTGCGTTGATCATGGACTCATATTTTTCCTTGAGAATAGCAACTGCTGCCTTTCTTAGTGATGCACCAAACATGCTTGGCGGGATCCTAACAACATCCTCTAAGGTCGATATAGAAAACAACTGTGCGAAACTCCATGCGTAGAATTTATGAATCTTTGGGTAACTTTGCAATAATTTTTGTGAATCTTGGTGTGCCGGTGTCAAATTTTGCATGAATTTTGTATTGATTGGTTTTTGATTAGGCAAAAAATAATTTATAATTAGGAATCCCTAAGAAGTTGTAATTATCTTCTATATTATTTCGCTGTTTTGAAATTCGACCTATCTTTAAATAATGTATTTAAAATTTTTTGTGCATGGTTGGCATTGACCAGGTTCTCACAAAACTTGCTACCGTAATTGATCCTGACCTCAAAAAAGACATTGTGTCCATGGGAATGATAAAGGATTTGGAGCTTAACGAGGGAAATCTCAAATTTACACTAGAACTAACTACTCCGGCATGTCCATTCAATGACCAAATTGAGCAGGACGTTCGCCGTGCAGTGGGAGAACTGGATGGAATCAAAAACTCCGACATCAAGGTAACTGCCAAAGTCATGGAAGGACGTGCTTTAGATGCAGACGAAGCAATGGCTTCTGTCAAAAATATTATCGGTGTCGCTAGCGGCAAGGGTGGTGTCGGAAAATCTACAGTATCGCTGAACTTGGCATTGGCACTTGCACAGTCTGGCGCCAAAGTCGGATTGCTTGATGCAGATATCTATGGTCCTAGCATTCCTCTGATGCTTGGAATGCAAAAGGCGTTCATGGAAGTAGACAACAACAAACTTCAACCTGCAGAGATGAATGGAATCAAGGTTGTATCTTTTGGATTCTTTGCAGAGCAAGAGCATCAGGCCGCAATTTATCGTGGTCCAATTATATCTGGAATACTAAAGCAGTTTCTCGTTGACACAAACTGGTCAAATCTTGATTATCTAATTGTGGATTTGCCGCCTGGCACTGGCGACATACCGCTTACACTTGCACAGACAATTCCAATAACTGGCATACTCGTGGTTACCACACCACAAGACGTTGCATCAAATGTTGCAACAAAAGCAATTGGCATGTTCAACAAACTAAACGTTCCAATCTTGGGCGTAATTGAAAATATGAGTTATTTTATTTGTCAAAAATGCAGCGACAGACACTATATCTTTGGTGAAGGAGGAGCAAGACGAATCAGCGAAAAATTCAACATTCCATTCATTGGAGAAATTCCGCTCAACTCCGGAATAATGGAAGGTTCAGATAAGGGCAAGCCGGTAATTCTATCACATCCGACGTCTCCCTCTGCTGAAGCAATTCGTACATCTGCAAAAAATGTCGCAGCCCAGTGTAGTATTTTGGCAGCAAAGCTAAAAGAAGAAATGCAAGGCGCAACCGCATAATATCATTGAGATTACCTGATTTTCTTCGCGACGAACTAAAGGAACCACTTGGAATTTTGCTCAAGGACACCACTAAAGAAAACATTGCAAAACATATTCCAAAAAGTTCCTATATCATAACTGTAGGTGATGCGACAACTGAAAAAATTCTGGCACATGGATTTACGACATCATTACAGATAGTAGACGGATATGAAAAAAGGGGAAAGAGAATTCCTCCGCAAAGCAACTCCACAAAACTATACTGTGACAATCCGGCAGCTCAGATAACGCAGCAAAGCATTGATCTTATTAGGCAAGCGTTTTCCTCAAAACCACCAATCCAAATTCTGGTAAATGGCGAAGAAGACCTACTTGTAATTCCAGTTTGCATTTATGCCCCGCAAAACTCGGTCGTAATGTACGGACAGCCAAACGAAGGCCTAGTAATAGTGCAAATAACACAAGAAATTAGAAATAAAACAAAAAATCTACTGGATCGTATGATCTAGGGGTATGATGAGACGGTGGCTGTATGATCAATGATTACACACTACAAACTCTGACCCTTTAATCTCAAAGTATAGATTATTCCTGTTCTGATGATGATTAATGACAAAGAATTTCTGGCACGACATTGAGACCGGAATCGACATTCCAGAGATAATTAACGTGGTAGTAGAAATTCCAAAGGGCTCGCAAAACAAGTACGAATATGACAAAAAACATAATATGATAAAGCTAGACCGAGTTCTGTTCTCGCCGTTTCATTATCCGGGCGATTATGGTATAATCCCGCAGACATTATCTGATGATGGCGACCCGCTAGATGCATTGGTGCTTGTGACAAATCCAACATTTCCCGGAATACTAATCGAGTGCAGGCCAATCGGACTGCTCAAACTAAAGGATCAAGGCCAATCCGATGACAAGATAATTTGTGTGTCAACTACAGACCCAAGATATCTGAACACGAAGGATGTCATCCATATAGAGGAACATCACCTAAAAGAAATGGCTCACTTTTTCCAAGTGTACAAGGACTTGGAAGGAAAAAAAGTCGAGGTACTGGGCTGGGATTCTGCAAACACTGCCAAGACAGTAATAATCGAGGCGGTAAAAAACTACAAAAAAATCCTGTCCAAGTATTAAGATCTTGAACCAATTTTTGCACAAGAATTGACAATGTATGATTTAGTTTGATTCTAAAACAAAGAATGGATGTATCTAGACGACGATCTACGGCTTGGTATTTTGGAAAAGACTGGGGTTTTTTCTAACAGACTATCAATTCAAGAACCCAAGGTGCTAATGACGTCTAAAGAAGTCCTAGAAATGCCAAAGGAAATGACGATGGGGAGGCGAACTACTGCATACAAGTATTATGGAGTATCCTACATGCAACACAATCTCATTTTCATCAACGTCAAAAAGATCCCAGATGAAAAAACACTAGACGATACCATAGCCCACGAGCTTGTGCATCAGAGATTTCCATATCTGGCACATGGAAAAAGATTCAACAAGCTTGTTCGCCAAGTCCTCAAGGGCAAAACCTTTCCGCCATACAAAAAGAGAAAGTTCTAGTTTTATGGTTTATATGCCGTATTTTTAGGCAGGCAGTTATATCATGGAACTGTCGCTAGAATTTTTAATTCCTATTATTGCGTCAATTGCATCTTTTACAGTAGCCGCCGGCTTTGCTGTCTGGGTAACTAGACAAAATCCTGGCACAAAAGAAATGACTGACATATCCGATGCAGTCAAAGTAGGAGCAGCCGCCTTTCTGAGACGAGAGCTCAAAATCATCTTGCCAATAGCAATCGGTCTTTCTATTGTAATTGGCTATTTCATTGGTTATTCAAACGGAATCGCATTTGCAGTAGGTGCAGCACTTTCTGCAGTTGCAGGAATAATCTCGCTTAAAATTACAGTCAAGGCCGCAGTCAGGGCGGCAAACGCAACAGGAAGTGGACTTGGCAAAACATTTGCCTTGGCATTCAGGGGTGGCGCAACAGTAGGTCTTGCAGTTCCGGCAATGGCATTATTGGCACTAGCGATTCTCTTTATGGTATTTCCAGACCCAATCACAATTGCTGGTGTTGGTATCGGCGCTAGTCTTATTGCGTTGTTTATTAGAATTGGCGGCGGAATCTTTACCAAGGCAGCCGACATGGGTGCCGATCTGGTAGGAAAAGTAGAGGCAAACATCCCAGAAGACGACCCAAGAAATCCGGCAACAATTGCAGACAACGTAGGCGATAACGTAGGTGATGCTGCCGGAATGGGCTCTGACGTTTACGAATCATACATTGTAACAATTTTAGCTTCAATCCTAATTGGAGCACTAATCGGTCTTCCAAAAATTATGACCTATCCAATCATGGTTGGGGCCGCAGGAATTATTGCATCTATAATAGGCACTGTAACAATTGGCTCAAAAACAAAAACAGACGTGATGAAGCCGCTAAACGTCTCGTTTTACGTCTCAGCCGCAATCGCAATAGGCCTAAACTTTGTCTTTACCACAATGTTCCTAGGAAATGACAATCTCTCATACGCACTGTTTGGATGCACAGTGGTGGGTGTAATTCTGGTTCCAGTAATACAGAGAATCACCGACCATTATACCAACTACAAGTACAAGCCAGTCAGGGACATTACAGATGCCGCCAAGTGGGGCTATGCATCGTTGACACTGATGGGCATAATCAAAGGAATGCAGTCCACTGGACCGTTCATGATTGCGCTGGTAGTGGCTATAGTAATTTCATTTTCAGTTGCAGCATCTGCCGCACCAGATCCATCGCAGGCGATGTTGTATGGGATCTTTGGCACATCGCTTACTGCAATGGCAATGCTAAGCCTTGCAGGAATTGTGTTGTCAATTGATGCATTTGGCCCAATTGCAGACAATGCTGGCGGCATTGTGGAGATGACTGGGATGGGTGAAGAAAACCGCAAGGTAACAGATCAAATTGATGCAGTTGGAAATACAACAAAGGCAGTGACCAAAGGATTTGCAATTGCCAGCGCAGGTCTTGCAGCGCTTGCAATGATTCAGGCATTCCAATATGAAGCAGAAAAGGTATTTGAACATGCATTTGATTATGGTCTATCAAATCCAGGGGTCGTAATCGGCTTGCTGGTAGGGGGACTGATTCCGTTTATCATAACAGGTCAGCTGATTGGTGGAGTGTCTCGTGCAGCATCCAAAATGGTCGACGAGGTTAGGCGCCAGTTCAAGGCAGACCCAGAGATTCTTACAGGCAAGTCCAAGCCCGACTATGCAAAATGTGTGGACATTGCCACTGTTGCCTCGCTACGAGAACTATGGAAGTCAGCTTCAATTGCAATTGCCGCACCGATTGTTCTTGGAATTATCCTAGGTCCACCTGCAGTCGCAGGACTGTTGATGGGCGCAGTAGTGACTGGAATCTTTTTGGCGTATCACCTAGCAAACACTGGTGGAGCATGGGACAATGCCAAAAAGCTTGTCGAAATGCAGGGGCGCAAAGGAAGCGAAGATCACAAAGTTGCAGTGGTTGGAGATATCATCGGTGACCCATACAAAGACACAGCAGGACCTGCACTAAACACGGTGATAAAATTGCTAAATACGGTTGCAATCGTCTTTGTTGGTGCATTTGTGGCAATCTTGGTTCTCTAGAAATATTCTCTGTTTTTCATCACCCACTTTACCAGGGCATAGATTGCAACGATTAGTTCTATTCGCTTTTTGTAATACTGTGTTCTATCGTATATGGCGGAACCTTCCTGCACTTTGCACGTTTTACTAGTCCTTCTCTTTGGAGTGATTTAGTACCTCATGCAGTATTGACGGAGAGATTTCCTTTACGACTCTAATATCTGTGAGTAGCGGATTTTTTTGTGGTTTTTTATCTCCAATAATACCTGAAAAATAGATTTCTTTGCGCAAAACTTTGAGATTCTGGCAAGATATGGACTAGCATAGTTGATACCAGACTGGTTGTAACAATTCTTCTTTCTTGCCTGTAATAATAGAAGAATAACTAAAGATACTGTCGGCAAAAAAGATAGTACAAAAGTCAATCATTCTACCACTCCGGTCATGTCAAGCTCGTCAATTTGAGCCTCGATTGCCTTGCTTAGAGTGTTTTTGTGCTTAGGGCAGAACCAAAAAAAACTATCTACCGTCTCAAAGCAGCCACAAATCCACTGTGTTTTCCTGTCGCCTTCAACTGTCAATTTGTGATATTTTGCTTCTTTAGACATGTTATAGGGACTTGAATTTGGAATTAAAATGTAATTAAAAATTAAAAAAAGGGCTATGGACAGCCTTCCATCTTTTGGATGAAGAATCCTTTCGCCTTGATTTCGTCTTCTACTGGCTTTGGCGCACCCTGTGAGTGGCAAAACTGACATTCTTCTGTTGTCACTTTGGCCTCGACTTCACCGATGGTTTTGAGCCATTGTTTTGCATATTGGATTGCCTTTCCATGATCTTTTTCCGATGTTATGACATCAAAGTGCATGGTGTGGCCGTCCTTTGCTTCTACGTATGTGTCGTAGACGTGTATTTCCATCATGTTTTGTTTATGTAAAAAAGGGATATTTAATTCAAAGATGGTAAGATGTCATTGAAGCATACGGTAATAGTTGGGATTCCAGACTCTGAGAATATTACACTAGAATTAGATGATGCTTTGACTCCCAAAACTGTAGCTGCATTTCTGAAAAGCCTCCCACTTACCATAAAGGCAAATGTCTGGGGCAAAGAGCTCTACACGGATCCTGCACCGTTTTCTGTTGGACCAGAAAATGCCCACGATGTGGTGGATTTGTTTGATGTGGCATTTTGGCCTCCGGGGAATGCAATTTGTCTTTTCTATGGCAACACGCCACTTAGTGATTCTGTGATCAAGCCGTACTCTTCAGTTAACGTGATTGGCAAAATACTCCACCCAAACGTATCTGTGATCAAAAAGACATCTGACAAAAAGTTAGTCTTTCATGCTTGAATTTTTATCAAAACTTGACTTATTTCCGATTCTAGCACAAACGCATTTAGCTGGTTATGCGCGTTTGAGAATATTACCCACACGACTGGGTTTAGCATCATGAATTTTTTGTCAGTAGAGGATGGTTTTGCTTCTGAGTGCGGGTGTGAGTGAAAGATTCCTATAACATCTAGTCCTTTTGTTTCCGCCTCCTGATATCCGCGCAACAGTTCCTCATTTGATATGGTGAAATTTATGGACGAATTATCTGTATTTTTTGTTAGAAAAATCTCTCTTACTGTGGATATGTTGGATTCTTCTTTGCCAAAAAGGAGTGCACACGATTCGGCAGGTGCGCCTTTTTTTGCGTGATCTATTAGAATTTGTTTTTGGAATTGGTTTAGGATTATTGTTTTTTGCAAGCTAACCTACGACTACTATACCCTTCATCCATGGGTGGACTATGCAATAATAGTCAAATGTACCTGCCTCTTCAAATGTGTAGGAATATTCTGCGCCTGACATGACTAAGCTAGAGTCAAACTTGGACTCCACTTCTGTTGCAGTGTGTACTACAGTGTCAGCGTTTTTCCAAGTTACCATTCCTCCAACTGTAACATATGCTGTACTTGGAACAAAACACTCATCATCACATTCAGTGTTTGATGCAGTGCCTACTGCCATATCTACTAGTACCAGCTCAGCTGGTACACTTAATATTTCTGAAAGTGTTTCCTCAACAGATGACTCTTCTACTGGGATCTCTGGTTCCGTTGGGGTTTCGGTCGCTGGTTCTGAGGGAACTTCGACAGGAATCTCAACAGATGCATCTTCTACTGGCGTTTCTAGCGGCGCGGAGTTTGGAACGGTTGCAATTGCACCTTCTGCTAGTCGCCCTCCTGACGATTCTACCAAGTCGAATGATGCCTTCATCCAAGGATGAATTATGCAGAAATAGTCATAATTGCCAAGCTCAAGAGTTGATGTGTCTAGCTTGAATGTCTCACCTGCATTGAATATCGATGAATCAAATTTAGGAGCGTCTCCAACATGTAAGACTCCGTGCATCATAGAGTCATAGTTTGTCCAAACTATTGTGTCTCCCTTGGTTACTTGTATTGTATCTGGATCATAGTCTGGGTTTCCTTGTATGGACGAGTCCTTGAGAATTGAAATTTCTACTGTAGGTACTACCGGAGTTGCTTCTCCGTAAACAAATGATGCTACCATCCACGGGTGTATGATACAAAGGTACTCGTATGTTCCTGGCTGCAACTTGGATGTGTCAAGTAGATATTTTGCCCCTGCATTAATAATTCCAGAGTCAAACGTAGCGCCAGCATCAGCTGAGCTAGTGACTGCGTGTGGTAGTTCGTCGTAGTTTGTCCACTCGATATTATTTCCAGCAGGCACTATGGCCATATCTGGATCATAGTCCGGTGCTCCCTGGACTGCAGAGCCCTTGAGTATTGAAATTGAAGTTATTGGTACAGTAGGTGCAGCCATTTTTTCCTCTTCTACTTCCTCTATGGGTGCAACCAAATATTGCGACGGTCCGTATAATCCAAATCCAACATAGGCTGAAATTGCAGCTCCTGTGGCAATAACGAATATGAGCCCTACAGGCTTTGCGTATTGCGGCATCTTCATTGATACATATGCCATCACTATTGCCGGAACTGTGACAATTAGCATGACTCCGATGAATGTTGGGATGCTTGTTATGGAGTTAAAAATTAGTGCGGTAGCACCAAACGAAAGCGAAATTGCCAAAATAACCAAAGTCGTTGCCTTGGCTCTATTGCTAGTTGAAATACCGCCGTCCAAAATTCCGGCAGCCAAAAATATCAATCCTATAAACATGGTAAGGCCAGTTAGAGCATGCATTCCATCAATGAATGTGTGCGCTATTCCAGCATAAGAAAGGGTAACTCCGGCTATGCCTATGGCAGTCAGACCCATTCCTGGCATCATGAGGTCCCAATTACTCATTTGAGCTTGATGCCTAAAGTGAGGTACTTATTCCTTTTGTAGCGGAAACTCGTCGAAGAAATTAAATGCCTAGTTGGGCGTTTTTGAGTAGTTTGGTAGCAAAAGAACTACTCGAAGTATCAAAGCCAAGAATTGTGGTCTTACTAGTTATCACGGCGGTAACGTCAATGTATGCCGCATCAAAACTAATCGGCCCAGAACTTGATCCAATGGGTTTACTCCACATCATAATTGCAGGTGGTCTGGCATCTGCAGGTTCTAGCGCACTGAATCATTACTACGATCGTGACATCGATCCCCTTATGAAGCGAACCAACTCTAGGCCAATCCCGGCTGGAAAAATAAAGGCGCCAACTGTTTTAGCATATGGACTCGCAGTCAGCGTAGCGTCTGTTGTTTATGCATATTTTACACTAAACTGGGTCTCGACATTTTTCATAGGTCTTGGCATATTTTTTTATGTGATAATCTACACAGCCTGGCTTAAGAGAAAAAACTCGTCCAACATCGTAATTGGTGGCTTTGCAGGAAGTGCTGCTTCTATGGCTGGCTGGACTGCGGCAACCGGATTTGTCCCGCCTATGGGAATTGACCTGCTTGGATTCTTGGTAGGCTTTTTGGTCTTTGTGTGGACGCCATCTCACTTTTGGTGCCTTGCCATGAAAATACGAGATGATTATGCAGAGGCGCGGGTACCAATGCTACCTGTTCTAATTGGAATGCAAAAAACATCAAAGTATATTCTGGCAAATACTGCAATACTACTGCCATACTCACTGGCATTGTATGCATTTGGCCTAGGGCTAGTCTATGTGGCAATTGCCGCAGCGAGTGGTAGTCTGATGCTCGTGTACCACTACAAGCTCACAAAAAATCCAACATCGGATTTTGCATGGAAGGCGTACAAAGTCACGGCACCATATCTGACAATAATATTTGTAGCAGTGGCTCTGGATGCTGCGTTTCACTTTAGGATCTAGGAATCCTCAACACCGGGAAAAGATGCTTCATAGTCTTTTTCCATCATTTCCTTGTTTTGCTCTTCGTATTCATCTTCTTCGACTTCTTGTACTACGACCTCAACTCGTCGTGTGTCCTTTGTGAGCCATGACACACGGATTAGGCCCATTATCTCCAAGTCTAACAAAATTTTGTTTAACTTGTCTTCTGCCAGTGTGTGGCCTGCCTTAGTCAGTGTTTTTACCAAATCTGTATCTGTTATTGACGTGACATCCTTGATCTTTTCAAACACGATATTTTTTATTGGAAAATCTGCCATGGTTTATCCGTAAAATGCTCTATCTCTTGACTTTGGTACGACATTAGAAATAGTTTCCCTTATTGCTAAATACCACTGGTCGACTTCCTTTGTGATTGATGGTCGAATCTTCTTGAGGGCGGCAGCAAAGTCTGTACTGTCTATTTTGGCGGAATTGTTCTGCATTGCGTGAACCCCGGCCTCTCTGCACAAAGCCGACAAATCAGCACCAGTATAATTTTGGGTAGAAACTGAGATCTCTTCTAGGTTTACGTTCTCAGACAGTGGCATCTTTTCTGTTAGAATTTTGATTATCTCAAGCCTTCCCTTTTCGTCTGACTGCTGGACATATAGTACTGGCTCTAATCTTCCCGGTCTGAGCAGTGAACTGTCTAGTAAATCAGGTCGATTGGTAATTCCAATCACTATTACGCGCGATGGCCCACTTTCCTCCATTTCTGTGAGGAGCTGACTCAGTATTGTTTGGCCTATTCCTGCCTCTTCGCCTGACTTTATTCTTGCAAGCGAGTCCATTTCATCAAATATTATAGTGCATGGCGCGGATGTCTTTGCCTTTCTGAAAATCTCTCTTATTGCTTTTTCCGATTCACCAATCCACTTTGATAGAATTTCTGGCCCCCTGACTAGGATCATGTTGCTTCCACTCTCTGTTGCAACTGCGCGCGCAAGAAGTGTCTTACCACATCCGGGTGGACCGTACAGTAAAATTCCTCGTGGAGGCTTGATTCCCATGCTGTAGAATTTTTGCGGCTCTTTTAGTGCAACTATGATGTTTTCCTGGAGCGACTTTTTGACTTCGTCTAGGCCTCCGACGTTTTTCCAAAATACCTTTGGTCGCTCTACATAGAATTCTCTCATCGCGGTGGGAACAACTTCATGTATTGCGTCGTAAAAGTCAGCTAGTGTTATTTCCATTGATTGCAATATCTCCGCAGATACTTTTTCCGTCTCTAGATCGATTTCTGGTAAAAATCTCCTAATTGCCTTGAGCGCCGCCTCTCTACACAACGACTTGATGTCTGCTCCGGTGTAGCCGTGCAATTCAGCTGCTAGTCTTCTTAACTCAACGTCTTCGGCAATCGGCATTCCTCGTGTGTGGATTTGCAAAATCTCTAGTCTTCCATCCACGTTTGGAACCGAGACCTCTATTTCCCTGTCAAATCTTCCAGGCCTTCGCAGTGCCGGATCCACACTGTCTGGTCTGTTTGTTGCGCCAAGAACAATGACGTTTCCCCTATCTGTGAGGCCGTCCATTAGTGCAAGAAGTTGTGCCACTACTCTTTTTTCGACGTCTCCGTATGCCTCTTCTCTTTTTGGGGCAATGGCGTCGATTTCATCAATGAATATTATGCTTGGAGAGTTGTCCTTTGCTTCCTTGAAAATGTCACGAAGCTTTGCTTCCGTTTCACCATAATACTTGTTCATTATTTCTGGCCCATTAATTGAAAACATGTTTGCCTCTGACTCTGATGCCAAAACTTTGGCAATGAGTGTCTTACCACATCCGGGTGGACCGTACAAGAGTATGCCACTGTGCGGCTCTATTCCTAGTCTGTCAAAGATTTCAGGATGTCGTAGAGGCAGCTCTGCAATCTCTCGCATTATTTTGATTTCATTTTTTAGTCCGCCTACTTCGTCGTATGTGACTCGGACTTTTTTGTCGATTGCCTTGTCTGCAGATATTACAAAGTCGGTACTCTTGTCTATTGTTACAATTCCCCTTGGGGAAATCTTGCTTATCTTGAAATCCATCGGGTTGCCCAAAATCATGACAGAGATTTCGTCCCCTTGACAGAACGGTAGTCCCTTGAGCCTGTTCTTTACAAAGTCGGTAAACTCCTTATCCACTGTTACAACGTCTGATACAGGTGTTAGTACAATTGACTTTGCTATTTTTGCTGATGCCTTTTTGATTTTTACTATATCGTTTAGTGCACTGCTAATGTTCTTTCTTGTCTGACCGTCGACGCGAACAACATCTGGGAACTTGTCGTCTTCATCCGTTGGCCATGCAACTGCACAGCTTGCCTTTTTACCGGTAATCTCTATGATATCTCCTGGATTTACTTTAAGAAAGTCAAACGCATCTGGACCAATTCGAGCTCTTTTCTTCCCAACATCTCTCTGCTTTGCCTCACCTACTCGCATTTGCAGAGGTTCATCTTTTTTGGCCACTGGATCACTTCACATCTACTGATTTACGACTCATGTTGAGTACCTCAAATTCGCTTACTCCTGCGACCGATCTGATGGTGTTCTCTAACATGTCCATCTGTCCTTCCTTATCATCTAAATCAAACTCTGCCTTTAGAAAGAATAGGCCAAAAGCAAGAGGCTCTTTAGTGTATTTTCCCATAGTGATACCACCCTCGAGTTTTGCCGAGATATTTCTTGCCAGATCGTCCAGATTGACTTCAGTGCCTTCTGGGAGGATCTTGGTTATCAAAAGTATTCGTGCCATTTCTTATGGTCCTGAAAACTTACAAGTAGGGCATGTGTATGTTCTTGCTGCCTCTCTGCAACTCTGACATCTCCATACCAAGACTGAGCCACATTCTGGGCACATAAATTTTACACAGTTGTCGTTTGGCATGATGTGTTTGTTGCAACAGCTGCAGACTGGAAGAGTCAGTGATGTTGACATGTGCTGTCTTTTTTAATATTCCATTTATAGCTTCCCAAGTGTTTTTTTGTCTAGTTGAGCAGCTTGCGTATTTCGCCGCCAAAAATAGTCTGCGCAATTTTGAGCGATCCTCGAAGTCCTAGCATTTTGATTATTGCCGACGTATGAAAATCAAAATCGTCATTGCTTGAGATATCTGATATCATTTCTGGAGTTATTGTGGAAAATATCTTATCTATAGTGGAATTGTCCAGTCGCTCTAGCATTTTTCTTGCAAAGAGTTGTTTTTCAAATTCCTTTCCGAATTTTTCAGTCCAGAGTTTTTGGTATGACTTGAGATCGTCTTTGTTATTCGATATCAAATAGTTTGAGATTGCTCTACCTGCCAAGATTCCGCCTACTCCACAAGAATAAATCCCACCCGCAGTAGTCGGCTTTGCCTGACCTGCAGCATCTCCGACAATAACTTTGTTTGACTCTAGAAAATCACCAAGTGGACCGTTAATCCAAATAGGCGCAAAGACCTTTCGGATAGTAGAATGTTTTCCCTTTTGCTCTAGGAATTTTTCTATTGCAGAAATGGCATTGATGCCTTTTCCTGCGACTCCAACCTTTCCCATTCCGTCCGCTGCAGGTATTACCCAAGAAAAGAATCCGGGATATTTCAGCGAGTCGAAATTCACTTCGACTAGGCCTTTTTGAATCCAATCTGCGTATATTTCGTATTGCGCAGATTGCAGGGTACCTGTTCGGTCCCTCTGAATTATGGATGTGATTCCTCTTGCATCCACCAAAATTTTACAATCAAATGTTCCAGCACTCGTTACTGCCTGGCCTTGCCTGAATTCCTTGAGTGATGTCTTTACTTCGATCTCTGCTCCATTTTTTTGCGCTTGATGGGCAATCTGCTTGTCAAGCTCACGTCTGTTGATCACAATGACATTCTGCTTTTTCGCATCAATGTCTAGCGTTTTTCCTCCAGGAGATGTCAGTCGAGCCTTTTGAATTGGATAGTCCAGAGTTTTGGTGGACGGTATTATTCCTAGATCCTGCAAACCCGATGCCGACACCAGTCCACCGCAATGCTCAGGCGAGCCGACCTCAAAGTCTTCTTCTAGTACTAGTACAGAATGTCCTGCCTTTGCTATCTCTCGTGCACAAAAAAGCCCTGCAACGCTTGCACCTGCAATTACAACATCATATGACAATTTGCTGTCTTTTGGAATGATTTCCTTTAATTCATTTCGGCAATATTTGCAAAGTTTTTCAATGTGATGCATGAAAAGTAGTTGTTGAGTCTAAAACAAGTCATAATAGTGCGGACAGACCTTGGAATGGGAAAAGGCAAGATTGCAGCTCAAGTGGGACATGCATGTGTACTTGGAGCGGAAAATGTTCGCAAGTCTCACCCTGATTGGTTTTCCAAGTGGTGGCAAGGCCAGGCAAAAATAGTACTCAAGGTAAATTCCGAGTCCGAACTTGAATCAATAAAACGAGATGCAATAGAGATGGGTCTTCCATGGTCTGAAGTCACTGATGCTGGACACACACAAATCGCACCTGGAACATTTACATGCCTTTCAATAGGTCCTGCCCCAGAAGATCATATTGACAAGATAACAAAAGAGCTCAAGTTACTCTGATGCCCAGAATAGATATAATGCGGTAAACAAAAACGTGACTTGTGAAGAAAAAGGGATTAGCAGTAGCAATATTCTTTGGAGTAATCCTACTAACATCAACACTTGCACTTGCACTAAATTCCAGCCCAAACCAGCAAAACCCACTTACAAAGACCACCATCACAGGAACGCCGGCAGACAACTTTCCGGATTTAGATAGACCAAAGTTTTGTGGCACCAGTAATGCAAAGTCAAATCAATATGTGACTGAATATAAAATTCCGACTGACTGCACCCAACCGCTAGCAATCACAACGGATGATTCTGGAAATGTGTACTTTGCTCAAACAAATACCGGCAAAATAGCAAAATTTGATCCAAACACTGAATACTTTGTGGAGTATCCAAACCCGGACTGGCCAGAGGGTGCGCGCTCTATGATGTGGGGAATTGATTATTCGTTTGGCGATGTTTGGTATACTGATGACTCGTTTGACTCTATCTGGAAATTTTCAACAACTGAAGAAAAATATGCTCGTGTGGGCTTTCCAACACAGGAAGACTCGCTACCGCAACACCTCAAGGTACTTGGTAACCAAGTTATTGTAAACGACTTTTATGAAGGTAAAATCAGCCTCTATGATAGCACACAAACATCAAAAGACAAAAAATACACAAACATCCCAACTCCGATTCCTGGCTCTTTTGTTGGCGGATTCGATATGGATTCTGATGGAAACCTCTGGTACACAAACTGGATGCTCAGACAAGGCGGCGCACTCATAAAATTCAACTATAACTCATTTGCAGACCATGTCGCATCAGGCACTGGTAAAAATGTAACAGTGCTGGACTTTTCAGAGACATTCAACCTACCTCAATCAATTGGTGCTCCAAACGGACTTGCAGTGGACAAGCACGGAAATGTCTGGCTTGCAGATACTGCCAGCAGCAACTTTTACAAGTTTACAGAATCGGCTGAATCCTATACTAGATACACTACTCCAATTGCACCGCTTGCAACATATGGCAATGCAACAGGCGTGATCAAGACTCCTGTCAGCCAACCATATTGGGCGCAAATTGAAGGCGACAAATTATACTTTAATGAGCAGGCATCAAACGCACTGGCTGTATTTGACATTGAGCAAGAATATCTGGTGGAATATCACGTCCCATCAAGAAACCCGAACTGGGCCGACTGTGGTGATAAATCTGACTGTGGAATTGCGCAGGTCTTTGGATTTGACGTTGCTGGAGACCAAATTTGGTTTACCCAGTGGGTTGAAAACAAAATTGGCAAAGTAGACCTTGCAGAACCACTATCGGCAACCGTTTCTGCATCAAGCAAGCAAGTAACGATTCAAAGGGGACAGACTGCATTAGCTGACGTGATGATATCTACAAACCAAAACACGGAAATCCTATCAAAGGCAACATCCGAGTTCTCCGACATTAGAGTAAAAATCCCAATTTCAACAATCTCTGAATCGCAGTCAGTCCCAGTATCCATTGTGACTAGCCCGTCTGCTCTTCCTGGCACCTACAAGGTCCTAGTCTCTGCAAGAACTGCGGATGTAACCGTGTCTGAATTTATCACAGTAACAATAACGCAGTGATTCCAAAAATAGACTCTGATATTGGAATAGGACTGTACACCACAAAATTTGTAGGCTGTGGTGGAAAGATCCGCACCCGGCTTGAAGATTTTTTAGTATCGGAGGTTCTAGGCAAAAAGACTCTTGCATCACTTTGTGATGAAGGTTATGCCGTATACCGACTGAAAAAATCTGGTATCGACACGAATCATGCACTTGATCTGGTTTTCAAAAAAACCGGTGCAAGGCTTAAGGCACTGGGGCTCAAAGATGCTCATGCCGTAACTATGCAATATGTATGCTCTATGGCAATGGGAAAAGCGATTGCAAATTATTCCGACGGCAAGATCATACTGGAAAGAATTGGATTTGCAAAAAAACCACTCTCTGCAAAAGACATGACTGGGAATAACTTTGTCATACGTATAGATGGTGCAGACCAATTACTATCTAGTTTTGCAGAATCTAACAAAATTCTGAATTTCTACGGATACCAAAGATTTGGCTCCAAGCGGCCAGTAACACACCTGATTGGCAAGGCAATAATCCAAAAAAGATTTTCAGATGCAGTAAGCCTGTTATTGTCTTTTACTTCACAATATGATTCGCAGGAAAATACCGAGCTACGGCAGGAAATGACAGATCCGGATAACTATTCCAAAGTACTGGATGTAATTCCTCCACAAATGGATTTGGAAAAAATTGTCCTACTGCAAATGGTAGAGCATGGCGACCCTCAAAAGGCACTCCACGAATTACCAATTGGGATTCGTAGGCTGTATGTTGAGGCTTACCAGTCATACCTGTTCAATCTCACACTAACTAGTGCGTACAATTATGGCGAGGAACTCTTTGTGCCGCAACAAGGTGATGTCTGCTTTGACAAAAACGCCAAGCTTGGCAAATACCAAATGGACGACTCACAAAAACTAGCAATTCCGATGGTTGGCTTTTCCTATTTCAAAAAGACCAGATTCGACTATCACATTTCCAAAATACTGGAGCAAGAACAAGTCAAGCCGTCTGATTTCTATCTAAAGGAAATGCAGGAATCATCCAACGAGGGCGGATTTAGAAGCGCCGCCATACAATGTGATGAATTTACAATAAAGTCTGATACGGTAAGCTTTACACTTCAGCGCGGATCGTTTGCCACAATGATAATGCGCGAAATAATCAAGCCGCAGTGCCCACTTGATGCTGGTTTTTAAAGAATTTAGCTCATCCGTTAACTGATTTTAATAATCATTTAATACTCTAAAACTTGGGCAAGAATCAATCATGAAATACAACGAGATCCCTAGTGGTACTCAGGTATCTATTATCATCCCAACATATAATGAATCACAAAACATTCTCAAAATTCTAAAATCAATTCAGGATAATTTGCCAAAGAACACTCGGACACAAACAATAGTAGTTGACGACAATTCCCCGGATGGGACAGGTAAGCTGGTCGAGGAATACATGCAAAGCGTCAAAAAGTTTGCAAATAACACCATCGAGGTAATACATAGAAAGACAAAGGACGGACTAGCATCTGCAATACTCAAAGGCGTGCAACTTGCTACTGGTAATACCATAGTTGTCATGGACAGCGATTTGTCGCACCCTGCAAACCTCTTGCCAAAAATGATTGATGCACTAAAACACCCAAAATATGATATTGTCGTCGCATCGCGTTACGTAAATGGCGGCGCCATTGTCGGTTGGACCAGAAAAAGAAAATTACTATCCAAACTTGCGACATTTATCGCAAAACGCGGCCTTGGAGTAAACACCAAAGATCCAATGTCTGGCTTTTTCGCATTCAAAAAACCAGTGATTCAGGGCTTAAGCTTTGACGCAATAGGCTACAAGATGCTGCTTGAAATCCTAGTAAAGGCAAAAAACGCAAACGTCTTGGAAATCCCCTACACATTTACAAACCGGGAATTAGGAAAAAGCAAGCTTGACTCTAAAACAATATTTGATTATTTTAAGGCAGTCTGGAAGCTATATCGATACGGCAAGGAGGCAAACAAGGAAGAAAGACGCAATTCTGTCATGTTTTTCTCAAAGGCAGGTAGATTCTACTCTATCGGCGCAATCGGCCTTGCCATAAACTATGTTGTCTCGTCGCTCTTTACTGACGTGGTTTCGGATCTGTGGTATTTGCACGCAACGATAATTGGTATTGCAGTGTCAATGTCTAGTAACTTTATTCTCAACAAAATATGGACCTTTGGGGACAGCAACTTCGAGCTAAGGCAGACATCTATCCAATATGCTAAATTCATAGGCCTAAGCTCGCTTGGTGCACTAGCACAGCTTGCAATCGTGTATTTGCTAGTTGATCACAACAAAATGGACTATCCAATAGCACTTGTTCTGGCGGTTGCAACAAGCGCACTATCTAATTTTGTATTGAACAAAAAACTGACATTCAAAGAAAAAATCTGGTCTTAATTTCAGAAAGATAAAATACCTATACTAGTTAACGCCAAATCGATGATGGATCCAATCTTCATTGTAGCTATAGTATTTCTGGTACTAGGCGGAGCCTTTGGAGGCTATGTCGTAATTCACAAAGAGATCGTCATCAAACCACTGGAAATAGAAGAACACGAAATAGTGGAAAAAATGTCATGCGATGAACTTAGTAAAAAGCACGAATCGGGACAATACTGGTCTTTTAATAACTGGAAGCTTGGCAACTCCAAAATCTGCGGCTGCCCGAACCCACCACCACAATGCACCGGTGGCGGCGGACACTAGATGATTTTAATTTTTGATTTATATTTTTACAAATAATGTCTGGCTTTTCCGTATCAAAGGTACAGGGTAGTAAAACATCATAGACAACTCGGCAAAGATTGCGCAACTGGCACAACCAAGTGGTCTGTTCATTTCTGGAAACGCACTGAATTTTGCAGACAGCGAAACATCCGCATAAAGAAAAATCGACCTTGCTACAAACGCCGTGCAATCTTTGGTTGGCTATGGATTATTCGAGTTTGGCCACGAAGATGGTACTGCTGACTATGCGCTATTTCAGCATCCTCTGAGACTGTGCGCAACATCTGAGGCAATATTTATTGCAGACACGTACAATTCCGTAATTCTAGTAATTGATCTGAAAACAAGTCAAGTTTACACGCTTATTGGCAAGACACAAAAAGACATCGTCTGCCTTCCAGATAATCCACCATGCAATATTTTGGGACTGTACGAGCCTAGTGATGTGGAATTATACGTTGGAAAACTCTACATCACAGAAACGAACAACCATCTGAACCGCGTCTTTGATCTTCAGACAAACACATTATCTATACTGGAGATAAAATGACCCAGACTGCATATGTGTAATAGTTAGCTGCATTATGGGACAAGAGCATTCCATTCTGGAGAAAATCATCACATTTGCTCAGGTAAAAACAACAATGATAACATATGGCGAATACAACATTGTCGCAAATCTAGACACAAGTATATCTAAGAAATAACAGAAATAATTTCCTCAAAAATAAACAAATCCAAAAAAATTAAGCACTATTACCTTGCCCGTAATCTAGCTCGCACATACAAGAACACACCAACTCCACAGACCGCAACTCCAGATAACACAATTGCGCTTCCGTAGTAGATCCAGTCCTTGTTATAGTACATAAACGAGGATTCCGGCCCAACGACTCCTCTGCCTTGGTATTGGAACAACACACCAAAGCAAATCATTATCGCACCAATTATCATGGCGATCTTTTTCATCAAGTATTGGCGGATGTTGTCTCTGTTAAATGCTTGCAAGCCTGATAATCATAAAATAGTTTTATTTGTATTCAGTATCTCACAAAAAGCATCAAGTATGTAGTAATTATTGCAGTTGTATTTACAACAGGCTTACTTTTTTTTGAAGCTAACCTTTATCCAGATGCAGCGAAATCCAGTGGAAGAAAAAACCAATAGTTTGGAAAAAGACCACAAATCCAAGTTTCGGCACATGTTACTACACATCCGACCCTTCACTGAAAAAGTATGTCGACCCTGAGAAAAACAAGCCTGAGCAAGACGATCTTATTCACTACTTAAAGAATGAACAAAATCCGCAAGCAGCACGATTGAACAAATAAACAAAAAGACAAAAACCTGCAAAATACGCCTAGCCCTCTTTTTTAATACACTAAAGTTGATAACAAGACCAAATGATTTTCCGTCATTTTCTTTAATCTGGTTTCATCAAGGTTCAAAAATGTTCAATTGGAGCGCAGATGCAGAAGGTGAGCGACGCTTTTCATTTGTTAATATCATTATCTTTGCCTCGGCTGCATCTATTGCAATTTTGCTATTCTTGGTCTTTGCGCCGCAGATTCGAGAGCTCACACAAAGCACTCCGTACCTAATAGAACTAGCATATTTTCCAACAATCTTTGTCGGGTTTTTGTTTGGACTAAAGCTGACCGAACGAGCAATTAGTCCTGCGGAAACGCGCAGCCCAATCAAGCGAGGAATAATCAAGATCCTACTTTTCTTCTTTATTATAGGAGGACTCTTCAGCTCGGTAAGCTTCGCATTAAACGGCGGAATTCACCTGCCTGAAAAGCCGATACTTGAGATGGGCCTAGCAGATTGGGTTACCCAATTTAGCTCGCACAATGGTGGCCTTACATTTCTCATTGTCACCAGCATTTCGCTGATGGCAGTTGCCACAAAGAGAATCATAGGACTACAAGGAATAGTTAACAGCATATCGACGTTTTTTGGCACATTCATATTTTTCTCTATGGTTGCATTGAGCCTATCGCATACAGAGCCTTCGTCATCCCAAGTATACCTGTACACTTTTTACCATGCGGGAATAATTGGTGGGGCTCTATACAAAATGAACAAGCTCACATCAAAAATGAACATGTGGGAAGACTTTGCTAATGGGTATAGGTAACTAGGGATTATTTGATACGTCCATTGACTCGTCAAGACTAGGCGAGAGATTAACTTCCTCTAAGGCTTTTTCCTCTTCATTCTTTAGATTCATTTCCTCAAGGAATTGCTTGTATTGGTATTGTCTTTCCTTGCTTATTCTGTCAGCGTATAACACATCGTCTCCAATTGCTAGATACAGCAAGGCAATAACTACTAGGGATGCGGCAACCAAAATCATGGAATAGCCTACCGTTCGATAATTGTGTGGATTTTTTTCTTTGCTTTCCATCGTACTGCCTTAATTCTGAGGATGATTTATCCCTTTTTAGTTTTTTTGCACATTTTTGATCCTACCTGATCAGTTGTGCATCGGATTGAACACACAGATCCTTATGGATTGGTATCATTATACTATAATTCCTGAAGTTCTTGCGGCACCTCTTCGTGGGTGCTTGTCCAGAATCATCCTTCAGCTTTTTCACAAAAGGCACAAAACAGGCCTAGTTCAATCCAAAACAATGGCAATTCAGATCCTAAACTACGAGTTTTTGGGACCAATTCGACTATCAGAGTGGGGACCGCCAATGGAAGAAGTCTTGTATATCATTTTGTCAAAAAGCAAAGAAGCATTTCAGATTATCCATGTGGGAGAGTCTGGCAAAACAGACGATGCGGGATTCTTCACCAAACATGACAAGTTCAAGTGTTGGCTCTCACATGCATCGGAACAAAACCTGCATCTGTGCATTTACCCGATGTGGGGCTCTGAGCAAAACCAAAGACAAAGAATTGTACATAAAATCGCAGAAAAATATATTCCACCGTGCAATTCAAATGATACTAATATCGAATAATAATATCATTATACTATGAACTGTCCTTGCTGTGGCGGAATAATGGAAAAAACCCAAGATCTCGGGTCTAGTATTTTGATGAAATGCAAGGAATGTGGCTTGTCTGATACTATATTAAAGTAAGTCTGTTTTCTTTTTGATTTCAAATATCTGTAATGTCAGTAGGTCTAGTGCTTTTTTTAGGTGATCAAACTCGTTAATCGAATGAATCTGACCTTCAACCAGTCTGCGCAAAACCTTGACTGTGCCCTTTTGGAATTCGTCATGAGCGACAATCTCCAATGCATTTAGCTTTGATAGCATGACATCCAGCTCTTTTTTAATATCATTTGGTGACTGGTGGTTTCCCATAGTATTCACTCTGATAATTTCAATATGAATCACATGAGCTCTTCATCTAGCTTTTCAATGGATTCTACAAATTGTCTGCAAGGACATCCCGGTATGGCACACTTGCCGAGCTTTAGGAATGAATCGTTTTTTGATTCTTCATGGGCCTGCCTGACGTGGTGGCAACGCTTACAGTTCACGAAAACAATTTTGGTTTTGGTTTATTTAAGGCGTAAGAACTGCACGAGCCTCTATTCTGGAATATTTGAGATCCTCTAGTACGCAATTTGCCTGCTCCAGCGGAAATGACTTGAAGATTACTCTCAGGTCGTTTTGTTTTGCCAACCTTACCACATCTGCCATGTCTGATCTAGAGCCAATCATAGTTCCACGCAGAGTTTTTTCTGTAAATACATCAAAGTTTGGAATATTTGCCAGTACTCCAAGGACTATGGTTCCACCCTTTTTGACAGAATTGATTGCCAAGTCCACTACTTTTTCTGATGGCGCAAAGACAATTGCCGAATCGAGTAGTCCTTCCTCTTTTTTTAGTGTAGAGAGAAACTCACTTTGCTCTGTAAACTGGATTACGTTATCGGCTCCGACTTTTTTTGCCAAATCTAGATGAGTCTTGTTTCGAGCAACTCCTATCACGCGCATTCCTTCCAATTTTGCAAACTCTACTGTTAGATGGCCGACACCGCCGACACCAAAAATACCGACTGTTTTTTGTCTTGCAGGCTCGGATGCCTTGACTGCCTTGTATGCGGTAATTCCGGCGCAAAAAAGAGGCGCAGCATATTCGGATTTCATAGAATCTGGAATCGGCGTTGCAAAGTCTTCTGTTACTGTGATGTACTCAGCATACCCGCCAAGCATTGTCTCGCCCGTGATCTCTGCATGTTCACAGAGGTGCTCTTTTCCAGTTTTGCAGTAATCACAATGCATGCAGGAGCCGTGAAGTGGTGATATTCCTATTCTTTGTCCAGCTTTGAGGGTTTTTACACTGGGTCCTATCTGGGTTATAGTTCCAACAATTTCATGCCCGGGAATGGTTGGTAATGTAGGAGGAATCCCATACTTTTGCCAGTCTCCCTCTATTCCGTGGAGCTGTGATCTACAAACTCCGCAAGCCTCTATTTTGACTAGTATCTCGTTGTTCTTTTTTATCTTATGAGTTTCAATGTCCCGCAGTTGTAATGGCTTACCCTCAATCGGCCCAAGCCTTTCTAGTATCATTGCGCGCATTATTAATTACGATAATGCCGAGCTATTTCTTACTTTAGACAAAAAATTAAACTCTGGTAATTGGATAGTAGTATGTGGCTGAATTTATGCCAGATGACAAAAGGCGAATAGAACTATTGGAAGTTGTCTCAAAGAGGGGACTTAAGACACTATCTTTGGAGGACCTGAAGGAATTGATCATCTTGGTGGAGAAAAAGGATTATTCTCAAAACAATAAGGCACAAAAATCCAAGATGAAGTTGTTGGCGCAAATCAATGCTCGCGTATATGACATTGAAGAAAAGACCTGGTTTAAATAAAAAATACAAATACTAAAACGAATCAGGCAAATTTATTGGTAGAAAATAAATTAGCACATGAGACCAGCCCATATCTTTTACAGCATGCACACAATCCGGTAAACTGGTACCCGTGGGGCAAAGAGGCACTAGAAAAGGCAGTAAATGAAAACAAGCCGATTTTTCTCTCAGTTGGATATAGCTCGTGCCACTGGTGTCACGTAATGGAGCACGAGTCATTTGAAAACGAAGAGATTGCCAAAACAATGAATGAGAATTTTATATCCATCAAAGTAGATAGGGAGGAGCGGCCTGATCTGGACGACATTTACCAAAAGGTCTGCCAGATGGCAACAGGACAAGGAGGCTGGCCGCTAAGCGTGTTTTTGACACCTGACCAAAAACCCTTCTATGTTGGGACATACTTTCCAATTTTAGATAATTATGGTAGGCCTGGCTTTGGAAGCTTATTGCTTCAACTGGCACAAGCCTGGAAGGAAAAACCAAATGACGTAAAAAAGGCATCAGAGAATTTTATGCAAAACCTTCGGGGAGCAGAAATGGTAACAACTCCTGCAACACTAGAAAAAGCAATTCTTGATGAGGCAGCAATGAATCTTTTTCAGATTGCTGATAACGCATATGGTGGGTTTGGTCAGGCGCCAAAATTTCCGAACGCCGCAAATCTTTCGTTTTTACTGCGATATGCAAAAATCTCCAATATATCAAAGTTCTCGGAATTTGTATTCAAGACACTGAACAAGATGGCTAAGGGCGGAATCTTTGATCAGATTGGTGGGGGGTTTCACCGCTACTCAACTGATGCACGCTGGCTTGTTCCACACTTTGAAAAGATGCTATATGATAACGCATTATTGCCAATTGTGTATGCCGAGGCATACCAGCTAAGCAAGAATTCATTCTATTTGGACATAATTGACAAAACTCTGGGATTTGTCTTGCGCGAGATGACCTCGCCAGAAGGTGGGTTCTACTCCGCATTGGATGCCGACTCTGAGGGTGAAGAAGGCAAATTCTATGTCTGGAGCAAAAAAGAGATCAACCAAATCTTGGGAAAAGACGCCGACGTGTTTTGTCTGTATTATGATGTTACAGATGGGGGCAACTTTGAGGGCCACACTATATTGAATAATTCAATTGCCGCATCTGCAGTCGCATTCCATACTGGAATCACCGAGGATACAGTAAGGACAATACTGGCCGAGTCCTCAAGAAAACTCCTAGAAGCACGCTCAAAGCGCATCCGACCAAGTCTTGATGACAAAATAATAACGTCCTGGAACGCATTGATGATATCTGCATTTGCCAAGGGCTACAGAGTAACTGACAATCCAACATACCTGAAGGCGGCAGAAAACTGTATTACATTCATCGAGAAAAACCTTCTAGCAGGCGACTCAGTTCTTAGAACATACAAAAACGGCAAGGCAAAACTATCTGCATATCTTGAGGATTATGCATATCTTGTCAATGCACTAGTTGATCTCTTTGAGGTAAAACCTGATGAAAAATATTTGGCACTGGCAGAAAAACTTGCAAAATATCTAGTTGAGCATTTCTGGGATGAGGCCAATTCTAGCTTTTACTTTACCGCCGACAATCACGAATCACTTATCATACGACCAAAGAACAACTATGATTTGTCGATGCCGTCTGGCAACTCTGTTGCAGCAAATGCATTGCTGAAACTATACCACCTGACGCAGAACAAAAAATTCCATGAGATATCTTCTAAAACAATGGAGGCATTTGCAATAATGGCCGCAGAAAACCCGTTTGGGTTTGGGTATTTACTAAATGCAATTCATCTACACCTGCAAAACCCAACTGAAATAACACTGTTAAACCCACAAAACAAAACCATCTATGATGATCTAACAAAACGATTCCTACCGGAATCAATTCTAGTCACAATACAAAGCCAAGTCCAGATGCAAGCCCTAGAAAAATATCAATACTTTGCTGGTAAACAATTTGAAAATGACACGACAGTATTTGTTTGTAAAAACTTTAGCTGCTCATTACCACTAAAAACCACATCTGAAATAGAAAAGTTACTTTCTTAGAGTTATTTCAAGTACTTCGCCTACTTGGGGTCGTCCAAGTCTTTCATAGCGAACCTTTGGCATCGTAATGGATATGGTGGTCTGATCATACGTCTTTATCTTAACTGTCGGCTGTGCACCCAAAATAGCCTCTAGTAATGGTTGAACTTGCTCTTTTAGTTCCGGGTCTAGCTTTTTTGCAACGGAATCCAGGATCATCTGTTTTTGTGAGATTGGCTCGGTTTGCACGTCTTCTGCAAGAGAAATCTGCACTATTGCTCCATTATCGACTATTTGGTGGATGCGGTATTTTGTAATGTCTGCCAATGCTGGTAAGTTTTTGTAACGGGATTTAATCCATTCTGGGTTATCCCAGTATTGCCTTTTTGATGAGTGCTGCCTTGTTTTTGATTATTTTGTTGAATTCCTGCATATCGTCTAGGTCGACTGTTCTTTTTTCGTTTTCATATGCCCTCAAAAATGCAGAATATACACATCCAACAATCATTCCAAATGTCGCATCCTCTACTGATGTTAACTCTGGGGAATAATTTTGCACAATTTGCCTAAACGACTCGGCTTCGCTTATGTAATAATCAATCTGACTATCAAGAAAATCACGGGTGTATTTTGTTAGCGCCACTCTGTAATTTCCGGTTTGATGATTTATTAACATTGAGAGCAAACTCAGCATAACATGTGGAAGTTAGATCTGGATTCAGATTTTTTTAGAATTTTGGACAAGGACCGTAAAATTGCCGGCTACTTTTGGCCTGACTATGGGCAGATTCTGCCTGAAAACAAGTACGACGAAATTGTAGAAAAAATGCACAAAAACCATGACACCATTCATGGCGGATTTGTTACTGTGCCGATGGTAAAGTTTGGAATTTTTGATAACAACCAGGAAATGGATGTAATGCAATTATCAAGCAAAATAGATGACATCCAAGCAAGATTGGACGTGTGGAAGGAATTTTTGCTCGAAAAACAAATGCAGCACTCTATTCAAATGTCTCATACAGACAACGATATGCTTAGTTTGAGTTTTCCAGTAAAGTTCTCACAGGGCGTGCCACTTGAGAAAGAAAATCTACTTGATGCGTTATCTTCAACATTAGATTTGTTATCTCAAAAATGCTTACTCTAGTTTTGGCCTACCTTATTTTTTACCTCATTAAACAAAACAAGGCCTGCCATCTCATTTTCAAATGATTCCTGAAGCAATATGTCTGAGCGTATCTTATGTGAAGTGTTGTTGGTTGCAATCCATTCTATGAGATATTGATCACTTTCAAGCTGTTTTTCAGTCGATGTTTTGAAGAGTTTTACTGATTTAACAAATGATTCAGGCGGAGTAATCAACTCGTAAGATTTGAGTATTTCTTGCATTTTCCTAGTATGGATTTCTCCAAATTCTAAAAATTCTTTCTTTTCTACGGATCCTTCATCAAGCATTGCCTTCATTGAATAAAATTCCGTTTGGGTTTTTTTCAACTCATCCTGTATTGTCTGAAGGTTATCGCCAAATACTTTGCCACGATTTTTTGCCTGATCTGCTGAATATACGAACAATATTGCCAATGCGATAATTATTGTTCCTGTGATTCCAGCAATGTGAATGGCCTTCATCTTCAAATTATTTAGTATTGTTTTTGAGGCACGATATTAATTATTGGTCAAACTAATCTGTCCGAGTTGACTGGCAGCACATCAGACAATGACTTTCTCTCTGGTTTTGTCAGACTTCAGCAGGACCAAGAACCTAAGTGTGACTGCATTCGGCAATGACTATCAAAACATCCAGCAAGAATTACGTTTGTAGTAATTTAGCTTTACACAAGTTTTGAACATTAGATATTTGCTGAAATCCTGAATAATCTTAATATATCAAATGTCGAGAACCGTAATCAACAATGAATACAAAGTTACTTGCAAGTTTTGCGATATTTGTGTTACTGGCAGCAGTTGTTAGTATATCGATGACTGACTCTGCGTTTGCGTCAGGTCACAAAGAGTCCGAAATGAAGGTAAAGAAAGACGACAAGAAAGCAGACAAGAAAGCAGACAAGAAAGCAGACAAGAAAGCAGACAAGAAAGCAGACAAGAAAGCAGACAAGAAAGCAGACAAGAAAGCAGACAAGAAAGCCGAAATGAAGCCAAAGAAAGATGCTACAATGAAAACAGCACCATCCGGTCAAGCAGTAAAAGAAGTTACAATAGAAATGCCAAAAGGAGTAGGCGCAGATACCAAATGTGGTGAAAAATGTTTCATTCCAAACACTGTAACCGTGGCAGTCGGAGGTAAAGTCTTGTGGAAAAACTTAGACGTTATGCCCCACATGCAAGCTGCATCTGATGGCTCTTTTATGACTGCTTTAATGAACGGCGGAGAATCTACTTCTACCGCATTCAACACTGCTGGTTCATACCCATACATATGCAGTCTCCATCCATGGATGAAAGGCACAATCATCGTCAAATAATCAGAAGAAATTCTGATTTTTCTTATTTTATTATCATGATGAAATCTTAAACAAATTTATTTAGTTATAGCATTGTTCCCAAAATAATGAAAAAGATAATTTTTGCATGTGTGGCGATCTTTGCATTACTTGGTGCCGTCCTAACCGTGCCAATGATGCAACACGCAGATGCCCAAGAAAGCAAAGCCGACAAGAAAGCCGACAAGAAAGCCGACAAGAAAGCCGACAAGAAAGCCGACAAGAAAGCCGACAAGAAAGCCGACAAGAAAGCCGACAAGAAAGCCGACAAGAAAGAGACCACAAAAGAAACTAAAAAGTCTACAGGAAAGCCAACTTCGACAGCTACAGTAGAAATCAAAAAAGGATCTAGTGATAGTGAAAGTTGTGCAAAAGGAAACAAATGCTATTCATCATTTGAGACCACGGTCAAAAAGGGAGGCACAGTTACCTGGATAAACAAGGACTCTGGCAAACATACCATAACCAGCGGTAACATCATGAGTGGGCCTGATGGCAATTTTGACTCAGGCATAATTGAAGCCAATGGCAAATTCTCACAAAAATTTGACAAAGCTGGAACATACGAATACTTTGATATTATTCGTCCTTGGATGAAGGGGAAAGTTGTAGTCAGCTAAGTCTTTTTTTTATTTTTAATCTATGTAATTTCCCTGCTCGTCAGCTCTTAGCTCAATCTGCATGACGGATCCTGAAATGAATGACTCGTTTCGGATTGTTCTCACGCGCGCAACATCTATGTGGTACGGCCACATTTCCACTACTATTTCGCCAACTTGGACGTTTTCAGGGGCATCTGTGAGTCTGATGTCTTCTTTTTTAATGCCATATTCCTGAAGTTTTTTTAGGCAATGGGTGACTAAAGGTTCTGGGTTGTTGTGGTTTATTGCCCACACTGTTCCAGAATATTGAATTTTTTCCAATTTGTATTACCTGAATTATTTGGTCTGACTTGCAAGAACCTTCAATGTCATTGTGCTCATGACTCGCGACAGTCTTCGGATTTTGTTGGATACTGTCTTGTCAAAATCTTCTGGTGATTTAGCATGGATCTCAATAATGATGTCATATGCACCAAATGTCAGGTATGCTTGCGTTACTTCTGGAATCTGCTTTATTTCGTCTAGCAGGTATTCTTCTGCACCAAGGTCGCAATTGAGTAAAACAAAACCTACTTCCATCGCATATCACTATAACTCGAGTTTAAAAAAGATTACCAGCGTCTTCTATGAGCCGGTCTCTTTGAAGCATGTTGCCCTCTAAAACCACCCTCTATTCTAGATTCGCGTTTTTCCTCTCTTCTATAGCCGGAATCTCTTCGCTCTTCTCTACCAGAATCGCGTCTATCATAATCTCGTCTTCCCCTGTTAAATCCACCCCTAAATCCAGAATCGCGTCTATCATCATCTCTTCTATAGCCGGAATCTCTTCGCTCTTCTCTACCAGAATCTCTTCGCTCTTCTCTACCAGAATCTCTTCGCTCTTCTCTACCAGAATCGCGTCTATCTTGGTCGCGTCGTCCACCAAATCCTCCTCTAGAACCTCCACCTCGGCCAAAGCTTCTTCCTCCACCAAAGCTTCTTCCTCCACCAAATCTTCTTCCTCCACCTCTACCAAATCCTCCTCCTCCGCGTCCAAATGTTCTGCGCGGGCCGACTTGTCTTTTTAGTGGGTCTGGAATGTCTACAATTATTCCCATCTTTTCGTTAAGATCAGTCATTGGCGCCTTGACTTGTTGCTTTATTAGATTAAAATCGCCAACTGAAGAATACGATACAAGTGTGATTGCTCTGCCTTTTGCACCTGCTCTTGCGGTTCTTCCGATTCGGTGGAAATAGACCATTTCTTGGTTTGGCACATCATAGTTTACTACCAGAGCTACCTCTGGAACATCAATTCCTCTTGCGGCTACGTCGGTTGCAACCAAAATGTCCGCCTGGCCTCGTCTGAACTGTGACATGGATATTTCACGTCTATGCTGTGACATGTCACCTTCAATTGCTACTGCGTTATACCCTGCTTGGCGCAATGCGCGAGCAACATCCCTAGTTCTGTTTTTAGTTGAGCAAAATACCACTGATTGGCCGCGCTTGTTTTCTTTGATAAATTGTACGAGATAATCCATTTTCTCTCTGTCCTTGATAACTAGAAATGATTGGTCTATTCCCTCTCCTGAAAGGTCGTCTGCTGATAAGAGAAACTGTTTTGGGTTGTTTAGGTATTCGTCTGCCAGTCTTAGGATCTCTGGAGGCATTGTGGCGGAGAATAATGACATTACCTTGTTGACTGGGGTCATTTCCAAGATAAATCGAATGTCGTCGATAAAGCCCATATCTAGCATAGTGTCTGCTTCGTCTAGGACAGCATACTTGAGGTCGTTGAGCTCAATAGAGCCTTGTTTTAGGTGGTCAATTAGTCTGCCTGGTGTGGCAACAATTACCTCGACTCCATGTTTGAGTGCCTGGAGCTGTACTCCCATTCCCTGCCCGCCGTATATTGAAACTACACGAATACCTGTGTGTTTTGCGAATTTTTTAATCTCATCTGTTATTTGCAGTGCTAGCTCTCTCGTTGGTGCTAATACCAAGCCCTGGATTGTCTTGTTTGCATCAATTCCACTTAGCATTGATATTCCAAATGCTGCAGTCTTGCCAGTTCCTGTGTGCGCTTGGCCTATGACGTCTCTACCAGATAGTAAAACAGGTATAGTTGCCTCTTGGATCGGAAACGCCTCATCAAATCCAATGTCCTTTAATCCATCTAAGATGGATTGTTTTATCCCTAATTCTTCAAATTTTGTCAATTTATTTTCCTAAGCAATGACAGACAAAGAAGCTCATTGCTCATTTTCCGTCATTATAGCCTAATGTTTGCCGAATCTCTGGTCCTCTAATAAATCCTTGGAACATAAAGTTGAAAAAAGCCAATAGAGGGATTTGGACCCTCGACCCTCGGTTTACAAAACCGATGCTCTGCCAGGCTGAGCTATATTGGCAACGATTTTCTAACAAAAACTAGCGTTTTAAAATGTTAGTGCAGCCCGTCACTCTTTAATAGAGTCACATCAAAAACTCAACAAATGAAATGGATTCCGCTAAAGAAGCTCAAGGTTCTGACAATTTTGTTTCTGGGAACCGGAACATGGGGAATCATCGCGGGAATGGTTCTCATAAAACCAATCCCTCTAATTTTGGTGTTGTTTGGAGTAATCAATCTCTGCATCGGTGGATTTATCGGATATCGTTATTTCATGCAGGGACCAAAGCCGGAAAGGTCATCGAATAAGCGTAAGAAATAGCGCCACTACAACTAGGATGTTTGTAGTAAAGTGCATTGCATAAGAGTGATTGAGGCCTTTTTTGTCATAGATATACTTGAACAAAAACCCAATTGGGATTAGCAATATTGCCATGTGAAGCTTGATCCCCATTGCAACATGCGCTACTGCCCAAACCAGAACCATTTTTTTTGATTTTCTAAAGTAAAATTCTTCTACGTAGTTTATGTGGATGAACATGTACAAAAGCAGAGGAATAAACGGTACAATTCCCCAGACTCCTTGGTCGGCAAAAGGACCAAACGCGATATTATAACCCAGCCAGCTCCAGTTCAAAATGGGAATATTCTCTACAATTGGGAATAGCGTCACCAAGTATGCGATTAGTATGCCAAATGCTATTGGAGCGTAAACAATAGAGCGAATTCCATCCTTTAGGTCCCGCAACCGCTTTTTTGTCTCCTTGATTAGTACTAGCGATGTTGCAACTGTAAAGACATAATATCCAATTACAAACCCGTCTGATTGCAGCACAGAATCCAAAGAAAAGCCGAAGATATCCACGATTCAATGTGGACTCAACTGAATAATAACATGTGCGTATCTGCATTTGGCAAAAGGCGCACATTTTGTACAGATTATTCTAGACAAAATCATACCTCAAGCTGAAATAAGTATAATAATTCCATGTATTGTTACAAAAACAAAATGCTTGATCTAGTTGCAAAAAAATTATTCCTCACAAAAGGCAGAGGTGTTCATGAAGATAGACTGACAAGCTTCGAATTTGCCCTGAGAGACGCAGGAATCGCAGGTACAAACATAGTTCTGATTTCCAGTATTTTCCCACCTCGCGCAAAGATGGTCTCGCGTGCAGAAGGCCTCAAGCTTATCAATCCGGGTCAAGTTCTATTTTGCATTTATTCAAGAAACCAAACAAACGAGCCACACCGATTAATCTCGGCATCCGTCGGCATCGCTCAACCAAAAGACCCAAACAGGTACGGCTATCTATCGGAATATGAGGCATATGGACAAAACGAAAAGCAGGCAGGAGACTATGCAGAAGACATTGCCGCTCAAATGCTTGCTTCGTCTCTTGGAATCAAGTTTGAATTGGACAAGTCATGGGACGAGAAAAGAAAACAGTGGAAGATTTCTGGAGAAATTTACAAATCAATGAACATAACGCAGACTGCAGTCGGTGACACCAAAGGACGCTGGACTACTGTGTTTTCTGCAGCTGTTCTGGTTATTTAGGCCTAATTCCTTTTAGATAATACACAACTGCGCCTGCAGCTGCTGCACCAATTCCAACTAGGATTACGATTTCCTGTAGTCCTACATTTGCTGTTATTGGTGATGATTCTTTGCCGAAAGTGATTTTCAAATCGGTACTATCTGCAGAAAACTCCTTGCCAAAAAGGTACATTGCCTCTATTTTTTTGCCTGAATTGGAATTGAAGAACCACCCGCTCGTCTCTAGATCTGCTGGAATAGTCTGATTGTTCTTGACTGTGGCACCAATCATACTTCCTACAACTGCATATGCAGATTCGTCTTGTGGGAGTATTACAACATACACGATTGAGTTTAACGGAAAGAATCCAACTTTGTAATAGTCTGACTTATTGATTTCGTTCACCTTGAGGAACTTTAGTGGCTCAACAGTTGTAAGACTCTTAGCTAGTCCCGGATAGCTCTCTGAGACTTTGAGCTGCATAATAGAGATAGGCCCCCTTGGCAGTATGGAAAATGTCATCCTAGAAGAGTCATCTTTGGTTAGTGTCTGTGCTATTTCATAAAATCCGCCCATACTTCTAATCTGATTTGGAATCAATGCGCCGGAGAATCGATTGAACATAAAGTCTGTGTTCTGAAATGATGCTGTATAAACTGCAGATACTACTCCAGTTCCAGAGACTTGGCCTTGCGTCTCTAGCGCTTGGTTCGCTTTATCGTCAAAATGAATGAATGCAGAGTGGAATTCTGTGTTTAGGCCGAAAAATTCGTTAATATCGCCTATTATTGCGTCGCCTGCCTGCCTTGCCTTTTGCTGTGCTGCCTGGATGCCTCCCTGACCCTCTTGGCGCTTGACGTTTATCATTACACAAATGTCTTCCTGAACCCCAAGGACGCACTGTTTCTCATTTGTGATTACCACTGCGGTGATGTCTGTGTTATTTCGTATCTTCTCGTCTAGTGCTGGCGGGATCTGAAATTCATGCAGGGATGTAGTCTGTAGCGACACTGAGGCAGTGACGTTGTTTGAAATTTTCTGATCGACAAGGATTGTTGCAGTTTCGTGATACGTGGAAAGCCTTGGCTCTTCTGCAAACACACTCGTAGTAAATCCTAGAATAAGAACTAGGCTAAGTATTGCAAAAATGCTGTACACAAAGTTGGCAGAATCAATTTTTAGTATTAACTTTGCGTAAGAATCAACATGAATGAATCAAAGGTTTAAATCCAAATGGCTCAGAACATATCTTGACATCGATTCAAACCGTTCGGGGAACAAAAAATTCCGTGGACTGGCAGCCAGTGCGTAAAGGCTGTCAGCCCCATTTTCACTTATAATAAAACCAGTTCTTTTACCTGCGAATTGATGTAATCAAAGCCATCCTGCCAGAACTTGGCAGATGAAATATCGATTCCGTATTCGTTGAGTAGAGTTTCTGGCTTTTTTGAGCCTCCGGCAGATAGAATCTCAAGGTATGTCTTCTCAAACGATCTTCCCTCCCTTTGATACATTTGGAACAGCGACAGCGACAGCAGATTTCCAAATGAATATGCATAGCAGTAAAAAGGTGTGTGGAAAAAGTGCGGAATGCAGGACCACTCAAGCGCAAAATCCTCAGATATCTCTATAGAATTTGCAAACTGAACCTTCAGGTTCCCTAGGTATGCCTTGGATAGCTCTTCTATGGTGGTGCCGTTGGCAATTTGCTTATGTGCTTCGATCTCAAATATTGTAAAGAACGCCTGGCGCATCACGGTGGCATAAATGTCATCTATTTTTTCTGATAAAATGGCGGCTTTTTCGGTGTCTGCCATTTGGTCTGAAATGTTATCATATAGGAGCAACTCAGAAAATGTCGAAGCCGTTTCTGCCAATGGGAGTGGGGCCTCTGAGACTAGGATGGATTGCTTAGATGCTGCCTGACTATGCACTGCATGGCCAAGCTCGTGTGCCAGTGTGAATACGTCCTTTGACTTTCCTGCATAGTTTACCAAAACATATGGGGTGAGCTTTGGCGATACTGTGCTACAAAATGCACCGTCTCGCTTGCCCGGCCTGATCTGAGAATCAATGTGGTTTTGATCAAATACTCTGTTTGCATACTGTGATAATGTGGGGCTGAACTTATTCAGAGACTCTAGGACAAGTCTTGTTGCCTTGTCGTAGGTATAGTCTTTTTCTTTGAATTTTTTTGCACTAGGAGCATACAGATCGTATCTTCTAAGCTTTTTGAGGCCTAATGACTTCGCCTTGAATTCAAAAAACTTGTAAAATACACTAGAGTTTTTCTTACAGACCTCAAGCAACACTTGGACGGTTTTGTCATCAACATCATTCCCAGTGTTTCTAATCGATATCGGGGAGGTGTATTTTCTAATTTCAATTCCCTCATCTTTCCAGTTTAGGACCAGGTTCTGATAGATTTCGCCTAGCACTCCCTTGTTTGAATTAAATTTTCCTAAGAGTGTCTGGTATGCGGTTTTTCTCAAATTCGGATTGCTACTACGTACAAGAACACTTAGCAACTCCCGGGTAAGTTTTTTCTTTTTACCGTTAATTGTTATGACATACTCAAATGCGTTTGTTATCTTATCGTATAATTTTACAAGTGCTGTCGAGCCCGTAACATCAAGGGTGTTGATTATTTTTTCTTCTGGCTCTGAGAGGGCGTATTTTGCCAAGAGTCGCTTATGTCTAAGGAATTGCGATAAGTTTCCCGCATCCTTGATTAGCCTGTTGGCGTTTTTTTCATCAATTTTGCGCTTCCACCACAAGTCAAAAAACAGTGTTTCGTTTTCGATTTTTGAACCCAACTTGGACATTCTTGTTAGCAGTGTGGTCGCCTCATCTGACTGGGTGTCCGATGAATACAACAATGAAGCATAGCCACCCAACCTGCTTGCGTCCTCTGCCAGATCTTCTATATTGTGTATGATTCCGAAAAACTCTTTTGATGAAATGGAAGGCCTAAGCTTTGGCTTTATCTTCCCAAAGTTTTTGACTTTGGATTCCAGCCTTGTTACCTGTTTAGCAAATTCCGGGCTTTTGTGGTCTGGCGCTAATTCAGATAATTTCCACGTTCCCTGTTTGTACATTAGATTGGTCTACATTTTTTCCTCTATATGACTATTCTAACGACTAAATAGCGCAGAAATTTGTCCCTAGTTGGACCGGTAGTCTAGTTGGTTAGGATGACGCACTCACACTGCGTAAGGATTGTTGCAATCCCGCAAAGGTCGTGGGTTCAAATCCCATCCGGTCCACTCTTTTTGTATTATTACGTGATGTAAGGAAGGATAACCTAGAATTATAAAAAAACTCACGTCAGCGTGGTGTTTTTGGACCTTATAACACCGCAACATGACAGATTTTATTCACTAGAGGAATTCAAAAAGATAAGCGAAGACAAGCGAGTCATAGTCATCAAGGCATTTCTGACTGATCTGGTGAGAAAAAGACTGGTTAATCTCTGAGTCGAGGATGTTTTTGAAAAGCCGCACATTGACAAGGATATAGTAAACATGCTAAAAGAAAAAATTCTCATCTAGGAATTGTTGGAAAATATACCAATACATAAAAACACAACAAGACAACAAAATCTCATTGAGAGCACTAGTCTATGACAATTATTGTGTAAATGATGACTTTACTTCTGTTTTGCAGATCAAAGACATTCCAGAGCCAACCCCGAAACCAAACGAAGTTGTATTTCGAGTGCGAGCAGCTGCTCTGAACTATGATGACATTTGGGGAATGAGGGGTTCGCCACTCAAAGTTCCACTACCACACATCTCTGGATCTGATGCGGCAGGCGATGTCATTGCAATAGGTGATGACGTAACTGGCATCAAGATTGGCGACAGAATTGTATCACATGGAAACATGTCTTGTCGACTGTGCAAAAACTGCACTTCAGGAAGAGAGTTTGACTGTAAAAAACGCAAGGTCTGGGGATTTGAGACAGGGCCGCTATGGGGTGGATACTGTGAGGTCACATACCTGCCCGAAGTAAACGCAGTAAAAATACCAGATGGTGTATCATATGAAGACGCGGCTGCCTGCTCAATGACACTTATGACTGCATGGCACATGCTTGTGGGGCGCGCACAAATCAAACCAGGACAACTAGTCTTGGTTATGGGAGGTGGCTCGGGCATGGGAATCTTTGGAATTCAAATAGCAAAACTCTATGGATGTACAGTAATTGCAACAGCGTCTGGTGACAAGTTGGAAAAATGCTTACAATTGGGTGCGGACTATGCGGTAGATCACAGAAAAGAAGACTGGTACAAACAGGTATTTACAATATCCAAGGAATTTGCAAAAACAAAGGATGGCATTCCTGGAATTGATGTGATCTTTGAGCACATTGGTGGCTCGCATTGGAACAAGGAGCTGACACTGCTAAAATATGGTGCAACACTTGTTACAACAGGTGCCACTACCGGCTATGATGTGTTAACTGATCTGAGGCATATTTTCTTCAAGGGCACAAACATTCTGGGCTCTACTTTGGCTACAAAGGCCGAGCTGGAAGATGCGCTATATTGGGTATCAAAGGGGAAGATAAAGCCGGTAATTGATTCTGTTTACACAATAGACAATGCAGCTGAGGCACACACAAAAATGCTAAAGGGAAATCTCTTTGGCAAAATAATAATGAAGCCATGATGGAAACTGCAATCCTTGACTCGGACTAAGCATTCCAGCAAACGGTTCAAGTCCTATTTTTGAGTCATTTCTACCATTAAACAACGTGGAACAGGACGTTATTGCTCAACTGCAAAAACATCATAGGGCGACACATCGGAATCATACTTACAAAAAAACCCACTACCTTTGTAATGACGTCGCCTAGGTTCTAAAATTCTTATACTGATTGGATGTTTTGATATCATGTGCGTGCGAGACAAAGATGATTCCTTTAGACGCGGACGAAAGCAGATGGTAATGGACAAAAAAGAAGACGAGCTAGAAACTCACTTTAAGACATCTATGCTTTTCCAAAAATCAATGAAGGCGCTTTAAATAAAAAACCATAAACTCTTCTGATGAATCTCACACATAGTTGTTAATACGACTTAAAAATAATTATCGTTGTTTGAGATCCCTGAAAATACGAAAAAAAACAGAGTTAGAATTACATTGTTTTGCACAAACCAATCTTTTTGACCGATCTAATCAGGAAAATCAACACGATAAAATTCACCAACGTATATTACGAGTATGAAATTGGCAGAATTATATCATGAGTGATATTTACATTCTCTGGACAGTATTTACTATCTTCGTTGGCATATCACTTGCAATTGATCTAGGAGTATTTTCCAAGCTCCGCAAAAAAGATACCCACAAGGAAGTACCGCCATTCAAAAGTGCACTGCGCTGGACCATAGTCTGGATTTCACTTGCAGGAATATTTTCTGGCATAATTTACTTTGATATGGGCGATCAAAAATTTGCCGAGTTCATCACTGGCTATGCGCTTGAAAAATCACTTTCAGTTGATAACATGTTTATTTTCTTGTTGATATTTACCTCTCTTAACATTCCCCACAAGTTCCAGCACAGAGTTCTCTCAATGGGCATTCTTGGTGCAATAGCGATGAGGGTCCCACTCATTTTGGTAGGGGCGCATCTTTTGGAGGAATTTCATTGGATGATCTACCTCTTTGGTGGATTTTTGATAATTACCGCAATCAGAATGCTTCTTCAAAGAAAGGAAAAGAAAATCGAAATTGAAAAGAACATCGCGGTGCGGGCTCTGCGTAAAATGATGCCAGTTGAGCTAAACATGCAAGAACCCAAGTTCTTTTTGATTAAAAACGGAATAAAGTATGCAACACCACTCCTAGTCGCACTTGTAATAATAGAATTCACTGACCTACTTTTTGCACTGGACTCGATTCCAGCGATACTTGCAATCACGACTGATCCGTTCATTGTAATCACATCAAACATCTTTGCAATACTAGGTCTGCGTAGCTTATACTTTTTGCTGGCAGGTGTGATGGAGAAATTCTACTATCTCAAGCCAGGCCTTATTGCTATTTTGATGTTCATTGGAATTAAAATGCTGGTATCGGAATTTGTAAAGATTCCTACATTTGTGTCGCTCAGTATAGTCATGGGAATACTGGGTCTGGCATTACTATTTTCGTTTATTCGTGCAAAAAAGCATACGAAATAACTTTCTTGGTAATACTAGAATAACACTTCCAAGTGAACTTGACAAAAAACTCTTGACAAAATATCGCGAGTAGTAAAGTAATAGCTATTTCTTTGCGCCCAGAGTTCTATTCTTTAGTCTTAGGAACTGACCACGGCATTTTCTGCATCTGGATGCCGCCATGGAATTTCTGACGCCACAATTCAGGCATATTTTCATGTGTAGTCTTGCAGCCTGTGCGATTCTTTTCTTCTCTGGGTCTGTGATTGGCATTTGATAAAAGTCCCCTGCGTGTCCTTTTTAGTCTTTGGATCCTAACTTACCTGACAACAGCATGGCAACCTCATTCGGCCTTTTCCCTACTGGAATGTTTGCCTTGTTAAACATTGAAACCTTTGACTCTGCAGATCCGTACGTCCCCATCACAATGGCCCCTGCGTGACCCATTCTTTTTTCCTTTGGGGCATTTCGTCCTGCGATGTATGCGACAATTGGCTTTTTGAAATTAGTATCGATGATGTGCTGGGCCAGGATTTCTTCGGAATCTCCGCCTATCTCCCCTACTACTACTATTCCCTTCAGGTCTGGGTCGTCCTTTACCATCTCAAATGCGTCAATTAGTCTTGTTCCATTTACTGGGTCTCCACCAATTCCTATTGTAATGGATTGTCCATAACCTGCACGGGACAACGCATTTGAAATTTCGTATAATAATGTACCACTCTTTGATAATACTGCGATGTTTCCTTCCTTAAACGGACTTGCAGGCATTATGCCAATTTTGATTAATCCTGGGATCATGATTCCTGGCGTGTTTGGCCCGATTACAATAGCATCTTTTTGCTTTGCCATCTCTAAGACCTGCATTGTATCCCTAATTGGTACGTGTTCTGGTATTGCCACAAGCAACTTGATTCCAGCATCCAGAGCCTCTTTTGCCGCACCAAGGAAGAATTTTGCTGGGACAAACACGATTGATATTTTTGAGCCGGTTGCATCCGCTGCCTCTTTGACTGAGTTGTAAATTGGTACCTTACCCTCGAATTTTTGTCCACCTTTACCTGGTGTGACGCCAGCCGCAATGTTTGTGCCATATTCCATCATCATTTTTGCGTGCAGCGAGCCAAACGTGCCTGTAATTCCTTGTACAATTACTGGCATTCTCTGATAATTCTCAGAAGAGTCCTTGGCTCCGCGCAAAATCTCATAAATGTTAGCCATGTTTTGAGACTCCTAAAACTACGCCAGAGATTGCCTCTTCTACTGAATCAAACATTTTTGTTTTAGTATTCTTGAGCATTTCTTTAGATTTTTCAGACTCTGCTCCCATCAGTCTTGCATAAACTGGAAGATCAATTAGCTTATCGTCATATGCCTTGATGAATGCGGACGCGACAGTTGTTGTCTTTACAATTCCGCCATAAAGGTTCACTAAGATTGCTTTTACCTTTTTCATCTTTGAAATGAGCGTCAGTGCTTCGTATACGGATTCTGTTGTTGCCCCGCCCCCTACATCCAAAAAGCAAGCGGCTTTTCCGCCGTTGTCAATTAGCATGTCAAGTGTTGACATGACAAGTCCTGCACCGTTTCCAACCACTGCAATATTTCCCTCTAGCTCTACCAGAGTGAATCCAGATTTTTCAGCCCGCTCTTCTAGTTCGGTTTTTTCTTGGTACTTGTCCATGTCTGGGTGGCGGAAATTAGAATTATCATCGGTGATTACCTTACCGTCTAGTGCCAGTAATGATCCATCCTTGAGCAGAGCAACTGGATTTATCTCTGCAAGCTCTGCTTCTTTTTCTATTGTTAATTTTGATAATCTCTGTAGCATGTCAACAAAGTCTGCAATGGAATTGCCTGAAAGCCCGATTGACTTTGCCACCTCTTCTGCTATCTGTGGTGTGACATCTCCTAGACCGACCTCTCTTATGGTCTGGTTTTTGACTGATTCGATTTCAACTCCACCTTCGCCTGACGCAATGATGGTATAGCATCTCTTAGAGCGATTCAAAAACAGTGATAGGTATAGCTCATTTTGATATTCTGCCATTTTTTCTAATAATATCGCACGTGCCTTCTCTCCTTTGATAGTCATGCCTGCCACTTGTGGGTATTTCAGCTCAAACTCGTCCTGATTTTTGACTACTTGGATTCCACCTGCCTTTCCACGACCACCTACTGGGGCTTGGAACTTTATGACAAATGGATAACCCAGCTCGGTAGCATGCGCCCTTGCCTCGTCAATGTTTTTGGAATATCTTCCCTTTGGGGTCTTAATTCCATATTGACCAAAAAGCTCCTTTGCCTGGAATTCGAGGAGTCGCATGGATGGATTTTTTTTGGGCTCTTTATAATCGGTTAGTTCATTTGTTCTTCCAAGAGTTCTATTGTCTGCAAAAATAGGTCCTTGCTTTTTCTAATCAGCCTTTGCGGAAACTCGTCCAGATCGTAAATCATTTGTTGTCTAAATGTCGGGGGAATTCCTCCACCAGAAATCACTACTTGCTCTACTACGTGCTTGTCTGTTAGCGAACAAACAATCTCCTCATAGGACTCTTCCTCTTCTTCTAGTGTTTGTCTGTACAAAATAATCGGCGTGCCGGTTTTTGTGACGATGGTTGCTCCCTTTTTTAGCAGTGCCTGTAGGTGCTGTATCTGCCACGCATCAAGACTGATCTGCTTTACCATTACACTATATTGGTAATTTTGCTATTTAAGACCAAACATTTACCAAAAGCTAGCTTACTACTCTATCCAGATTCGGATTTTTTGACCATCAATGTCATCGTCTTTTGTTTGCGGAGCTGATTCAAAATCCACTGATTTTACTCGAACCAAAAAAGCCAAGTCCTTTGATTTTTCTTTAGCCATTTCCAGAGATTCTGAATCCAGATCCAAGATATGTGCGCAGCTCAAAACATCTGTTGGATTATAGCCTTGCTCTTTGCGCAATGTCTGCAGTCTTCTTGCCAGATCCTTTACTAGTCCGCGAGCCATCATTTCGCGGTTTCTGGCAGTAGATATGAATACAATCAGTGAGTCACGCTGCGAATACGCATAGCCGTCCTGGGCGTCAAATGATATCACGAAGTCTTCTAGGTCTAGTGTTATTTTTTCAGCCTCAATATCAAATGTGTGGGATTTTGATTTGAGTAGATTTGATATGATTTCCTCTGGCTTTGTTCCTGCAAATGCCGAGAGTAACGCGCCCATGTGCTGCTTTGCCTTGGGGCCTATTTTCTTTCGGTCCATTTCCACTAGTGGTTTGACTGGAAGCTTCAAGGACTGCATCTCATTAATCAGTTCTAGGCCTGCACTGTTTAGCAGCTCTACTGCCTTGAATGATTCCACATTCATCTGTGATAATAATAATTCTGATAATGATTCCAGTTTTTGCTTTTGTCCTGGAGTGACACAAACTACTGCGTCAGTTAGCGGCCAGCGTCGCTTGAGCTTTGCCTTCATTCGAGCTGCTGATGATACTGACACTGACTCTTTCATCAAATCAAATGACTCTTCTATTGTGTCGTTGATTAGATCTGTTTCTGGGACAGGCCAGCTCTCCAACAAAATGCTATCTTTGCCAAACACTGCAAGATGCAGGTATTCACTGGTATAGGGGCAAAGTGGGTGAATCAGAACATCAAGTGTTTTGAGAATCTTATGTAAAATGGCATAAATTGCAAAACGTCTGTCTGTTTTGGAATTATCTTCATCCCATAATTCTGCTTTAGTAATTGGAATATAGACTTGGCTTAGCGAATTTATGATGAAGTCTTCCAATGCCCGAGCAGATTCATGAAACTTGCAGGAATCGTTGTTTTGTTGTACTAATTTGACGAGTCTTTGAAGCTTTGATAAAATCCAAATGTCTGGTGAACCAAGTAGGTTCCTTTGCCTTGCCTGCGATATTGTGTGGATGTTATAGTCGAACTTGTCGTATTCGCTATTTTGCTTGTAATACAGATGAATGTGGTATAGAGTGTTTAGGATCTGGTATGGCCGCGACATCATCTCATCAGTGCTGAAATTAATTGGCTCAATCGGGCTTGACTTCCAGATGAAATAGAATCGGATCAAATCAACTGGATACTTTGTTAATAGTTCTTTTCCATCCATTACATTTCCGAGACTTTTACTCATCTTGTTTCCGTTTTTGTCTAGAACGTGTCCCTGAAACAAGAATGCAGAATACGGCGGCGTAGGCTTGTTGTTGAGAATGACATTCTCAACTAGTAATGTGTATGCCCAACCCCTTGTCTGATCAATTCCCTCTGTTAGAAACGGTGCTGGAATTCCCTTGGAATATTCAGAATCTGAGAGCGACGAATATGGGGCAGAGCCACTATTATGCCAGGTGTCTAGGACGAATTTCTCTCGCTCCATCTGGGCACCACATTTTTTGCACTTTATTCCAATTCTGTCGATCCATGGTCTATGAAGCTCAAAGTTTGGACCATCTGGTAGATCAGTTGCAACATCCAAAATTTCTTTTCTTGAGAATAATCGCTCTACATGGCCGCACTTGCAGTTCCATATTGGTAGAGGACAGCCCCAGAATCTCTCACGAGAAATGCACCAGGGGTGTTTTTCTTTTATTATTCCCAAGAACCGGTTCTTTGGCTGATCAAAAAAGTATTCTACCTTTTCTGCCGCCTCTATTGCTTTATTGTCTAGCTTGTCCAGCATGTAGAAAAACTCGCGTCTTGCAAGCCACACAATTGGGTGATGGGATCTCCAGCAAAGCGGATACTTGTGCTTTATTCTACCTATTCTCACTAGGGCGCCTTTTGCCTTGATGTCTTCTGTTATTTGCCTATCTGCATCACGCACAAACATTGATGCATATTTTCCGGCGTCTGACGTAAACTTGACCTCATCGTCAATTGGTGAGAAAACAGGAATCTTTCTTTTTTGCGCAATATTGTAATCCTCCTCTCCGTTTGCAGGTGCCAAATGCACAAGCCCACTTCCTGTGATTGGATCAACAAACTCTTCAGAAACTGCAATGTGGTAGTTGGGATTTTTTGCAAGCTCGGCTAGTTTTGGAATCTCTGTTAATAATGGGTGGATGTATTTTTTACCCTCAAAACTTGCCCCCTTTACAGTCTTAATAATTTGATAATTTTCAATTTTGACTTCCTTTGCAAATTCTTCTAGTCTTTTTTCTCCAACAACCCAGGTTTCGCCTTCTACTTTGACATAGTGATAATTTTCCTCTGGGTTGAGGCCAACCATTGCGTCAGTGACTAGAGTAAATGGCATTGTGGTCCAGACAATCAAAAAAGCATCTTCTGATTCCAGCTTGACTTTGTAATAGAGTGATGGGTCCTGGACCATCTCATATCCCTGGTTTACCTCTTGGCTTGATAGTGCAGTTTGGCAGCTAGGACAATATGCTACAATTCTATGTCCTTCCGTTAGGACGCCTATCTCGTGTGCCTTTTTTAGAATCTGCCATTCTCTCTCTATGAATTCATCTTTGTATGTCCAGTATGCGTTTTCTTGGTTAAACGACATACCTAGGAGATTATCCACCTCAATCCATTTTTCGTTATATTTGTGGACTAACTTTTTGCACTCTGCTACAAGCTTTTCAATTCCAAATGATTTCAGGATCTCAGTTTTTCCACCGGTGATTCCAAGTTCTTTTTCCGCCTGCAATTCAACTGGTAGTCCCTGTGTGTCCCAGCCTGCGTTGAATGTTATTTTGTAACCCAAAAGTGTGTTGTAGCGATACCACAAATCCTTGATTATTCTTCCACGAAGGTGTCCTGCATGAGGAATTCCATTCATTGTAGGGGGACCTTCAATGAATACTAGATTTTGACCAGACTTTGCATCATCTAACATTTTTTGCAAATCAAGACTGGACAAATGTTGGCGTATCTGTTCTTCAATTTTTTTGGAATTTAATTCCCGGTCTAGTTGCAACATCGTACAAACTGTGATCTGATTTTATAAAGCAAGCTAGGTCTGACCCAGAAACTGCGATTATATACGAGAATGCGAGCTTGAGTTTGTTGGTAAATGTTTTGGTTGTCGGCTCTGGCGGCAGAGAACACGCACTAGGATGGAAGATTGCACAATCAAAACAAGTAGCCAAGGTTTTCTTTACACCTGGCAATGGTGGAACACAAAATAATATTCCAATAAATCCAGAAGAAATTGATAAGCTAATCGAGTTTGCAATAAACAATGACTGCTTTACTGTAGTGGGCCCTGAAGCACCACTATCCAAGGGAATAGTGGATAGATTCACAGAAAACAATCTTGGAATATTTGGCCCAACAAAAGAAGCAGCACGACTTGAATCAAGCAAAATCTGGGCAAAGCAATTCATGCAAAGAAATGACATCCAGACTGCCCCATTTGGAATATTTGATGATGCAAAAGAGGCTAAACAGTACGTTGAATCTGTGAATTATCCAGTAGTCATAAAAGCAGATGGCCTTGCCGCAGGCAAGGGGGTGATTATCTGTGATACCAAACAAGATGCATTTACTGCAATAGAGGAAATGCTGGTCAAAAACACCTTTGGCTCTGCTGGCGCAAGTATAGTGATAGAAAAAAGAATTGACGGAATAGAGGCATCATACATTGCATTATCTGATGGTGTGACTACAATTCCTATGGCTACAAGCCAGGACCACAAGAGGATTTTTGATAATGATAAGGGTCCAAACACAGGTGGAATGGGCGCGTACTCGCCAACCGGCGTAATCACAGAAGAGATGGCAAAAAAAATCCAAAAAAATGTAATAGAAAAAACAATCCATGCAATGAAAAAGGAAGGAATCCCATTCAAGGGATTTTTGTATGCTGGAATAATGATCAAAGATGGTGAGCCATTTGTCTTGGAGTATAATGCTCGAATGGGCGACCCAGAATGTCAGCCGATTATGATGCGAATGGGCTCTGATTTGTACGAATACCTACTCGCGTCATACAACGGTAATCTCGCTTTGCTCCCACAAATTACTTGGAAAAGCCAAACTGCCATCTGCGTTGTCTTGGCATCAAAGGGGTATCCTGACTCTTATCCAAAAAATGAACCAATTTTGGGCCTTGACTCTGTTAATAACAATGATACCATGGTGTTTCATGCCGGCACAAAGCGAGAAGACAACCAAGTTCTAACGAATGGTGGGCGAGTTCTTGGAGTAACAGCACTAGGTACAACACTGGAATCGGCAATTTCTAATGCATATTTGGCTATACAGAAAATCCAGTGGCAAAACAAGTACTGCAGAACAGATATTGGCAAAAAAGGACTAGCATTTCTCTGAGAGAATAATTTCGTCTTCTGTTACTATAATGTCTATTTTGACATCTGAATTTTCGTGCGGGATGTTTTTTGCAATTGATTTAGAGTACGCCAGTGCTATGGTTGGAGTTTCTCTACCTGCTAGGAATCTATCGTAGAATCCCATTCCGTATCCTAGCCTTTGACCTGTCTTTGTCATTGCTACTGCCGGGACTATGATTAGATCAAAACTGTCGACCATTCCACAATATTGCTTTGGTTCCATTATGCCAAATTCTCCTTTTTCCAAGTCTTCAAATTTCTTAACATCGCAGAACATCAAAACTCCTCCTTCTACGCGTGGAAGCGCAAGTGTCTTGCCGTGACTGAGTATTTCCTGCATTATCTCGTGCGTTTTGACCTCGCTTCCAGTAGAATGATAGCACGCAATGGTTTGCGCCTTTCGGTATTGCTCTATTTTACCTAGATTTTTTCTTATTTGCCTACTTGCAATTTCCATCAAATCTGCTGAGAGCCAGTCCCTTTTTTCTAGGAACTGCTTGCGGAGATTTTCTTTAGTTTCTACCATGGCTTGCCGCAGTTACCGTGTTTTTTAATAGCATCGCAATGGTCATCGGACCAACTCCTCCTGGAACAGGGGATGCAAAGGATGCTTTTTGGATTATTTTTTCAAAATCACAATCGCCTACTAGCTTGCCGTCAAGCCTGGTTGTAGCGACATCAATTACTATTGCACCATCCTTTATCATATCTGGCGTTAGTGTGAACTTTGTCCTGTCGCCAACGCCTGTTATGATAATGTCTGCATTTTTACAAACATCTGCTAAGTTTTTTGTTTTTGAATGTGCAACTGTGACTACGGCGTTTTTTTCTAGTAGCAAGTGAATTAGGGGTTTGCCAACTAAATTACTTCGATTAATGATTACTGTGTTTTTTCCTTCTAATTGTATTGAATAATACTGGAATAGCTCCATTATGCCAGACGGTGTACATGCCTTTAGCGCGGCCTTTTTCATTGCAAGGAGCCCTACGTTTTGTGGAGTTAGCCCATCTACGTCCTTTGCAGGCAAAATCCTCGATGTTGTCTCAAATTCGTTGCACTGCGGTGGTAATGGTAACTGAACCAGTATGCCGTGGACCTCGGGGTCTTCGTTTAGTTTATCGACTAGCAAGTTCAAATCCATCTGCGTTATGGTGGATGACAGCTTGTGGTCCTTGGTCTTAATTCCCACTTCGGCACATGCCTTTTGCTTATTTTTTACATATGTTGCAGATGCTGGATTGTCGCCAACAAGAACAGTGGCAAGACACGGCTCAACTCCCTTTGATTTTAGGCCCTCCGCGTCCTTTTTGACCTGTTCGCGGACGGCAGCAGAAACTACCAGTCCGTCTATTTTTGTGCCAACCAACAAAACATATCTAGAATAATTCTAATTTAACTTATCAAAATTGACTAGAAAGACAAATGGTGAAGCGACGGGCTATCGGTAGGTAATATCGTCTTCCTCACGCAAAATTTCTATCCGACATATTTATGGGCAGATTTACTTTGTTAACTCAGAATTTTTAGTCGGAAAACCTGCCCCTAGCTCAATGATTAAAGCTAACAAATTCTACGTAATGGTTATAGGCAATATTATACTATGAAACATCAAACACTAAAATGAATTCCCGTGAAAAAGTCCTAGTCGGCTTAGTAGGAATACTTGCAGTGGCATTATCTGTTGGGTTTGTCACAAACTTTGGAGAAACAAAGACCGTTCAGGTGCAAAATCCCCAGCCAACCGCACCCGTACTCTACCAACAAGAGCCAACCAATGCGCCAAAACTGGAATATGCAGCAGTCTCTGATATTCAAAATCAAAAAAGCCCGCTTACTGTATTGTTCAAAAAAGTAGAAAATTCAGTTGTTCAAATCAATACCAAGATATCCACTGTGAACACTAATATCATAATTAATGGCTCGCCGCTTGAAAGCCAATCCTCAAGACTTGGTTCTGGGTTTGTCTATGACACACAAGGCCACATCATCACTAATAATCACGTAATTTCAGGAGCGCAAGAAGTGACTGTCAGATTCGTTGGCGGAAATATTTATTCTGCCAAGGTGATTGGAACAGATCCTTTCAACGATATAGCAGTACTCCAAATAACCGATGACTTCTCTGAAGAAACTCTAAACCCATTACCTCTTGCAAACTCGGCAGAACTTGAAGTAGGTCAGCAAATAGTCGCTATTGGTAATCCATTTGGTCTATCCAACACCATGACTACTGGCATAGTAAGCCAGGTTGGAAGGCTATTGCCAAACTATGAATCTGGCTATTCAATTCCAAGTGTAATCCAAACCGATGCCGCAATCAATCCTGGCAATTCTGGCGGACCTATGTTGAATTTGGAAGGCCAAGTTATTGGTATAAACACCGCAATCCAGTCTACTACTGGTGATTTTTCAGGAATTGGATTTGCAGTGCCATCTAACACTATCAAACGCCTAGTTCCTGTCCTAATAGAAAAAGGAACCTTCACCCATCCATGGCTTGGTGTTTCTGGAACAAGCCTTACGCCAGACATTGCAAAGCTCATTGACCTACCAAAGAACTATCACGGTGTATTTGTGACTACTGTGGTTCCAGACGGTCCAGCAGACAAGGCCGGAATCCAAGAGGCAATATACAATGTAAATCGCGAGCTAAAGGGCGGAGACGTAATTGTGGCACTAGATGGCCAAGTTGTGCGGGACATTGACGACCTTATCATATATTTGGCGGAAAACAAATCCGTGGGCGACACAGTGTTAGTTAAGATTAATCGTACAGGGGAGGTGATGGAAATCACGGCGACCCTTGCCGCAAGACCTGCAAATTAATTTAAATTCGAGATCTCCTTGATTTCATTATTATGAAAAAGGATGTCAATTCTATTGATAAAAATGGGTTCTCAAACAAGTTCTTTGAAGAGCTTGGAAAAGAGCATGACAAAGTTAACGAATTTGCAAATAAACAAAAACAACTAAGAAAAAAACATAACCAGTCCAATCTAAAATAGTCTTGGCTGTACATTTTCTTGTCGTAATTGGGATTCTTGTGCTCTCAGGAACTATAATCTCCGTCGATGCAGCAACCATAAAGCAGACAATGGATGGGGCAATGGATGTCACACTGGAATATCCTGATTCTGTCATTGCTGGGCGCGACTTTGCAGTGTCTATATTTGTTCAAAACAACGGCTGGGAGGATAAGCAAAACATCCTGTTTAAACTAGAGTCGCAAAACAGTTCTATTTTGGGAAAAAACCAGACATTTTCCATTGAGCGCCTATCAAAGGGAGGCTCTTTTGGCGGAACGCTGGAATTTAGCACTACGTTGGAGTCTGATCTTGGCACGTATTATCTTAATGGCTTGTACTCACATGTGCTGCTCTCAAATAACGAAACACCGCAATCGGAATTTCAAAAAAACATCGCAGTTCCTATTTTGATCAAGGCGGCACCGGAAATCCAGATTAACACCATAACCCCAACGAGCATATTCCCAAATGCCGAATTTCAATTTGATATAGAAATAACATCAAAGGATGCCCTCATTCGGGATGTCACAGTCCAGATAATTGCGCCTTCCGACGTGAACATTCGTGGCCAGACATCATATGCATATTCTGCTATAGAAAAAGACACTCCAATATTGATCCGAACTCAGGTGATTACCGACCCCAAAGATGTAACATCAGAGCACAAGATCCCATTTGAGGTCGTAGTATCATACGCCGACGACTCTGGTGAGGATAAAACCACGTCCAAGACCGTCTCGCTTTTGCTTAGGCCTAGGACCTTTATGGAATTTACAACTGATGGAGGACTCTGGATTGGTGGGTTCTTTTTGGCGCCATATGTCAGCATTGGAACTATAGTTGGCATACCTGCAGGAGCGCTATTCTCAATATTTATTCACAGATTACAAAAAAGAAAAAAATCTAGGAAAAAAAAGTAATTCCATGAAAATAGAGTTTGACGTGAAAAAATACATTGAGGAAATAAAAAACTCTGATGAGTATTTTAAAACTTTTATCAACAGAAAAAATATTGCGGCAGGCGTCTTAGTACTGGAACCCGGAGAAGAAGACACACAGATCCCGCACGAGGCAGACGAGCTGTACTATATTATCAAGGGTGATGGGTTTTTACAAATAAATAAAAAAGACTATTCCGTCTCAGACGGCCTTGCGTATTATGTGCCAAAAAATATACCGCACAAATTCCATGGCAACAAAAAACAACTAATTGCCTTGTACTTTTTTAGCGGCCCTGATTACTGAACTTTCTGCCGCTTATCTTGACTTTGCCTTCTGCAAAAAGCCTTACTGCCTTGACATAGGCCAAATGCTCTTTTGCCAGAATTCTCCTTGAGAGTGTTTCTTCGGTGTCACCATCCTTGATTGGCACAATTTCTTGCAGTATGATAGGACCAGTGTCTACACCAGAGTCTACAAAGTGGACTGTGCACCCTGAATACTTTACACCATAGTTGAGTGCCTGCTTTTGCGCATGCAGCCCCGGAAATGACGGCAATAATGCGGGATGGATGTTAAGGATCCTATTTTCATATTTTGCAATAAACTCGGGACTGATTATTCTCATAAAGCCTGCCAGACAGACAAGGCCAGATTTTGGGGTGACTTGGTATTTTTTCAGGGTTTTGATAATTAGCTGGTCGTATTCCAATCGGGTACCTGAGAAACCCTTGCTTGGAATTATCTCAGTTGGCACGCCCATCTTCTGAGCAATTTGTAGCCCCTTTGCATCTGGATTGTTAGATATTACTATGGCTGGATTGATTGGAATTTTTTTTCTTTTTATTCCCTTGAGAATTGCCTCCATGTTGCTGCCTCTGCCGGAAATCAAAATTCCTAGGTTCAACACTTTTTTGTAAGTGCTACTGATTTTATGCTTTTAGTATCTGTGCAGTCTGACAGTAAAGACGGTTCCCTTGTTTAATACTCTGGAGCGCTCTATTGTACCGCCTTGATTTTGTTTATACTCTCGCAGCCTACAAGGCATAGTCATTCCCTCTAGGCTTTGTGGTAAAAAACACTCAAAGATTCTTGGTGGGTTATTTACTATTTTTTTGGCTTGACAAATTTTTGTACTGTTGTCAACATTCCATTAAAGCCGAAACTTAAATCGTACGTAGATTCTGCCTTGATTGCAGCTAATGATAAAAATGACAAAGACCGGAATTGTCTGCAAAATAGATGGCAAGACCATAAACTTGGATCCAAAGACTGCAACACCAAACTGTGTGAATTTTGTGTCTCATGCCCACTCGGACCATTTGCCTAGCGGCAACAGCGGACTGGTCCTGGCAACTCGAGAAACAATGGAGATTGCAAGTCTTAGGGGGAGAACGCTGGCAAACCATATCGAGCACCTGGATGACTTTAGACTGTATGACTCTGGTCATATTTTGGGTGCAAGGGGGGCTCTATTCCATGATATTTTCTATACTGGCGATATCTGCACCAGAGATAGAGGATTTCTCAAGGGCGCTATTATCCCAAAATGTCACACCCTTATCATGGAGTGTACCTTTGGCAAGCCCGAATTTGTCTTTCCAAAAATAGACGAGACAGTAAAAAAAGTAAACGAGCTTATATCGGAAATTTACCACAAGGGCAAACCGGTGATATTGATGGGATATCAACTTGGCAAGGCCCAGACAATATCGAATCTCTTTGGACACTGGGAGCCGTTGTACTATCATGATTCTGTAAAAGAGATGAATTTACTTCACAATCGCCTAGGTGTTCCACTCAAAGAATCAGTGGGTCATACAGAAGCCGAGTCAAAGGGACTTCTTAACAAAAAACCATGGATAATGGTGTGCCCACTCATGTCAGAGAACAATCCGTTTCTCAAGCAAATGAAGGCAAAATATGGCGCTGTAACAATCGGGTTTTCGGGCTGGGCAAAATCAAATGTATCGTTTGGCAGAAAATCTGACTATTCCATTCCATTGTCCGACCATTGTGATTATCCAGAATTACTGGATTTGGTCAAAAAGACCGGCGCGAAGAAAATTTATACGATTCACGGCTTTGTTGACGAGTTTGCATCAGATCTAGTCCGGCTTGGATATGACGCCCAACCTCTACATGAAAACTCACTTGACGAGTTTTTCTAAGACTGGAATATTCCTATAGTATTACATCATAAAACAACAGCGCACTCATCACACCATGCTTTAAATGAGAATGATCTTGCGAAAATTTTATGGCAACTGAGTCTCTGCGAAAGGACCACGATCTAATAGAAAAAGTGGTAAAGGCTATGGAAGTCACACTGCAATTACTCAAGTCCGGCAAAAAAATTCCAGAATCGATTCTAATGCCTACAATAGATTTTACAAAAAACTTTACGGATGTGTGCCATCATGGAAAAGAAGAGGAATCATTCTTTCCAGCACTGGGACAGACAGGCATGCCCACAAACATGGGACCAATTGCCGTAATGCTAATGGAGCACGAAATTACGCGCAAAATAGCAATCCACATGGAGGAATCTGCCAAAGAATACCTTGCTTCAGGACATGCGGAGGCGTTGATCTCTGATATTTCACAATACATAGAACACATGAGCCAGCACCTCTGGAAGGAAAACAACCGATTATTCATGATGGCAGAAATGCGCCTCTCGGGCGTCTCTGATAAGGTCAATGCCGAGCTTGATACTGTTGAGAAAAAAAAACTGGATCAGCTTGGCAAGTCAAGGCAAGATTATGAAAACCTGGTGCAGGGCATCCAGTCGGAAATATCTAAAATAAATTAAAAGAAAAATAATGATGTGACTATTGCGTCAACAATTACTGTTACTTCAGAATCGATGTAACATACATTGTCTGCTTCACATCCTGGAGTCGAAGATCCATATGGAATTGATACGTCTTCACTCATTACAATTTCAGAGTGTTATTCATCAACGTATTCTTCTTCCGTCTCTGGTTCTTCTTCAATTGGTAATTCCTCAGACATTTCTTCTTCGGGAGTCTCTTCCTCAGAAACTTCCTCCTCAGTTGCCGGAGTCTCCTCGACGATCATTTCCTCAGAAACTTCCTCCTCAGTTGCCGGAGTCTCCTCGACGATCATTTCCTCAGAAACTTCCTCCTCAGTTGCCGGAATGTCTACTGGCATTGGAGCTGATGGTGCTGGAATTAATTCCACTGGTGCACTTTTACCTGTTGCCGAAAATGACATGGCAAAGGCAATCAGAGCTACAGTAAATCCAATCGAAATAGCGATGCCAAATTTATCTGCAGTTGTCATGGACTGACTAACTGTGAACTCTAAATAAAGCTACGACTGAGCCAGAATTTGGTTTACTTGTGCCCTGAATCTCTTTAGGCTTACTAGAATCCGCTCAAAATATCTACGAGGATCTTGGGTTTTTTGCACAAATTGATGCATGGTATTGCCCTCGCGAGCAGTGTATCTGAAGACCAAAGAACACCCTTGCATGAAGATGATGTTTCCATGCATTGCCTGATTACGAAGCATCTGCAGTCTCCAAAGACTGCTTTTGGTGGTATCGCCTCTTGGCTTGGTTTTGAGCGTGGTAAAGTAGGTGGTAATTGCATCTTTGACCTTTTTTTGTGAACCCGAATTTGCAAGGTTTTTTCGCAAACCATGCATGTAAAAGACATTCTGTTTATCAAATATCTCGAACTTGTCGTTTATCTGGCGTTTAACTGCCTCAATTACGCCTGACGCAAAAAATAAGAATGCCTCAGCGTTTTCCTCCAGTTTTTCTAATTCTCTTGGTGTTTTTGGGACTTGGCTTGGAATTTTTGCTAGAAATTTTTCTGCCGTTTCTAGCTTGAATTCTGTACTATCCATGTAATAGTTATGGTATAACTAAAACGTAAATGCTTCTTTTAGCATTGCTCGCAGGTCATCTTTTAGATTATCTGTATTCATTGACATCTTTAGGTTCTCTAGTAGTGTCTCTATTATGGTACACTGGTTTTTGGAAAACTGATAGTAGCATTCGAGAACGTCTTCATATGACTTTGCGCGTTTGTACATTTGCCAGAAATTATCCGACATTATCTGGTAGTTATATAGAAAAATCCTGATTGGCTCTTGTACTCCGGCAGAGGAATTGTATCGAAGCATGTTTACCAAAAGCTCTTGTAGTCTTACATCTAGGTTTGCATCAAAAATTGACTTGTAAATGCTTGTAGCGACCGTCTATAACGATCCCATATGATCCAAGATAAGTCTGTCTTTTGGTATTGTGAACGTTTGTTTAGCATGCAAAATAGACCACTAAACAAGTTTTCGACAAAAAGTTTGGGAAGGGGCTTACTCTTGTCCTTCTACTTTCATCAATGTTAGAGTAGAGCGAATTCTATCTATTTTGCGAATCTTCCAAGTTATTGTCTCACGTAGTTGTTCCGATGTGGGCGTCTCTATTTTTGCCAAAATATCATATGCGCCAAAGACTCCTTTTACCTCCCTTACTCCCTCTAGAGGCTTTATCTGGTCAATTACTCTTTGCTCAGCACCTAAGTCACAGTTAATCAGAACATATGCAGTCGCGCTCATCTCACTCCTTCCGTTTTCATGACATAACAAGCAATTTGTCGTATATATTGTGAATTATGTAAAACTTAGGAATCTGTTTAATTTTTCCGTGCTATTATGAACAGATTTTAAGAAAATTCGGATTTTGGCATACGAAGAGATCTGTTGTATGCCACGCCAAATCTATGGGCTTCGTCTCTGGCATGCTGCAGGATTTTCAGTGACTGGTTTTGTCTTGGGAGAAGAACTGGCTCTTTTTGCCTTGGCAAATATACCTCCTCGTTTTCTTTGGCAAGCGATGCGCAAGGAATTCTAATTGCCATACTTTCCAGTGCTGAAATTGCAGCGCCAAGCTGGCCTCGCCCACCATCAATTAATATGAGATCTGGCATTTGTGCACTTTCACTGTCCAGCCTAAAGTATCGACGTTTGACTATCTCATTTATCATTGCAAAATCGTCTTGACCTTTTACCGTCTTTATTTTGAATTTTCTATATCCTGACTTGTCAGGTCTGCCGTTGATAAATCGTGACATAGAGCCCACCGCATATGATTTGCCATGATTTGAAATATCAAAGCATTCTATTATTTTGGGTATAACGGGAAGTCCAAGTCGTTCTTTAAGCTCGACTAGTCCATACTCTGAGCCACTTGACTGCACCAGAGAAATGTTTCTTATAATTAAATCCAGCATTTCCCGTTGCTTGCCTGATTTTGGTAATATTATCTTGACTGGAAATCCAGATGTTTTGGCAAACATTTGCTCTAATAATATGTGGTCTTCTGGGATCTGGTTTGTTATGATAAACGGCGGGATCTGGTTTGTCGTGTAATACTGGTATAGAAAATTGGCAAATGTGTTATCGCCAATCAAGTCAAAGGAATACTTGTTACTGTCACGAATCACCCCGTTTATTTTCTTAAACGTCATGATGTGGGCAGTCTGATTAGATGATACAATTCCAAAATATTCCTCATCGGAATCTGTCGCACTTTCCATCTTTTGCTTGGTTTTGAGGCTGCCTAACCTCTGAAGCGTGTCCTTGATTTCTTGCGCGCGCTCAAAGTGGAGGTTTTTTGAGGCAAGTGCCATTTCCTGCTCTAGGTTTTTTGTAAATGCGCCAAGGTCTCTACCACGAAGTATTGCCTCTAGGTCTGAAACATGTTTTTTATAGTCTTCTTGGGCCTTGACAAACTCACATGGTGCCTCGCAATTTCCTAGATGGTATTCCAAGCAAGTCTTTTTTGGTAGTCTTTTACAGATTCTGATCTTGAATGTCTTTCGTAACGAGCCGATGCTGAGAATCTTGGAGCTTCCAGAGGTAAATGGCCCAAATATCTTACCATCTCCTAGGAATTTTCCACTGCGGGTCCTTCTAGCGACTAGTAATCTTGGGTATTGCTCGTCTGTTATTCTCAGATACGTATATCGCTGCTGGTCCTTGAGCTCGATATTGAACATAGGTCTGTATTGCTTTATCATGTTTGATTCAAGCAAGAATGCCTCTGATTCGTTGTCTGTTAGGACAAATTCTATCTCTGAAATTTTTTCAACCAACTTTTGCGTCTTGTAGTTTTGGTTTTTTAAAAAATATGACCTGACTCTATTTTTGAGGTTTTTTGCTTTTCCAATATAGATAATTTTGGAATCTGCATCCTTCATCAGATAAATTCCTGGTAGTGCCGGAATGATGATTTTTTTAATGTCTAGAGTCAATTTAGGATCTTTTTGAGATATTGTCCTGTGTAGCTTTTGGGATTTGCGGCAACTTGGACCGGAGTCCCAGTTGCAATTATTCTGCCACCCTTGTCCCCACCTTCCGGTCCAAGGTCTATTATCCAGTCGGAATTTTTGATTACATCCATGTTGTGCTCTATTACTACTATGGTGTTCCCAAGGTTTACCAGCCTGTTTAGAACATCGAGAAGCTTTTGCACATCAGCAAAGTGGAGGCCGGTTGTTGGCTCGTCTAAAATATACATTGTCTTGCCGGTGTCACGCTTTGCCAGCTCTGATGCCAGCTTAACGCGCTGTGCCTCCCCACCAGATAATGTGGTGGATGACTGCCCAAGCTTGATGTAGCCTAGGCCCACATCAAATATTGTCTGCAAGATTCGTCTTATTTTGGGAATGTTTTCAAAAAATGCCAGTGCTTCTTCTACTGTCATATCTAGGACATCAGAGATATTTTTGCCCTTGTATAGTACAGAGAGAGTCTCGGAATTGTATCGTTTTCCTTTGCACTCATCACACCGAACGTAAACATCTGATAAAAACTGCATCTCTATTTTTTTAACGCCGTCGCCCTCACATGCAAAGCATCTACCTTCTGCAACATTAAATGAGAACTGTCCTGGTGTGTATCCTCTTTCTTTTGATGTCTCGGTATTTGCAAACAGTTCCCTAATCGGAGTAAATGCACCAATGTATGTTGAAGGGTTTGATCTTGGGGTACGCCCAATTGGGGACTGGTCTATCGCGATCACCTTGTCAATTAGAGTTGTACCCTCAATTGACTTGTGCTTGCCTGGCCTTTCATTGGATTTGTAAAAATATGATGATAGTACTTTTAGAAGAATCTCATTTACCAGTGTTGACTTGCCAGAGCCGGAAACCCCCGTCACAGTAACTAGTAGTCCCAATGGTATGTCAACTGTAATGTCTTTGAGGTTATTTTCTGCAGCACCCTTGATGGTTATTCTCCCAATTTGGTTTCTTTTCTTGTCTGCTAGACTGATTAGGTTTTTGTCCTTGAGATAGTCTCCAGTGACTGACTTGTGGTTGTTCATTATTTGCGGAACAGTTCCCTCAAACACCACCTCTCCTCCATGGATTCCAGCACCTGGGCCCAAATCCACTATCCAGTCTGCATTTTTGATTACCTCCTCGTCGTGCTCTACTACAATTACTGTATTGTCCAAGTCCCTAAGCTTGACTAGTGTTTTGATCAATCTGGCATTATCGCGCTGGTGCAGGCCTATCGTTGGCTCATCCAACACATACAGTACGCCTGTGAGATTAGAGCCTATCTGGGTTGCAAGTCTGATTCTCTGCGATTCCCCGCCTGACAGGGTAGAGCTTTGCCTATTCAGTGTCAGATAGTTGAGGCCCACATTTCGCAGAAATTCCAACCTCTCTATTATTTCCTTGAGGACGTCTTTGGCAATATATTTTTCAGTGTCTGTTAGCTTGATTTCTTTGAAAAACTCGTAACAATCATCAATGGACAAATCGCAGACCTCAAAGATTCCCCTGTCGTTTACCTTGACTGCAAGCGGTTCTGGCTTTAGCTTTTTACCATCGCAAACGTTGCATGGAATATCTCGCATGAATTGCTTAAGCCAGTCTCGCTTTGACTCGGAATCAGTCCCCATAAAGGCTCGCTGCAAATTATTCAGCACACCTTCAAATGAATTAGTATAGGCCCAGTGCGAGTCTGTTGTCTGTGACTCATAGTGGAAGTTTATTCTCTGGTCAGTCCCATGCAAAATAACTCGAAGATGCTCCGGCTTCAACTTGCTAATTGGAGTCATTAGATCAAAGCCGAATTTTTTTCCGACTGCTCTCAATTCCTGCTTTCTGAATGCGGAAAATCTTCCACTCCATGGAATGATTGCGCCATCAAGAATTGATTTTGTCTTGTCTGGAATTACCAAATCTTCATCAAACTCCATTTTGACTCCAAGGCCATGGCATGCCTTGCAAGAACCAAACGGCGAGTTGAATGAAAATGTCCTAGGTTCTATTTCGCCAACTGTTAATCCGCAATATGGGCATGCATTATTCTGAGAAAATATCTTTTCATCCTTGTCAGATGACACCAAAACCGAGCCCTTGGCAGCCTTTAGCGCTGTCTGGATTGCCTCGAAGAGCCTACTTTTTTCCGCCTTTGATGCCCTGAGTCTGTCCACTACAATTTCAATATTATGCCATTTTTGCCTGTCAAGTGATGGGATTTCATCCTCTAGTAGAATTACTTGGCCGTCCACTCTAGCTCGGGAATAGCCGTCCTTTTTCATCTGCTCAAATAATTTCTCATACGTTCCCTTTTTTCTCTGGACTAGCGGCGACAAAATCAGTACCTGTTTTTCATCAAAATCCTTGAAGATGGATTCGCAAATTGACTCTACTGACTGGTTTGAGATTTTCCTGCCGCATCTTACACAATGAGGAATCCCGATTCTTGCATATAGCAATCTCAGGTAATCATAGATCTCAGTAGTGGTGCCGACAGTAGAGCGGGGATTTTTTGACGTTGTCTTTTGCTGTATGGATATAGCGGGCGACAATCCTTCTATGGAATCGACATCTGGTTTGTCCATCATCTCTAGGAATTGTCTTGCATATGCTGAAAGCGATTCTACGTATCTTCTCTGCCCCTCTGCATAAATGGTATCAAATGCCAAAGTTGACTTGCCAGAACCAGACAAACCAGATATCACTACGAGTTTATTTTTTGGTATGTCCAAGTTTAGGTTCTTGAGGTTGTGATGGCGTGCACCTCGAATCTTTAGCTTATCGTGCATTTTTCTTTTCCAACTCTACTTGAATTCGCCTCAGTCTGTCGCGACATGCAATCGCATTCTCAAAGTCCAATTCTTCTGCATATCTTTTCATCTGACTCTCTATTTCTATTATTTCACGGGACAGGTCATGCTGGGTCTTGTTTTTGAGATCATCAAGTGCTGCCACCTGCGCTGGGATGGACTTGATGATTGTTCTAGGCGTGATGTTGTGGATTTTATTGTATTCTAGCTGTTTTGCGCACCTTCTGGCGGTTTCTTCAATTGCCTGCTTCATGGAGTTTGTGGTGATGTCTGCATACATTATGACCGAGCCGTCTGCGTTTCTAGCAGCCCTACCAAATGTCTGAATCAAACTTGTAAAATTGCGCAAAAAGCCCTCCTTGTCGGCATCCAATATGGCAACTAGCGCCACTTCAGGAATGTCCAGACCCTCACGGAGTAGGTTAATTCCAACTAGAACATCAAAGTCGCCTAGCCTTAGCTGGCGTATTAGTTCGGTTCTCTGCAGGCCATCTATTTCCGAGTGGAGGTATCTCACCCGCACCTCTTTTTTTGCCAAATATTCTGCCAGGTCTTCTGCCATTCTTTTTGTTAGTGTGGTGACTAGGACGCGCTGGTTTTTGTCTGAACGCTTTTTAATTTCAGATATTAGGTCATCCATCTGGTTTTTTGTAGGCCTGACCTCTACTTGTGGATCCAATAGACCTGTTGGGCGCACCAACTGTTCTACTATTTGGTAGGATAGTTCTTTTTCAAATGTGGATGGCGTGGCTGAAACAAAAATTGTGTTTTTGATATATTTCTCAAATTCCTCGAATTTCAGTGGACGATTGTCAAAAGCGCTTGGCAATCTAAATCCGTAATCAATTAGGGATTTTTTTCTAGTGTGATCCCCACCATACATTCCGTGGAGCTGCGGAATTGTGACATGTGATTCATCGATTACTAGGAGATAGTCATTGCCAAAAAAATCCAAGAGGCAAAATGCTTGCTGACCTGGAGCCCTTCCATCAAAGTGGCGAGAATAATTCTCAATTCCGGAGCAATATCCAAGCTCCTCGATCATTTCCAAATCAAACTTGGTTCGCATCTCTAGTCGCTGTCGCTCCAGCTCGTTTAATTCTGGCAGTCGCATTTTGAGCTCTGCTCGAATCGATTTTACCGCACGAGTTCGCACGTCATCGGCTATCAAATAATGCTTTGCAGGAAAAATCCTGATTGAATTGACCTTATGTTTTTCTTTTAGTGATACGTTATCCAGTATTGCGATTTTTTCAATTTCATCACCGAACATGGATATTCGCACTAAATCCTGGGAATATGCGGGAATTACATCCAATGTGTCTCCCTTGACTCGGAAATTTCCAGGCGCGATTGTGGTGTCGTTGCGCTCATATCGTGCGTTTACTAGGCGTCGAATCAGCTCACTACGATTCATTTGCGCACCTGCCTTGATAGTAGTTGCCATCTCTTCCCAGTCTTTGGGATTGCCCAAAGAATAGATGCATGACACCGTGGCCACTATTATGGTCGGCTCACCGGATAATAACATGGCAGTTGCCTCTAGTCTCATTTTTTCAATTTTTTCGTTGATTTGAGTGTCTTTTTCGATGTAAGTGTCTGTCTGCACAATGTAGCTTTCAGGCTGGTAATAATCATAATATGATACAAAATAGCCGACATTATTTTTTGGGAAAAACTGTTTTAGCTCCGAATATAGCTGTGCGGCAAGTGTCTTGTTGTGCGATATGACTAGTGTATTTTTGCCTGTTTTTGCAATTACATTTGCAACCGTGAATGTCTTGCCAGAACCGGTTACACCAAGTAATGTCTGAACTTTGCCTTTCTGCACTCCCGTGACTAGCTTGTTTATTGCCTCTGGCTGGTCGCCTGTTGGCTCAAACTCTGATGATATTTGGTATGACTGCACCTGCAATAGGCAATGAGAATTTAATTTCAAATTTAAAGGATGGGTGATTGTATCATCATAAATTACCTAGTGGTAAGCAGTCCGCTGATAATTCATACGTGCCTCTTTTAAGCTAATTTTCAAAGTCAAGCTTTGGTTGCAAGGCTCATTGAACATACACTTGATCGCATTTTGCAGTATTACATTTGTTGTAGTTTCTACGTTTTTGATTTTGGATCTTGATGAAAAGTTTTACCCAAAACCAACAGAGCGTGCTGCAAGCATTGACTATACTGAAACACCAAGCCAGACCATAATTCCACAACCAATTGCCGAGTCCACTCTTGCAATAGAGCCTGTCCCAACAATACAAAAATCAATACAAAAAACGGCTCCAAAAATCCAAATGGAGCCTAAATACAGCCTAGCCGAACTAGAGCAAAAACAGTTTCAGCTTAATCTAAGTGGCGAGGCATTTGTGTCTGGCATACTCAAAAAGGCGAACCTGTTGGTAAAGCTAGAGCCAATTCAGGGAACAGGTTTAAAACAATTCAAAGTAGTTGAGTCGCGACTCATCTTGGATGGCACTGGCGTTGCAATTGTGTCCACGGGTGCAACAATTAATGACACTGTACTAAAATTGGATTTTACCGCAAACAATGTCGGATCATTTTCAATTTCCAGCACGCTGGATAATAATATAATAGATGATGCAAACCGCAAGCAAATCGTAAAAATGAAGGACCAGAATTTCTATCTGGTCAAAAAGGAAACACCGTATCGATTAAACCTGATAGGTACACTGAGCAGCTAATCTACCAGTTCGGCTCGTCTACCATCTTGACGTCATTATCTATTATCTCAAAACCCATTGTCTGTAGTGCCTGCCTTGCAAGCGGGCTGTTTTTCTCTAAAATCTTTCGTGCCATCTGAATTTTGGTGGACTTGTCCATATGCTGGCCGATTTTGTATTTTCCGCGAATTGTCTTTGGTGTTACCTTGATGATTGCGACTTCATCCACTACGTGCATTTCATGCGTTAGCTCTTCATATCCTCCCTCTGGCTGATATTTTTCCATTAACGCATTGAGAGCCACTGCCTTTTCTGACTTGTCTTGTATTATTGCAGCGTTTCCTTTGATAACCACACTAATGTAAAACGTATCTGCCTGCGATGCGTCAGTGGGCGAGCTAAAGTAAGATGGCAAAAATTCTACCTCCCTATCCACTTCAAAGCCCACCTTTGGGTTTTTGCGGATGTTGTCAAGCTTTTCACCTTTTGTATGAGAGTGCATGTATATTGCGTCGTTTACAAAGACAAAATTCATTGGTATGATCTGCGGAAAGCCCTCACTGTCTAGTGATGCAATCCTTCCTATGTGCTCCGAGTTGAGAAATTCTGCTATTTTTTGGGGTGATTTTATCTCGAGTCTGCCAAGTAGCTGCATAGTGAAAGTTATATCGCACTGATAATAAATTCAACCTCACTTGATGCATGGGATTTTTGCTCCCAAGCCTTGGGTACAGGTATGGTTTAGGGGCCATGTACCCTAATTACCACGATTGTGCGATTTTACAGTAAAACCATTACTCATGATTTGTCAGTATGCTATGTAGTGGACCATTCGTATACGGAAAAGGCCAACCCTTCATCTTTTTCGGATTCTACTAGCTTTTTCTCTAGCATTGTCTTGAATATGTTAGAATCATCCTTTATGATGTCTAGGCCTATCTCAACTTCCTTACCTGATGCCATTGTGGGTGATAATACTGCAAGCAGTACATTGGATAGTGAATGAGTGTCTTTTTTTGCATGTACGGAATCCTTTTTGACAAAAAATGTAACGCTAATTGATATTGGCTTTGAGTCAATTCTCTTTTTAACCGCATCAATATTTTTGCCTAACTTAGTCTCTATTGCATCTTTGATTTTCTTCTTATCCTCTTTGACGTTTTTGCCGGCAGTTGCGGGGATGAATCCTCGAACTGAAATGTTTTGAAGTAAAATATCTCCCTTCATAGTTTTGTATGAAAAAATTCTTAATTTAAGCTAGGACTGCAAAAAAAATCTGGCCTGCAAGCTTGCACTTTTCATTCAAATTTGATCGAACGATGCCCAAAGTGCATTATTGTTTCATTTGCACCATCTAGTAGTTTTGACAAGCCTAGTGCCTTGTCTTGGTTTTCTGCAATGTTTGTCTTGAGCACATTTAGATAGTGGATGTTTTGCTTTAGCAGTTTTCTGCGCTTGTTTTTTGATAATTCCGATTCTTTTATGACCTTGAGGGTAGCAGAAATCTCACATAATTTGATTAGGACTGATTCCCATGGTGCCTGCTGTATCTGCTCTACGTAGGCTTCTTCCTGTTTTTTCTTTGGCTGGGTGGTGTGCCGCATTATGCTAGTTGCCATGACTGCGACGTCGCGTCCAAAGCGCTCAAATAATTCATCAAAGGTCGATTTTGTCTGAGATAGTATGGCAGAGCATAGAATCTGCTCATGGGTTATTCCGATGGCCTTTAGCCTAAAGACTACGCCCATGCAAAATGGTATGTCGGCACCTTTTCCGCGAGCATAGGCCTCACACTCGTCCAGAGTCGCCATTACAAAGTAAATTATCGTGTGTTGCCCTTGAGGTGTGGCATTACTTTGGATGCAAACTTGTCAATTGATCCAAAATAGTTTGAACCCCAGAATCTAATGACAAAGTGGTTTACGCCTGCCTTCATGAATCTCTCAAATACTGGGATTACGTCGTCTGGTGTTCCTACAGCAACAGAAGAGCGTGCGATTGCGTCAGGGATTGTGGTTGCACCCTCTCTCATCTTTACAATCCAGTCTTGGTTTGACATAGAATACTCTGTGAAATATTTCTTAAAATCAAATCCTTCAATTGCCTTTAGGTTGTGTACGCGCAAGACCTCTGGCTTGAATAATGATACCTTAACTGCCTCTTTCATCTTTGCCCAGGATTCTTCTGCATCTTCTGAAAAGTATACGTCAATGTCTAGAGCATATTGAAAGTTTTCCTGCTCTTCTTCGGTACGGTCATTTTCCTTCATTGATTTTCTAATTGTTATAGCGTGGTCTTCGAATAATTCTGGCGTGTATCCGATTGGCAGCCACCCATCACCATATTTTCCAGTCATCTGTAATGTTCGCTGTCCACCAGCTGCCATGTATGTTGGTGGGTGTGGTTTACGAATTGGCTTTGCCTGCAAGCACGCGTCTGTTAGCTGATAATATTTTCCATTAAAGTTTACAGTGTGCTCTGGTGATGAATCGTATAGTAATTTTATTACCTGAAGCTGCTCTTCCCATTTTGAGACTGGGTTATCAAATGGAATGTTGAATTCCTTCAAGTTTTGTGCTTCCCCTGCACCGATTCCAAGCGTTCCTCGTCCCTTTGAGATTCTATCAAGTGTTATGGTCGCAAGTGCAATGTTTGATGGATGGCGACGAATCGCGTCTGTAACGCATGTCCCAAGCTCTACATTTTGTGTGGTTGCTGCAATTGCAGATAGCATTACCCATGGATCCAGTACAGTTGCCTTTGACCACTGCGGGACATTGGAATGGTCCATGTACCAAATGGAATCATAACCTACTCTATCTGCCAACAAACAGGCAGTCAAAATTTGGCCTTCTGAAAAGCCGGCTCTTGCGACGTTTAGCCCGTTTTGAATTCCAAACTTTAGCATATTTTTTTGTGATCAGATTTGACCTATTTAAATTTAGTAAACGTCAGCGAAATTCTCATACAAAATTAAAAGAGAAAATGAAAATTTACAGCTTACCGTCGACGATATCCTGTAAACACTGGATGACATCTTGTTTTGTCACAGGACTTGGATTTGGATCCAGATGACCTTTGTCAGTCATGACTACATCAGCTGCCTGGTCTAATGGCGCCTTGAGCGTCATTCTGTCGAATTTTAGCTTTTCAATTACTTCTTTGAACTGATCATAGAAAATCGACTTGTTGAACTTGTGTGCCACAGTTGTGCATGATGATAATGAATATCCATGTGCCACACCCTCATTTGAGAAGACATAGGATAGTGCGTGACCCAGTGTTGTGGAGCAGTTGCCAAATCCAATACCTGATAACATTGAACCATATGGATAGTTTTCCGGCTTGTTGTTAATTATTGCGTCATACAATACCTCAAATGCCTGCTTGCACAATGTTCTTGTGAATTCGTTACCTAGCTTGGAATCATATCCCTCAGTTGCCTGCGCGCATGCGTCACAAACAGAGTTTTTGACTATTTGTTCCGGTGTTCCTTCCATAAAATATGAATCTACAATCGCCCTATCTGCTAGGAATCGGTCCTCGCGGAGGAGTTTTTTCTTGCCATCAAATTTTAGGACGCAGTATGTGGTCATCTCCGCTCCCGTCCCAAATGTTGTCGGGATGAGCGTTTTTTCCAATTTCATTTCCGCACCTGCATATTTTGCAACATCCAGTGAACTTCCGCCACCCAATCCAATTATACAAGATGGATTCTTTGGCTTGAATTCTGTAATTACGCTCTGTACAGTTTCAATTGATGGCTCTGGCTCTACTTTGTCAAATAGCATGTAATCTTTGATGCCCATCCTGCCTAACCACTTTTGTGAAATCGGTGGGGGAGCAGTTGTGATTACTAGAGCATTTTTTTGATATTCTGATTGAGATAATGCATCTTTGCCGAAATTGATTATTTTTGGAATTTTTACTGTGTTCATATTTTGGTGGTTATAATTTGGGTACTTATACCTTACAGGATGAAATCAACTCACCAATCATTCGCGATGCCAAGTGCGATGTGACATCGTTTAGGTCATGTGAGGGACAGACCTCCATGATATCAAGGCCTATGATTCCTCTCTTGGCCAGTTTTTTTACGCAATACATAGCGTCTGTGGACTGGATTCCAAGTGGGACTGGCACTGATACTCCGGGTGCACATGATGGATCTAGACAATCCATGTCAAATGACACATAGACGTTTTCTTTTACTGTATCCAAAATGGTATTGGCTGCCGACTTGATGCCTGATTCTACTATATCAAACGGGGTGATTGCGCGGAGTCTGTGCTTTTTGATGTTGTCTAGTTCATCTTGCTCGGGACTGCGGATTCCTATCTGAATGCTGGACTTGATATCGATATAGTCTAGGCAGTCCGTAATTACTGAGCCATAATAGTTCTTGGTATGCGATACAAAGTCAGGATGAGCATCAAAATATACTAGTGAGATTTTGCCATGCTTTCTTGCCATGGCTTTGATAATATGTGCGGTATTGGAGTGGTCTCCACCAATAGATATTGGCAGTTTTTTTGCGGCAAGAATTTTTGCCATAGTTGTTTCAATCTGCCTTTTTTTGATATTTCCGTAATCGTGAACGCGTGCTACCCCTATTCCGAGTGTTGGCTGGGCCAAGTATGGAAATTTTTTTTCCGCATAAATGTCATTAGAATTTGAAATCTTTCTGATGTGATCTGGTGCAGCAGATGATCCAGTAAATATTGCATGCGACCCCGTTTCATCTGGAATGCCAACTATAACGATATCAGAGTCATCATAGGACGAGTTTGCCCAGCAGATCTGTTTTTTATTCAATGAAGTTAGGTTGGCTACAATGCGAAGAGAAGATAACCCTTTCTACTAATTTTAAGTGTGACCAGTGCTAATCTAATAAGCAATGCAGGAACCAAATCACTCATTGAGTGATGCGCGCAAAATTATTGATGCCGGCCTAGATGCTGCAAGGAATACGGGGTATATCAAAAAATACATTACACAAAACAGGCTTGTCTGCTCTGGTAAATTATATCACACATCGCAATATGATAAAATCTGGCTTGTTGCAATGGGTAAGGCAGCAGATGCAATGGCCAAAACCGCACACGATATTTTGCATGCAGATGGCGGAATCATTGTAATTCCAAAAAATACGAGGTCTGTATTTCACAACAAAAAATTTCTAGTCATCTATGCAGGGCACCCAACACCAAACCAAAACTCAACCCATGCTGCAAAAAAGATCATATCACTATTGAAAAATGCTGGCAAAGAAGACTTGGTGGTTTTTTTGATATCTGGGGGCTCATCTTCCTTAGTTTGCTCGCCTGCCGGAATTACATTACCACAAAAGATCAAGGCCACAAAAATACTGCTTGAGTCCGGTGCCTCTATATCGGAAATTAACGCAATTCGTAAGCATCTCTCAGGCGTAAAAGGGGGCAGAATACTAGAAAATTTGCATTGTGACGCTATATCCTATGTAATGTCGGATGTTGTGGGAAACGACTTGAGTTCTATTGCATCAGGAATGACATATTGCGACAAGACGACGTTTTCTGACTGTCTGGATGTAGTATCAAAGTACAATCTGGGCAAAAAACTTCCAAAATCCGTTCTATCAAGACTGTGTCGTGGCGCGCAAGGCAAGATAGGCGAGACTCCAAAAAAGCCAAGAATCCCAAACCAGATAATTGCATCAAATTCTGACTGTCTTGACATAATGTCAAAAAAGGCAAAATCACTTGGATATTCTGCAGTCATATATCCTGATGTGACAGGCGATGTTGCACAGGCTGCACAAAAAACTCTCAAAAAATTCAAGACTTCAAAAAAATCATGTCTTATCTTTGGCGGGGAAACAACAGTACTAGTGCGCAAAAGGGGAAAAGGTGGACGTAATCAGGAGTTTGTCCTAAATATAATTCCAAAATTGCCTGCAAATACGACTATTGGATCTATTGGAACTGACGGGATTGATGGTAACACGGAATACGCCGGTGCAATCTTTGATCATGCCGTTGACTATGATATCATAAAACCATACTTACAAAACAATGATTCCAATTCATTTTTTAAAAAATTTGGTGGCCTAATAAGGACAGGACCAACCCACACGAACCTGCAAGACATTGGCATAATTCTACAGCATTGATGAGCTGATATTGTCACGACTTGACATCTTGGAGTATTGGTAGACTAATCTGCGTTGTTCTGCTAGCATATTGATGAATCTTTTTTTGCCTTCTATTAGTGGGTCTTGCGATTTTTCATCACTGGATAAATGTTTGAACATCTCATCCGAATCCAGCTGAATTTTTATTGTGTCGCCATTTTTTATTATAAAAACACCTATTCCCCAAAAAATCCCAACATGCAGTGCGATGTATTTTGATTGCAAATCAGTTACTTTATTCAGGTAAATGTCTGCATGGTCCCGGAACTGATCAACCATGGTATCATCAGTCTGAATCGTCCAGCAAATTCTCTTTGCATTTCCATCGCAAAAAATACTGTGAATCATAGTCAACCAAAAAGGTGTTTTTTGTCTATATAATTTGAATTCAGGTCTGAATAGTCAAATGCAAAACCATACCGTAATGCAAAAGTCCTTCTCCTTCTTTACAAGGATGGTCGACGAGCTGGTCCAGTTCTCCGACACTGATCCCGAACTAGCAGAAGGAATCAAGTGGCTTGATGCGCAGGCCCAACAAAAAGGAATCACGTTTTATGAAATGGTGTTCCAAGTTTTGTACAAGCACGACATAACAAATCGCGCGCAACAATGGTTAAACACCAGAAACTAATTACACTCTGTTATCTTTCCATGGTGATTTTTGTTCATCCGGAACTATTAGCCGAATTATTTATTCACCAATGAAAACATGATCCAGCGAACTATGTGATTTTATTGTGTGGTTTGCATAACATTAACGAATTTTCCATTTTCATCACTAAAAATTTACTAGGATTATCAGATTTTCCAAGTTCTGCAATTATTCTCTTAAATCCGTCAATTCCTGTCTGAATTGAATTTCTTTAGTTTCATTTCAAGATGATGTGAGTTAGAATCGATTTGCTACGAATTTACTTGCACAGACTTTAATCAACATGATTGAGAAATTCTTGAACATTTTTGTATTGTATTGTTTAAATTTTTCAAAAGTAGTGCCTTCTAAAATTTTTATAATCTCTGGTTTGAGCTGAGTATATTTTTTCAATTTTTATATCTCATTCTACTCGTTCAAGATTTCTGTGTAAGAGAGATTATGATTTAATTGTCAAACCCGACTCTTGATTGTTGTTAGTTTGTTTCTGATTTTAATTCACTGGCCTTTTTGAATTCTACTTTGTGTTTCCCTGGTGTGCTTTTGATCTTTGGCTCTATTCGTGGCTTTGATTTTTTCATTGGCTTGGCAGACGCCTTTTTCTTTTTTGGCTTGCCATAATCAGAGTATCTAATCCAGACCATTGCATTTTTTATTGTGCCAGGTAATTATCTTCTAAGATCGATTGGCTCGTACGTGCAGCCTTGCGGTCCGCAATATTTGCCGACATATACTGCCTTTGGTCTATACAGTGCTGTCTTTGGAGCAGCCTGCGCAAATTTTTCCTCTATGACATGCGAGGTCCATCCAGCTACTCGAGATATTGCAAAGATTGGGGTATTAAGATCTGGTGGAATCTTGAGCATATAGTACAGCGATGCAGAGTACAAGTCCACATTTGGGTAAATGTCAATTCCCTTTTGTCGCTTCATCTCGCGGATAGTAGTCTCCTCCACTGCCTGGGTGATATCGTACCACGGTGAGCCTGTCTTTTTTGCCATTTTTCGTGATAGCTCCTTGAGGACCTGAGCCCTTGGGTCATACGTGCGGTACACTGCATGGCCCATGCCCATTATCTTTTGGCCATTAGCAATCCTTTCTTTGACCCATGATTCTGCGTTATCCACTGACTTGATGTCAAGTAACATCTTCATTACCTCATAGTTTGCACCGCCGTGCAACGGTCCCGACAGTGCACCAATTGCCGCGCTGACTGCCGAATACATGTGTGCACCAGTCGATGCTACTTCACGTGCTGCAAACGTGGACGCGTTAAATGTGTGGTCTGCATGTAAAATCAGACAAATATCGAAAATTCTTTCTGTTTCAGCGTCCGGCTTTTCTCCCACAAGCATGTTTAGAAAATTTGCAGCATGTGATAATCTTGGGTCTGGGTCTACAATGTCTTTTCCTGTGCGGACCCGCTCCCAGCTTGCAACTATGGTGGGTGTTTTTGATATGAGAGATATTGCACTCTGATAGTTTACCTCCTGCTCACTTGAGCCCTTGTCGTCATAATAACCAGATAGCGCAACAACAAACGCCTGCATCATTACCATGGGGTCGGCGTTTTTCTTCCAGTTTCTCATGTTGGACTGCATCTGGCGCGGCATGTCGCGCGCATCTATTAGTCTCTGCTTGAACTCGTCAAGCTCAGATTTTGTAGGAAGCTTGTCGTTGAGCAACAGGCATGCAGTTTCCTCATAGGTCGAGTTTTTTGTCAGATCCAAAATGTCGTACCCGCGATAGATTAGCTTGCCGTGCTCGCCGTCAATGTCGGATATTTTGGTGTCTGCTACTTCGATGTCGCGCAGGCCTATGTTTTTTGTCTCCAATTTGGCCTTTCTGCCCAAAAATTACCTATTAAGTTTATGCAACTGTTTTACAAAATATCTGAGAATTGTGAACAATCTTAAATAATATTTTGACGTTTACATGCGACGAGAAACTGCCATATCTGCGTCGTAGACCAGGCAGATGGGAAAACACATGTTATTGAAAAATGCTATTTCGTTGTGGTTTTCCGATGCGTTCTCGTTTGTTTTGTTTGATATGATATAGCATTTGGTCTAATCTGACAAAGCAGAGTCCTATAGGTCTGTTTTTCATTGATAATTATGAGCCATATTGAGCGCGACTTTATGCGTCAGGTAGATGAATTGGTTTTGTCTGCCTCACCACAACTGCAGGCAAAGCTTGCGGAAATAGACACAGCAGCCCAAATGTCCGGTACGACGTTTTATGATGTGTATTCCAGTCTCTCAGATGAGGACAAGCGCCAGCTAATTATTTTGGCAAAAAAGTAATTTTGGTTTAAATTAGAGCCCAAAAAACCGCACTTTGTGGCGGTAAAAAAACCAATCAAAAAAACAAAGGTACTATGTATCTCCCACATGGAGGATGCAGACGGAATCAGCTCTGCAGCACTAATTCGAGAGGCCTTTGGAGGAGATACAGTTCTAGTTGACTATCCGGGCTTAATGCCTGTAATTGAGACCCTGATCAATGATGAGAAGCTAAAGACACTATACATTTGTGATTTGGGGCTTGCAAAAAATAACCAGGACAAGTTTGTCGAAGTATTGTCAACTCTCAGAAAGCGCAAGGTTGCAGTCACCTATATCGATCATCACGATATCGATCCAGAAATAATAAAAAAACTCGAAAAGGCCAAAGTCAAAATATTCCACGACACCAACGAATGCACCACGGTGCAAGTGTATGATGCATACAAGAAAAAACTATCTGACCATTCCACATTTGTTGCCACATGTGCAGCTATTACTGATTACATGGAGGACAGACCAAAAGGTGCAAAACTTCTCCAAATCTATGATAGGCAGTTTGCTCTGATATCAGCTACTGTTCTGACCTACAACATTGTGGGACACCAAAAGGATCCTGACTATTTACTGTACTTGGTGGAAATGCTCGCTGAATCAAAATTTCCACATGAAATTCCAAACACATTCGAGTTTGCGCAAATTCAGGTCGGAAAATTAGCAGAGATGATTGCCAAGGTCAAAAAATCACTAAAAACTATGAAGAATCTCGGTTACATGGAAATAACGGATGCCGGTGCATCAGGTGCAGTCAACTTTGTTCTGGGATTATCTGGAAAGGATGTTGGTGTTGCATACAAGGAAAGAATAGACCATGGAATCTATGCTGTTTCCATCCGCGGCTCTAAATCCTGCAAGATACATCTGGGAAGAATGGTAAACGGACTATCTGCAGAGTTTGGTGGCTCTGGGGGTGGACACGATAAGGCATGCGGGGCAGTAATACCAAAAGACAAGATTCTGCCGTTTATCAAAGAGTTTAACGCAAGACTAAACCAGAAAGCCTAAGAAAACTCGACGGTCATGTCGATTTCTACCGTAGAATTTAGGGGAAGACTGCTCACGCCGACTGCGATTCTAGAATGCTTGCCTTTTTCTCCAAAAATATCATAGAATAGATCCGATGCGGCATTGATTATTTTTGGGTGCTCGGAGAATTCCGGCGTACAATTTACAAATCCTGATACGCGAACAATCTTTGTAATTTTATCCAGGCTTCCAAGATTTGCCTGAAGTTGCGCCAAAAGATTAATCGCACACAGTTTTGCAGCTGCTTGTGCTTCTTCGATTGATTTCTCAGAAGGAACTTTACCAGTGTATATGACCTTGCCGTCACGCATTGGTATTTGTCCTGAGACAAATGCCAGATTCCCAGATATCACTACCGGGATGTAGGAACCAGCAGGCTTTGGAGGTATTGGAAGTGTGAGGTTTAGCTGCTTTAGCCTTTCTTCTATCATGGAATGATTCAAAATGATTGGGAATTTATTGTTTTAAGATCACGTGCATAATTTGATTCCCATTTTTTCCTTTGGGATTTCTCTGGAAAATATTAGTGTGCTCAGAGAATTTGATTTGTAATTCTACATGTTTGTTTTTATTGTAGATGCTATTAGATTGTCGATTGCATCACCTTTTATTGTGATTATACAATCTTATTTTGTTATAGCATGGCCTATTTTTCTAGGCATGATGAAAGCTCTGATGTTAGTGTTCCATTAAAGGTGCAGTCGTTTCTCAACGGGCATAGATAGCGATTTTGAATTAAATTGACTATGTCTAATTTATCTTGAGATGAATCATCTCGCCCTTATGCGAATCTGAATGATAAATCATTTTGGGGTGGTTGCCCTTTTGTTCTAAATAACTCTCAATGAGCATTGCCCATGGTAGGGAATGACCAGAGTTTATCTTTGATTCTAAAATGATATTGTTTGTTTTTTCATCATATTGGACCTTGCCAGAACATGTCATCTCTAGTGTAGAGTTAACGATATCTAGGACTTGGTCTAGAGATTTGTCCTTGAGTGAGATTCCTGACTTGTCCAGGAACTTGGTAAAGTCAACAAATTTTTTCGAGTTTAGTATAGAATGCAGCGCAAAACCTAAGCCATTTTGGTTTATGATATTGATAATTTTGCAGACTTCGAGTGCCTGACTCTTTGTCATCTCTGACAGGTTATCGATTTTTAGGGCATCCTTCCATAGTTGGGCAAACAATCTTGATTGGCTTGCACTAAGAATGTCAGTTCCAGAAAAGATTGCACCTCTACCATTTGTGTTGTCTATTAGCAAGATTTCGGAATCATCAAAGGCAAAACAGTTTTGAACGATTTCAGATGAGCGAATCTTCACTCCGTCTGGAATATTCCTAAATGATTCAGAACCAATAACCGATACTGGTACGACTAGTCTAACGTCTAGGTCTCGTCGAAGCACAGATAGCAATTCTTCCTTACATTCGGCTAAAATTGACAACCCCCAAGAATCTGCAGTGATGTGAATTGATGTCTTTGCACCGTCAATCATTGCTCGCATTCTATCTGGGACATAGTTTGCACCTAGGTGGAAATATCGTTTTTCTTCTGCTCCTTGCGCCTTTTTACCATCCTCGCTTATTTTCTTTAATTTTGATACCAATGTGTTCATTGCGTCAACCTTGCTAATCTGCTCGTGCACAATTTCGTCAAATGCGTCCTCTGGCGCAATTGCCGTGCACATTATTGGCTTTGATCTTGATATTATGACGAGTTTTTTCTGCTGTAATTTTAGCAAAACTGGGTAGACCTTTGTTCTTGGCAACTCTGCATAATATGCAACATCCGATGCGGAAATCGTCCCCTTGGTAATTAGTGTGACATAGGCTCGCGCCTCATACTGCGATAATCCAAATTCTTCTAGACTTACTGTTATTTCCCGTTCTTTTCCCATGCGCATTCTTGGAGGTTTTCTAGTCAAGACCGTTTGTCAATTTCAGTAAACAATTAGAAAAAAACTGTAACCCTCGGCACTTGTTACCGCGGTTACGATAAAATCTGGGACACCGCACTCATAAGCAAACCCCAGATCTAAAACTAGGTATGGTCTCAAGCTCTGTATTTGTAAATGACACGGTCCAGGTTTTGCCAAACCCATATGCTATAACAATAAAGCCAAGACTGGAATACTGCATTCATGTTTCTGGCATGATACTAGACAAGCTGGACCAGGCGAGCTCTGAACTCCATGCCAAAAATATGCAATTTTACGGACAAAATGACTCACTAGAAAATACACAATTGGAAATGGAAACAAGCATTCTAGTCGCAATAAATGCAATCAAGTCCGTCAAATCCACACTACTTGCAATATCGCAAATCTCAGGCATTATACAAATCTGTCCGCTAATTTCGCTAATCAGAATGATAAACTCTAACATCTACGGAATAGTCCCTAGCACTCGCCAAGACCTAGTTGAGCTCTCGACTTCTTTGGGCAGCATTGTCATGGATTCTGGTTGTCTGCTGGAATCACGGTTTGATTTTAAGCAGACAAACCTCGAATCCAAACAAATTCTAGCTGAGCTTAATTTGATTGCCGAATCTAAAATCCGCAAGTTCTATCCTAATCTTAATTACTAATTATACACACCATGAACTTTGAGAGTACCAACTTTGAGCGTGATTTAGGCAAGGTAAAGCAGCTTTCCGACCTAGTCAGAAAAAAGATCCTAGAATCCAACCCTAACTATGAATCAAAAATAAACAAGCTATCAAAGGACGAGCTCGAGGACCTGGATTCAATACTGGCACTAGCCGAGCAGATAATATTAAAACACCACGGCAAAAAAGAGGCCTACGCGTTATTGCGAGAATTCGTAGACATGATGAAAAACTGGTCTGTCTCTATTGGGGAGGTAAATGATCAAATCCAGGAATTACTCATATCGGCAAAATCATCAGTGTCTGAAATAGAGAGCGCAAAGAGCGATGTGTCAAATAATCTATCGTTTGATGGCCAAAATCAAGGTACAATAAATTTAACAAAATTTGTCAACGGAGTTCACACCCAAGAATACCAAGGCAAATCTAAATTCACATTCGAGCAGGTAGTATAGAAATGAGTCTGGCACCACAAGAACTAGAAAACAACGCATCAAAATACGCATCCGATGCAATAAAGCTCGACTCTCAGGGTGCCCGAGGAATGGCAATTGCTAACTACCAAAAGGCAATCGACTCGCTAGTAAAATTAATCCAATTATACCCAGACAACAAGCTAAACAAGGTTTACACTGAGAGGTGTCGCGCATATGAGAACAGAATCAAGGCTTTGCAGATGAACCATGGTGTAGATATAGAGCCTGCCGTGGACCCAAATGCAACCCCTGCTGAGCAAAAGGCGCAGCTGGAAAAGAAAAAGGACGAAGACACATTTGATGACCTGATAATGAAGGAAAAACCCGATGTTACTTGGAAGGAAGTAATCGGTCTAGATGATGCTAAAAACGCATTGCGCGAATCCATTGTTTATCCTACACAAAGAGCAGACTTGTTTCCACTTGGCTGGCCAAGAGGCATACTCTTGTATGGTCCACCAGGATGTGGAAAAACAGTTCTGGCTGCTGCCACTGCAAACGAAATAGATGGTTACTTCATTGTGGTGGATGCTGCATCGATGATGTCAAAGTGGTTAGGCGAAGCAGAAAAAAATGTCTCAAAGGTATTCAAATTAGCTCGTGGATATGCGGAAAAGGAAAACAAGCCAGTCATACTATTCATAGATGAAATCGACTCACTACTCGGAAACCGTAACTCCGAAGTCGGAGGCGAGGTTAGAACCAAGAATCAGTTCCTAACGGAAATGGATGGAATCAACGGAAAAGGTAAAGATATCAAAATGTACGTAATCGGTGCAACCAACAAACCGTGGAGCTTGGATTGGCCGTTCTTGCGAAGATTCCAAAAAAGAGTCTATGTACCATTGCCAACACTTGAAGCAAGAGAAGCGCTCTTTGAACTGTATACTGCACAACTAAAGAAGGATGATAAGGTAAAGCCAATGGAGCTTGCAAAATTATTTGATGGCTATTCTGCATCTGATGTCAAAGATGTCTGCCAGAGTGCACAGCTAAGAATTGTAAATGAATTATTCACACAGCCTGGCTATCACGAGCCAATAGCGGGCGAGACTCCGCCGCAGCCTCGAGATCTAACAGTGGCTGATTTCAAGGAAATAATGGCAAGACGCAAGCCGAGCGTATCGATGGATATGATTCGCGCTTACTACAAGTGGAGCGAGCAGTTCCGCGCACTATAAATTCAATTTTGGAATTAGTCAAGTACCAAAATTCCGTTTTTCCTGAAACTGATCGCTTTCTTACTCATAAAACTTAAATCATCTCGAAAATCCAATCACGGAGGGTCACAATTTCAATAAAAAAATCCCAGTTTGCAAACAAATATGCAAAACTGATCTTATCTGATGGTACTATTCTTTCTGGCAGGGGCTTTGGCGCCTCGAAGAATGTTTTTGGTGAACTTGTTTTTAACACCGGAATGGTGGGATATGTCGAAACCCTGACTGACCCGTCTTATTCGGGACAAATACTGACTTTGACCTATCCGCTTGTGGGTAATTATGGAGTGCCTGACCCATCACAAGCCGACGAGTCTGGGATATCAAAATTCTTTGAATCCGGGTGTATTCAGGCTCGGGGATTAGTGGTCCATGAATTATCCGAGATTGCAAGCCACTGGAATCTATCGATGACACTAGATGAGTGGATGCACAAAGAGGGAATTCCTGGAATTTCTGATATTGACACGCGCGAGCTTACAAAAAGACTACGAATCAGCGGAGTCACAATGGCGGCACTAGTGGTGTCTGATTCTGAAATAAATGTGGAGCAGATCAAAAAAGAGCTGGCAACTGCAAAACCATACTCTGAGGAAAAATTCATGAATGTAGTTTCCACAAAACAAGTCCAGTCATTTGGGCAAGAGTCTGACTGTGTCGTGGTGGTGGATACTGGTGTCAAAAATGCCATACTGCGCAATGTTCGGGATCTTGGATACAAAGTCATCAAAGTACCGTGGAACACTAGCTATTCAGATATCATGAAATATTCCCCAAAGGGCGTCGTGCTAAGTAACGGGCCTGGAGATCCTGAGGCATGCCCTGAGACAATAGAAACTGCCAAGAATCTAATCCAAAATAATATCCCAACACTTGGCATTTGTCTTGGCGCACAAATAATAGGACTTGCTGGCGGTGCATCCACGTACAAGCTAAAGTACGGACATCGGGGACAAAACAAATCCTGCCTTAATTTACAAAACAAGCAGGTCTACGTCACATCCCAGAATCACGGTTACTGTATAGACCCTGATTCACTTGGAAAAACCGAATTTGATTTATGGTTTACAAATACTGACGATAACACAGTCGAAGGCATTCGACACAAGCTCAAAAAAATAATTGCAGTGCAATTTCACCCAGAGGCATCGCCTGGCCCATACGACTGCAAATTTGTTTTCGAAGAGCTTGATTCTTTGATTAAAGGAGGGAAGTAAATTCAAAAATGAGTCACTGAAAAAAATCCTAGTTCTTGGTAGTGGGGCAATCAAAATCGGAGAAGCAGGCGAAAGTCGCTAAAACGACCGCTAATTCGACTACTCCGGTAGCCAATGCCTCAAGGCCATACACGAAGACGGTCTGAAATCCGTACTGATTAATCCTAATATCGCGACGATTCAGACAGACACTAGGTTTGCAGATAAGGTGTACCTTCTTCCAGTTACGCCAGAGTATGTCTCATCGATAATAGAATCAGAGCGGCCAGACGGAATTATGCTTGGATATGGGGGACAGACTGCCCTTAACTGTGGTGTTAAACTAGCTGAGGCAAACGTTTTAGAAAAATACGGAGTCAAAGTTTTGGGAACACAAATACCGGGAATTCAGAGAACCGAAGACCGACAATTATTCAAGGACTCGATGAATGAATGTGGTGTTCCGGTACTCAGATCAAAAACGGTTAACACATTTGAGGATGCAAAAAAAGCGGCAGAAGAACTGGGATACCCAGTGATAATTCGAGTTGCGTATACATTGGGCGGTCGTGGTGGAGGAGTAGCTCACAACGAAATTGAGCTGCACGAGATTGTAGAGCGCGGCCTAAATGCGAGCCTTGTCCACCAAGTTCTAATTGAGGAATACATTGGTCATTGGAAGCAAATCGAATACGAGGTAATGCAGGACTATGAGGGAAACAATGTCATTGTATGCAACATGGAAAATGTCTTGTCCATGAGGGTTCACACTGGAGACAACATTGTAGTTGCCCCCTCTCAAACAATAGATAATAGAGAATACCACATGTTACGCTCTGCAGCATTGCGTGGAACAAAACATGTCGGAATAATTGGAGAGTGCAACATCCAATTTGCACTGGATGTAAAATCCGACAGATACGTTGCAATTGAAATCAACCCAAGGCTGTCACGATCATCGGCTTTGGCTAGCAAGGCAACAGGATATCCACTTGCATACATGTCTGCCAAAATAGGCCTAGGCCACACCCTACCTGAGCTAGTAAATCGAATCACAAAAACCACTACTGCGTGCTTTGAGCCGTCCCTAGACTATGCCGTAATCAAGCATCCTAGGTGGGATTTTACCAAATTTGAGCGTGCAAACAGAAAGCTTGGCCCCACAATGAAGTCCGTAGGAGAGGTTATGGCAGTTGGACGAACCTTTGAGGAATCACTGCAAAAATCAATTAGGATGCTGGATATTGGCAACGACGGTCTTGTGCTAAATAGGAACAACGTCGATGACAATGAAATAGAAGACATAGAGAATCAGCTACTAAACGGAGATGACCGGGTTTTGTATTATGTGGCGGCTGCACTGCGAAAAGGAATTTCTGTTGAGAAAATCCAGAAACTCTCTTTTATTGATCCGTGGTTCATTGAGAAAATCAAAAACATCGTGGATGTGGAACTAAACCTCAAGAAAAAACCAATGGATAAGGAACTGATGAGAAAAGCAAAACACCTTGGATTCTCTGATAGACAGATTGCGCGGGCGTTAAACATGGAAGACATGGAGGTACGAAAGATCCGCAAAGACATGGGTGTCTTGCCTGTTGTAAAGCAAATTGACACGCTTGCCGCAGAGTGGCCTGCAAAGACTAACTATCTCTACATGACTTATGGAGGATACGACAACGACATCACGGTAACACCTGATCAAAAGGGTATAATCGTGCTTGGTGCAGGCCCATATCGAATCGGCTCTTCAGTGGAATTTGACTGGGGAACAGTCAACATGGTCTGGGGCTTGCAGCAAAACGGCGAGTCAAATGTTGTAGTGGTCAATTGCAACCCAGAAACAGTATCTACTGATTATGATATTTGCTCTAGGCTGTATTTTGAAGAGCTAACACTGGAGAGAATTTTGGATATTGTGGACATGGAAAATCCCAAAGGTGTTGTAACATCCGTGGGCGGACAAACCGCAAATAATCTGACTCCAAAGCTTGCCAAGGCAGGAATCAAAATGTTTGGCACATCTGCAGAAGATGTGGATAGCGCCGAAGACCGCTCCAAGTTCAGCGCAGTATTGGATAAATTACACATAAAGCAGCCTCCGTGGCAGGCATTTTCCAACTTTGCAGAGGCGAAATCCTTTGCCACGAAGGTTGGCTATCCCGTCTTGGTTAGGCCATCATACGTGCTTTCTGGTGCCGCAATGAAGGTTGTCTGGTCACAGGAAGAGCTATCAAGATATGTTGGCGAGGCAACAACACTATCGCCAGACCATCCAGTCGTAATTACAAAATTCATGCTAAACTCACTTGAAGTCGATGTTGATGGAGTCTCCGATGGAAAGAACGTATTCATCGGCGCATTAGTGGAACACATTGACGCAGCTGGTGTACACTCTGGTGATGCAATGATGGTAATACCTCCATGGAGATTGTCAAACAAGCAAGTCGAGACCATAACGGACTATGCGACACGAATCGCAAAATCGTTTAACATCCGAGGACCGTTTAATCTGCAGTTTTTGATAAACAACGAACAAGTCTATGTAATAGAGCTAAACATCAGGGCGTCTCGTTCCATGCCATTTGTCTCAAAACTGATCAAAACAAATCTTATCATCTTGGCAGCTCAGGCAGTACTGGGAAAAGAGCTGCCAAAGCTTCAGCCAGACAAATGGAAGAAAACACCAATCCATGGAATCAAGATGCCACAGTTTTCGTTTATGCAGTTGGATGGAGCAGACATTGTGCTTGGCGTTGAAATGCAATCCACCGGCGAGGCAGCGTGCTTTGGGGATAGTTTCTATGACGCACTATCAAAGGGCTTGATTTCGGTTGGGTACAATCTGACAAAGACTGGAACTGCACTAATTACAATCGGTGGCTCTGAAAACAAGGAAAAGCTACTCCAAACTATGGCCACACTCAAGCATCTTGGGTTCAAGTTGCTGGCAACAGAGCATACGGCGGAATTCCTTGAGGAAAAGCAAATCGGCGATGTCCAAATAGTGCACAAAATATCCGAGCCGGAGCGCAAACCAAACATCTCGGACTTGTTATATGAGAGAAAAATCAACTTTATCATCAATATTCCATCCACTTCTACTCTAGAAAAGTACGTAGGGATGCTAAATGACGAATATCAAATCCGAAGAAAGGCAATAGAGCTTGGCATACCTGTATTGACCACAACAGAGCTCGCAGAATCTTTTGTCAAGACACTTGAGTGGATGACACACAACGAAACTACCAAAAAGGCGCTAGAGCCCTACGACCCTATCTAAAGTGAATGTTTGCTAGTTGCGGTGAAGTATAATGTCGATACTTGGATGATACAATGTCTAAATGCGATATTTTAAAAAATAATACCACAAGGTAATCAAAAAACCAGAGTCTCAAATCCAACCAAACATTCAGACAAGCTCCATCTATACACACAATGTTCGCACCTACTGGATGATTATTTTGATATGTGCTGTCTAAAAAAAGCAATACTTTGACAAGCTTGGCTTTAACAAAAACATGCTAGATGTAATAGGCAACTTCTGGAATGTCATAACCGACTTGCACTGCTCGCAATTTGAGGTTATACCCGGACCACAAAAATTCAACGCTGCTGTGCAAGAAAAAATGATGCACCCATGTGATCAGTACATTCACGAGGCACTAGACTAGTACGAAAAGATCTATGCGGGTGATCTAGCAAAAATGAATCAGAAATAATAAAAAAAAATACAACTAAGCTTTAGTATCTTTTTTGAAATCTTGGTTTTTGGTGTTTTGGTAGACACTCTCTGCAATAAACTGGTCTGTCTGGTTTTGGTTCAAAAGGTACCTGTGATGCCTTGCCGCAGTCTGAGCATGTGCATGGATACATTTTTTTGTCATATGACATGCCTAGGATTTTACCAATCCAAATAAGAATGAATAGTATTTTGGCTGTCGAGATTTCAGTCTAATGCATCATATGGGACAAATTCTTGGTTTTCCTTTTTTTCTGTGAACTCTAATCGCCTCGTTCTCATCCCTAATCGATATGTTTCTTCTATCATTTGATTTTTAGTGTAATCACGCGACTATTGTTCCTAGATGATTTGTGATAACGATGACTCGTCGCCGATAATTGTTCCATCAAGTGTCACTATTTTGGCAGATAGATCACCCTTGATTTTTTCTATGATTGGAGAGATTGATTTTTTGTATGACTTTTTCTTGGCTGCATAAAAATACCGATTAAACGATGGTACGATGATTATTTCCAGTTCCCCCGACTCTGATGGAAATATGTTCTCTTTTTGAGTCCTAATTGAGACCCAGACGCGCTGGCCGTTCAGAATGGAATCCTCATCAAAGAAAACCGGATGGACATGACCCATCACGATTTTTGATATGTGTGAAAAATTCTCAGTAGGCATTGTATGGCCATGTGTGAGCAGTGTGTCTTCTAGGATCATCCCAAGGGAGCTGATCAAAGTAATGCTTGGCGGCGTAAGATGGGAAATGTTTGCATCATGATTTCCTGGTATAAGTATTGTCTCGGTTTTCTCTGACAGTGCCGATAATAGTTTTGGCACTTCATCCCACTCTGATTTTGAGATTCTGGAAATTCCTGACTTTACATCGCCTAGTAGTATGAGTGAGTCTGGCTTTACAGAGTCGATTAAGGATGTTATCTTTTGGATGGATTCGTTAAGTGTGGTGTTTTTTCCAACAAATATCTTGTTTTGCTCAAGACCGGCTTCAAAGCCGACATGCAGGTCAGTTAGGACTAGGTGTTTTTTATGACCTTCTAGGACTAGTGCAGCTTCGCCTGGAACTGGCTTTGTCTTCATCAAAAAATAATACAATGTGTTTTGAATTAATTCTTGTTGGCACAAGAAAAAACATCAGTAATTGTATCGGAGAGGCGAGTAAAGTGTCATATTTTTGAGCCAAGCAAGCGCCAAATTTGGACGGTGGTTGGCATGGGAAAGGAGCACTGGCTTGCACCAGAGTATGATTATTGCTCTTGCGAGGGGTTTTATTTTGGCAAGCGAAAGGGCAAAAAATCCTGCTATCATCTGGAATCTCTGAGATTGGCCCAAAAACAGCATGAAATAGAATACGTGGAATTTTCTGATGATGAATTTGCTGATTTTCTTACCGGGTTGATCTCAGAGTTATAGTTTTACTGCGTGACTAAAACTCTTTTTAGGTTTTAATTATCTAAGCCATAAATTAAGTCAAGATTTTGTCGTGATTTTCGATTATCTTGTCATCGCATTCCAATATTTCAGGTTCTCATCGGGAACAGTTCCTTAAAGGTAAATATTTTTCTTAGAATCTTCCCCTTGAATTCAAATCCAATATTGTCTTTGAATATTAACTAATTCTGATTAAATCCTTGAGGGTTACTTCGTATCTCTTCATCAATCCTTCCTATCGAATCTCTAGTATTGTCTTTTTTTTAAAACATCTGAATAACCTCATCAACTGAATAATCAATTCCGGGGTTGTTTTCAATAATGACTTCGAAGCCATTTGTTCATACTGAGATTTTTTCACCATATATGGTAAACCCGACTCAAATCCGTGATTACTATATGTAACCTTGAATATCGTACAATCTCCGGCTTTCATTGTTTGCATTTGAGTTTTTTTTGGCTTACTGATGAACAATACTAGAAAAATTATAGTGGAATTGTGGAAATGTCCTCTTTAGAGACACCCTTCCATAACCCGATCACTCCCTGCGGTTCTACCGGCTCGACTTTGGTGATTTTCTGAATCTTGATGTGGTCTGGATTTGGAGGCATCCAAAGCATTGCCATGTATTCGCCAACTTGGCCTACCTTTGTTGAAACTGCCGGAGTTATCTTGTCCTTCGAGAATCCCTTTGATACAAGGGCGTCGATTGATCTTTGCATCAGATCCATTCTCCCATGAACAAAAAGATAGATTGTCTGTGTGTTGTCTAGTGACATCGTACTTGCTTTGTATGGTTGCTAAATCAACGTTTGGACTAACTGAAAAACGGTTAAATTGGCACATGTGGGCGCAAAATCGTGAAGATTGTAACTATAGGTAGCAGAATCTTTGTTACAAGCTTTCAGCTTGCGGGAGTACAAGGCGTAGTTGTTGATACCCCGCAAAATGCATTTTCCGCGGTAAAAAAACTAGCAGACGATCCCGATGTTGGATTGGTCTTGATATCAGAAGACATGTCGACCCCAATTAGCACAGAGCTCACTAAGCTTCGCGCAACAAAATCAAAACCACTCATATTTGCACTTCCAGCATCTGGCTCTGAGAAAAAGGAAGTCGACTATAGAAAAATGCTCAAGACAATCTTAGGCGTCTAAAACCTGTCGTATTTTACTAGGTTTTCCTTCTTTAGTTTGGAATTTTTGGTCCGCCAAGATCTGCGATAATATTCCCAATTCCGACTGCTTTCATGCCTGTGGTAAAAATAGTACAAACACTGCAAATGGAATCTTGACAATCTATCTCAGATATCGCGTTTGGTATTGTTGCCTTCAGTAAATCTCAAAAACACCATTCCAACAAATCCTGACATGTTAAGAAGTATTGTAATTGCCACTCCACCTAATCCGCCCATATTATCTGAATTCCGGTTCAGTATTTCGTGGGAATTACCTGTCATATTATGATGAACAACGATCCAACTACACCGCCATATGCTAGATGTCCAATCAGACTCATGATCATGGGTATATTTCCGTCAGGATGCCTCCACGGTATTATTCCTGTAATTGGCTTGTGTATTGGGATTAATGTGACAACCCACAAAAAGACTCCATAGGCAATGCCTGCCAGAATGATACTTGATGTTGTAATTGGGAATATGATCAACACCAAAGCAAAACCTACTCCGCCGAGGCCGCCATTTACAAAGTGCAACAAGAATATGCCCTTTATGTGGAGCTTTGACGCATCCAATCTGAAAAACTTGGTAGATAAGACCTGATTTTCATGCCATTCCAAGACCCCGCGTAACCCAAACCTCTTCCAAGCCGGGATTTCGATTAATGTCATTACTAGGGTGGCAACAAGACCAGTCAGCATTGAAAGAAAAAATACTTCAACACTAGGATTGTTCATGAAAATCTACCTCAACCGCTACTCAAATTTTGCAGTATTCAAGAGTTTCCACGGTTTTGCATCAAACGCTCCGGTATGCGCAGTAACCAAAATCGCTTCTGATGTTATGGCGGTAATTGCCCACTTCAACATTTACAGTTATGATCGATTTTTTGTTAAATCCAAATATCAAAATGTCACAAGTTATAGATCAGTTATTTTTGAGCAGATTTCTGATCATAAATTGTCCGAAATTGATCGTAAAAAGAGAACTGGTGAAATGTTTCACATTTGATCATATTTTGGACAAAAGATAAAACAAATGATCCGTGATCAAAAAAATGATCCACAAAGAGTGCCGATTTGAACGAAAGCTTTTAATCGGCGGATTTTTACGATACAAATGTTGCAACTAAAATCACTAACAGTTTTGATGGCGTTACTAGTTGGTAGCATGATTGTATCTCCAGCATTTGCTGCAGTTACACCATCGACTCAAAACGTCCAAAATTATGCAAAATCTGGCGACTTTGTAACCCTGATGGGTCAAGGAATCGATCCAGACGATGACTCACTTACAATCTCTTGGGTCCAAGTCCGCGGAGAACAAGTCGAACTGACCCCATCAAACACGGTTGCAGAGCCAACCTTCAAAGCTCCAATGGTAGAAAATGGCAGAGTTAAAGTCCTAACCTTTGAATTAACCGTAGAAGATGCTTATGGAGAAATTGATACTGATTTAGTTAAAGTCACTATTTTACCAAGAAACCAGCAGCCAACAGCTGACGCAGGTTCTGACCAAACAGTCGAAAAAGGTGACGAAGTCACACTTGACGGCTCTGGTTCCGACCCTGAGGGCGATGCACTCAGATACAACTGGTCACAAATCACCGGCCCAAAAATACAACTTGATGACCCTTCATCACAAACACCAAGCTTTGACACCTCAAGTGTAACTAGAGGCTCAGCCATTTTCACATTCCAATTAATTGTATTTGACGGCTTTGGAGGAATGGCCAAAGACACCATGACAGTAAAAATGACTGCAGCCAAGCCTTCACTAATCTCTGTGTCTGCAGGACGTGACCAAATTGTGGACGAGGGTGACACAGTACAGTTAGAGGGCACATGCGACGACAAGCTTGACAGAGAGCAGAATTACTCTTGGGTACAAACACTAGGTCCATTTGTGGAATTATCATCTAACGCTGACTCTGACCTAACATTTGTAGCACCAGAAATTTCAAACAGCAAAATTGTTCCAACAGCATTTAGATTTACATGCCAAGCAGAAGACGGCGGTTCAGCAACCGACGTTGTAATTGTCAGAGTCCGACCAGTAAATGATGGACCAATGGCAGATGCAGGACCTGATAAGAACTCGATATCAAATAGATTTGTCTACTTAGCAGGTACTGGTTCTGATCCGGATGGAGACATTATCAAATATTCCTGGAGCCAAGTTGGTGGAGATGATGTAGTAATTGCATACCAAACAAAGGGCGATGCAAGATTCAAGGCACCAGAGGTTTTTGGAGGCGCATCAACTGAACTAACATTTGAATTAACAGTTACTGACCCATCCGGCGCCGAAGACAGCGACACCGTAACGGTAACAGTCGCATCAGACAATGTTCGAGCATCTGCAGACGCTGGATCTGATCAAGTCGTAGATGAGCAAACCGAAGTCACACTTGCAGGCACTGGTACTGACCCTGACAGCGATGAGATTACATTCTCTTGGAAGCAAATAGGCGGCGAAGCAGTCGAACTATTTGATACTGAATCTGCAGAACCAACATTTACTGCACCTGTGGTGGCAAATGGTAAATTCAAGATACTTGTCTTTGAGTTACAAGTAGCAGATGAAAACGGCTACCCAACCAAGGATATTTCCAAAGTCACAATACTACCAGTTAACATGCCACCAGTGGTTGATGCTGGAGAAGACCAAGAAGTAAAGATTGGCGATACCATTTCACTTGCAGGTACTTCATCTGATGAAGATGACGAACCATTGACATACCTGTGGAACCAAATCTCTGGTCCGACAGTTGAATTATCAACCAGCACAGAACTAGAGACTTCATTTGTTGCTCCAAAGACCGAAGTTGACGCTGTAATCACATTCCAGTTAATTGCAAACGACGGCTCAAAAGATAGCGAACCAGACACAGTAGATGTCATGGTTAAAGGAGCCCCTGTAAAGATAATAACTGCAAATGCAGGCAATGACCAGCGAGTTCAAGAAAACTCTAAGGTAACACTCTTTGGCTCTGGTAAGGACCAAATGAAGCACAATCTCTCCTACAACTGGAGACAAATCTCTGGCGTACAGGTAGAACTCTCTGCAAATGACGTTGCAAAACCATCGTTCACTGCACCACTAGTTGCAAACGGTGAAACAAAGAAGCTTACCTTTGAAATTACTGTCAGCGACGGAACCGGACGCAGTGCAATGGACACAGTAACGGTAACTGTAGAGCCAATCAACAGCGCACCAACTGCAATTGCCAAAATAAAGACTGTGCGAGAAGCAGTATAATCTGCTAATATCTTTTCAATTTTGATTACTTGGATTTAGAAAAGTTTCAAGACGATGTTTATACAGTAACAAACCAACTTGGTAAAAACCTAGAACCTGATGACATTCCAAAACTGAACTTTGTGCGACAGCGACTAATTGAATTATACCAGCAAAACCTAGTCAAGATAAACCACTCTGTCTTGGAGCTTATCTGCGCTGCAAACCTGGTTGCAAAGGGATTTGCAGTGGATGTGGAAAAGCCATTGACTGGCTCACTTGTGTGTGATCTTTATGCAAAAAAAGACAACAAAACCGCAATAATAGAAATAGAGACTGGCTTTACCCCGCCAGAGCATGCGCTGGATACAATCGACTATTACATGTCCAGAATAGTCAGCAAGATTGCACGATACAGCAAGTACTGCGACGAGTTTTCACTGGCAACGCCAGTGATTGGAATGCTTCCAATCAACAAGCTTTTTCTTAGTCCGCCGTCGCAGCGACCTGACAATGAAATCCAAAAAATAAAGTCACTCTGCGATACGTTTTACAAAAATCCCCCAATTGAATTTGATGACATACTAAATGCAAAGCTTGACGCAATTTACCTAATCAACATAGACAAGGGCTTTGCAAAGCAGATGGACCCAAAATCGTATTATTCTCTGACTGCGGCTATACTGGAAAAAAGCGAGATTGATCTGTGACGCAGTCCTAAAATATGCCTCTGCCGTATTAAACAAAAGATGATTTGCGCCAGCTGTGAAAAACACAAACACTATGAGTGCATCGATTGCCAAAACGACCACAAGACACAACTGTGCACGTGTGACTGTCACACGGATTTAGAAATGCACAAGCACTAGTAATCCACTTTCCAGTCAGAGCGCAACTTTTTGTCAATCTCACTTGCCAGCACATCCAGTTCCTGCGTAGGACCGAAATTCTGGTACGTGAGTTTTTCAAGCGTCTTGATTATGCTTTTTGCAGCCCTGTATTGAGGAATAGATGGCTCGTCGATTTCGCCGTACAGGCCAATCCCATAAATGTCGTTTTGCTTTGCATAGCCTAGGATCAAACCGTTAAATCCTGTTATTACTGACCTGGTTGGCGTCATAAAGACATCCAGTTTTTCTAATTGCTTTGTTAGTTCCTGTGATGTGGTGGTAATGTAGGCCTTTGGCTCTTCGCGTATTATCCTTGGGGTGTGAAAGCCGCCCACCGTATAGATGAACTTGACTTGGTACTTTTTTGCCACGGAAATGACATCCTGGCATAGTTCATGCAACTCTTCTGTTGTCTTTGGCTGGCCTGCACCTCCACCAAAGATTATCAGGCTTTGGCTGTACTTGTAGTCCCAGCCCTCTTTTGGAATTTCAATATGACCACCCTTGTCTAGTACATAAGATAACTCGGTTGACTCGGCCCTTCTAAAGGGCATGGTCTTTTTTGACTTGTTTAGAAAATCAATTACAATATTTCCGACGTTTCCCATGTCTTGAAGGGCTGCAATGATGAGTGGTTTTTCTACTGCGGGCTCGGTAGTTTGTGTGAACTTCAATGACTTTGTTTTATTGGTAACTGATTAAAACTTTGGCAAAGGTGAAGCTAATTTTGGAAAAATAGTAAGATCCATTTCATTTTGTGAAAAATTATCTGAACTGAATCTAGTTTTGCCAAAATTTTTTATTATTTCGGCGCAAGAATCGATCAGTAATCTCAAGATTCATAAGGGAAAAAAACAAGCCAACGAAGATCATCGAGGCTTATGACTAATTTCGGCACACTGGAATATGTAATGGACAAATTCTCTGGCACGTGGAGCTGGAAGGTAACAGGCGAGCGAGCAGTAGCCATGGTATCCAGAATAATTCCGCAGGCGTGGTATGGCGACGGTGAATACGAGGCAATTGTCCCAGACGAGCCAAAAAATGTAGCACAGATCAAGTGGATTATGGACAGGTATCCACTGGAGATCCTATCAAAAAATGTCTGGCAAAAAAAACTCCCGCCTTCTAACAAAGTAATTCCAAAAAAGCCAAAAAAGACGGAACGATTGCAGCTAGCAAATCCAGGTAAGCAATTCAAGGGAAATCTGCTTAACTTTCAGAGGGAAGGCCTTGACTTTTTGCTCAAGTCTGCTGGAAACGCACTGCTTGCCGACGAAATGGGGTTGGGCAAGTGTGTTTTGGGTGATTCTATAATAGAGACGGGTTCTGGACCAATCCAAATTCAACAATTATGGAATGATTCTGTAATCACTGAACAGGACGGTAACGAATCGTGGGCCAAACTGAATCATCCAATTAACGTTCAAACGTTTGATGGAAATAAGATTATTTTGAAAAAAGTCGACAAAATATTCCGACAAAAAATTGACGAAGAAATTGTAAAACTCACGTTGTGTGATGGCTCCACCATACAATGTACAAAACGTCATCGTTTCTTGACTGTTTATGGATGGAAAAAAGCAGGAGAGTTGACCATACAAGACAAGGTTACGGTGCCATCGCAGCACATAATTCGCAAAGTGACTGACAGCGGAATCTCACCTCACTCATTGAATTTGTTTACACCATACAAGTACACACAAGGAATGAGCAAGAACTCGGCTTACTTGATAATCGACAGACTGGAAAAATCATACCACCATGAATCGCCATCAGAGCAGAAACAAACTACAATGGAATCAATCAATTGGTGCGCAGTCAAGGAAATTGGCACAAGGCATTATACTGGATTTGTCTATGATCTATCAGTTCCGCAAACCCACAACTATGTGGTAAACGGAATTTTATCGCACAACACAGTTCAGTCATTATCATATTTGGCATCGGAGCAAAACGCATTTCCTGCACTTATCGTGGCACCTCTGGTAACCCTGCAAAACTGGCAGAGAGAAATTGAAAAATTCATGGTGCGAAAAAGCAGAAACGGCAGACTATTGGAAGGTGAGGCGCCAACATCTACCATAATTAGGGTAGGAAAATCCGAGGCACTTGAAAAATATGACTTCTACATTATCAATTATGAATTATTGTACAAAAGATACAAGGACCTCGCAAAGATTGGACTAAAAACAATCGTATGTGATGAGGTGCAGAACCTACGCTCCAAGACCACCCAAAAATATCATGCAATCAAAAAACTTGCCGCACTGGAATCTGTCAAGTACAGAATTGGACTGTCCGGTACGCCAATCTATAATCGGGGTTCGGAGATTTGGCCCATCGTTGATATTTTGCGCCCAGGACTGCTTGGAAGCTATAAGGAATTCTGCGAATATTTCTGCTATGTAAACGAAAAAGGAAAGGCAATAGTTTTGGAAAACAAGCGCGAGTCACTCCGAAACATGCTACAAAAACACGTAATGCTGAGGCGCAAAAAAACAGACGTGCTAACTGAACTCAAAGAGAAAATTCGTTACAAGGAGATAATCGACTCTGATATCAACTACTATAACAAAGAGCTGGAGAGAATCTGGAAAAAACTGGAAGACGAACGCAAAGAGGCACAAACGGCATTTGATGCGTCTACTGCATACCAGCGGGCAATCCAAAGCGAAAGACAAGCGGCAGGGGCTGCAAAACTCCCACATGTCATCAACTTTGTCAAAAACATAATGGAAATAGAGGAAAGTGTAGTAGTGTTCTGCCACCACAAATCAATTCATACCTTGTTGCACCAGAGCCTCTCTGAGTTCAAACCATCATCAATAATTGGAGGACAAACAGACAAGCAGAGACAAGACAATATTGACTCGTTCCAGGGAGGCCAGACAAAACTCATGATTGCGGGACTGCGAGCAGGAAATGTAGGAATTAATCTGACTAGGGCAAAATACGTAATCTTTGCGGAGCTTGATTGGAGCCCTGCAATACACCTGCAGGCAGAAGACAGATTGCACAGAATAGGCCAAAAAAATACAGTCTTTGCGTACTATTTGATGGGAAACGGAACCCTGGATGAACACGTCGCGCGAGTTCTGGTGGATAAAAGCTACGAAATTGACGCAATCATGGACAACAAGGTAGAGTCATTTGAGAACAAGGGTAAAGCAGAGCTCATCTTGGCACAAATCCAGGACAAGGTCAAAGCAATAATGCAGGCTAGTCCAGCTCAGTAGAGATTTTTTGCATTTTTTCTAGGATTTCTTTTATTTTGACATCATCTAGCATGGAGTTTTGAATTCTATTTGAAATGTCTTGAAGTGTTTTTTGCAGTTGTGACTTTGGGTCTAGCGACTGTATTTGTAGGAATTCGTTTCCTTCCTGTGTAATTTCGCAGATTTTGATGATTTTTTCGTCCTTTTTTATTGTAGTAAAAATAAGTAATCCGTGTTTTCTGGCCTCGTCGATTTTTTCCTGGACTGATTGTGGTTCTTCTATCAGATATTTTGCAATGTCTGACTCTTCAAATGACTTTACTTGGAGCAACCTTAGGATCCTAGTTTGCAGTGGCGTGTCTTTGCCCCAATAGATCTTTTTTGCAACATCTGTGATTCTAAATGATTTCCCGTCCAACTGGATCAGGTTGTTTTCTTTGAGATATGCTAGCTTGTCAAGCGTTCTGCCGACACCAAGATAGGCAAGTTCCGACCCTGCCAGGTCTTGCTCGTCGAATTTATCATTATGTGATATTGCCAGGTGCAAAAATGCCAAATCTATTTGGTCAATCTTCATATGTTTTCTCAAAACGGTATCATATGACCAAATATAATTTACTGGTAAATTCTTGCAGCTCCGCTGTATTGGTGAGAAATACTGTCTTGTCATGGGTGGACTCGGAATACTTGCTGTTATTAGAATTACACTTACAATAGTTTTCTGATTATCAAAATGGCTATATCGGGCATCTAAAGTCCATAATTTACCTTGGACTTTATGCTAGAAGAAGAATTAATTGATCTGCTAACATTCTGTTTACAGAATTCGGATTCGTCAGACGTGGCATCAAAAAAGCAAAGAATTACGGAAATAGGTAGGGAACTGTTTGCAGACGGTGGGGTTGACGCACTAGAGAACATGTTCTTTGTGCTAAAGAATAGAATAACCGAAGAAATTGGCAAGGACCCAAGTCCGCTAAAATCTCTTTGGAATGGAATAGCACCAGAGTGGAATTTCTAGACTGAAAAAAGTATCAGAAAAGGCTTATGCCTTTCCGATTCTGAATATAGCTGTTGAACATGATGGACATGTTCCTTTTGTTGCAGGCTTGCCGTTTTTCATTGTGAATGGCTTGATGCCTGACATTTCTCGTTTTGCTCTGCATTTTACGCAATAGCCTATCATGATGTTCTGTTTTGGACAAATCCAATATTAGCGTGAACCTGTAAAAATTATTTAACAGAATAGTGGAGCAGGGATCTTAATTTCGCTAATGAATCAACTACAATCCTTATCAATTCGGCTCGTTTTCCTTGTTTTCTTGGCTCACAATTCTTGATGTCTTATACACTGTTTATGGTAAATTAACTGACTAGGATTTTCAGATCTATTTTTTTTGCTAGTGCATTTGCATCCTTGATGGAATCCCAGACATAGATTTGAGCAGTATATGTTCCAGGTTCTGTTGGATTCCATGATATTGCTGGGGATAGTGATTGCTGTGGGTTGAGCGATGCGGAAATCCAAGTCAGCTTATAGATTATACCTGCATCGTCTACAATTTGAACAATATAGACAAAGGTCTGGGGCGTTGCCTGCTTATTTACAATATCTCCTGAAATTTGCACTTGCTGGTTTGCGTTGACGTTTTGCGATAATGCCTCACCGAAGGAATTGAGCAGGCGAGGATTCTTGATTTCGGCACGCTGTGTCCCATCCAGTGCAAAAACAGTATCAAATGAGGCAAAAGCCAAAACACAGATTGCGAAAATAGCAGCTAACCTTAGCACGAAACAATACAAAATTGTGTGATACTAAAGAGTTTGCCTATAATTCTATCCGGTAATAGTCCCAGCGCTCAGGGTCGAACTTTGTGACAAACTCGGCCTTTTCATTTCCCTCGATTCTTTTTTGTATTACGTCTCGGAGTGCAAAGCTGGTCAGGTACTGGTAATTCATCGAATGTGCCTGCATTGTAAAGAGATGCCTCATCTCACTTCCACCATGTAGTCCCCAGTAACCCATCTTAAGCCCAATTGGTTCTAGGAAAACTGTATTATGCTTGCCAAAGTTTTGGTCTACTATCTCTGGCCTGAGAATATAGTTTTCTAGCGGTCCGCCCTTGGCAAAGCCAATTATTTGGCCGTCAGAACTTCCGATGCGCAAAGTATTCAGAATCGTTTTTGGGTCTTCGACTGTTTTAATAAAATTTTCTCGGTTTATCTGAAGCGGTGTTGGAAGCTCGTTGAATATTTCAAATAATGTGGACTGGAATTCTCTATCTTGCCTTAAGCGCATCGCCTCTATTTTTGGAACCAACCTTAGGTTTTCATAGAGATAGTCTGATTGGACTTTGATCTCTAGCTGCCGTAGATTCAAAAATCCTGTCACTGCATCCATGAAATTTTTTCTCATGTTTTTTGGCAATGCATGTAATACTGTTTCACACATTTCGGATTCGCTGTTTAGAAGATCCTCAAAATAACCAACGGAGCGCTTTACAATAAACGATGGATGCCATGCCAATGCATGCGCGTTTTTCATTGCCATGTCCATTGCCTTTGCAAAATCTCCGAGAGAATATCCGCTGACTCGGTCTATTACGGACAATAGCCAGCCTAGACGCATGTAATAATCACGCATCTCTGGACTATCCTTAGTGATTGGGGACAAATCAAAGCATTTTGTGATTTGTTCCTCTGCGTGCTCTTTTAGCTCGCCGCGCCATGGATAAGTGGTTCGCAAAATAAGCACCATGATTATGTTAATGTCCAAGCCTGCATCTTTGAGGAGCTGACCCAAATGCTGGTCTTGCGTTAGGAATCTAATGACATTGTCTTCATGCGGCTTGTCGACACTTTTCTGGGGATCAAAATCATGAAACAAGGCTGCGGCATACATGTACTTGAAGTCTTCTTCTCTGATATTGTTGAGGATGCTTTTCCATTTTAGAACAACCAAGGTTACGTAGGTTACCTCTAGCTCATGTGTGATGTTATGGTATCCATAGTACTCCTTACCAAGCCCCTGGGTTTCAAAAAGCCTGATGGTATAGTCCAGCATTTTGTTATAGCAGGGACTATCTAGCCCACATGACACTGCTAGATCTAGAATTTCGTTTCGCAAGGTCTGTGGGTTGGCAAACAGCTGCATTAGTGTATGCTTGGATAGTCAGTTTTAAATCTGTAGCTAGATTTTTTGTGTAAAAATTATAATAAAATTTGCAAATTTTATAACAAATTTGCACTTTTCAATACAGTATGTAGTATTGGAGTGTGCGTCTTTGGCTTGCAAACATTACTTTTTGCCTGGACACGCCGGAGTTCTTGCACTGAAATCGATTTATGTGTAATTGAGCACAAAACTCGGTCAGATGAAAACAAGATCACCGATTATGAATATTCTTCATGAAGGAGTAACAGAAAAACAAAATCTACAAAAAACTCTAGTCGGAATTCGGCATTTCTCACTTCGAGGCACGGCTTGCACGCAAGCAGGTCAAAATCATTCTGATGTAGTATTCAGGGTATTGTAATTGGGAGTCGTAGAATTCTAAAGATTCAATACCTTTTCTATTCTCTTTTGTTTTGTGGCAATTAACAAAGAAATAATGGACAAACTTGTTGCGCAAAAAGAAAAAATCACACATTTAATAATCCAAAACAAAAGTTTTATGGCAATATCCTCGGAAATTGTTTTTTCTGATGTTCCAGTTAGCAGGCCTACTACTAGGGGGGGAGTGTATTTTTCTGACACTACTGCATACAAAGCAAAAATTCTAGTCACCGATTTTTCGATATCTCAGTTATTATCGCAGGCAATGCTTGGCCCAAACACAGAGTTTGCAAAAATCCAACTTGTGCCAGAATCTAACTCTGTGCAAATAATTGCAAATCTGACAAACTATGTACAGAAAAGCTCAGGCATTGAGCTAAACCTGACCATTATGGATACATTATCCAAATGATGCCTTGTAGTACTTGTCATAGTCCTTTCTGGTCTCTTCGTCTGAGAGAACCTCATATGCCTTATTGATCTCGGCAAACCTTTCGGCACTCTTTTCATCCTTTGACTTGTCAGGGTGGTATTCCTTTGCAAGCTGCCTGAACCTTGCCTTTATCTCTTCATGAGATGCCTCCATTGATACCCCAAGCACTCTGTAATAGTCTGGTAGGGTGGAATCTTGCATCATTCTGCGGAATTCTTGAGCCTCTTTGGATTTTTTCTCTCCAAAATATTCTTCATCGTCACGATTCCACTCGGAGTGGTATTTTTCATAGTCACGGTTTTTCTTTGAATCAAACTCTTTTTTTTCATAGTCTGATTTTCTGCGCAAAATAATATCTCGTGCAAGATACAAAAACAGGATTATGACAGCTATTGCTATTCCAATCATGGCTAGCCTGACGTCTTCTGGATTATAGTATTCTGAAATCTCCTCGGATCCTCGCTGTGGTTTTTCCATTATGACTTGTCCATATCCCAATACTGGTACTAACAAAAGCGCTAATGCCAAAAACACAAACTTGCTCATCGTTTCTCTGACTGACTCAAAATTTTATTAATATTGCCTATACTAGCCTAAAGTCTTCTTTGACCGTATTTAGGACGATGTTAGTGACTGTCTTGTCCACGTTTGGCTTGGATGATAGTGTTTTGACGAATTTACTTAGGTCGTCTCTGTTTTTGAACTTGGCAACAAGGACGGTATCGGATTCGCCTGTGACGTCATAGACGGCGCAGACGTTTTCCAGGGATGCAATGTCTTGCTCAATTTCGACCATCTTGCCTTTTTTTGTGTATATTTCTATGATGGCGGTGAGGTCGTATCCAAGCTTTTCATGGTCTATAATGGCGGTGTATCCTTTGATAATTTTTTTCTGCTCCATCTTTTTGATTCTAGTAAGGATGGTTACAGTTGACATGCCAAGCTTTAGCGCAAGCTGACGTGAAGATAGCCTTGCGTCGACTAGGAGGTTTTTGAGAATCTTTACGTCTGTTTTATCTAAAATCAACACTACAGTATTGCTTTACAAATATTAAAGGATATCATGTTTTTTTAAAAATATATTCAGCTTGTGATTGATGGGCAATAAATTCATCCATGACTATATGATATTGTGCTAGAAAAAAAGTTTGACTTTAACAAGCTGTACGCAAGAGTAGTTAGGTACTATCTGGACAGTAAGCACTACACTAAGGAGGCAGCAAACCAGATCGCCCAAAAGGTAGTGCAAAAAGAGCTCAGGCAAAGGACTTGCGGCAATGCAAAATGTGGGCACTTGTTACATGAACATCTGCGAAACTACGAGTCTTGCCTTGTTAGCAAGTGTAGTTGTGAGAGGTTCAGCAGAGCCTAATCCTGGATTCTTTGAACATAAAGTCCAGTGAGTATGGTTTTTGTAGACATCTCAAGTTGTGGCGATATTTTTAAAATTCTTTCATTCTAGGTACCTGTTCAGTAATCTGAGTAAAACTAATCCAAAAAAATAGCCAGTAGTGGGGAGATGACTCTCCTACATGTTGAAGAACAGGAACCACCACTGACAGCAAACATAGCTAATCTGAATTATTAAGCAAAAATCCGTCTTTGGCTGTGTTGGCACTAGTTTTTTGAAAATTTAACCCAACACTAGCTAGTAACAAATCAACTAGATCCGTTCTAGCACACTGATACGACGTATCTTTGTGAAGTTGAATCTGAATAAGTTATTTTCTAAAAAGTAACCAAATTCTAGTGCCGACAAAAATTCCTACAGCTGAAACAATTGCCACAACTGTAATTATTTGTTCAAAATTGTCCAATATTCGCACCTCTTTTTTTTATCTTCAGCATTTCTGATACTTTTCCAAGTCTACTGCCTCCAATTGTCACTAAACTAGATGATTTTTCTATCAAGACCAAGTTACAACTTTGTCCCCATGTCTAGAAAAAGCCAAAAACAATCCTAATGTTATGCGATTATTTGCTCTCACAGGAAGTATCTCATGATAATAAATTGGATTAATTATTACCAAATCTCCCTGATTTGGCTTTATTCTGACAGATTGGGTGCAATCTGCAATCACATCCCTTGAATAACCAAAATCGATGTTACGAAATTTTTCATCTGATTTTTTCCATGATTTTTTGTGCAATACTAATTCTCCGCCCTTCTTAGATTGTTGAATGTATAATACTGTAGATAATTGAATAGGAAATTTAGAAACACCAAAACTTCTTGCTTCAAATCTTGCATTATCTCTGTGTATTGAAGCAAAATCTCCTAATTCGTGCAGTCTGATTACCCCACATGCGTATTTTTTGCCGTTTTCAACTGCAATAGTAATCTGCTTTTCAGGAAAGAGTGCTTGTAACGCCGTGTGGATTTTTTTTCGAGGATCCTCCAAATCAGAAAACAGATCGCGTATTGTTTTTCTTAATGCATCAGCCTGAACAAAATACTCTGATTTTCTTGAAATAAACGATACAAGTGAAACACCTATCTTCTTAATTTTTTCATTATTTTCAAAGGTTTTTGTCTCAACTCTTTGGGCTATTGTTTTACATGAATCATTATTGTAAAAATTTCTAATTATTAATGCAGGTGACTCACCCGTGATGATTTTTTCTATTGTTTTTTTATTTTGACCTATCTCATTGTAATCTATTTCTATTGGGTTCCATTGCAAATTCATCTAATATCCGCCTTGTCCAGAATGCGAAACAACTGATTTGAGAGATCCATCACTTTCTCTGTCTTTGATTTCACATTTTACAAATGAACCACCCAAATTTTGTTCTAATTGCTCAATTGTACATTCATTGAGATCCGCAGGAAGGCTCATTATGTCAGTTTGAATAACTTTGATTTTCTCAATTTCTGAATAGTCTTTTTTATTCCCGTTTTTTCTGTGTGTTACATTCAATTCAAAGATATTACCTGACAAAACTTTACCTACATTTCCCCAAATTATGTCCATAATCATTCTCGTATTTTCTAATATTTATCAAGTGACTTTTTTTCCCTCTAGTGGTAATTTATTATAATTAGTGCCAAGGACGGAAAATAATTCTATTATTTCCTAAAAATTAAATGATATTTTATTAGACTAGAACAAAATTCATTTGTTTAATAAAAAGACGAGTAAGGTCATTGCATTAAAAGTCAGAAAGTAGGCCGACTCAAACCAAAACACGTTCCATTCACATATCATATGAAAGTCCGCACTAATCAAGAATTATCAGGTTATCAAAGTCTCAAAATTGTTCTTGGATTGAAAAAATCCTAGTTTTTGTCTAGGACTGTTTTCAGATCCAAGTGAGTATCAAAGATACTACCAAAGGCTATGAAATCAATTTAAAATGCCAGAATAAAAGAGTTTTTTTTGAACAACTGTCATCGCGCTGATAAATTGGCTACGTAAACGAATCTAGCACTCGGTTGTCCTTTTGCTCAATTATTTTATGCGTCCTCTCTAGGTGAGCGTTCAACCCGTTAGAAGAATAAAAGGTGATATTGCACTTTTCACACCGATTGGACATTGCAGTGTTTTGGGTGGTTTTGGATAAAACTGAACTGGTGAGTCTGTCATTAGCTTGGACTGACACATTTGCACAACAATGTCTACAAATCCCAATGATGCCATAGTAAGACTAATGTCCATTGTTGTATCAGTAATTTCATTGAACTTGGAGAAAATTCTGAATCAGGCGTCAGAGTTGTGCCATGAGGGCGAATTTGCCGAGGCAATAACGCTTTACAACAAGATACTGGACTCTGATCCTGATCATCTGGATGCCATAATTGACAAGGGAGTGGCATTACAAAATCTGGGCAAATTCAAACAAGCACTCAAGTGCTTTGAGAAGGCAACTAGGCTCAGCCCTGACAGCGTTACCGCAGTTCTAAACAAAGGGACCGCGCTACATAGCCTTGGAAGATTTGATGAGGCAATAGCCTGCTATGATAGGGCGTTGTTTTTGGATAAAAAATGCGCAATGGCACTTGCTTACAAGGGCATGTCTTTTGGCGAGCAGGGAAAAATAAAAGAGGCTCTGACCTGCTTCAAAAACGCACTGCAAATTGACAAGGACTATGACATTGCTCAAATATCCAAAGAGATTGCGGAAAAACTACTAAAGTCCAATCAAGAGACGATGCGCAAAAATTCCTGATCTGTACTGTATTTGGCAAACGCGCTGTGGTTTTTTGCCTTGGCTTTAAGGTGCTGGTCGGAACTTATTGCCTGTGCCAGTATGTCTGTCATCTGGAAGCTTTGTGTTTTTGCCAACGATACGGCCTTGTCAAAGAGGACCTCTGCGTTTTGCGGATATGATGATAAAATCCTATCACAACATTGGATGGATTCCGCATAATTTCCAATTGCTGCCAGGATTCTCTCCATGTGATATAGGGCAATATTGTCGTCTGGATTTGAATTGAGAACTTGCCTACAAATTTCTAGTGCGGCATCATATGACTTGGTTTTGCGCAATGAAGAGATCTTGTTTACAAGCAGTGTTTTTTCATTTGGGTATAGTTTTAGGCCTAGGTCATAACACGCAATTGCATCTGCATATTTTTTGAGCTTGCCAAGTGCGTAACCTTTGTTGTTAATCGCATCTAGGCTGTCTGGGTTTTTTTGCAGAATCTGATCATACAATGATACTGCATCATCGAATTGTTTTGCCAAAAACAGCTTGACTGCCGCGTGTAATTGCTCCTCTGACATTTCTAAAATACAGTTACGTCACCGGGGACTGGCTCTCGTTTCTGGTTTTCATGGTAGCTGACAAATTCAGCGTGTTGCTCTTTTTGGTGCGCTCTAAGTAATTCTATTGTATCAAATGCGTTATTGCAAATGTAGCATTTTGGCTTGAATTCATCTGTTAGTGGAAGTACCATAGTATGATTTGGCATTGAGGCTAACTAAACTTTTCAAGTGGTAAATTATCAAATCAGGGAGAAATCATTCCACAATATAAATACCAGCAAAAATAGTTTTGTGGTATGCAAAGACTAGGAATCCTAGCATCACTAATACTACTAAGTGCAGCACTGGTTGGACCAGCAGGCTTGTCGTTTGCACAAACCACTGAGACAAACCCTACTAGCACTGAAACAACTACAACACCGGCTCCTAAGACAACACCGCCGGCAAAGGAAAAACAAACTACAGCAGAGAAAATAGCAGAATTTGAAAAAGCCCAAGAGGAAAAACTCAAAAAACTAGAGACGCAGCGCCAAATAAAACTAAAGGAAAATCAAATAAAGAATAAGGAAATACTAGAAAAACTTAAGCAAAATCAAAAAGACCTCGACGCAAAGCGAAAAGAACTAGAAGAAATGCGCGAAGCTCAACGCCAAGAACTACTCCAAAAAAGACAACAAAAACTAGATGAATACAAGGCAATAAAAGACAACGCACAGGCCCAAATCGACGAGCAAAAGAAAAAACGCGATGCAACAATCACAGAACAAAAGCAGGGTAACACACGGGAATCCCTGGACAAAGCAAAGCAAGACCTAGGTGAGACAGCAAAGAAGGCAAAAGTGGACTCCATGATTGATCAAAAGAACATACAGAAAATGATGGAGAAAAAAAACAAGGAAGCAATCAAGGCACTTAAAGAAGAGCAAAAGAAACTAGACGAAAAGCAAAAGCAAACAGAACAGAAAAACTATGAACTCAAGCAGGCAAAGATAAAGGCGGAAAAGGCATCACAGACAGCCAAAAAATAATAACCACGCTGAAAAAAGATTCAAATCAAAAAAGCAAAAGTAAGACTCGATTCATGATCCTCACAAACATGCTGCCCAAAAATTTGTCTATTTTGATACGTTTGTTTTATATTTACAAATCAGGGAATAGCTAGCAAATGCTGCGCGACATTATTGTTGATTCAAAGGCAATAGATAGAGCACTTGCAGGAGAAGAACTATCATACAATGATGGGCTGGAACTGATAAATTCTGACAACCAGTTTGTAGTGGGAGCAACAGCTGACTTGGTTAGAAAAAAACTAGTCGGCAATACCATTACATTTGCTGCATCGTACTACATGAATTACACAAATCTTTGTGCTGCCAGCTGTCAAATGTGTGCATTTTATCGCAAGGGAGACGAATCTGATGCGTATACGTTAACTCCTCAGCAAATAGAGGCGCGAATCGCCGCGGCAAAATCCTTGGGTGCAACCGAGGTTCACATTGTAGGCGGATTCCATCCAAGCTTGCAGTTAGACTATTACGAAAACATGATGAGAATAATCAAAAAGAACCACCCAGACCTTACCATCAAGGCGTTTACTGCAGCCGAGATATTCTTCCTATCAAAGCTTACCAAGACATCAGTCAAGGAAATACTATCACGCCTCAAGTCTGCAGGCCTTGATTCCATGCCTGGCGGTGGCGCAGAAATATTCCACCCTGAAATCAGAAACCAAATTGTTAGGGGCAAGTGCTCAGGCCAAGAATGGCTTGACACTATAGAGCAAGCTCACAACCTTGGAATCAAAAGCAATGTCACGATGCTGTACGGTCACATTGAAAAGCCAGAGCACATAATTGATCACCTCATCAAGGTGCGTGAGCTCCAAAAAAAGACGGGCGGATTTATCACGTTTATTCCGCTAAAGTTCAGTCTGGACAACACCGAGCTGGAACAAAAACACCAAGTTAATCACGAGTCATCAGCAATTTATGATCTGAAAATAATCTCACTATCTAGACTGATGCTTGCAGGCCATCTAAACAACATCTCGGTATATTGGGTCGCGTTGGGCAAGAAGTTGGCCCAAGTAGCACTGTCCAATGGTGGAAGTGATCTGGTTGGAACTGCATTCTCTGAAGAGATTTACCGTGCAGCCGGCAAGCCTACACATTCATCTGTAATGGAGCTTGCAACCATGGTAAAGGAAATAGGACGCTCGCCTGCCCAGCGAAACACATTCTTCAAGGTATTACGCACCTTTTAGGTACCTGTCCAAGGATTTCATTTTATCATCTGCTGTTTGTTTTTTGTCTGTCCTGGAATCAATCTTGAGGATTACTTCGACTCGCTTTACTCCTAATCTGTGGATTATCTCCGTCATTGATTTTGTTGCATCAAAGATATCCTGAATGTCGTCTGATTCCAGTATTGTGCCCATTGGCGTGGTTTGGTGTTTAATTTTAGTGCCAATTGACTCGATTGCCCTTGCTATGTAAAAGCTAAGGCTGGGTGAATCCGTGCCTACTGGATAAAGGCTGATTTCTGCTGTGACCAATTATGGTGTATGTGTAGATTTTGGTTAAAATCTTTAGGATGCCTCTGGGGGCTTTTTTTCTATTGTCTTTGCGCCGCCTTTCTTTCTTCTTGCCCCAAAACTTATCATTACAAACAAAAAGCCTAGCCCTGCCAGTATTGCGGCCAAAGTCGAATATTCCTCATGTGTTCTTTCTCTGTTCATCAAATCAAAGACCTGCTCTTCTGTCATGCCGGCCTTGCCAATGGGTACATTAGAATTCAGATAGGAAAGCAAGACTAAACCGACAATTAGCATTGCGAGTCCGCCCCCAAGTATTTTTTTGTCTACTAGTACCATGATGTCAATACACATACATCATTATTATACAAATCGTACCACTATACACCTGTACAAAAAACCAAGATGATACAATATCCGATCTGAACGAATGTAAAGATAAGCCGTCTTATTTGAACAAATGTCTAGTTGCTCACCAATCATCTTTATGTATTAAATTTGGCATATAGTATACGAAGCAAACACAATCTTGTCCTCATCACAATGGTGGTATTGATGTTTCAAGTAAGCGATTATTTTTTGAATCGCCGTGTTCCGCTTCCTCCTATCTCAACTTAATTGTATTTTGAATTTTGGAATAAGATTCTTCTTTGCCGCCATCTCAAAAAACGTCTTAATTGACTGCTCGCCCTCTTTTCCCATGTCAACAGTGACATCGTTTACGTACATTCTGACAAATTTTTCAATTAGGCCTTCTGGCTTGCCTCTGCTATACTGCATGGAATATTCTAGTGCTTCTTTTTGGTGCTCTAGGCCATATACAATGGAATCATGCAGGTACTTGTCAAATTTTTGGATGGTTTTTCTGTCAAACCGATTACTCATCACATTGGTGCCCAATGGGACTGGCAAGTGCGTAGACTGATCCCACCATTTTCCGACATCTAGAATTTTAGTCAGTTTTTCTGATTCATACGACAGCTGGGTCTCGTGAATTACCAGGCCTGCATCAACAGTTCCGTCTAGAACTGCTGCCGGAATATCGCTGAATTTCATCTCTACAAAGTCGAATTTTCCAATCATTAACTGTAATAGCAAAAAAGCTGATGTCATTTTTCCGGGAATGGCAATCTTTGACTTGGCGAGTTTATCTTGCGGCATGTCGTTTTTTGCAATGACTATTGGCCCATAACCAATTCCAAAGCTTCCGCCACTTCGCAGAATTGTGTGGTTTGGCAAATATGCACAGGCATGGACAGACACTGCCGTGACGTCAAGCTCGTCATTTAGCGCCCTTTTGTTTAGCTCTTCAATGTCTGCAATGACATGTTGAATTGTAAAATCATCTGACGGTACATTGCCTGTGAGCATTCCATAAAACATGAATGCGTCATCCGAGTCTGGAGTGTGGCCCACGGATATCCTCATGTTTTTGGTCTTTTTGATGTGGTAATAATAATTAGGCCATTTTTGCAAGCTAGTGAGTAATGTCTTTTTCAGTCACAAACCCTGCCGATTCTTTTGTTGCGGCTGACTATGCCATGAACCTGATAAACGACTAGTATCTTTGCAGCCTCCATTAGTTAATGGAAATGCATCAACGCGGGTCTTGTTTTACATTATTGTCACACAGATGATTCCAATGGAATTGACACAAAAAAGGAAAATCACGGACTGTTATTTTGCAAGACAAAAAAAGTCCGAGTTGCAAGCTCTGAGATGATCAATTAGCTATGAAAACCTGATCGGACAGAAATAAGGTTTAATACACCTCCGAAAAAAACTCAATCAAATATGAAGTACAAGGCAACAGAGCAGATCCTAAAGATCATCAAAAACAAGGAAAATATCCGCAACTTTGGTGTAATTGCTCACGTAGACCATGGCAAGACAACCATGAGTGACAACCTACTAGGATATGCAGGAATCATCTCTCCTCAGGCAGCAGGACGTGCACTAGCCTTGGATTCCATGAAGCTTGAACAAGACCGTCAGATGACAATTGTGCAGGCAAACGTTACACTACTTTTCGAAAAACAAAACCAGGAATATGTCGTAAACATGATTGACACACCTGGACACATTGACTTTACAGGACGTGTCACCAGAAGCCTCAGGGCAATCGATGGTGCAGTTGTGGTATCCGACTCTGTAGAAGGAATCATGACTCAGACTGAAACTGTAACTAGACAAGCATTAGAAGAGCGTGTGCGACCAGTATTATACATCAACAAAATCGACAGACTCATCAAAGAATTAAGATTAACACCGGACAAAATGCAAGAATGGCTTGCAAACATTGTTTCTACTTTTAACGGACTAATTGATACCTATGCAGAACCTGAATACAGGGAAAAGTGGAAGGTCTCAATTCAGGACGGCTCTGTATCATTTGGTTCTGCCAAAGATAGATGGGGCTTTAACATTGATGTGATGAAGGAAAAAGGAATTTCGTTTAAGGACATTTACGCGGCATACCAGGACGGAGCAAACGTGGATGACTTGGCAAAAAAAGCACCACTGGCAGAAGCAGTCCTTGGAATGGTTGTAAAGCACCACCCGCCACCACACGTAGCACAAAAGTACAGAATTCCAAAAATCTGGAAAGGCGACTTAGAATCCGAGATTGGCAAAGCAATTCTGAATTGCGATGACAATGGTCCTGCGGTAATGATGATTGTAAACATGGCAATGGATCCTGCGGCAGGTCCGGTAGCAATTGGAAGATTGTTCTCGGGCACACTCAAAGACGGAATGCCAGTGCATCTAATTGATACTAAACGAGAGGGAAAAATCCAATCTGTGAACTTTTTCATGGGCAACCAGAGAGAAATGGTCGGGGAATTGGGAGCAGGAAACATTCCGGCGTTGCTTGGACTAACTGAAGCTCGAGCGGGACAGACATTATCTACTGTTAAAGACGTTTCAATCTTTGAAGGAATCAAATATGTCTCAGAGCCTGTCGTACAAATCGCAGTCGAGGCAAAATATCCTAAAGACCTGCCAAAACTAGTCGAGGCACTGCGAAGAATCACAATCGAGGATCCAAACCTTGTAGTCAAAATCAACGAGGAATCTGGCGAAACAGTGATTGCCGGAATGGGCGTCTTACACCTAGAAATTGCCACATCACTAATTGCTGATGCAGGCGTGCAGATTGTAACATCACAACCACTCATCAACTATAGAGAAACAATTCAGAATGAATCTGAAGTGGTAATGTCAAAATCGCCAAACAGACACAACAAGATTTTCATGAAAATAGAACCACTAGAGCCAGAAATTGCAGACATGATTCGTGCAGGGCAATTATCTGAAATGAAGGACAAAAAGGAAATGGAAAACGTCCTCAAATCAAAGGGCTGGGACACCGATACCGCAAAGCGTGTAATGAGATTTGATTCTCGAGGAAACATTATGATCAACGGCACCAAAGGTGTCCAGTTTATTCAGGAATCATCTGATTCCATTCTGTCTGGATTCGAAGAGGTAATGAAGGAAGGACCGCTTGCAAAAGAGCAGGTCAGAAACTGCAAGTTCACATTTACTCACTTTGTACCCCACGAGGACACTGCACACAGGGGTCTATCACAATTATCGCCGGCATCAAGAAGAGCATGCATGGCAGCAATGCTCAAGGCAAATCCAATTCTGCTAGAGCCAATGCTTGGAATTGAGGTCAGAGTACCGCAAGACATGATTGGCAATGTTGCAACAGTGCTATCTGGAAAACGCGGCAAGGTGCTTGATATGCAACAAAAAGGCATCACCAGTATTATTACTGGAGAGATTCCGGCTTCAGAGACATTTGACATCTCAGAGGTAATGAGGGGACAGACTGCTGGAAAAGCAATGTGGAACACTCACTTTAAGGCATGGACTCCAATGCCAAAATCAATTCAGGCAAACCTGATTGCTGATACTCGAAAGAGAAAGGGTCTTTCACCAGAGCCACCAACGGCCGATGAATTCATAGACAAAGAGTAAAAATGCGTTCCCCCTCGTTTGAGAGGAAAACACACGTCTTAACTTGCATTACTATGTTGTAGAAACGATTGTAATGCAAATTCTTCCCACACACGAGTTTTATCGCGAAGAGAAATGCCACCAAAAGTATTATGTCAAGTGTGGAATATCAAAATAATCGTGAGCAATTCCCCAAAAGAACTAGCACAAAAATTCTTTACAGATACTGTATCTACATATGATTCTGTAGCAAAATACGCCACACTGGGGCAGGATAAAAAATGGAAATCATACATTATAAAAAAAATCAGAGGCGATTCAATACTGGACCTAGCATGCGGAACAGGAATCCTAACTAGAATGATTGCACAAAAATTCCCAAAATCAGAAATTTTGGGAATTGACATTTCACAAAACTATCTGGATGTAGCAATTAAAAATTCCAATTTTTCAAATGTGTCGTTTTTGAATCAGGATGCTGAAAAACTAAGCCTGGAAAAAAAATTTGACTCTATAGTATCATCATATATTCCAAAATACTGTGATGCCAAAACCCTAATTCAAAAATGCGTCATACATCTCAATAAAGACGGCAGGATTATCTTGCATGATTTTGCATATCCTAAAAGTAAACTGGTGCAAAAATTCTGGCATGCGTTATTTGCAATGCTGCAAATTTGTGGCAAATTCATTCCCAGCTGGTCGTTTGCATTTGCAAATCTTCCTGGGCTTGTAAAATCCTCTGACTGGATAGAGCAATACAGAGCAGAGCTAGAATCCGCTGGATTTGAGCTGGAAACAAAGTATTTTGCATTTGGATGTAGTTGTGTAATTACTGCAATTCTAAAACAATAAAGAAAATACCAGTAAAGCCAATTACTCCTAGACTAATAATTTTGAGAATTGTCGCCTGTTTTTTTATAATTTTCTGGTCGGCATTGCCATATAATGCGCCCTTGTATTTTTTTGACGTCCTAATTAGTGCCAGGGTCAGTGCGCCAGCAATCGCACCAAGAATCACCGTCTGAATAGAAATGGAATTTGTCTGGATTGCCGAGCCTGCAAACACGGGCAAAATTCCCCATGATATAACAGTCCAGAAATTATTGTGAAATCTTCCCTTGAATAGCTCCAGATTATACGCAAAGAGGAAAAAACCCTCGGCAATTCCTATTGGAATCAAAAGCGGCGAATCCAATATGGAATAGTAAATTCCAATTGCAAATGCTAATCCTAGGATTGTAATTGCCAGAGCTGCAATTTTTCGCTTTGGCAGCTCACCCCATGGCTTGGTCTTGCCGCCAACTGCATCTAGCAAATGCGCAGATACACCAAGTGCTAGAAAATAGATCACAGCAATAGCTATGGTCCTCTCTGGGGCAAAATTCTCTACTAGTGAGCCCCAAATAGCAAAGCATGTGACAATTCCAGTGTATGGCAAAAACAAAATTCCCACTGCGCGCCTGAAATTTCTAGGACCGAACTTGGGCACAAACCACTCACCAGTCCTGTCTTGCATGTAATAGTTGCTACAATCTCTGAATATATGCAAATCCGATCATAGTCGTTTAATATTGCAAATTTATCTAAATTATAATGGCAAAATACCGCAAATACATAACAAAAGGAATTCTAGAGTCTCTCCACAAGGTTCCGGGTCATTCAAAGGCGCCAATTCGCAGGACCCTGATGTTAGGCAAATCCCAGATTCCAGAGTCTAAAATCCACCTGGCAGTGCACGAGGTAAATGCAACTCGGAAAAAAATTCCGCCATATACAACTCTGCACAGCCACAATGTAGATGAAATCGACCTGATAATTCCCCAAGGCGGTAAGCTGGTATATCAAATACAGCTAGAAGATGAAACTTACAAAATTACAGCACCGTGCACTGTGTTCATTCCAAAGAAATTGCGCCACAAGGCAAATGTTGTCTCTGGCAAGGGAATCTTTGTGTGCATGATAATGTCCAACAAGTACAAGACCTTTTAGAAAAATGGACAAAAAAATTGCCAAAATACTGGACCAGCTAGGAAAGCAGGCAAGATACGAGGACAAGCACTATGAAAAGATCCCACACGAAAACAGGATGCTTGCAATTACTGAGGATACGGGACTATTCTACAATGGAATAATCCGGGCTATGAAGCCAAAGAGAATCCTGGAAATAGGACTATCTGTTGGATATTCTACAATTTGGTTTGCAGAGGCAATAACGAATTCCTCAAAGATAATTTCCCTAGAGCAAAACCCGCAAAAAATTGCTAGGGCAAGGCATAATTTCAAGCAGGCAGGAGTCTCGCAAAAAATCCAAATAATTCAGGGCAATGCAAAGCAGCTCCTGCAAAAAATGCTAGATGATTTTAAAACAAAAAAAGCCAGGCAATACTATGACTTTGTATTCATTGATGCAGACAAGGAAAACTATCCGTTTTATTTCAAGGCAGGACTGGCAATGCTAAACAAGGGCGGAATTATCTGCGCTGATAATATTTTGTATCCTACTAGATATCAAAAGTCCATAAAAAAATACCTGGCAATGGTCATGAAAAACAAAAGCGTCCAGACAATAGTCATTCCAATTGGAAACGGGCAGCAGTTTTCAGTTAAAACAAAGTAGGTTTACTGCTACGACTAATCCGAATAGAATTTTACCGCTCATTGGCTCTTTTTGATTAGAATTGAGGCGATTCGACATTATAGTATATAAAATCGCAGCAAACATCTATACTAAAAAAATCTAATTGCCACCAGTAACTGAATCAAAAAATCCCACTGCAATGCGAAATAACTCAAATGAGAATCTTGATTGCAAGTCTTGGATTGTATTTCTTAACGTCCTTAATCATCGACGCTACCCCAGAGTGAAGCAGCTGAGTCGTCTTTTCAATTATTTTTTCCTCCTCGTACTGATAGGAGAACAAGCCCTTGTTTATGGAATCTATAATGTGAGATCTTAGATAGGGTAGATCATAATCAATATCAAATTTTTTATTTCTAATTGCGACCACACGCGGGTAAAAATCACGAGCGAATTTTTCGGTTATGTATTTTCGAATTTCAGCATCATTATTCCTTGCAGACTGCCACCATTTCGAAGAGATGTCTTGGTATAAGACAATCTCGTTTGATATCAGATTTGTTATAAAATAACTAATTTGGTCTTCTGAATAATAACATGAATCATTGTAAAGCCGTTCGGCCACAAACAGATAATTCTTCAATGATATTAAATGGATTCTAGTTCGTTGATTCTAATTGTTAGCAGCAGAACAAAATTCTATAACCATTATATAGTATTAGTAGCGAATTACGCTATGGAGTCATTCATAAATAAAATCTATACAGCATTTCCAAAAAACAAAGCCATTGCACCCGTTGATGAGACTGTTTACACACATTGGAACTTTCAGAACTTTCAAGACTCCAAATACATCAACATTTTAGCTGACAGATCTGATTTGTATGCTCTGAGCATAATGATAGAAAACTATGCCGCCAAGCACTCACGACCTCTAGTTGCCGCATTTGAGGATGAGGCTAGATACAAGTACGTAGAAGGCAGATACATGAAACTAATGAAGAGCCTCCCGAAAATCTGGATTATTGGTAATTTTAACAACCCATACTTGGCGCAGACAATTCCACCTCATGCAACCGTGGTTTCATGTGTTGGAACCAGCCTCAAGACAGTATGGATGGTCGTCACTCGTGATCAAAACGGCCCAGTCGGTTTGGTTGCAGAAGATGTTGGCGAAGGTAAGTTCAGTGGCTTTTTCTCGACTGAAAATGCAATTGTAAAGTATGCAATAGACATGGCAGCCTATGAGCTAAAAACCGAAATCGATGTCATGAAGAAAGAATGGACCCAGAGTCCTGGCGGCTATTGATTATACCATATTCTGCTGACTAGAATTTTCTCAGGCAGTCTTGTTTCTTTGGTCAGAGCAGACACGATGTCCGCGCAGCTTTTGCCAAATTACTGCAAATAAAGTCATGTTTTTTAGTAATTGATCTTGTACTTGGTGACATGCCAGTTTTTTTCTGGCACTAAAACCCTAAATGACTGTAGCAATCCATGTGATTTCATGTCTGAAATTACAGATCTTGTCAGGTCAATCCTGATTACTCCAGAATAATCGCAAATCTGCTCATCAGTTAATGGTCCATAATCTGATATTGCCCTGGCGATTTTTTCATAATGTCTGGCGCCGAGATTTCTGCACTGGAAAATGAATTCTTTATTTCTCAAAATAATATACTCCAACTTCATAGCATGACTTGCACTGCCATAATGGATATCTCTTGTAATTTTTCGGATCTGTTAGCTCGGATATTTTTGCCAGTCCGTTATTTATCCGAAATATTTTGGCATAGTCTATTTTGTTTATGATAAATCCAATCTTTGAACCATTGCAAGAAATGCAGCGGTATCTTTCTGTCGGGTAAAGCAATGTATCATCCATTTAGCATCAAATTACGCTGTTATCTAATATTAATTGAACGGGAGATTTT
>Ga0194110_10000034_pt1 | contig 172357 bp, 163 predicted proteins | sample TA2Kig1200mmetaG_FD_146192 | JGI IMG/M metagenome (GOLD analysis project Ga0194110, IMG submission 146192) | Freshwater microbial communities from Lake Tanganyika, Tanzania - TA2015032 Kigoma Deep Cast 1200m | ecosystem: Environmental > Aquatic > Freshwater > Lake | place: Tanzania: Lake...
CGGATCAGGCCTATACGCCGTTATCAGAACTGCAGGTGAAAATTCGGAAGCATTGATACCTTCGAATGTCATTAGAGCAAATCGATAAATCTGTCAATATCAATCCGTGCCTGTTTGAGAATATGCGACAGAGTAGAGCGTTTTATCGGTCGATGGGCTGGTATAGTGAGTTTCAGGGTTTCTTCCTCTGTATGTTTTTGAAGCCTTATATGACTCCCTCGTTGGCGCACGACCACCCAGCCATCCCTGCGTAAGGCCTGAATGACTTTATCATAGTTCTCACTCGGAACCTTCGTCATATGGCTACTTCCAGAAATTCAGCCCTCTCGCTGAAATCCATGTCATCTTCGACCGGCTCCAAATACAGTATTATGGCCTCCTGAATATTGTGAAGCGCATCTTCGCGAGTATCTCCCTCGCTTATGCAGCCCGGTAACGAAGGCACGAGCGCAGTATAACCTCCCTCGTCGCTTGGCTCCAGAACAACTCTTAATTGCATAAAAAATTTACGTTTATGATTCTCTGACAGTTCTGTTTTATATTTCAGTACGGACAACAGTCTTGCTGAAGCAACACAAGGGCACCTCAAAAAAGTTATTCCGCACCCGGATTGCTGCGTTGGTCGGTGCTCGAAATCCTCATGTACTCTCTGTACACACTCGGTTTCTCCGCTCCGTCCGCCTTGCACTCCGGGTGCTCACGACACTTTTTTGAGGTGCCCATAACCTACCTCTTCAACAATTTGCAAATCCTCTGCGTTTCATACATCATATTCACTTCGGATTTGTGTCTGGCCCCACAAACAACCTCCCGCAGGAAAATCCAAAAATATCCTTTCGCGTAAACAAAAGTCAACAGTCATCCGAATACCTTCCGTAAACTCAAAGTCGTTCACAACGCCATAACCTTTCCCTGGTAAACGAATTACTCGTTAAAGTTTTTTGCTCGAAAAAAGAAAAAAGCAACGGGTTGATCACGTATAATGCTACGCCACTACGGCAGTATCTTCTCAATATCTTCTTTGGAGGTTTTCAGCGTAAGCAAGGATTTCACCAGCAAGTCAAGGGATACTCCGGGGTCTCCCGCTTCCATTTTCGCTACCCGCGACTGACTGGAATGAATCATGCCGGCAAACTCCTTCTGAGTAAGCCGAAGCGACTGACGGCGTGTTTTCAGATGCTGGCTCAGGGCAATTTTCAGGGCGATGAAACTTGACTCAACCTGATCAAGTTCGAGAAGATCTTCAGCATTGCCGATTTTCCAGCCTGCTGCTTCAAGTTTCTTTTGTTTCTGTACATCCATCATCGTTCTCCAGGACATTTAAAGGGCATCATAAGGGCACCTCGAAAAAGTTATTCCTCACCCGGATTGCTGCGTTGGGCGATGCTCGAAATCCTCATGTACTCTGTGTACACTCCGGGTTCTCCGCTCCGTCCGCCTTGCACTCCGGGTGCTCACGACACTTTTTCGAGATACCCATAAGCGCGGATACGGCGTTTACAGGTATCAATCACACTTTTAGGAGTTTGTTTTGGCTTATCAGTTATTCGCACCATTGCTCAATATATATCAAATCCGACATACTCAACAACAAAAAGCAACCGATTGTTTCAAGGCACGGATTAAATCGCTGATGGAAAGGGTGGCTGGGAACAGGCACGTCATCATGACGACAAGTCATACAATAATCCTTACAATCACCGGGGGTTGCACCCCGCACTACCGACATGCCATCCCTATCAAGCAAACTCGGGGACTTTATTTGCCTGAAAAACAGCGAATAAAAAAGCACATATCTGCACTGAAAAGGATACCCTTCAACGGCGTGGAGTCGGCCTTCATTCTTCGATCCCCTCCAGCAACGCTGCGATATCTTCCGGTTTGGGCAACTGCCCTCTCAGTTCCTTTGGCAACGTTCTGGTGATTTCACAGGTGGCCACACCGATGGGTTTCCCTGCATCGTGCAGGGCATATTCCACTACCGTGCGATTTTTATCCTTGCAGAGAATGATGCCAATAGACGGGTTTTCATCCTCCTGTCTTACCTGCCGATCAAGTGCTGTCCACCCGAATTTTCGGGTCATGCGGATGTAGAACTCCCGCTCCAGAGGGTCTTTGCATTTGCTCATGACGACCAGATTGTGAACCCAGGCAATTTCTCCAACCAGTGGTTGGAGTTTTTCATGCCCGCTGTACTCCAGATAGAACTGGCGCATGTACCAGAGGTTTTGAACCGAAAAACCGGCGACTCCGGGAAACTCGTGCCGTAAATCCAGAGAAAGGGTCTCCACGACTGACCTGCCCCATCCGGCCTTTTTCTGACGTTCGGCTATCATCCCGTCCGATATCCCGGTAAAGCCCGACCAGCTCGGTATTGACCGCTTTCAGCGCCGCGTACTGCGCCGAACGGACACGCTCCTTCACCTCGGCAAAAAGTTGCGCGTAATCCGAACCCGGATTGCTCTTGTTCAGTCCGCTCACCTTCCTCCTCCAATAGAAATCTTTAATTAGCCTATTCCTCGGGATTATACGAATACATTGCGTCATTTTTCAACACAGCCAACGCAAAACGCAAGGGGGCACGTCCATTGAACCCGAAAACAGAGCATAAGGGAACCCTCCCCGGTGGGCTGGTCGGGAGATCGGACGCAACCATTTCCGGGTTTCAGCGTTTTTGTGGAGTCCCGTGGGGGCGGTATGTCGGTAGTATCGCTTTCAAGGGGTGTACCAGAAAAAATGGGTCTGCAGAATCGCCGGGTTGCACCCCGCGCTACCGATATGCCATCCCTACGGGATTTGAAGAAAGACAGAAAATTCAGGATAGATGGCGTGGCTGGCAACTCCGCTCACAACGACGCTCACGTTCCCTCACGGCACTCACCTGCCTGAAAAAAATCCGGCAACCTTATGGCTGCCGGTGCGATAACGGATAATGGGCGGAAGAGATATCACCCGAACACCTTCCGGTACTCCTCCCCGGTGGGGTGGTCGGCGCAGGTGACGGTGATGCGCACGGGAATGGCGGCGAACATGGTGCTGAAGTTGCGCACGCACGAGGGCGAGGCGAAGAAGATTTCATCGATGAAGTCGAAGTCGATGCTCTGCTCCAGTTCCTGCGCGCCGTGCCGGTACACGCAGAGCGGCGTGACCCGGTTACCGAGCGACTGCAGCCCTCCGACGAGAAACTCGTCGTGCAGGTTGGAGCCGGGCAGAAGGATGCTCTCTCCGGTAATGCCGTGTTCGCGGAACAGCGCGATGATGTCGCCGCACCCTTCGCTATCGAGCGTGAGATCGGGAATCACGCCGTACTGCTGCAGTTCCGAGGCAGCAGCCTGTCCGGTGGTGCAGATGCGGTTATGGGCAAGATGGCGCACGTCGCGGCCGCCCTCGAAGAGATACTTGAAGAAGTACTTCACGGCAAACTTGTTCTGGAAGAGCAGCATACTGTAGCTCCGGATGTCGTCGAACGACCGGCGGAGCAGCTCGAGATCGGCGCCCTCGACCTGGCGGCAGGGGACGTTGAGGGTGACGCACTCCCTGCTGCTGTACCGCTTCTCCTCGCCCCCCGTCACCAGCACCTTCCTCTTTTTCGAGTACCAGTTGTCGGCGATGAACCGGGAGATGTTGTCGCCGATGATGAGCAGGGCCGGCGAATACACCGCGCGCTGGCGCCTGCGGAACTCGTCGAGCGTACCGGTGAACACCTGCTGGTTGTAGCGCGTCGCGTTCTGCACCACCGCCACCCTGGTCTCGGGGCTGCGCCCCCTGGCGGCAACCGCGTCGAGCACGTCGTGCACGGTTGAAGCCACCATGTAGTACACCAGCGTGTCGGCGTCCGGCACCTGGATGCTGCTGACCGGATGGCCGGTGCAGAATGCCACGGACGAGGAGATCTTGCGCATGGTGAGCGGTATTTCGGTATAGGCGCTCGCGCCGTAGGCTGCGGTGATGCCGGGAATGATCTCGTACCGGACGCCGTTTTTGCGCATTTCGTCGATCTCCTCCCCTCCCCTGCCGAACACGAAGGGGTCCCCGCCCTTCAGCCGGGCCACAATCTTGCCCTGCAGGGCGTGGCGCACGATTTCGCGGTTGATCTCCTCCTGCTCGAAATGGTGGCTGTCCTTGCGTTTTCCGGTGTAGATCTTCTGCCCCCTGAACTGGTCCACCAGTTCGAGCGAGACAAGGTCGTCGTAGAGGATCACGTCCGCTTCCAGCAGCACGCGCCGGGCCTTGACGGTCAGCAATTCGGGGTCACCCGGTCCTGCGCCGATGATGTAGACATATCCTTTTTTTCCTGTTTCGGTGGCTGTCATATTAGGTACTGCTTTGTGTATTCCCTTTACTGCAGGAGCGCGTCGTCCTCCTGCATCATCTCCCGGATCCTGTTGCGCCATTCGACCGATTTCTTCACATTCTCCCCGTTCGATGAAACCGCGATGGTCATCTCGTCCTTGCGGATGACGGCCGGCGAAATGAAGCTCGACAGTTCGCGGTTGTCAACCACGTTCACGAGAATACCGAGCCGCTCGGCGTCATCGCGGATCTGGCGGTTCACGTCGTGATCGTTCGTGCTGGCATAGACGAGAAAGGCCCCTTCGAGGTCTGAAGGCTCGTACCGCTTGACCATTTCGGTGAACCCCTTGCCCTGCAGCTCCGGATGAATCTCGGGAGCGAGAATGGTGATGTTGCGGGTGTACTGCTCCACGGTCCGGATTTTGTGCATGGCGATCCTGCCGCCGCCGACAAAGAGGATTTTCCTGTTGTCTATCCGGATGTTGAGCGGAAGAAATACTTTTTTCATGAGTGCCTGGTTAGCTTGTTGGCTGTCAGAGAAAGAACGGATTTTCTGCAGTCTTAAATTCCCGGGTTTCGAATTCAAACGACGAAAAGAGTGTTTTCCTGCCTCCCTCGGCAGCATAAAAAAAGCCTGCCCTTGGTTGAAGGCAGGCCCGTGAATGACGCGTATGGCTCATCCGGTTCAGGACGCCTGCTCCCTTTTGACGGTCACGGCAACCTTCAGAAGCAGGGTCAGCACAAGAATGCCGACAGCCCAGATGCCGAGCGTGACGCCGAGTTCCGTCAGGGTAACGCCGTACTCGGTAATCTCATCGAGCGGATTGGGCACGAATCCGCCGAGGATCAGCCCGACTCCCTTGTCGATCCAGATGGAGGCGACCATACCCACGCAGGCCGCAACAAGCCAGTTTTTCGTGTGACGGAGCTTCTGGTTAAACAGCACTGCGAGCGAACCCAGACCGAGAAGCATCGAGAGCCACATCCACGGCACAAGGCTGCTCTTGCCCTCGAGACCGAAGAAAAGGTACTGCAGACCGTGGATGTGCGACGGGACATTGCTGTAGAAGGCGGTGAAAAACTCCGTACCGATCATGAAGAAGTTCGCGACACCGGCATAGGCTGCAAGCACGGCGAGTTTCTGGCGAGCCTCGTTGCCGGCGTCGAAACCCGTGGTTTTTTTCAGGATGAGGGTCACGAGAATGAGCAGCGAGGTTCCCGCGGCAAAGGCCGATGCGAGAAAGCGCGGCGCGAGCACGGCGGTAAGCCAGAGATGACGGCCGGGCAGTCCTGCATAGAGAAACGCCGTGACGGTGTGGATGCTGAATGCCCAGGGAATCGAGAGGTAGATGATCGGCTTCACCCATGCCGGTGTCGGCACGCCCTTGCGTTCCGCGCCGAGCACGGTCCAGGCGCTCACGAGGTTGATCAGGAGATAGCCGTTCAGCACGAGCATGTCCCAGAACACCATGGCGTGCGGTGAAGGATACAGCAGCACGTTCAGGACGCGGTCGGGACGGCCCATGTCGGCAAGAATGAACAGCATGCACATCAGCGTTGCCGAAACAGCCATGAATTCACCGACGATCACGGTTTTTGCGAACGCTTTCTGGTTGTGCAGGTAGTACGGAATCACCACCATCACGGCGGATGCCGCCACCCCGACAAGAAAGGTGAACTGCGCGATATAGAGGCCCCAGCTTACGTCACGGCCCATGCCGGTCACGGTAAGCCCTTCCCACATCTGCCTCGAGAAGGCAGAAAAGCCCGCAGCAATGACGAGCAGCAGGAATCCTATCCAGAGCCAGTAATTCCGGCTCCCTTTCAGAGCTTTTTCAATCATGACGGTGCATTAGATAATGTAAAAGACCGATGGTTTCGTGCCGAGTTCCGGCTTCCGCTGCATGGTTTCATTCGACTCCAGGAGCTTGCGTATCTCCGAGGCGGGATCGTTCAGGTCGCCGAACACCAGCGCAGCCTCGGGACAGGCCTCGACACATGCGGGCTCCTTGCCCTGTACCAGCCTTTCGGAACAGAAGTTGCACTTCTCCACCACTCCCTGCATGCGGGTCGGGTACTCCGTGCTGGCGAGCCTGATGCCCTCCCTCGGGTCACGCCAGTTGAAGCTGCGCGAACCGTACGGGCAGGCCGCCATGCAGAAGCGGCAGCCGATGCAGCGATGGTAGTCCATGGAAACGATGCCGTCCCAGCGCCTGAAGGTCGCTTCGGTAGGACAGGCTTTCGTGCAGGGCGGTTCTGCGCAGTGGTTGCAGAGCGCGACGTATGGCCTTCCGGTCACCTCCGGGCTCTGGAACTGGTTGCTTGCCGTTGGAAAGACGTTTTCGTAGGAGCTTTTCCATATCCATTTCACCTCGTCCTTGCGGTTGCCGAAATCAGGCACGTTGTGCGTGAAGTGGCAGGCCGCAACGCACTCCCTGCAGTTGCCGGAGCATTTGCGGGTATCGATGAGCATGCCCCAGCGGCGCTTGCCCGGCACAGGCTTTTCATCCCATGCGGGAAGGACGGTTTTCTCGAGGGAAAGTACCGGAAAGAGGCCTGCTGCGGAACCGATGCCTGCAAGCAGTCCGATACCGGCTTTTTTTATGAATGATCTGCGATCTTCGTTCATCAGGGCGCCTCCATGGGTGAAATATGGCAGTTCCAGCAGTTGGGCTTCACGTTGGCGTACATGTGGCAGTTGAAGCAGAACATCCTGTTGCTGGAATGGCAGTTCAGGCAGGTGTTCAGGCTTTTGTCGATCTTCCTGCCGTCGGGAGCCACCCAGACACGGTTGCCTTCGCGCACCGATGAGTGGCGCCACTCGGCGAGCACTCGCATGTGATTGGCTTTCATGAACTCTTTCGGGGCTATGCATGCAGAGCTGTCCACCACTCCCGAAGGAGCCGGGGCGGCAGCACTCTCAGCCATGCTCTCCTGGTGCCGGAAAGCGTAGAGCGCTGCAAGCAGGAAAAGAAGCAGGCCTGCTGCCGTAAGGATAAGTTTTTTAGTCAACGTCGTCCTCCTTCTCTTCAAATCCGGTCATCGGATCTTCCCTGAGGTCTTCGGTTCGCTTTTTCTCTCCATCCATCACCAGGGCATTGCCGACCAGTTCGTGCAGGCCGTAGACGGCAACTCCGGGGTTCCAGTACCGCATGAGCGGCGGCAGGCTGGCCCTGTCGATGGCGCAGATGGTAACCAGGGCATTGACGTCGTGCTTCTCCCTGACATGCCGAACGGCGTTCGCACGCGGGAACCCGCCTTTCATGCGGATTTCCATATACTCCTCGGCATTGAGACCGCTGCCCGAGCCACAGCAGAAGGTCTGTTCTCGAATGGTGTTTTCAGGCATTTCGTGAAATGAGTTGCACACGCTGCCGAGCACGTAGCGGGGCTCCTCGAACATGCCCATTCCCCGGGCCACGTTGCACGAGTCGTGGAAGGTGGTGCGCAGATGGTTGTTCCGCTTCGGATCGAGTTTCAGCTTGTTGTTGCGAATCAGGTCGGCGGTGAATTCGGCAATATGCACCATTTTCGTTGCTTTCGCATTGGTGAATTTCGTGCGGGTGATCGGCGAAACCGGCTCCTCAAGGAAGTTGGCCGGGCCGTTCATGGTGCTCATGTACTGGTGCACCACGCGCCACATGTGTCCGCACTCGCCGCCGAGAATCCATTTCACACCGAGCCGCTCGGCTTCGTGGTACATTTTCGCATTGATTTTCCGCATCATGTCGTTCGAGGTGAAGAAACCGAAGTTTCCGCCTTCCGATGCGTAGGTGCTGATGGTATAGTCGAGCCCGATGTGCTCGAAGAGCAGGAGATAGCCCATCATGGTGTAGACGCCGGGATCACCGAAAACGTCGCCGGACGGGGTGATGAAAAGAATTTCCGCCCCCTTCCGGTTGAAGGTGGGGTTCACCGACACGCCGGTCAGCTCCTCGATATCATCGACAAGGGACTCGATGTTCTGCACGAAGGTGTGCGGTTCGATGCCGAGATGGTTGCCCGTGCGGTTGCAGTTCGCAACAGGGGCAAGAATCCAGTTGTTGTTCAGGCCGACGAGCTGCAGAATCTCACGGACCATGATGGTGATCTCGGCAGTATCGATACCCATGGGACAGAACACCGAACACCGGCGGCACTCGGTGCACTGGTAGAAATACATGTACCACTCCTTCAGCACCTCCCTGGTGAGCTTGCGCGATCCGGCAAAGCCCTTGAGGATCTTGTCGACCATCGGAAAATCGCCGCGGTAGACCGACCGGACCAGTTCGGCGCGGAGCACCGGCATGTTCTTGGGATCACCCGTACCGAGAAAGAAGTGGCATTTGTCGGCGCATGCGCCGCAACGCACGCAGGTATCGAGGTACAGTTTCAGGGAACGGTATTTCTTCAGGCGCTCCCGCATGGCGTCCATGAGGGTTTTCTCCCAGCCGTCCGGCAGCTTCCAGTCATCGTCGGTGGCGATCCACTTGCGAGGGTTCGCGAATCCGAGGTCCTCGATCACCTCCGGTTTGGCCGGAAAACAGAAGTTTCCTTCATGAAACTCAACCGGCATCTCCCACCACTCTCTCGGGGCGTAATCGCCTTTCAGCGTGCTGGGCTTCTCCTCCATCTCCCGGATGAGATCGGCTTGTTTGGCAACGTATTTCGACATGGTTACTCCTTTTCAACCGGCAGTTTCGCCTTTTTCATCTTTTCGCGGAATTCGTCCTCGTACTCACGGTAGGTACGGAACTTCATGGGCTGCCGCCAGGGGTTCACATGCATCTTTTCGCGGCTGTTGTTCACCATGGCACGGGTCGGGCTCAGGAATATCGCCCCCATGTGCACGAGCTTGCTGAAAGGAAAATAGAGGAGCAGCATGCAGACAAGAAAGAGGTGCACATAGAAAAGGGCACCGATCTCGCCCGGAGGATCGAAACTGAAGCTCATGAGCCTCAGCATCTGGTCCTTGACGGCCATCACATCGACTTTGGCGATGTAACGCATGAGCACGCCGACAACAACAATTCCGCCGATGAGAAAGAGCGGAAAGTAATCGGTCGGCAGTGAAATGAGACGCATCTTTGCATCCGCCACGCGCCGCACAAAGAGGAAGGTTGCCGCAGAGAGCGCAAGTGCGTCGGTAACATAAAAGGAAGGAAGCGTGATATCGAAGAAACTGTCGTACTGATCGAGAGCTTCCGCCAGGCCCGGCACCATGACAAAGAAGAAGCGCGCATGGCGCAGCACGATGACGAGGAGTGACCAGTGAAAAACCAGACCGCCGAGCCAGAGCCACTTGTTCGAACCGTACACAAGATCAGGTCCTTTACGAAGCTCGGCCCTGGTATTGCGGAACAGTGAACGGAACAGGAGCACTTCGGAAAGCACCCTGACGGCAGCAAAGAAAGGATTGGATGGACTTTCGATCTTGTTCGGCCTGATCCAGTCCAGCGATTTTTCCTGTCCGCAGGTGGTGGTGATATTGTACGGTACCGGACGGCGCAGCCAGTCGGCCATGCGAAAAACGAAGCCAAAAAGAAACACTGCTGCTGCAAGATAGGGAATGAGAACGCCGAACAGGTAATCGAGGCCAGCATACTGCACACCGACAAAGGGAACCAGCGCAAGCACGGTTACCATCCCGAGAGGCATGAGAATCTTCTTCATGAGCCGGTCCTCCCGAGCAGCATGTGCATCTTGCTGCGGCTCTCCTCCACCTTCAGCTGGTAGATGGTTTCACGGTGCTCCATGAAGCGGTCGAAAGCTTCGAAAACGGTCTCCTCGATTCTCTCCCGGCAGAACGATGCGTCGGCTTCCGCCCCCCCGGTTTCCTGCAGGATTGCCGAAAGTTCCCGAAACAGCGAAAGGCTCCGCGAAGGACGGAATGGATGCACGGCAAGAATGCGCGTAACGCGAAGGACTCCTTCATGGCAGAGATCGCTATCATTATGGAATCCGTCAAGAATCATGCCCATGCCGTCGGCAAGCGCTTCCGCCAGCGGAGTGCCGGGAGCCATCTTCCCGGTAAAAAGGTCCAGGCCGCGTTCATGCCATCGATGAAGGATTGTTTCCCGGTTTTCCCGGATGATCCGCTCCCAGGTACGCTTCATAGGATCAGGATGGAAGGTTTACCAAAAAAAACTCAAAGCCAGCTGTTCACCTGATGCTCCACAACCAGATCGACGAATCCGTCGTAATCGATGCTCGATACGCCTTCGACAATGTTCGAAATACCACGGGCATCAAGGTCGGGGCCCAGGGCATAGACCGGATTGTTTTTCATGACGCCTGCAAGAGTTTCAGAAAATCGATTGGCCTGCTGGACAGCATAGACGCCATCCTCGATGAAAAGCACCGGATCACCCGGCTGGAGAAACCTGATGCAGGTTTCAAGGCTGTCAGTTGAAAATGGAGATTTATTGATGGTATGCAGCATTGAGATGAAACTTAGTGGTGAATAATGACATCCTGTTCCTTCATGAGCGAGCCTATTTCGGAGGATTCAAGCACCTCGACATCAACGACGAGATCCTCTTCGCCCAGCCCTCTCTCCTCAAGCGATACCCGGTCGACATACAGTTTTTCAACATCGTAACCGTCAAGCGCCATAAAGGTTTTTGCAAATCCCTTGATGCCGATACCTGCCGTATCCTGATTTTTTTTCAGCGAGTAGACACCGTCGCCGATGAAAACCAGCGACAGATCCTGCTCGTAGGCAGCCATAATGAGAATCATCTCCAGACCTTCGTAGGTGTAGATGGTGCCGTGAGGCGCTTGGCGCATCACATGCATGATCTTTTTCACATTTTCGTTTCCCATGGTGTCAGTCTCCGAAGGTTAGAAGTCTGTCATTGCGAATTGCTATGTCGGTAAGGTTGCCAAGGCCTGTGATTTCACTGCCTTCAATCAGCACGTCATCACAGATGCCGCGCCGCTTGGATGCTGCGATGCAGGCCAGGATTTCAACGCCATGTTCCTTGTGAAGCTGACCCCAGCGGGAGGAGATATGCCGGTCGTCCTGGGGCGGGTCCATCAGTTTTGTAACGTTGGCCACCCCGTCGTTGTACAGAAAAACGGCATCCACCGTGTGTCCTTTCCTGATTGCTGCTTCGGCAAACTTGTATGCCGTATCGGCAGCCTGGTGGTTGTAAGGCCCTTCCTTGAGCAGAATTCCAATTTTCACGGTCAAGAAGTCTTGTGGTTAGGAAAAAAAACAGACCGCTCCAGGCATGCTAACAGCACTGGGCGGCCTCTTCCATGACAGCCTCGTACAGAGGCAGCCAGGTTTCGGCGTATTCCGCAAAGGGTTTCTCCATATACTGTGCGAAATAAAGCGCATCGGCTGCTTTCCGGATATCGCCCGCCCTGAGGGCCTCGAGGGCCTTGCGGCCATAAGCCGACGTATCTTCTGCGGTCAGGACAACCTGCCGCCAGTAATTCTGTGCTTCCAGCCGGCTGACGCTGGTTCGGGGCAGCGTCATGGCCTCCTTGAGCGAATTGACGGCAATGCCACGCGGCCCGAACACTGCGGTCCAGCCTGTTTCAGCCCAGCCGGCAGTGCGGGCGAGGGCTTCTTCGGTCTGATGGATGAGAGCTTCGTACATGTACTGTGCAGGTTGCTGTTAATGTTGCTGATGCTGCCGGTCAGTGGAGTCAGGCGGAAGCAAAAGGACAAAAACTTTTCACTTCGCTCTCCCGACTCCTGCCTCCTTCTTATAGCCCGTCCCCCATACCCATCTGGATATAACCTGAAGGACAAACCAGTGAACAGATGTGGCAACCGACACATTTCGTGTAGTCGGTATACACCTTCTCGCCCTCGGGATTGTCCCGGAAACGGGTGACGGCTTCCTGAGGACAGAAAGATACGCACTGTTTGCAGTCGAAGCAAAGGCCGCAACTCATACAGCGTGTGGATTCTGCCTGTGCCACCTCTCTCTGAAGCGCTACGAGCAGCTCGTCGTGATTGCCGACCACCTCTTCAGGCTCTATGGTCCGGCGTTTTGCCTGGGGCGAGTGGAAAAAATACAGGGTATCCTGCTTCTGAACCTTGGTCACCTCGCGGTACCCCTGTTCGGGAAGCGGCTCGCCCTTGAGAAACGCATCGATCGCTTCCGCTGCCTTGCGCCCATGACCGACAGCCGTTGTAATGAGATCGACCTTGATGGCATCGCCGCCGCCGAACACCTTCTCCTTGCCGGCAATACGGAAATGCCTGTCGACTTTCAGCCATGGCCTGCCGCTCGCAATGCTTTCAAGTCCCTGCATGTCGGTTGTCTGACCGATAGCCGCAACCACCATGTCTCCTTCGATCTCGAACGTTTCGCCGGAGCTCTTGTAGCGGAAGAACGGTATGGGAGAGTTCCACCCTTCTTCACCCTTCTCCTTTTTCACCATACGCGAGCACACAAGGCCGCGAACGCCGTTTTCTCCGGAAAGCAGCCCGGTCACCCCGGTCTGGTAGTGCATGATGGTCCCTTCACGGTCAGCATCGTCGAACTCGTTCTCGAAACAGGCCATCTCCTCGCGGGGCACACCGGAAACAATGACGGCTTCCGATCCGAGACGCAGGGCAAGACGCGCCACGTCCATGGCAACGTTGCCGTCACCGATGACAATCACCTTTTTACCGACCGGAATGTCGTCGCCCATAACCTCGTAGTTGCGCAGGAAATCGATGGCGTTGGTGGCTCCCTTCGCGGCTTCGAATCCCTCGATCGGGAGACCGCGGCCAACCTGGGCTCCAACGCCGACAAACACGGCGTCATAGTCGGCCTCGAGCTGTTCGAGCGTCACCTCTTTTCCGACACGCTCACCCATTTTCAGCTCCACGCCAAGATCGGTGATCCGTTTGATCTCGGCCTCGAGCACCCTGCGATCGACACGGTAACCCATGATGCCGTAAAGCACCATGCCCCCAAGCTTTTTGTTGGCGTCATAGATCGTGACGGCATGCCCTCTGCGGCGAAGCTGGTATGCTGCCGAAAGGCCGGCAGGACCGCCACCGATCACGGCAATGCGTTTTCCGCTGTCCGGACCCGGAGCAGGAAGTTTCAGGCCGGCTTCGATACCGTAGTTGCCGACCGCCTGCTCAAGCGCATTGATGGCAACGCTCTCGTCGTGATACTGACGGTTGCAGCCTTTCTGGCAGGGATGCGGGCAGATCCTGCCCATGACTGCCGGAAAGGGGTTCATCGTGACGATCGTCTCCCACGCCTCTTTCCAGGCGTCTTCGCTCTTTTCCGTGCCGTTCAGGATACGGTTGTATCCCCGGATATCCTCCCCTGCAGGACACTCGGCCGTACAGGGAGGGGTCTGCCGCACATAGATCGGGCATTTGTGACTGCTGTCACCGAAAGCCACGATCTTGTCCGTCCCTTCAAGTTCCCTGAAAGAAGGAAACCGGTAGTTGTTTGCAAAATCAAGAATAGGATTTGATTCCACCATGGTCGTTTTCTCCTTCGGTTAGAACCGGACGTGTGCCGACTGGTTGAAGGTGGTTCTGGCATGACGGTAGCTGTCGATCATGTTGTCGTCGAACGTCAGGCCGGTTTCTTCGAAAAAGCGCTTCCAACCGATACGGTTGATCCACTCGCCCACACGCTCCCAGGGACGACCACCCGCCTTATAGGCGGTAAGAATCTTGCCGATCACCTCGGTGACTTCAGGCCAGCGGGGCGGATTGTTCGGCAGGTTGTGCGCAACAATGCTCATGGTGGAAGGTTTCGTGCGGGCATTGCTGTTCTTGCCTCCGACCCAGACTGCGAATTTCGAGTGCTCGGGATGGTTGATCTCCATGGCGGGACATGCTCCGAAACAGGCGCCGCAGCAGATGCACTTGGCTTCATCCACCATGAGCGAGCGCTTGCCGTTCACCACGGTCGGGCGGATTGCCGCGACGGGGCAGCGGGCAACGGCTTTCGGCAGCTCGCAGACCATCGCCAGGTGATCGTGGTTGATACGAGGCGGACGGGTATGCTTCACCACAATGGCAATATCTGCCTGACCACCGCAGTTGATGGAGCAGCAGGAGGTTGACAGACGCACCTTGTTGGGCATCTGCATATCCTTGAACTCCTTGTAGACAGAGTCCATCATCGACTTCACCACGCCGGAGGCGTCGGTTGCAGGAATATCGCAGTGCAGCCAGCCCTGGGTGTGGGAAACTGCAGAGACGCACATGCCGGTACCGCCGACAGGGAACCCGAGTGACTCGAGTTCAGCGATCATCGGCTCGACATGCTCCTTGTTCGGGGTCAAAAACTCCACGTTGTTGCGAACCGTGAAGCGAAGGTAGCCGTCAGCATATTTGTCGGCAATGTCGCACAGCACGCGAACCATGTCCACCGTATCCTGGCGGGGAGTTCCAGCCCTGACGGTCCAGATGGCATCACCGCTTTCCGCTACGTGCATCAGGACGCCAGGCTTCGGAATTTCATGGTACTTCCATTTGCCGTAATTCTTTCTTACCACCGGATGAAGGGCCTCTTCATAGGTATGAGGACCCGACTCGATGGTCTTCCATGTTCTTTGGTAACTGCTCATGATGTTCTTTATTCCGTTTGAAGTGTTTTCCGCCCGACGGACGGGATAGTTGCTTCTGATTCAGACCCCTTCCGGGAGCGCCGTGCCTAGTACGGCGCCTTGAAATACGGGTTATCACGCGGCCTCGAGACCAGATTGATATCGGCTTCGAGTCCGACGCCATCAAGGAACTGCTTGAGACCGACGCGCTCGATGGTTTCGCCGATACGCTCGTGATCGAGCCCGGCATCTTCCCACCAGTCGATAATCTCTTCGATCTGTTCGATGAAAGCCTCGATATCCTCATCGGTCTCCATCTTCATGAACGGAATAACGAGGGAACCCATGTTCACGCCAACCTTGAGCGTGTTCTTGCCTCCCATAAGCAGCGAAATACCGCGATCCCTGCCGGGAGAGAGCGCCTTGGGCATGACGTTCAGGCAGTGCATGCACCGGACGCAATCCTTTGTCTCGATATGCATTTCGCCGTCCTTCAGCGAAATTGCCCTGGTCGGGCAGAGGTTGATGACCTGGTTCACCAGGGCATCCATGCCATTCTTCTCCGTCCAGGCTTTCACTTCGGCGCGATCGACCTGAATGGCATCACGCCACGTACCGATAACAGCAAGGTCGGAACGCATGATAGCGTTGGTGCAATCGTTCGGGCACCCCGAAAACTTGAATTTCAGCTTGTAGTTCCATTCCGGACGATGCAGAACGCCGACAAAATGTTTCAGCGCCGTAAGATGGAGCTTCAGGTTGTCGTAGCAGGCATTCTCGCAACGGCCAGGGCCGATACACGACACGCCGGTACGCATCCCTGCGCCGGCACCGCCGAGATCCCAGCCTTTCTGGTTCAGTTCGTCGAAACACTGCTGTACCTTGTCCTGCTCGATACCCTGCAGCATGATATCACCGGTCTGGCCATGCAGGGTGATGATGCCGGTACCGTGCTTCTCCCAGATGTCACACAACTCACGCAGCATGGCTGTATTGTAATGCAGGCCCGGAGCAGGCTGGATCCTCATGGTGTGGAACTCGGCAGCCTCGGGAAACTTGTCCTTGATCATGGAGTAACGGGTAATGATGCCCGCACCATAACCGTCGACGGTTACAAGACCGCCTTTCCAGTACCCCATCTTCGTATTGTAGGAGTATTCCAGCTGATCCATAACTCCGCGAAGCATCGGCTTTCTGGTCCGCTCGGCAAGCCCCTTGAATCCGGAAATAAAGCTTGGCCACGGACCGTTCTCAAGTTCGTCAAGCATGGGGGTGGGATTGAGAAACTTGCCGTTTCCGTTCCCTCCGGCATTGCATCCCCCGCAATGATGCACTTCCTGCGAAGCCGCATCTTTCGCACCTTCCATAATTCCTCCTTTAGTTCACCGTTAAATTGGGTTTGAAAAAGCGGTCCATCGCATTACACGCAGCCGGTCGGCTTCGGAAGCCCGGCAATCTTGCAGGCCTGAAGCGCAGGGCCTTTCGGGAAAAGACCGTACAGGAACTCGGAAGCCTCTTTCTTGTCCATGCCTTTCTCCGATGCGATTGCCTTTGTCAGCACTTTTACTGCAGGAGCAATCTGGTACTCCTCATAGTAATTCCTGAGAAACCTGACCAGGTCCCAGTGCGCTTCATCCATCCGGATATCTTCGCCTTCGGCAAGCTTTACGGCCACATCTTCGTTCCAGTCCTCGATATTGACGAGGTAACCGTTTTCATCGGTTTCATAGCTGACTCCGTTGATTTCAATGCTCATGACTGTTCTCCTTTGGTGATGATTGAGTGTTAACTATTGCCCATACCTCCAGCCGGACATCTCCGGGCATGGCACGCAGGACGCTGCCTTTAAAAAAACAGTTATATATTTATATGGCTATATAGTAATAAAGGTAAACCTGTTTTTCAAATCCTGCAAAAAAAATATTTTTCAGTTTGTCAAGATATGGCAGCGCAGGATGCTGAAGATGCGACACAGCATGGAATGCATGCCCTGCACTCAGATACCGTAACATGATGTAAGGGGTTGGACACCGAGTGCCCTCAGAAAATACCGGGGAAAAACAGCACCAAGAACACCGAAGTGGATATAGACTTTTATAGTAATAAAAGGAAGCCTGTTTTTCAAATCCTGATATCATTTTTTTACCCCCTCCGGAACGGAACCCGACATCCCCAGACCCCATCAGTTCCGGCTTTTCCACTCACCGGCAAGGGCGGCAAAACGCCCGGCCCAGGCCGGAGTGCCAGTCGCATGCAGGTGTGCATAGGTAGCAAGAACATTTCGATAAAGCACACCGTCCCGTTTGCCGGTCACACCGGTGCCCCGCATGACATCGAACTGGTAATGCTCCCCCTCCGAACCCGAAACCGGAAAGGAGTAGTGGAATTCATGCGCCCGGACATGGGCATCCTTTGCAAACCACGCTGAATCCGAGACGCTCCTGAGCTCGACGTAGCCATGACCGGCCGGTCGCGGCCGGAAACCGATATCGAAAGGCAGCACTCCGGCAAGGGAATAGGTCCTGCCTTCGCAGGTGCCGCTTCGTGAAAGATAGATCAATCCTCCGCATTCAGCATAAATGGGCATCCCGGATGCCGCTCGCTCCCGTACATCCCGCATGAGCGGCCTGTTCGTTTCAAGAACAGGAAAAAAAGACTCGGGAAATCCGCCGCCAAGGTACAGGCCGTGCACATCGGGCAGCGGTCGCGATTGCATGGAATCGATGAACACCAGTTCGACACCCTTCTTTGTCAGTGCGCGGAGGTTTTCGGGATAGTAGAAACAGAACGCCGCATCACGGAAAACCCCGATCCTTTCCCCGTTATGCGGTATGGGCGGCACTTGCGCTGCATCAGGGTGTTCAAGGGGCGGGGCTTCAGAAAAAAGGGAACGAACGGCGTCAATATCGCAATAGTGCGCCACCTGTTCGGCTGCCTCCCGGACGATTGCTTCCGCCCCGGACGACTCCCCTGTGGTTATCAGTCCGAGATGCCGTTCGGAGATGGAAAGGCGTTCATCAGAAGGAATGGCACCCAGCACCGGAACGTTGCAGAACGTTTCAATGGCAAGCTTCTGTTTATCGGCATGCCGGGCGGTGCGCACCTGGTTGAGAATGACACCGGCGATCCTGACGCGGGGTTGCATGGACTGCATCCCGAGCACAACGGCTGCAGCACCGCGACTCATCTTCCTGCTGTCCACAACAAGAAGCACGGGAGCATGCAGCATGGCTGCAAGACCTGCGCTGCTGTCAGAACCGTCAAGCGACAGACCGTCATGAAGTCCGTGGTTCCCCTCGATAAGGGAAAGCGTCCCTTGCAGGCCGTTTTCGGCAAATGAACGAATGCAGCCCTCTGCACCCATCAGCCAGGGATCAAGATTGCAGCTCTCCCGACCGGAAGCCAGACGATGCCACATGGGATCGATATAGTCGGGACCTTTCTTGAAACAGGCCACCCGCTCCCCCCTGCCGGCAAGAGCTGCCGCCAGGCCGAGCACGACCGTCGTCTTGCCGGAACTTTTATGGGGGGCCGAAATCATCAGCCGGGGCAAAAGCGAGACGCTCATCGTCAAATCCTTACTGCAGCCGCCAGGGCGTTTTCAGTTCCGGGCAAACCTTTCAAAAAGAAAAAATCATGTGCACGATCCGGATCGGAAACCTCCTGTCTGTCATTGACAGGAGGTTCCCCATCAAGGTATTGCCTCCAACCACACCCGGTTATCGGGAAAAATCCCGGGATCGGGAATGATGGATCCGTGATCCCTGTCCAATGCGTCAGGAAACACCAGGCATTACAGCCTGCGCTCTTCCCCGGAATCGGACCGGATCAGGTTGTTGCGTCGTGTGAAAAAGTATGCTTGATCCGGGTGGCCGGCAGGCGCCCCGAACCGTTCAACGAGTATAACACTAAAACAACACATCTCCGAAACAGCAGAAAAAGAAAAACCGCACAGAGAAAAAGCAGGAACAGGGTGTTATCTTTTTATTCAGTACCGTACCGGCCGGATACAGACCCTTGTCCGGCAGCATCCCCCGGATGCGCATCCCTAATATTCAATTGATCCCATGACGACGCTCGAAAATTTTGCCGCCGGAATGCCGAAAGCCGAACTGCACCTGCACATCGAAGGGACACTCGAGCCCGAGATGATGATTGCAATCGGACAACGAAACGGGGTCGAACTGCCCTGGCCGAATGCCCGGGCAGCGCGCAAGGCATATGACTTCAGGGACCTGCAGTCGTTTCTTGACATCTATTACCGCGCCACTTCAGTGCTCCTTCTGGAACAGGATTTCTATGAGCTCACCATCGCATACCTTCGCAAAGCCGCATCCCAGAACGTTCGGCATACTGAAATCTTCTTCGATCCGCAAACCCATCTGGCCCGCGGAGTTTCTTTTGAAACCATCCTCCGGGGCATTGAGCTGGCGCTTGAGGAGGCACACCGGACACTCAAGGTCTCGACAAAACTCATCATGTGCATACTCCGGCACCTGAGCGAAGAGGAGGGCCTCGACGTGTTCAGGCAGGCGCTCTCCTGGCGGCGCTGGATAAACGGCATCGGCCTTGATTCCTCGGAACACGGAAATCCTCCCTCCAAATTCAGGAACCTTTTCGAACGTGCGCGTGCAGAAGGATTTTTTACCGTCGCCCATGCGGGAGAAGAAGGAAACGCTTCCTGTATCAGGGAAGCGCTCGCCATTCTCGGGGTCAGCCGTATCGATCATGGCGTGCACTGCATGGAAGATGAGAAACTGGTTGCAATGCTCGCTGAAAAACAGATTCCCTTGACGGTCTGTCCCCTCTCGAATGTCAGGCTGAAAGTTTTCGCAAGCATGCAGGACCACAACCTGAAGCAGATGCTGCGCCGCGGACTCTGCGTCACCGTCAACTCGGACGATCCCGCCTATTTTGGAGGATATGTGAACGAAAACTACTCCCAGGCCGCCCTGGCTCTCGCTCTTGAGGGGAATGACCTGGTGCGGCTTGCACGAAACTCGTTCAACGCATCGTGGATCAGTACCGTGCAGAAGGCACTCTACCTGCAGGAACTTGACCGGTACTGCAAGGACAACCCCTTTTAACACCTTGTGCAGCATGTCATGGAAACACATGAACACACTGCCTTTGTCAGGCCGCTTTTTTCCCGGGAAACCATCCGCAAAAGGGTCGCTGAAATAGGCGCGTCGATTTCAGCGGACTTCAGGGAAATAACCGAAGAAAACCCTCTGTGCCTTGTCGTGGTGCTTAAGGGCGCATTCATCTTCGCAGCTGATCTCGTCAGATACATCCGGGTGCCCTGCACCATCGATTTTCTTTCGGCATCGAGTTATGGAAAGGAGATGATCTCCTCGGGAGACGTCACGATCCGCCATGCCCTCTCGGTGCAATCACGGCACGTCCTGCTCATCGAGGACATCGTCGACACCGGACTCACCATCCAGCGAATCTCGGCCCTGCTTTCCGCGCAAAGCCCTGCTTCGCTGGGCATCTGCACGCTGCTGGACAAACCTTCGGAACGGAAGCACCCGATCAGGATTGCCTACAGCGGATTTACCGTACCCGACAGGTTCATCGTAGGATACGGAATCGATCATGCCGAACACTTCCGGCAGCTTCCGTTCATCGGAATACTTGATTCCTGATCCTGAAGCCATCACTGCCCGAAACGGCTCCGGAAACCGGAAAACCTCCCTCAAAAAAATCAACGTTTTCATACAATAACACCGAAATGTCTGAATTTTTATTATATTAAACCCACTGAATCCTAATTTATTAAGGAATAAAATTCATAACCCTTAATAAAACACAGGGGTCGGGGAATTATATGACTGCAGCGACCTGTTAAGAGTAAAAAAACATGCGACATGAGGATGAATGCGAAAAGTGACCATAACGGCAATACAGAAGCAGGTCCCTGGATCATCGACACCACGCTGCGTGACGGGGAACAGGCGCCGGGAGTTTCCTTCAGTGCAGCCGAAAAAATCCGGATAGCCTGCATGCTTGCCAAAACCGGAGTAAACGAGCTTGAAATCGGCTATCCGGCCATAAGCGAGGAAGAGCGCGGCACCATCAGGACCATATCCTCTCTCGGCCTTCCCCTCAGGCTCACCTCCTGGGCTCGGGCACTATGGCAGGATATCGAACATGCACTCGCCTCCGGCACGGAAGCAGTCCACATCAGTTTCCCGATATCGGCACTCTACCTTGAACTGATGGGAAAAAATTACCGGTGGGTTCGCCAGCAGTTGCAGGAGCTTGTGCCGAGGGCAAAGGAACATTTCAGGTTCGTCAGTGTCGGAGCACAGGATGCCACGCGGACACGGCACGAGCTCCTGCTCGAGTTCATCCGGGATGCTGAAAGATGCGGTGCGGACAGGGTAAGGATCGCTGATACCGTTGGCATCGCCACACCCCTCTCGGTCATCGAGCTTGTCATGAAAATCACAAACGCCACGGCGTTGCCTCTGGAATTCCATGCGCACAACGACCTTGGAATGGCAACGGCAAACGCATTAACCGCACTCGAAGCAGGCTGCAAGGCCGTAAGCGTTTCGGTAACCGGACTCGGTGAACGCGCAGGGAATGCCGCACTCGAGGAACTTGCCGTAGCCCTTTCGCTTTCGCAAAAACATGCAACACGCCTCGACATCAGCCGTCTTGCCAGTCTTTGCGAAACCGTCAGCATCGCAGCGGGAAGACCCATACAGGATCAGAAACCGGTAGTGGGAAAATCGGCTTTTCAGCATGAATCGGGCATTCACTGCGCAGCGCTGCTCAAGCATCCGCTCTCCTATCAGCCTTTCCTTCCGCAGGAAGTCGGCAGGAAGGATTACGAGCTTGTCATCGGAAAACATTCCGGCAGCGCCGCCATCCACCATTGCTTCAGTACCATGGGCATCTCGCTGTCAAAAGAGGAGAGCGGAAAGCTGCTGTCGGCAGTCAGGAAAGCTGCAGGAGAAAAAAAACGTGCTCTTACCGAACGGGAACTGCAGACGATCTACCGCTCCCATTGTCAATCAAGCATCACCTTATCGTAAAAGACATGCTCATTCCCCAGAAAAAAGAAGACAACAGTATCAGTCTCCTTGCTGAAGTCAGCAGAACCGTTACGATCGAAAACGATATCAGCAAAGTGCTCCGCCTGGTCCTGTTCATCATGTCGGAACACATGAACATGCTTCGTGGCATGATCACCATCCTCAACCGTGACACCCGCGAAATTTTCATTAACGAGTCGTTCGGGCTGAGTGAAGAGGAAAAAGAACGGGGCCGCTACCGTATTGGCGAGGGCATTATCGGGCAGGTTGTCAAAACCGGCAAGCCGGTCCTGGTTCCGAGCATCAATGATGAGCCGCTGTTCCTTGACAGGACCCGCTCCCGGCAGAGAGCCAGGAAGGAGGATCTCTGCTTTATCTGCATTCCCATCAAGTCCGGTACCGAAATCATCGGCACCCTCAGTGCCGATCGCCAGATAGATCCACCCCTGCCGGAGGATCCCATGAAAAGGAGCAAGGCGGAAAGCGAGCGAATGGATATGATGCAGCACTATGTGGACCTGCTCTCCATTATTGCAACCATGATATCGCAGGCCGTGAGACTCAAACAGCTTGCTCACGAGGAGAGCGTGAACGGAAAAGTTGCTGACCAGCATCCGGGTGAAAAAAAGCTCTCGATTTACCACCGGGATGACGAGTGGGCTGATGAAGAGAACGATGAAACCGAGCGCCCCGCAAATATCATCGGCAATTCGAAACCCATGCTCAGCCTGTTCAGGATGATTGAGAAGATTTCGAAAACCAACGCAACAACGCTTGTTCTGGGAGAAAGCGGCGTCGGAAAGGAGCTGGTTGCCAGCGCCATCCATTTCAAAAGCCGCCGGGCCGACAAACCCTTCATCAAGTTCAACTGTGCAGCACTTCCTGAAAGCATTGTGGAAAGCGAACTGTTCGGCCATGAAAAAGGAGCCTTCACCGGGGCTGCCGGCATGCGCCAGGGCCGCTTTGAGCTTGCTCATACCGGAACCATTTTTCTCGATGAGATTGGCGAGCTCAGCCTGCCGGTACAGGCAAAACTCCTGCGCATTCTTCAGGAAAAGGAGTTCGAGCGGGTTGGCGGATCAAAAACCATCAAGGTCGATGTACGGGTCATTGCCGCGACAAACCGGAATCTTGAAGAACTCATCCGTGAAGGACTTTTCAGGGAAGATCTTTTCTACCGGCTGAACATCTTTCCCATTACCGTTCCGCCTCTCCGGGAAAGAAAAACCGATATTCTCCTGCTTGCCGACTATTTTGTCGAAAAATACAACCGGACCAACCAGAAAGGCGTTCGCCGCATCTCGACGACCTCGATCGATATGCTGATGCGCTACCACTGGCCGGGCAATGTCCGCGAACTGGAAAACTGTATCGAGCGCGCGGTCATTCTCAGTGAAGACAACGTCATCCACGGCTACCATCTTCCGCCAAGCCTCCAGACGGCAGAATCAAGCGGAACGCCGTACACCGGATCACTGCAGCAGAAACTCGACTCGATTGAAAACGAAATGATCATTGAGGCGCTGAAACGCACAAAAGGCAACATGTCGAGAGCTGCCGCCCAGCTCGGGCTGTCCGACAGGATCATGGGGCTCCGGGTAAAAAAATTCAATATCGATTACCGGAAATTCAGACCCTGAAATGGGTCTCACCAGACCGGCAGGACCCGGACAACTCCACGAACCGCTGCCGGAACCGCATGCTTGCATCGTATGCAGTACAATGGCTATATTACCGGCAAAACCCACCAGAAAAACCGGAAGGGTGTCCTGCACGGGATTTCAGTCGATTGCATGCAGGCAGAGCAGACAAGTCCCCCTGACGGCATGATGCATACATGGTTCACTATAGCTGATCCGTTATGAGACCACCCCCGGGTAATACAGGCGCCGGAAAGCCGCTGAGCATGGCCATGGTTCGGTTCGATCCTGAGTGGTCGTCTGATAACCGTGAAAGAAGCGCCTATTACCGGATCGGCGTCATACCCGAGCGGCATCTGATGTTCACCGCCATCGGGGGAAATCTCCAGCCTGAATTTGCTGAAGAAGCACTCGGCGCTCTTGAAAAACTGCTGAGCACGGGTATTTTCACCGACTCGACCTACATCAGGATCGCTGATTTTTCGGCGGTTACGAAACTTCCCATCAATACCCGGCTTATCTACGCCAACGGGCTCAACAGACTGCACGGCAAATACAACTGTCAGGCCGAGATTACCTACATCTGCGGAGCATCACTGCTTTTCCGGACCATGCTCCGCTCCATCGCATCGTACGTCAAACAAAACCTTGTCTTTGTTCCGGCAGTCAGTGACGCTTTTGACCTGATCAACAGCACATCGGTCATTCCTGATGAACAGCACCGGAACGAGGTCATTTCCATCACCAGGGAGGAGATGAATGATTTTGCCGAAACATGCGGACAAATCCTTCTCAACGATGCGTATTCGGCCGAGAACAACAAAGGGTTTCTGAATCCCGATCACTCCCTGCATGAGCTCTACAAGATCATTTCGGTACTGAACAGCGACCTCAGGGAACTGCAGAGACTGGAACAGAAACAGAAATGCCAGTTCGAGGAAACCCTCGAAAATGCCCGCAGGCTGAACCTTTCCCTTGAGGAAGAAAAAAAGAATGCGCAGAAAAACGAGGAGATACAGCGAATCCTTATCGAGAGCCTGAAACAGGCCAGAAAGGATGCTGAAATTGCAAGCAAGGCAAAAAGCGAATTCATCGCAAACATGTCGCATGAAATACGAACCCCGCTGCACGGCATCATCGGCATGACGGAACTGCTGCTTGAAACCAAACTCGACAGCCAGCAAAGAAACTACTCGAGCACTGCATATGTCAGCGCAAAACAGCTTCACCAGTTGATCAACCACATTCTCGACTTCAGCAAAATCGAATCGGGAAAACTCGACAGTGAAAAATCTGTCGTGGATATCAGGTCGATCTGCCAGGAAACATCATCCCTTCTCAATGACAATGCACTGAAAAAGACCCTTCTCCTGACATTCTCCATCGACAGCACCGCGCCGGAACAGCTTCTCGGCTATCCGGTGTACCTGCAGCAGGTGCTTATCAACCTGGTCCAGAATGCCATCAAGTTCACGTACCGGGGAGAAGTTGCCGTCCGTATCGAGTCAGTTTCAGAAACCAGCAGGGAGAGCATCCTTCGTATTTCCGTAAAAGATACCGGAGCAGGTATTCCCGAAGAGAAACAGGAACTGATTTTCCAGCGTTTCACCCAGCTGGACGCCTCGGCCACGAGAAAAGAGGGGGGAACAGGTCTCGGACTTGCCATAACCATGAAGCTTGTTGAATTCATGGGCGGCAAACTCAGCCTCAACAGCCGTGAAAATGAAGGTTCCGAATTCTGGTTTGCACTGCCGTTTGAAAAACTTCCCGGAGAAACACAATTGACGGTTCCTCCGCCACGCTCACACGAAACCACCCGCCAGGCAGCAGAAGAACCGGAAAGAGCCGCCGGGGATCGGGAAAGCACCACAGCTGCCGTTGCAACAATCCTGCTTGTCGAAGACAACATCATCAACCAGCGGGTCGCATCAGCCATGCTTTCGAAACTGAATTTCCATGTCGACGCTGTCGTCAATGGCATCGAGGCTATCGAAGCCCTGAAAAACAAGACCTATACGCTGGTGATCATGGACCTCCAGATGCCGTTGATGGGTGGGCTGGAAACTACCAGGGAGATCCGGAAAACTGAAACCGGGGCCATCAATCCCGACATTCCGATCATCGCCATGACCGCAAATGCCACGTGGGAAGACCGGGACGAATGCCTGAAAGCCGGCATGAATGATTTCATCAGCAAACCGGTCATGATGCAGGATCTTCAGGAACTGCTGAAAAAATGGATTCCCTGAACCGCGGTTATTTTATTTCGGCATTCCGGCAATATGCCGGTTTATCCGGTCCACATCTTCCGCTGCAAGCCTGAATTCCCCAGCCCCGGCAATGCCTTCAACCTGAGCGGCACTGCGCCCTCCGGCAATGGCTCCGGTAACCGCGGGATGGCGCAGTGTCCATGCAACGGCAACCTCACCGGCGGAACGGTTATGCTTTGAACCGATGCGTTTAAGCAACTCGACAAGTTCAAGATTTGCACTCAGAAACGGCTCCTGAAACTCCCTGTTTTCCCTGCGCCAGTCATCGAACGGGAGGTTTTCAACCCGCTCCCTGGTCATCGCTCCGGTCAACATGCCGGAAAGCATCGGAGAATAGACAATGACGCCAATGCCATGTTCAGCACAGAACGGCAGGATATCTTTTTCCACGGCAGGGCGCAACATGGAATATGGCGGCTGAAGAGACGCCAATGGCGCTATCCGCATCACGCGACGCATCTGTTCGACATTGAAATTGGAAACCCCTATATGCCGCACAAGCCCTTCTTCCCTGAGAGCTGCCATGGTCTGCCACCCCTCTTCAAGATCGGGCTCCGGGTTAGGCCAGTGTATCTGGTAAAGATCGATGGCCTCGACCTTGAGACGCCTCAGGCTCTCTTCGCATTCCCGCCGGATAGAGTCGGCCTTGAGACTGCTGCTGATCCGGCGGCGATCATTCCATACCAGCGAACATTTGGTGAAGACGTAAGGCCTGTTCCCGATCCCCTCGAGAGCCCTGGCGACCAGTTCTTCTGAATGACCGAGTCCGTAAACCGCAGCGGTATCGATCCAGTTGATGCCGAGTTCAACGGCTCGCTGAATTGCATGTATGGCCTCGGAGTCATCCTGCGGCCCCCATCCGTATGCCCAGTTCCCTCCTCCGATAGCCCAGCTCCCGAAACCGATGGGCGTCAGATACATATCCGTATTGCCAAGTCGCCGTGTCTGCATGATCTGCTGTTTTTGGTGTTCATGAACCGTCCCCCGTACCGATGACGATGCTTCCCGCCGGTACTGATTACAAGATAACACGAGAAGGCGGGTACTGGTTCGTATGCTGTCAGAAGGAACTCTTTGCGGTCATTAACTGTCATGATAATGAGCACATTACAGCGATTCCCCCGATACGGCAAGAAAGCGAAGGATGAAAGCAACTGAAACCACTTCTTTCAATGGCATCGAAAAAGTTCACTGTTCTTCTCATTTGCATGGCATTATCCGCCGCCATAAGCGCGTGTGCGAAAAGCGAACAAACGCTGTCGGCAAGCCGCCGGACCTACACGATTGTAACCGTTGCCGCAAATCTCGATCACCCCTGGTCGGTGGCGTTCCTTACCGACGGCTCTTTTCTGGTAACCGAAAGAAGCGGGCAACTCCTGAAAATCAGCCGCGACGGCCAGAAGCGCGAAATCATAAAAGGTCTTCCTCCGGTTGCCGCAGAAGATCAGGGCGGCCTTATGGACATTATTACGGATCCGTCATTCCGTTCGAACCGCACCATTTACTTTTCCTTTTCAGCAGGAGGTCCGGCTGGAACCGGCACCGAAGTGGCTCGGGCACAGCTCAACGGAACAACCCTTGAAAATGTACGGATCATTTTCAGAGCCCAGCCGAAAACCCCGGCCAGCAAGCATTATGGCTCACGCCTCCTGATAGCTCCGGACGGCAAACTGCTCGTCACGCTAGGCGAAAAAACCATCATGCAGGAGGCTCAGAACAGAGGGAACCATCTCGGAAGCGTCATCCGCATCAACCCGGACGGCACGGTTCCCCCTGATAATCCGTTCACCGCAACAGCGGGAGTCCTGCCTGAAATCTATTCCTACGGGCACCGAAACATCCAGGGAATCGCCCGGCACCCGAAAACCGGAGAAATCTGGATGCACGAACATGGTCCACTTGGAGGTGATGAGCTCAATATCCTGAAAAAAGGCGCAAATTACGGATGGCCGCTCGTAACATATGGTATCGACTACAGCGGAAAAATCATTTCGACCAGATCAGCCGCTCCCGGCATCGAGCCCCCTCTGATTCACTGGACACCATGCATTGCCCCATCGGGAATGACCTTCTACACGGGAAACCGCTACCCGGAATGGAAAGGCAATCTGTTCGTCGGTTCACTGATCCAGCAGCATCTCAGAAGACTGGTGCTCGCAGGGAATACGGTGACACATCAGGAAAAAATGTTCGGAGAACTTGAGGAACGAATCCGTGACGTCCGCGAGGGACCTGACGGCTATCTCTATCTGCTGACCGACAGAAACAACGGGAGGCTGCTGCGCATTGAACCGGCAAATGCATCGGAATAATTTTTTCCCACTGGGGATACTTCCGTCCGGAGCAATAAATTACAAATATGTAGAATAACAGAAAAGCAACCGGCAGGATATTGCCCCTCCCTGCCCCTTCCGCCCGGCTGCGAAAACCTCGCCAGGCAACAGAAAAATCAAGGGTAACCGGAAAAACATCCGGAAATCCCCATGGCTCCCCATGCAAGAAAAAACACAGCAGGATCGACACCCGATCACTGAAAACAGGAAATCCTGCGGTGTCCGGTAACGGCAACAATTCCGGGGAATGAACAAACGACATAAATGTAGCTTCGCGCGTCTTACTACATTTATGTCGTTATTTTCTTCTCCATAACTCCTCACAGCCAAAAAAATTTTGGCGCATCTCCTGCAGAAAAATCTCTTCTTCGAAACCGGAACAGCGCTGATAATAAAAGGTTACGCTTTCTGTAATCCCTGTACGACAAACATTTCGCCTGCCACCTCCTTGCTTTGGCACAGATATTGCATTAAACAAACATAATTATTCAGACAAACAAACGTTGAGTCCTGAATATTTTACGAAAAAGATAAAGATAACCTAAATAAGAAAGAATATGAGAAAAGTTGCGATTTACGGAAAAGGCGGCATCGGCAAATCAACCACGACACAGAACACGGTAGCCGGCCTGGCAGAAGCAGGAAAGAAAGTCATGGTTGTCGGCTGTGACCCGAAAGCTGATTCGACACGTCTTCTGCTCGGCGGCCTGCAGCAGAAAACCGTCCTCGATACCCTGCGGGAGGAGGGCGAGGAAGTTGAACTCGAGGATATCATCAAGGAAGGATACAAAAACACCCGCTGCACCGAATCGGGCGGCCCTGAACCTGGCGTCGGCTGTGCGGGACGAGGCATCATCACCTCCGTCAACCTGCTCGAGCAGCTTGGCGCCTACGATGAAGAATGGGATCTCGACTATGTGTTTTACGATGTGCTCGGTGACGTGGTGTGCGGCGGTTTCGCCATGCCGATCCGCGACGGCAAGGCAGAAGAGATCTACATCGTCTGCTCCGGCGAGATGATGGCGATGTATGCCGCAAACAACATCTGCAAGGGTATTCTCAAATACGCCGATGCCGGCGGAGTGCGTCTCGGCGGACTCATCTGCAACAGCCGCAAGGTCGATAACGAGCGCGAGATGATCGAGGAGCTCGCCCGCAGGATCGGCACACAGATGATCCACTTCGTGCCTCGTGATAACATGGTTCAGCGTGCCGAGATCAACCGCAAGACCGTGATCGACTACGATCCGGCCCATTCACAGGCAGACGAGTATCGTGCTCTGGCCCGCAAGATCGACGAAAACAAGATGTTTGTCATCCCGAAACCCCTTGAGATCGACGAACTTGAGTCGCTTCTCATCGAATACGGTATTGCCAACTAACACAACAAAAAAAGGAGAACTCGCACATGTTAATGATCAGAACAATCGTCAGGCCTGAAAAAGTACACGACGTCATGCAGGGACTGCTCGACGCTGGTTATCCGGCTGTCACCAAAATATCTGTTGTGGGAAGGGGCAAGCAGCGCGGTCTCCGTGTCGGGGATGTCGTCTACGATGAACTTCCCAAAGAGATGCTCTTTGTCGTGGTTCCCGATACCGACAAGGATTTCGTGATCCGGGCGATCCTCGACAATGCCAAAACCGGCTCCGAAGGCAAGTTCGGCGACGGCAAAATCTTTGTATCCGCTGTCGAGGAGGTCTACACCATCAGCTCCGGAACGAAGGAAAGCGAACCGGCACTTGCCGGAAAGGAGGCCTGATGAAAGAGATCATTTCCGTTATCCGCATCAACAAGGTGAACGAGACCAAGAAGGCGCTGGTCGATGCCGGCATCCCGGCATTCACGGCAACCGGACGGGTCATGGGGCGCGGCAAGGGCCAGGTTCACTTCGACATTCTGCAGGGCGCCGAAGCCGGCCATCCTGAAGCCATCGCACAGCTCGGCAATGCACCGAGACTCGTGGCAAAAAGGATCCTGACCGTCGTGGTTCCCGATGAGCTGTGCCAGACGGCCATCGACACGATCATCAGGACCAATCAGACCGGAAAACCCGGGGACGGGAAGATTTTTGTCACACCGATTCTCGATACCGTCAGGGTCAGAACCGGTGAGGAAGGCGATGAAGCGCTGAACTAAAGAGAACAACTTACAAGGTGTAAAGGAGACCGTTACATGGAGCCAATGAATCATTATCCGGATCCGATCAAAATCAGAGAGGAGCTGGTAGAAAAATATCCGGCGAAAGTCGCTAAGAAGCGCACCAAGTCGATTATCATCAACGACCCGGAAACCATACCGGAAGTACAGGCCAACGTGCGGACCGTTCCAGGCATCATAACCCAGCGAGGGTGCTCGTACGCAGGATGCAAGGGTGTGGTGCTCGGTCCGACCCGCGATATCGTCAACATCGTTCACGGCCCGATCGGCTGCAGCTTCTACGCCTGGCTGACCCGCCGCAACCAGACAAGACCGGAAAGCCCGGAGCACGAAAACTTCATCACCTACTGCTTCTCGACCGACATGCAGGAGGAACATGTGGTGTTCGGCGGGGAAAAGAAGCTGAAGCTGGCAATCCAGGAAGCCTACGACCTTTTTCATCCGAAAGCCATCGCGATCTTCTCGACCTGCCCGGTCGGCCTGATCGGTGACGACGTGCACGCCGTTTCCAAGGAGATGCGGGAAAAACTCGGCGACTGCAACGTCTTCGGCTTCAGCTGTGAAGGCTACCGTGGCGTGAGCCAGTCGGCCGGTCACCACATCGCCAACAACGGCGTGTTCAAGCACATGGTCGGCCGCAACAACGACCAGAAGGAGGGCAAGTTCAAGCTGAACCTGCTCGGAGAATACAACATCGGCGGCGACGCATTCGAGATCGAGCGCATCTTCGAAAAATGCGGCATCACGCTCGTGGCATCGTTCAGCGGCAACTCCACTGTCGGTGCACTTGAAAATGCGCACACTGCGGACCTGAACGTGATCATGTGCCACCGCTCGATCAACTACATGGGCGAGATGATGGAGACCAAGTACGGCATTCCGTGGATGAAGGTGAACTTCGTCGGCGCCGAATCGACGGCCAAGTCACTCCGCAAGATTGCCGAGTACTTCGACGATGAAGGGCTCAAAGTCCGTGTCGAGGAGGTGATCGCAGAGGAGATGCCGAAAGTGAAGGCTGTGATCGACGAGATCCGCCCGAGAACTGAAGGAAAAACCGCCATGCTCTTCGTCGGCGGCTCGCGTGCGCACCATTACCAGGATCTCTTCACCGAGCTTGGCATGAAAACGGTTGCCGCAGGTTACGAATTTGCGCACCGAGACGACTACGAGGGCCGTCATGTGCTCCCGAACATCAAGATCGACGCCGACAGCAAGAACATCGAGGAACTGAAAGTCGAGCCCGATCCGGAAAAATACAACCCCCGCAAGAGCGAGGCCGAACTTGAGGCGCTCAAGGAAAAAGGACTCGAGATCAACGGGTACGAGGGCATGATGAAGCAGATGCTGAAAAAATCGCTCGTTGTCGATGACGTCAGCCACTATGAATCGGAAAAGCTGATCGAAATCTACAAACCGGACATCTTCTGTGCGGGCATCAAGGAAAAGTATGTCGTACAGAAAATGGGCGTGCCGCTCAAGCAGCTCCACAGCTACGACTACGGCGGCCCTTACACCGGATTCGTCGGGGCGACGAACTTCTACCGGGACATCGACCGCATGGTGAACAACCCTGTCTGGAAAATGATCAAGGCCCCCTGGGAAAAAACCGGAAACGAAGCAGAGCTTGCAGCCAGCTACGTTACACAGTAATCAGGAACACACAGACTATAAGATCAATGTTACTACGACACACCACAAAAGAGGTCAAGGAGCGCGAAGGCCTGACGATCAACCCGGCTAAAACCTGCCAGCCGATCGGAGCCATGTATGCCGCGCTCGGCGTTCACGGCTGTCTGCCTCACAGCCACGGCTCCCAGGGATGCTGCTCCTATCACCGCAGCACCCTCACACGCCACTACAAGGAACCGGTCATGGCAGCAACCAGCTCGTTCACCGAAGGCGCTTCGGTGTTCGGTGGCCAGGCGAACCTGCTCTCGGCGATCGAAACCATCTTTTCGGTCTACGATCCGGATATCATCGCCGTGCACTCGACCTGCCTGTCGGAAACCATCGGTGACGACCTGCAGCAGATCACGAAAAAAGCAAGCGACGACGGAAAGATTCCCGAGGGCAAGTACGTGATCTATGCCAGCACCCCGAGCTTTGTCGGATCGCATGTCACCGGTTATGCCAACATGGTTACCGGCATCGCCGAACAGTTCGCCGAGTCCAGTGGAGAAAAGAAAAACCAGGTCAACATCATAGCCGGCTGGATGGAGCCGTCCGACATGCGGGAAATCAAGAGGCTGTCGGCAGAACTCGGCGTAAAGATCGTGCTCTTCCCCGACACCTCCGACGTGCTCGATGCACCGCAGACCGGAAAGCACGAATTCTACCCGAAAGGCGGCACAACGGTTGAAGAACTGAAAAGCACCGGCGACAGCAAATGCTCGCTCGCTCTCGGATGCATGAGCGCCGAACCTGCAGCCATCGCGCTCGAAAAAAAATGCAAGACCCCTTTCGAAACCGTCGACATGCCGATCGGCCTCGGTGCAACCGACCGCTTCATCATGACACTCGCCAAGGCAGCGGGCGTTGCGGTTCCGGACTCGATCACCGCTGAAAGAGGGCGGCTCGTCGATGTGATGACCGACATGGAACAGTACTTCCATGGCAAGAAAGTGGCACTCTTCGGCGATCCCGACCAGATCATTCCGCTCACCGAATTCCTGCTCGACCTCGGCATGAAACCAATGCACATCGTCAGCGGCACACCCGGCCTCAGGTTCGAAAAGCGCATGCGTGAAATTCTCGAACGCGCTCCCTATGCGAATTTCAGGAACGGCATGGGCGCCGACATGTTCCTTCTCCACCAGTGGATCAAGAACGAACCGGTTGACCTGCTTATCGGCAACACTTACGGCAAGTACATCGCCCGTGACGAGGACATCCCGTTCGTACGGTTCGGTTTCCCGATCCTCGACCGCATCGGCCACAGCTACTTCCCCAGTGTGGGATACACCGGCGGCCTGAGGCTGCTTGAAAAAATTCTCGGTGTCTTCATGGACCGTCAGGACCGTGATGCTCTTGAGGAGAAGTTCGAACTCGTGATGTAAGGTCATCTCTTTTTGTCTGTTCCGAAGCCCGATTGCAACGTTGGGCGGTACTCGAAATCCTCATGTACTGCGTGTACACTCCGGTTTCTCCGTTCCGTCCGCCTTGCACCCAGGCTTCTCACCACGACAGAAAAAGATGACTGAAGAGAAGATTAACGGACCAAAGGAACACTCCCGGCATTGCCGGGAGTGGCTCCTGAAACATGGAATTACTTATTGAAAAAGGGGTTGGCAGCATGAAGGAAGAGATCGGCATTCTTGAGGCAAGGCAAAGCCAGATTTTCGAGAAAAGAAGCGGAGAGGAACAGCAATTCGACATTGCATGCGACAAGACAAGCCTTTCCGGTTCTGTCAGCCAGCGCGCCTGTGTCTTCTGTGGTTCCCGGGTGGTCCTCTATCCGGTTGCCGACGCCATTCATATCGTGCACGGCCCGATCGGTTGCGCGGCATACACCTGGGATATCCGCGGAGCCGTCTCTTCAGGTCCTGAACTGCACCGGCTGAGTTTTTCGACCGACCTGCAGGAAATGGACGTGATCTATGGCGGGGAAAAAAAGCTTTACCGTTCCCTTGTCGAACTGATCGACCAGTATCAGCCAAAAGCGGCTTTCATCTACTCGACCTGCATTATCGGACTGATCGGTGACGACATCGAGGCTGTCTGCAAAAAAGTCGCAAAAGAAAAGGGAATCCCGGTCATGCCGGTGCATTCCGAAGGATTCAAGGGAACAAAGAAGGATGGGTACAAGGCTGCCTGTTCGGCCCTCATGAAACTGATCGGCACCGGCTCGACCGAAGGGATCAGTAAATACAGCATCAACATCCTCGGGGAATTCAACCTGGCAGGAGAAGCCTGGATCATCCGGGAATATTACGAAAGAATGGGCATCCAGGTCGTGGCCACCATGACCGGTGACGGCAGGATCGATGCCATCCGGCGATCCCACGGAGCGTCACTCAACGTGGTGCAGTGCTCGGGTTCCATGACCACGCTGGCCAGGGAGATGGAAGAGAAATACGGCATCCCCTGCATCCGCGTCTCGTACTTCGGTTTCGAAGACATGTCCAAGTCGCTGTATGACGTTGCGGCACTGTTCCCCGACAGGCCGGAAATCATGGAGAGGGCACGGGAAATCGTGCGTGACGAGATCAGGAAATACTATCCCGAAATGCAGAAGTTCAGGAGCGCACTGACCGGAAAAAAAGCGGCGATCTATGTCGGAGGCGCATTCAAGACCTTCTCGCTGTTCAAGGCCCTCCGTACGGTCGGAATGTCCGTGGTGCTCGCCGGTTCCCAGACCGGGAACAAGGATGATTACCGTCGCCTCAAGGAGATGTGCGACGAAGGCACGGTGATCGTGGACGACTCGAACCCGGTGGAGCTTTCCAAATTCGTGCTTGAAAAGGAGGCCGACCTGCTCATCGGCGGCGTCAAGGAACGCCCGATCGCCTTCAAGCTTGGCGTCGGCTTCTGCGACCACAACCACGAACGGAAGATTCCGCTGGCAGGATTCGTCGGCATGTACAATTTCGCAAAAGAAGTTTATGAATCGGTGATGAGCCCCGTGTGGCAGTTCTCTCCGAGAAAAGGAGGTCTCTGATGACAACGACAGCAAAAACGCCCATGACTGCCAAGGCGGCCACCCAGAATGCCTGCAAACTCTGCAACCCACTGGGCGCATGCCTGGCTTTCAGGGGCATCGAAAAATGCGTGCCGTTCCTGCACGGATCGCAGGGGTGCGCGACCTATATCCGTCGCTACCTCATCAGCCACTACAAGGAGCCGATCGACATCGCCTCATCGAACTTCAACGAAGAGACCGCCGTGTTCGGTGGCAGCCACAACCTGCAGCTCGGTCTGAAGAACGTTTCGCAGCAGTACCGGCCGGAGGTGATCGGCATTGCCACCACCTGTCTTTCGGAAACCATCGGTGACGACGTGCCCATGATCCTGAAGGAGTACAGGGCCGTCATGGGCAGCGACGAGCCCCTGCCGGTGATGATCTTTGCCTCGACACCGAGCTACAGCGGCACCCATATCGACGGATTCCATGCAGCGGTTCGGTCTGCCGTGAAAACGCTTGCCGAGGAAGGACCCAGGAAAAACCTGGTCAACATCTTCCCGGGAATGATCTCTCCTGCAGACATCCGCTATCTGAAAGAGATCATGAACGCTTTCGGCATTCCGTTCGTCCTGCTGCCGGACTACTCGCAGACACTCGACGGAGGCCCCTGGGCGGAATATCACCGTATCCCCCCGGGAGGCGCCCCGGTCCATGCCATTGCAAGCACCGGGTGTGCTTCGGCAAGCATCGAATTCGGCTCCACGCTCGAAGCGCAGAAATCGGCTGCAGGATACCTCGAGGAGCGGTTCGGTGTTCCGCGGCACCACCTGCCCCTGCCGATCGGCATCAAGGCAAGCGACCGGTTCTTCGCGGTTGTGGAAAAACTGACGGAAAAACCCATGCCCGCAGTGTACGAAGACGAGCGCCGCCGTCTCGTCGATGCCTATGCAGACGGACACAAATATGTCTTCGGCAAGCGGGCGATCCTTTACGGCGAGGAGGATCTGGTGATCTCGATGGCCGCATTCCTGCACGAAATCGGCGTGCTGCCGGTGCTCTGCGCCTCGGGCGGCAAGAGCGGCCTCATGAAAAAGCGCCTGCTCGAACTGGTGCCCGACCTGGAAGATCCCGGCATCAGGGTACGCGAAAATGTGGATTTCGTCGATATCGAACACGAAGCCCCGGAGCTCCTGCCGGACTTCCTCATCGGCAACAGCAAAGGCTTCACCATGTCGAAAAGGCACATGCTGCCGCTTGTCAGGATCGGCTTTCCGATTCACGACCGCTTCGGCGGCCAGCGGCTGCACCATCTTGGATACCGTGGCACCCAGGAGCTGTTCGACAGGATCGTCAACACCGTCATCGAACAGCGGCAAAAAGCTTCATCAATCGGTTACACCTATATGTAAAAGGGAGGAATCCATGACACTGAACATAAAAAATCACCCCTGCTTCAACGACTCGTCGCGCCATACATTCGGACGCCTTCACCTCCCTGTTGCGCCGAAATGCAATATCCAGTGCAATTACTGCAGCCGCAGGTTCGACTGCATGAACGAAAACCGTCCGGGAGTCACCAGCAAGGTGCTCTCCCCCCGCCAGGCGCTCTATTACCTGCAAAAGGCCATGGAACTCTCACCCAACATCGCGGTTGTCGGGATTGCCGGTCCGGGAGATCCCTTCGCGAATCCCGATGAAACCATGGAAACATTGCGACTCGTCAGGAAACACTATCCTGAAATGCTGCTGTGCGTGGCAACCAACGGTCTCGACCTTCTGCCCTGGATCGACGAGCTTGCCGAACTCCAGGTCAGCCACGTGACCATCACCATCAACGCCATCGATCCTGAGATCGGCGCAGAAATCTATGCCTGGGTCCGACACAGGAAAAAGATGTACCGTGAAGTCGAGGCAGCAAGACTGCTCATCGGCAACCAGCTCGAAGCCCTGAAACGGCTCAAGGAAAAAGGCGTCACGGCCAAGGTGAACACCATTATTATCCCTGGCATCAACGACACACACGTTATCGAGGTCGCCCGCAAGGTTTCCGAACTCGGCGCCGATATCCTGAACTGTCTGCCGTATTACCAGACTACCGAAACGGTCTTCGAGAACATTGAGGAACCTTCACCGGTTCTCGTGGCGGACATCCAGAAAGCCACTGCGGCATTCCTTCCTCAAATGAAGCACTGCGCCCGCTGCAGGGCTGACGCAGCCGGCATCATCGGCGAAATAAACAGTCCGGAGATAATGCGGAAACTTGCAGAAGCCGCGAGCCTGCCGAAAAATCCCGTTGAACACCGGCCATACATTGCGGTCAGCAGCATGGAGGGAGTACTCATCAACCAGCATCTGGGCGAAGCCGACCGGTTTCTTATCTACGGCATGGATCCGGAAACCGGAAACTGCACACTGGTCGATTCACGACCCGCCCCGCTCCCGGGAGGTGGCCAGCAACGCTGGGAAGCGCTTGCCCGGATATTAAAAGACTGCCGCTCTCTCCTGGCAAACGGAGCCGGAGACTCTCCCTCGAAAGTGCTCAATGCAAACGGAATAGAGGTGCTTGTCATGGAAGGCATCATCGAGGAAGCCGTGCAGGGAATCTTTACGGGCCAGGATATCAGACACCTGATGCGCAGCAGCCAGATCCATGCGTGCGGCACCGGCTGTACGGGCACAGGCGGCGGATGCGGGTAAGGGGTTGTTATCTCAGGTTATGCAACAAAACAATCAACACCACAAACATGGACAAACCGAAACATCACATTTTCGTTTGCGCAAGCTTCAGGGCACAGGGCGCTCCGCAAGGCATGTGCCACAAGAAAGAGTCGCTCGGACTCATTCCCTACCTCGAAAGCGAACTTGCCGACCGCGGCATGAGCGATGTCGCCGTCTCGGCCACTGCATGCCTGAACCTCTGCGAAAAAGGACCGGTGCTGGTCGTTTATCCCGAAAACTACTGGTATGGCGAAATCGACAGCGAAGAAAAAGTCGACGAAATCCTCGAAGCTCTCGAAGAGGGAGATGCCTGTGAAACCCATCTGATCAACTGATTTTTGCCCGCCGACAAGAGGACGCCCTGGACACCTCAGGGCGTTCTGTTGCTGAACATCCATCCTCATTCCGGATCTTAAGACACACAGGAATACCGTCGCCAATCTTATATTACGGTGGTACATCAGGATCATATCGCATGTAACCATGGGAAAATGCATGAAACAACCCGTAGCGCTTGAAGGCTCCATCTGGTTCCAGAAGGCGGAAACCCGTTTCCTTGGCGGAGACCGCATTGCCCTGCTTGAAAAAATCGATGAGCTCGGTTCGATCAACAGTGCGGCGAAAGCTGTCGGGATCAGCTACAAGACCGCATGGCACCTGGTCAATATAATCAACAACCTCTCGGAAAAACCACTCGTTGACCGCATGACCGGCGGCAAGGGAGGGGGCGGAACGGTCCTGACCCGTGAAGGGAAAAAAGTCATCGAACAGTTCCGTGTCGTGCAGGAAGAACACAGGAAATTCCTTGGGAACCTCGAAGAACGCCTTGGAGAAACAAGAAACCTCTACCAGTTCCTGCGGCGCATATCGATGAAAATCAGCGCTCGCAACATTTTTTCAGGAACCATTGAAAAGATTACGCCAGGAGCGGTCAACGCAGAAGTCGTGCTTGCACTTCCTGGCGGAGTGCGCATTACCTCCGTCATTACCATGGGCGCCGTACAGAACCTCGGCCTCAAAGAGGGAATGAATGCCTACGCCATTATCAAATCAAACTCGGTCATCATCGGCAGGGACCTGCACAATGCGGCCGTAAGCGCCCGAAACATTCTCTGCGGCACCGTCAGCAAGGTGATCGAAGGTCCGGTCAGCACGGAAGTCGATATCGAAATCGGCAACGGCAACATGATATCATCCATCATCACACACGGAAGCTCCGAAAAGCTCGGGTTCAGGAAAGGCGAACACGCCTGTGCGCTTTTCAAGGCATCGAGCGTTATCCTTGGCGTGAACTGAACAAAACCGGATTGGCTACCTGCTCTCGAGACGACATCGCAATGCCTGATCCGGACGGAAGCTGACTTTTCGGCTTCATTTTTTTCCCGGCAATACAGGAAAAAGAGATCCAAGAACGTATATTGCTGAAAAAAATACAGTTCTTGCACCGAATCCGGGCATCGATCCGGAAAGAGGGCAGTATCTCCTGGGGGCTTTTCCGCTTATCAGGATGAGACTTTTGTTTCCTTTGCCGATGTTCTTGCCTGTCATCAATTTTAAAATAACCTTCCATGGAAAGCAGCAAACTTGTCATTATCAGTACCATCGGGCCTGAAAATCCGGAAAAAGCCACACTCCCGTTTGTGCTCGCCACAGCGTCACAGGCTCTGGATGTAGACGTCGTGGTTTTTCTCCAGTCTTCGGCGGTCTTGCTTGCAAAAAAAGGCGAAGCCGAAAAGGTAACAGCCCACGGTCTCACCCCCCTGAAGCAACTGCTCGATCTGTTCATGGAAATGGGCGGAACGCTTTACCTGTGCTCACCCTGTATCCAGGAACGGAACATCCTGATCGACGATCTTGTAACAGGCTCACAGATAGGTGCTGCCGGAACACTGGTCAACTCGGTTATGAGCGCAACACAGGTTGTCACCTACTGAACGGAACGGCATCCGGTGCTGTTCATGAGCGCATTCCTTTCCCCTGCCTCACCCGTACCCGGATGAAAACCTGAATACAATAAGAATGGCCCCGATTCCTCAGGGCCATTCTCGTTTTTCGATGTCCAACCAATCTCCCCTGCAGCCTGCATGTCAGGTCTGCCTGAGCGTCATGGTCGGTTTCCTGAACAGTGCATAGAGCAACCACTGATGGGCAAACAGCATCAGTTCGGCCTCGTCGTTCCGGATCATTTCCAGCAGTTCTTCCTCAATGTCGAATATCTGCAGAAACCTGCTCTCAAAGACAAAATCCCTGAATGAATCAAGATCGTAGCTCGCCATGAAAAACATTTTCAGGCTCTTCTCGTCGGGTTCGAGTTCAGGACTGTAGAGTTTCTTGCTGAGAATCACCTCCATCCATATCCTGTTTTTATCGTCGTATTGGTCGATGCCCTGGTTTTTGCGCCACTCGCTGACCGTCCATTCACGCTCCTCTTCGAATCCCCTGCAGTGTTCCTCCCTGATGAGGAAATAAAAGTCGTCGCCGGCCTTTTCATCCTTGTAGATGCCGAAACCGAGGGGATAGTAGCGGCACGCTGCCGGACGATCATCATAGACGGTGCAGCCCTCGCCAGCAACAAACCTGCATTTGCCCTCTTCGCCAAGCTTGAGCTTCAGAAACGGAAGTTTCGATTCTTTCTGGATCACCGTTTCGGTGTACTCCGAAATGAATTCCGCCGAGGTAAGTCCAAGCCGTTTTTTCATTCTCAGGATATCGTAGGGAGTAAGCACGATATCGAGGTTGCTGCAACAGGTGTTGAAACATGAAATCCCGTCATGACAGCTGAACCGGAACGAGCTGTCACTCCCCAGGCGTGTCTGTTCATTGAGTTCTATGCCAAGTTTACTGAGAATGTTCTCCATAGTCCTGTTATTGGTTGATCCTGTACCTGCTTTGTCAGGGGAACCCCGAAAAACAGTGGAATGTTAGATGAATTGTTGCAGAAGCCCCCGCGATGGGTTATCATGGTGACGTCCCTTCACGACAACCATTCAGGGTCGAGCAACTTACCCAAATTTCGATTTAATCTGAAATACCATGAAAATCAAGGAAGCTCCCGACTGCCCCCATTGCGGCGCCAGAATGAAAAAATGCGAACCGCCACCGATCAACTATGGCGATGGTCTGGGCTGGTGCACGCCTTACCTGTACGTCTGCTTCAACGACGAGTGCAAGCTGTACGCGAATGGATGGGCCAACCTCAAGAACAACTACAACAAGACAGCGTCGTACCGCTGCATGTGCTACCCCGATAACGGGGTCTTCGATGCCATGTGTGTCTTCAGCCCTGACGGAATGAAAGGCCAGATTATCGAAGAGTAAGCCGCTCCCAAACAAAGCGGGTCGCCTTTTCAATCTGGGCGACCCGCTTGATGCTTCAGTCTCTTTCGGACTGAAACCCATCAGGACACCTCATCATATTTCGACGTCCCGCTTCAGCATCTTCGTCCAGGTAATCGCTACCGTCCGGTAAACAAAATGGGCAAGTTTCGAATATGGCATGTAGATGATGATGTAGAACACCAGGACGAGATGGATGAAATAGGTGCCATAGGCCATGACCGCAGGGAAATGTGCGACGCGCATCACCTGGGCAAGAAATCCGGTAAGACCGACCAGAAGCACGATGCCGGCAAAGAGCCAGTCGAACGACGAGGTGAGCGTTTCAACACCTCTCTCCTTGAGCCTGTTTTTGATGACAAGGACACCTCCGGTAAGGAGCATGACTGAACTGGCGTTTGCAAGCAGCTTGAAGAGTATCTTGACAATCCAGACCAGGGCAGTCGAACCGCCAAAAATGGCGAGAACATCGGGATCATCTACCGGATACGGCGACTCCCACTTCAGGATGTAGAGATTGAACACCGCGAGTGCCGTGGTGATCGCAAGACCGATGAATCCGTAAAAGACCAGGACATGCGCAACCGAGCGGTCCTTGTTTTCATCGCATTTCCTGAATTTCGCGTGTGTCATGATCTCCTTGAGCGTTTCGACGAGGCTCGGCATGAACCCCGCTTTCGGCGTCATGCCGGTTCCGGAGGTCATGTTCTTCCAGAATCGTGAAATGCTGACAGCAAACATCACGACCGAAAGCATGGAAAGCGGAACAAAGATCATGTCGATGAAATGAACAGGAAAAAACTTCGAGAAAACCACGTTGCCTTCGGGTATGCCAAGGTGCCCGGACATGGCCAGCACGACAATAAAAAGCACAACGGGAATGGCAAGCGCCTGCCAGATGTTGGCGGGATCGCCGACGATTTTACCCATGAACCGGGGAAAGGCGTTTTCCTGAATGACACTTTTCCTCAGAATGGCGAGGACATCACCGGGACGTGCTCCGCGCGGGCAGTATTTCGAACAGTCATTGCAGTTGTGACACAGCCAGATGTCAGCGCTTTTTACCAGTTCATCCTTCAGCCCCCACTGAGCCATGACCATCTCTTTTCTCGGAAACGGCTTGTCATCAGGGGACAATGGGCACACAACAGAGCAGGTGGCGCACTGGTAGCACTTTTTCAATGTATCGGCACCGGCCTTTTTCAGTTCCCTGACAAACTTGATATCCGGTGTAAATACAGTTTCTTGAGCCATAGAAAACCTCCAGAATTAACATCGCTATAAACCGGGGCACGAAGAGCATCGAGAGACTCCGGATTTCGAACCGGAAAACACGATTCCCTGCCTGCCCGCAGTCCTTGTTTTAGAATCCCTTGTACGGATTGTCACCGATATCTTCGATCTTTTTGGCAAACGCATCGAGAATGCCAGGCAGCTTGTCCCACTCGTTGATGGCAAGCTGCACCTGCTCGACGCGCTCCGCTTCGAGCATGAGCCTGTCGAGCGTCTCCTGAACCTTGCCGAGGCGCTCGTTGGCCATCTGGCTTCCCTTGACGTAGTGGCACTGATAATCGTCGCCGTATTTGCAGCCAAGCAGCAGAATGCCGTCGACACCGCGGGAAAGGGCGTCGGCGATCCACACCAGGTTCAGGCCGCCGAGGCAGCGCAGCGGGATGAACCGGAAATTGGTTTTCATGCCGACTCTCTGCAGCCCGACCATGTCGAATGCCGGGTAGGCATCGTTTTCACAGACAAAACCGATAATGAAGGTTCCTTCATCCGGCACCTCGATCGACTTCACCATGGATGAAATCATATCGACGCTGTAATCCTTGAACGAAATAACCCGCTGCGGACACGCGCCCATACAGACGCCGCAACGGCGGCACCGGGACGGGAATTCGAGAGGAGTACCGTCCGCTTTTTCATTGTAGGCACCGAACGGACATTCGACCGTACAGCGACGGCACTGGGTGCAGCTTTCGAAACGGATCTCGGGATAGGTTCTGTCCCAGGTTCTCGGATGAACCGCCCTGCCCTGGGCCGTCAGTTCCATGCACTGGATCGCCTTGAGCGCCGCTCCGGTTGCATCGGCGGTGGACTGTACGGCATCCATGGGATGACGCACCGCTCCGGCGGAGTAGATGCCCGTCCTCCTCGTCTCATAAGGAAAACAGATGAAGTGGGAATCGGGGAACCCCCATTTGAGATGGGGCATTTCCGGTCCCTGACGGTACTTGAGGTTCAGGATGAGGCTCTCCGGCTCGAGTGCTTCGATCACGCCGTCCGAAGTCTCTTTCTGAACGATCTTGCCGATATACTCCGGCGTCAGGTTGTTGACGGCCATTTCATCGGGCACCATATTCGAGACCATGCCGGTAGCGAGCACCAGCATGTCTGCCTTTATGTTCATCTTCCTGCCGAGAAGCTGGTTATCGATCTCGACAATCAGACTGCCGTCGGACTCTTCCCTGATCCCCAGAATTTCTCCCTTGGTCAGAAAAATGCCCTCGTCGTCCTGGGCGCTCTTGTAGAAATTCTCGTACAGGCCGACGGTGCGCATATCCTTATAGACGATGAAGGCACCGGCATCAGGATCCGATTCGCGCACATATTTTGCCTGCTTGAGTGAAACGTTGCAACAGACACTCGAGCAGTAAGGCACATGATCCTTGTCCCTCTGACCGGCACACTGCATGAACACGACATTCCTGGCCGGTTTTCCGTCAGATGGCCGGGAAACCTTGCCGTTCGCCTTGTTGACGTTCTCTTCAAATTCGAGGTTGGTCACCACATTCCGGTACTTGCCGTAACCGAGATGACCGAGTTTACTGGCGTTATAGGGCTTCCACCCGGCTGCCAGCACGATAGAGCCGGCTTCGAACGTCTCGTTTGCGCCGTTCTTGTCAACCGTGACCGTATATTCACCGGGACCGCCGTCAACGGACGCGATGGTCGTGCCGGTATGCACGGTGATGTTCCTGTCATTGCGAACCGCATCGATCTTGGCTCCGATTGTCGGCTCTTCGAGTTCGGCAAACGGCGGCCTGGTCGGGAACACTCGGTGCATTTTTTTCGCCCAGCCTCCAAGTTCGGAAGCTTTTTCGACAAGCACCACCCTGTAGCCGGCCTGCGATGCTTCAAGCGCCGCAGTCAGGCCGGTCACGCCGCCACCCACAACCAGTACGGTGCGGTTCACGTCGGCAATCTTCGGCACCGGCACCTCGGATTTCTGCAACCTCGTGATGCCCATCCGCAGATAGTCGGCGGCCATCAACTGGCTCCCTTCTTTCCCCTCTTCTCCTTTTGGCGCCACCCAGACCACCTGCTCGCGCAGGTTGACCCTTTCGGTAACATAGGTGAGCGGATCAAAATTGAACACCTCCGTATTCACCCTCTGGGAACAGGCGGCGATAACGATCTTGTTGACCTCTCCGCTGTTGAGGTCGTCCTTGATTACCTGAACGCCTTCCGTACTGCACAGGAAGGGATGCTTTTTGCAGACGGGAACCTTGAACTCCTTTTTGGCTACCGCTTCAAGTTCATCCACATTCAATGCCTCCCCGATCCCGCAGTCGGTACAGAGATATACTCCTATTTTTTTGTCATCAGCCATAGTTTAACTCCTCACGAGACTTTGAATGCTTTTCAATGCCATTCCGGTCGCATCCTGGATGGATGTGGTCACATCGGACGGCCTCTTGGCGACACCGGTCGAGTAGATGCCTGCAGCCTTGCCGCCATTGATGAATCCGTTCTCCTCGAAACTCAGCATGGCGTTGTCTTTGACAGAAGAATCCATACCGGTGGCAAGGACAGCCATATCGGCCCGCTCATGGATCTTGCCGCCGCCCTCGACATCCTCGAATTCAAGAAGGAGGTCACCGGTGGCTGCATCTTCCTCGATCTTGGCGACTTTCCCCTTGACCATCCTGATGTTGGCGTCAGCCTTGACTTTTTCAAGGAACTCCTCATACTTTCCCGGCGCTCTCAGATCGATATAGGCTATGGTGACCTTCGCATCAGGAATGCGCTCCCTGATATAGGTCGCCTGCTTCAGGGAAGCCATGCAGCAGATAGCCGAACAATAATTGAGATGATTCTCGTCCCTCGATCCGGCACACTGCACGAAAACAACCTTTTTGACCTCCCTGTTATCAGAAGGTCTCAGGAATTTCCCGCCTGTCGGGCCGTTGGGTGAAGCAAGCCGCTCCATCATCATGTTGGTGATGACGTTCCTGAAACGGCCATAACCGAGATTGTCCATTCTGGCCGCATCATAGGGGTTCCAGCCGGTTGCATACACGATACTTCCGACATGCATCTCAACGGTCCGCGGTTTCATGCCGAGATCAATGGCGTTGTAGGCGCAAGCCTTGACGCACTTGTCACACGACTGATCCTTGCATGCGTTCCTGTCTATAACATATCTCATGGGATAGGACAGGACATGCGGCAGATAGGCTGCTTTCGTCTTGTCCATTCCGAAATTGAATTCGTTTGGCCTTTCCACAGGGCATGCCTCTGCGCAGGCGTTGCAGGATGTGCACTTCTCGTTCACATACCGCGGATTGACTTTCAGCCTGACGCTGTAATTTCCTTCCTGACCGCTCACCGACTCGACCTCGGTCGAAGTGTACACGGTAATTTTCGGATTGGTCTTGATGCGTCTGAAGTTCATCTCCAGACCGCAGTACGGGGGGCAAAGCTTGGGGAAATACTTGTTGAGCTGGGCAACCCGACCACCAAGATACGGGTTCTTCTCGACAAGCACGGTATGGTATCCGACCTCTGCAGCTTCAACTGCAGTGGTTATTCCACTTATGCCGCCGCCGACAATTAAAATGGTTTTAGCTGACATGATTTTCCTCTGCGGATAAACTCTCAAAAAGCAATCTTTCGGAACTCGGACAACTCACTGGATGCAAATGTAAGAAATCCTTGCGCCAATAAAGAAATCCCCGGGGTGAAACCTCGGGGATTCGCTGAACAACAGGACGGTCAGTCCGGAACAACCTGAACGTAGTCCCTCTTGGAGAGGGCCCACTCTTTACTGTCCCTGTCATACTTCGAGATGGTGAAGCACTTCCAGTTCTCGTCATCGACATAGAAGTGGTCTGCCCTGAAGTAGTAACCGGGATAACGGCTGTCTTCCCTGAAGAGGATGTGACGTGCGTGGGCTTCACCGGCCATCAGGCGATGGTAGTTTTCCCATGCGCGCATCAGTTCGTGCAGATCCTCGGCAGCCATCTTCTCGGCGTCCTCCTTGAGCAGGGACAGGTGCTCCAGACCTTTTTCAAGCATGGTCTTGCTGGTGGTGTACCAGGTGGCGACACCGGCAACATACTCGTCCATGATCTTCTGAAGTCTTGCCTGGAACATCCTCGGACGGATGTAGTTCGGATTGATGAGCGGATCGGTGCTGTAATCCTTGTTCCTGGCGAAGTTTTCCATCGGGGCGTAGATCTCGGCGATCACCTCGTCAACATCCCTGCCCAGTTCCGGCTTGTAAGCGGCATGATCGAGGCAGTAGGCGGTCATGTTCTTGCCGGCGATACGGCCTTCAGCATGTGAACCGGAAGAGAACTTGTGACCCGATGCGCCGACGCCGTCGCCTGCGGTGAAGAGACCATCAACCGTGGTCATCCTGTTGTAACCCCAGCTCCATTCAGCAGGAATGCCCTTGATATCACCAGGACCGCTGACCCAGATGCCTGCGCAACCTGCATGAGAGCCGAGCAGGTAGGGTTCGGTCGGCATGAGCTCGGAAGGAGTCTTCTCGGGTTCGATATTGTTGCCTGCCCACACAACCGCCTGACCGATACACATGTCGAGGAAGTCTTCCCAGGCTTCCGCTTCAAGGTGCTTGATCTGCTTCGGGGTCATGGTTTCGGCAAGAGCGGCCATCGCTTCATGAGTCCTCATGAGGATCGGGCCTTTTCCTGCCTTCATGTCGATCATCATCATGTGGTTCCTCATGGCGGTGGTGAGCTTGTGCGGATCTTCAGCGTATTTACCGAAATCCTTGTTGGCAGTTGCCAGGTTGGTGACACAGTAATCCTCGCCGAGCGAGTTGGTGGCCTTGCACTTGAAGAAAAGGAACCATGCACCGACGGGACCATAGCCATCCTTGAATCGTGCAGGAACGAACCGGTTCTCCATGAGCACGAGCTCGCAACCGGCCTGGGCGGCGAGTGCGTAGGTGGTGCCTGCATTCCAGACAGGATACCACGCACGGCCCTGACCTTCAGCGGTCGAACGGGGACGGTACACGTTCACGGCTCCGCCGCAGGCGAGCAGCATGGTCTTTGCGGTAAAGACATAAGCCTTGTGTTCGCGGACGCTGAAACCGATTGCACCGGCGATCCTGTTGGGATCGTTCTTGTCGTGGATGAGCTCGCTGATGAAAACGCGCTCGAACAGGTTCTGCTCGACACCGGTCTCCTTGCGGTTGTATTCGAGTGCTTTTTTGGCAGCTTCAGCGACGATGACCTTGTAGGATTCGCCGTTGATCATGATCTGCCACCTGCCGGAACGGACAGGCTTGCCGCCTTCGGTGAGCTTCGGAGCCGGTTTCGCGCCGTCCATGGTCGAACCGTCCTCGTCGCGCTTCCATACCGGAAGACCCCACTCTTCAAAAAGATGAACCGAGTTGTCAACGTGGCGACCGAGGTCATAGACGAGATCCTCGCGGATGATGCCCATGAGATCGGTTCTCACATATTTGACGTAATCGGCCGGGTCGTTCTCGCCGCAGTAGGTATTGATAGCCGAGAGACCCATGGCGACCGCGCCGCTTCTGTCAACGGCTGCCTTGTCGACCATCGTGATTCTCAGGCCTTTCGGCGTAGCCCACTTTGCTGCTTCGTATGCTGCACCGCAGCAAGCCATACCACCGCCTATCAGCAGAATATCCGTATCCACATACACAACTTCGGGCTTCTTGCTAAACTTGAATTCGTTTTTTTCAACTCCCATGGATAATGCCTCCTTGAGTGATTTGATTGATTACAGGGAAGGATATTCGGTCATATTGAAGAAGCCGGGCTTCTTGAGGTTTGCATAATCCTGCTCGGGCTTGCCAGAGTACAGATCGATGGAACCTTCGGAGGTCGTTCTGATCGGAAACTTGTAGCGTTTCAGAATACCGTTCCTGAACTTGACGGTCCACATGATGGCGTCGGTTCCCCTCAGTGGAATGACGTTGCCGCCAAGCGGCACGAAATCGGCATATCCCCTGACCTCGATGGCCTGCTGCGGACAGATCTTCACGCAGTTGTAGCATTCCCAGCACTGATCGGGTTCCTGGTTCCAGGCTTTCATCCTTTCGACATCGAGCTTCATGAGGTCGTTTGGACAGATGTACATACATGCTGTCCTTTCCTGCCCTTTGCAGCCGTCACATTTTTCTTTAATGACGAAACTCGGCATAGTTTGTCCTCCTTTTACCGAATATGTGCAGACATTGCCTGCGATTTACGAAACCATTGATTTGTTAGAGAGAAAAAAACGGGAACTGACGTTACCATTGAAAAACCGCGACTGCTATTTCCCACCGGCTGCATGGGAGTGTACCTTGATATCAACCTTGTCGGTAAGGCCGGCATAGTAACGCCTCAGAACCTCAAGCACCTCGGGCCGGCTGAAGTGCTCGGGCACGTCGAGACCTTCCGAAAGCATCTTGCGGAGCATGGTTCCGCTCAGATTGAGCCGGTCAGCCGGCTCATGCGGGCAGGTCTTCATCGATGCCATGGCATCGCACTTGTAGCAGTAGAAGGTCCAGTCGATCTTGAGCGGCTTGGTTTCAAGGGAATTCTGTGGAATCTGGTCAAAAATATGGTGTGCATCGAAGGGGCCATAGTAGTCGCCGACGCCTGCATGGTCGCGACCCACAATCAGGTGGCTGCATCCGAAATTCTGCCTGAACAGGGCATGCAGCAGTGCTTCTCTGGGACCGGCATACCGCATGTCGAGCGGATAGCCCGCCTGGATGCAGGTGCCTTTGACAAAATAGTTCTCGGTCAGAACGTTGATGCACTCTTTCCTGACGTCAGCAGGGATGTCTCCGGGTTTGAGCTTGCCGAGGAGTTGGTGGATGAGGACTCCGTCGCAGATTTCGATGGCGATCTTGACGAGGTATTCGTGGGAGCGATGCATGGGATTTCTGGTCTGGAACGCGGCGACGGTATTCCACCCGTTATCCTCGAACATTTTCCGTGTCTCGGCCGGGGTCATATAGATGCCTGCGAACTCGGAGGGAAAAGAGCCTTCGCTGAATACCTTCACCGGGCCCGCGAGATTGACGGCGCCCTGGTTCATGACCATCAGCACGCCAGGGTGCTCGGGATTGTCGGTCCTGAACACTTCACGGCACTCGTGTGATTTGTCGATCGAGTATTTCTCCTCTATTTTCATGCTGCCCATCAGTTCGCCGGACTCGTCGTCGACAAGAGCCACTTCATCACCGATGTTCAGGCTGTCAGCCTTTTCCTGCGTTGTCGAAAGCGTAATGGGTATAGGCCAGAACGTTCCATCGGCCATTTTGCACTCTTCGACACTTCCTTTCCAGTCGTCATGACCCATGAAGCCGGTCAGAGGAGTAAAACCACCGATTCCAAGCATGATCAGGTCGCCTGTCTCCCGCGATGAAAGCCTGACCTGGCTGAATGAGCCGGCACGGGCTTTTTCTGCCCCCAGTTCCCCGCCTGTCAGCAGAAGGGGTTTCAAGATCTTGTCTTTTCCGTGTGGGTTGACGAGTGGCATGCAATTCAAGTTTAGACGGTTAATGATGGATCACTTGAGCACCTTCCATGAAACCGGTTGCTGTTGACCGGCCTGCTCCCTTTTTCTGGCAATGCATGCATGGACGTACAGAGACACCCCCGCGACACTGCTGTCATCCCTCAAGCGAGGAGGGGGTTGAATCCCATACGATCCCCCCAACCATCCTTTCAGGAAACAGTACTTGGAGCTGGTATGCCTGAACCTGCCGTTCCCGGCATATGGTCAGGTAATTCCGGAACTCCGTCTTGACGATTTCAGCAAAAAAAACTCTTTCCTCCCCTATGAGGCTGGAGTGAAAAAGATCGGAATGAAAATGAAAGATATGACAATCAAAGAAGATATGACAATCACATCAGAAAAAACAACACCACTGATTTATACCAACGATATAGTTAATAATTTGACTGTTGTGTTTCAAGTCCGGAAGACAACATTTTTCGTTTTTTTTTGTTCCTTCTGAATGGGTACGGTTTCCGCCGGTCTACCGGAAACGATCGCGCCATGCAGGATAACAGAAACCAGGGCGGGAATGGTCAGGACCTTTCACCCCCATAGTCTGAACGGATATCAGAACCAGCGTATCGCTGCAAGCACAAAAACAGCAAGAAAAATCGTCTCGGCAACAATGATCGAAACCGGCTTCCAGCCAACCTCAAAAAGCGATTTCAGGGAGGTTTTCATGCCGAGGGCGCCAATAGCCGTAACCAGACACCAGCGGGAGATATCGTTGATAAACTGGGTGGCAGGTTTCGGAACGATCCCCAGGCTGTTGATACCGACAAACACGACGAAAAAGACGATGAATGGCGGCAGAAGGAACCGTTTCGGCGCATTTCCGTCTTTTTGGTTTCTCGTATGGAAGATGAGCGAGAGACTGAATACGACTGGCACGAGCATGGCTACCCTGAGCAGTTTGATAACCGTTGCCGTGTCACCGGTTTGTTCCGATACGGAATAGCCTGCACCAACCACCTGCGCCACATCGTGAATCGTGCCGCCGAGAAAGATACCCGCAGCCTGGTGGTCGAGACCGTACCAGTGGGCAATAACCGGATAGGTGATCATGGCGATGGTGCTCAGCGCGGTGACGCTGATGACCGTGAAAATGGTGTTGCGTTCGCTGTATTCATGCTGCGGCAGGATGGCCGAAATGGCGAGCGCCGCCGATGCGCCGCAAATGCCGACGCTGCCGCCGGTCAAGACACCAAAACGTTTGCCGCGCCCCATCATTTTGGAAAGCGCCAAACCGAACAGGATGGTCAGGAGAACCGAGAAAAAGACCAGCGCGACCGGCTTGACACCAAGCGTCTGAATCTGACCGAGCGTGATGCGCATACCGAGCAGCGCCACACCGATCCGGAGCACGGTGGTGGAAGCGAACTGGATGCCGACAAGAGCCTTGCCTTCATCTTCGGAGAGAAACCGGAATGCCATGCCGATGAGAAGCGCGAAGAGCATCGTCGGTGCGCCGTAATGATCGGAGAGGAACGTTGCCGCTGCCGCGACGGTTATCGATGCCAGAACGCCGGGAAAGTATTTATCGAACCTGACTTTGGCCGCCTGTACCTGGCCGTGGAATCCGTATTTCTCGGCCTCATGAATCTGCTCCTCGGTTGGAATTTCCGTATCGACACGCTTGTGCAACGTATCGTTGACGAACTCCTTGTCGCTGCTCTTTTTACCCATCAGGCTCAATAAAGTTGCTTGTTACCGGCTCCCTGAATATTCCGGAATTACAGGAAAATAATCCGGATATTCCGGCATAAAATAAGAAAACGAAGCTCGATACCAAGCAAAAAACAACCAGATTACTGAATATTCATATACTCATACTACTGATTCCTGACATCGACACCTGTTTTCGGGCGCATCTGGTCAGGACGGAGCTTGGCCGTGAAGTACTCGTCTGCGAAATCAGGATCGACCGTCTTCCCTTCCTTGTTCAGCAACGGCTCCTCGTAGTCGTTCCAGCCCCTGAGTCCCGTCTTGAGCGAGACGACATTTTCATATCCGAGTACCTGCATTGAATGGGCCGCAAGCACACTCCGGTGCCCTGAACGGCAGACCACAACAACTTCCCGATCTCTTGCCTTCACCAGTTCAGGCTCCGTTTCCTCATAGTCCCACTCGCAGGCTGATTCGAGAATACCCCTTGGAACGTTGAGAGAGCCGGGTATATGCATGGCATCAAATTCATGAGGTTCGCGGACGTCGAGAAGAAGCAGGCCGGGATTTTCTTTCAGGCGATCAACAAGGTCCCAGGGCATGATTTCCCTGATATCCGACAAACAGTTTCTGATCAGTTCAATAAAACGAACCATAGCTGGCAGCCCCTCCACGGGCCTGTATTAGATGTTAGTGCAGGGATATAAACGAAAAACCGCTCAACAGGATGGACCCACACTGCCCCAAACCGCAAACAGCGGGTCGGAAAAAGCACGTTCCCTGATATAAGGGTCCTGTTCAGGACGGGCATATCCCCGCACGGTTTCAGTATGCAATGCACCATACGCACCCGCTTTTCTGAAACAGTCGAGCACCAGACCGAGCCGTTCAAAGGGGTGCAGTTCAGACCACGGAAGAATTTCCTTGCCTGGAAACCACCGGTCGGAAAATACCACCATAACCTTCGCACCCGGCCGGGACACCCTGGCTGCTTCCCGCAGAATTTCCGCCGGACGGGTAAGATATTCGATAGAAGCGGTACAGACAACCGCATCGAACTCGCCATCGGCGAATGGCAGCTGCGGCTCCCGGTTCAGATCATGGACGATGGAGCGTGACAACACCGGGTTGCATGCAAGCTCTTCCCTGTTCATGCCAAGACCGGTCACCTCGAAACGGAGAGACTCGGGAAGATGGGACGAACTGCTGCACATGAGGTCAAGCACTTTCGAACCGTTCTCAAGAACCCTGCCATAGAGTTCCCTGACATGGCTGATTGCCATTTCGTCAAGATGGTCAACCAGCCTCGGAACACGATAGAAAAGCGAATCATCACGTTCGTCATTTCTTCTGAAAGGATAGTCCGTGAAAAAATCCGTTTCGGATTCCGGGAACGGAATCTGCATTCCCGGGCCATCAGAAACAACAAGTTCAGCAATATCGTTACAGGTGCCACCCCGTTCTTCGGGTGTCTCAAGCCAATCAACGCACCGGGCTTCAAGCTGCAGGGGAAAAAGCGCGAGTGGATGATTGGCATCGCAAACGATCACGTCTCTGTCAAGGGAAATAATCCGGAACGGCTTCATGTTCCCCCTGAAACATCCGAGAGCTCTCCAGAGCAGGCCCTGAGGATAGAATCTCCCGAGGCGGGGGGTGATGACGCTGCCGTCAGGGAGCTTTTCAAACTGAGGCGCCCTGCACCGCACGAGATGATCATCGTGCGCGGGAGGCACGAGCACGCCTGGAGAAAAGGTCTCGGCGCAGCTCTCCCCTGGCCCGAGACTCGAGATTTCCCTGAACATGTTCCCCGGAAAGATATCTCTCCAGAAATTGACCTTACGGACGAACAGTCTCTCCCGATGCGCCGCAACGGAACTTGCCCATGACAGGGTAAACGCTATCGACGCTCTTCGGACCTGCTGCATGCTTGCCATCTCCACCAGTTTGTTTTTTCAGCCTCGATGCGCATGTTGACCTCTGCAGTGATCAATCGCTTCAGGGAAACAGCGCACGGCGCTTGCCGTCGAAAATCCGGTCGGCACAACGGAAAGCTCCCCCGGACGAAGGGTATTTTTCACGCTTCAGCCGCGCCTCCCCGATCTGTGCAATGCCGGATAACAGTAAATCCCCGAACAGTAAATAAAGATTCCTTTTCAATGGCATTTTTGCAATATTGCAGCAGCATCTCGACAAAGAAACCCCTGAAGGGAACGGATTCCCGAGGCGATCCCAGGGAATCACTTACATCACAAGCCACATGAACCATTCTGTGAACCATTCTGTGACAAACAATATGAATCATACCCTGTCCGACGGGATTGTCGTCATCCTGGCAACGAACAACCGAGACAAGATACGGGAAATCAAGCCGCTCATAGAATCACTCGGTCATGGCATAAGCGTCCTCTCTCTCGATGACCTGCAGACCGTTATCGAAGTCGAGGAAACGGAAGAGACCCTGGAGGGAAATGCCCGTCTGAAATCACATGCGGTTTTTGACCGCCTTCAGTCCCATTTCCCCTATCTTGTTACATTTGCAGACGATACAGGTCTTGAAGTTCCTGCTCTCGGAGGTGCGCCCGGGGTCTATTCCGCACGCTACGCGCCCGTGCCGCCCGGAAAATCTCCGACGTACGAGGACAATATCCGACATTTGCTCAAAGAAATGGGCAGCATCGGAGACAGGAAGGCACTTTTCAGAACGGTCATCTCGCTCAAGGGCAGAATACCCGGGAAAACAGGAAAAGTCGATTTCGATATCACGGTCGATGGCTCGATCGATGGTGAAATCGCATCGGAAAAAGCAGGCACGAACGGCTTCGGTTACGATCCTGTTTTCCTCATACCGGAACTTCAGTTGACATTTGCCCAGATGAGTATGGAGGAAAAAAACCGCCTGAGCCATCGTTCAATAGCGGTCAGGAAAGCCAAGGAAGCATTGCGCAGCCTTCTCTCGGAATGATCGCCCGGATGATCATTCCTCCAAAACGGTCCGGACATTTTTTCTGAGCGAAAATACGGCAGTCAGGAACACGCAACCATGCAGACGACCTGACCAGAACTGTCGCAGGCGTGCGCCCGAGCCCTTGTATATAGGGCCTTCTGTATTACCTTGTAGCAGAATGCAGACAAGACAAGACAACATAACAGACGGCAATATGCGGTTCGAAACCCTCGCAATCCATGACGGACAGACCCCCGATCCGGGTACAGGATCGGTTACCGTTCCGGTTTTCCAGTCCTCGACATTCGAGCGGGAAGACCTCTACCACCATCGCGAGTTCTTCTATTCGAGAATCGGCAATCCCACGCGTCAGGCACTCGAATCGTCTCTTGCTCTGCTTGAAAACGCACGGTTCGGACTGGCTTTTGCTTCCGGTGTTGCGGCCACCATGGCGGCACTGCAGGTGCTCAGGCCCGGAGAACATGTGGTTTCAGGCATCGATATCTACGGTGGCACCTACAGGATATTCGAACAGTTGCTGCGTCCCTGGGGCATTTCGATCAGCTACGCTGAAGATGAATCGACCGAAAGCTACGAGGCATGCATCAGGCCCGAGACCAGGCTCCTGTGGATTGAAAGTCCGAGCAATCCACTGCTTGGGCTTTCCGATATCCGGGCACTGTCCGCCATGGCCAGACAAAAAGGAATCCTGACTGCAGTCGACAATACCTTCGCAAGCCCGTATTTCCAGCTCCCGCTCGAACTCGGCGCGGACATCGTGGTGCACAGCACGACAAAATACCTCGGCGGCCACAGCGACGTGATCGGCGGTGCCGTGGTCATGAACGATGCAGCGCTGCACAAAACCATAAAAAACTACCAGGCCGCAGCCGGAGCAATTCCCGGACCCTGGGACTGCTGGCTCGTCATGCGAGGCATAAAAACGCTGAAGATCCGCATGAAGGAGCATGAGGTGAACGCCATGCATCTCGCACGGCTTCTCGAGGCGCACCCGGCAGTCGAGCGGGTAAGCTATCCCGGTCTGCCGTCGCATCCGCACCACGACCTGGCGAAGCGTCAGATGACCGGGTTCGGCGGCATGCTGACCTTCGCGCTGAAGGGAGGGCTTCCGGCTGTTGAGACGCTGCTCGGGGGACTGAAGCTCTTTACCCTTGCCGACAGTCTCGGAGGAGTCGAATCCCTCGTCGCCTCCCCTTCGAAAATGACCCTCGGCGCGCTTTCTGCCGAAGAACGCAGAAAACGCGGCTGCAGCGACAATCTGGTGCGCATGTCGGCGGGACTTGAACATGCCCTTGATCTCGAAGCCGACCTTCTTCAGGCGCTTGCAGCCATCACGAAATGATGGTTTGCATCCGGCAAGCCGGTAAAACCGGACAGCAGGTCAGGGCAAATTCCAGCACAAATCGATCGGAACATGCATGAAATGCCACAAAAAATCACTATACAGGTAAACGGGGAACCGCATACCCTGTTTTCCGGTTCATCGGTAAACGACCTGCTCGCCGACATCGGCTCGGACGGCAAAACCGTCGCGACCTTGATCAACAACCGCATCGTCCGGCCTGAACATCGCCGGAACTGCAGGCTCGAAAATGGCGACCACGTCGAGATACTGATCTTTGCCGGTGGGGGCTAACCGTTGTAACAACATCTATGGATTCACTGCAATTAGGCTCTTATACATTTTCTTCACGGCTGATCCTCGGCACCGGCAAGTTCAGCAGTACAACCGTCATGCTCGATGCCGTAAAGGCCTCCGGATCTCAACTCGTAACGGTGGCATTACGGCGCTTCAACCGTGAACAGCCCGGAGACGACCTTTTCTCCCCCCTTGCTTCCATTCCTGGCATCACGCTCATGCCGAACACATCGGGAGCATCGACCGCTGCAGAAGCCGTGCAGGCAGCAAGAATAGCCCGCGAACTTTCCGGAAGCCCGTTCATCAAGGTTGAAATCCATCCCAACCCGCAGCATCTCATGCCGGACCCGATCGAGACCTATGAAGCCTCGAAAATCCTGGCAAAAGAGGGGTTCATGGTCATGCCATACATTCCGGCAGACCCGGTGCTCGCCAAACGGCTCGAAGAAGCCGGATGCGCATCCGTCATGCCGCTCGGTTCGGCGATCGGAAGCGGTCAGGGACTTGCAACGGCGGAAATGCTCGACATTATCATACGGGAAAGCACCATTCCCGTCATTGTCGACGCAGGCATCCGCTCCCCCTCCGAAGCAGGGCTGGCCATGGAGATGGGCTGTGCTGCCGTTCTGGTGAACAGTGCCGTCGCTGTTTCAGGAAATCCCCCTCTCATGGCCGAAGCTTTCGCCGAAGCTGTCGGGGCAGGAAGAAAAGCGTTCCGTGCAGGCATCATGGAAAAAAGCGGCATTGCTGCAGCAACAAGCCCCCTCACCTCTTTCCTGGGGTCAGGAACATGAACACACTGCCAGGATGGCTGGAGGCTGGAGCCGGCGAGTCCCGCTTCAGAACCATGCTCTCGCCGGATTCGCCGTACAGTCTCGAGCAGCTTGCTGCAGCTTCGAGAGCCATGACCATGCGCCGGTTCGGTCGCACCATGACGCTCTACGCGCCGCTCTACCTTTCGAACCATTGTCCGAGCGGGTGCGCCTACTGCGGTTTCGCCTCAGACAGGAAAACACCGCGCCGACGCCTCGAACAGGACGAACTGAAGAGGGAGCTCGCTGCCATGAAAAGCCTCGGCATCAGCGACGTACTGCTGCTCACCGGCGAACGCACCAAAGCTGCGGACTTCGACTACCTTCGGCGCTCCGTCGAAACTGCCGCATCGCTCATGCAGCGCGTCTCCGTCGAAGCTTTCCCCATGAGCACAGCCGAGTATCGGGATCTTGCCGGAGCCGGCTGCACCGGCATTACCATCTACCAGGAAACCTACGACCAGGCCCGTTACGCAGAACTTCACCGGTGGGGACCCAAGAAAAATTTCCTCGAACGCCTCGATACTCCTGCGCGAGCCCTGGAAGGCGGCATCAAAACCGTAGGACTCGGTGTGCTCCTCGGTCTGGCTGATCCGCAGGAAGACGCGCTCATGCTCTTCCGCCATATCCGCCACCTCGGAAAAACCTGGTGGCGGGCAGGACTGTCGGTCTCCTTTCCGAGAATACGCCCCCAGACCGGTGGATACCAGCCCGCCTTCCCTCTCGATGATCATCAGCTCGCCCGCATGATCTTTGCATTCCGCATCGCCCTGCCCGACGTGGAACTCGTGCTCTCCACGCGTGAAAGCCCCGGATTCCGCGACGGCATGGCAGGACTCGGCATTACCCGGATGAGCATCGCAAGCCGCACCACCGTCGGCGGATATACTGAACCGGACAATCATGAAAAAGGCCAGTTCGACATTTTCGACGACCGCTCCGCAGAATCATTCTGTCGTGCGCTCAGGGAAAAGCAGCTTGAACCGGTATTCAAAAACTGGGAACACGCCTACAATGGCCCCTCCACAGAAACACGGAAGGCAACTTGACGCTCAGCGACACACAACGGGAAAGATATGCGCGGCACCTCTCCCTGCCTGAAATCGGTGAGGATGGCCAGAAAAAGCTGCTGCATTCAAAAGTGCTCATCGTGGGAGCGGGAGGGCTCGGTTCTCCGGCTGCGCTTTACCTTGCTGCGGCAGGCATAGGCACCATCGGCCTTGCGGATGGCGACACGGTAGACCTCGGCAACCTGCAGCGCCAGATCCTCCATACAACCGATTCCGTCGGCATGCCGAAGGTATCGTCGGCAGCCGAAAGGCTTCGCGCTCTCAATCCCGATACCCGCCTTACGCTGCACCCCTTTCATCTCGGCAAGGGGAATGCCGGGGAACTTGTCGCCCGGTACGATTTCGTCGTCGATGCAACCGACAGCTTCGAGACAAAATTCCTGATCGCGAACGTCTGCGCAAAAAAGGGAATACCCTACTCACATGCAGGAATAAAAGGCTTCTACGGAGAGGTCATGACCGTCAGACCCGGAAAAACCGCCTGTTACGGATGTGTGTTTCATGAACCCGGCGCCATGGAAAACGCGATTCCGGAGGGGCCTCTCGGTGCGCTGCCCGGCGTCATTGGCGCCATACAGGCCACTGAAACCATCAAATACCTGCTCTCGATCGGCCGACCGCTTTTCGACACGGTGCTTACCTTCGACGCCCTTGGCATGAGCATACGAAAAATCACGGTAAAGCGCGACCCGCACTGCACTCTCTGCGGAGACTGAGGAAGCGGGATCCGGGAGACCTTGCACAGGAGGGATAACTGTCCTGTAACGATCCGGTTTGCAAAGCAGGATATTCTGTTGATGGCTTCTGTCATTTCAATCCGGAAATTTCAAAGCGTCAACCGGGCAGCGTTCAATACAGGCACTGCATTTGAGACAGTCCGGATGCGACAAGGATCCCCCTTTATAATCCTTGATGCTGAGATCAAGCGGACAGTACTTTTCGCATACCTTGCAGCCCCGGCAGTGATCGGCGATTTCAAGCTGATACCTTGACCCGCGGATCGAGGCGGCCATCGTTCCTACGGGACAGAAGGTACACCAGGTGCGCGCCCTGAAAATGAGTCCGAAAACCACGCCGACAAGAGTTGTAACGGCGCACATATTCCAGAATACATGTCCCCAATGCATCGGATTTGTCGGATTCAGGGTGATCTGCCAGACCATGAATGACATGAGCACGGCAACCACGCCCCACCTGAATTTCAGTGAAAGCATGAACTTCGGCACCTCCCTTCTTCCTGCGACAAAACGAAAAAACGTGTCGTAAAAACTGCCTCTCGGACAAATATTGCCGCATACATAACGGCCTTTGCTGAATGCGCCGCCGATACCGGCAAGCATGGCTGCCGGAACGATGAAGCCAAGATACGGGTATTTCCCCACCCGAATGCGATGACCAGCATCATGATTACGGACAGTACCCATCGGTGAAAGGCTCTCACGGATGCCTGAAAAGGCAGTAACGGTTTGGTATGCATATTGTTCTGTTATTCTATAGGTATCGTTGAATCCTGATCTGTTTATCCCGCACCGCGTCACCTTTTGCCGGTATGCATGACATCCGCTTTCTTGAGCTTCTCGGGAAACGGGATGCCTGCCGGAACGAACAATGGGTCATATCAGTCACTTTCCATTATCACAACAGAGTGGACTGATGCCCCGGACACTGGAACGAAAAAACAGCGAGCTGCCACACCGGAACGGCAGTCGCCGCCGATGATACGGTATTTTCAGGTATAAAAAAACCTGCAGGGTACCGCTTCCTGCAGGTTTTTTTCTCCAGTCTCCCGTCTTTGGGCTTCCTGGCTACTTCCTTTTTTTCTTGTGGCCGGTAAAAAACGGCTCCTCCTGACGGAACCCGCTTTTGGGTTTCGGCTTGCGGGCAGGACCGGAAGAATAATTCGCACGGTCATCCATTTTCGAAAGCCGCAACTGGCGCCCGCACACCCGGACCTTGCGCAGTTCGTGAAACACATCGTTCGGCATGCCGGCGGGAAGCTCCACGGTGCTGAAGGTGTCGTTCACCGAAATCCGGCCTATCGATTCAGGATCGAGCCCGATCTCATTGATGATGGCGCCAAGGATATTGCCGGCTTTTACCCCATGCTCGTTCCCGACCTCAAGCCGATAGGTCTCACGCGACTCATCGGCATAGAGCCCGTCACGCTTCGTTTTCCTCGATGCGCCACGCTCTCTTTCGGGGTGTTCACGCCTCTCCGGACGCGGCGCCCTCTCGGGTTTTGCTGAAAGCAGCAGCGGCGTCTCTCCCTGGAACAGGGAGGCGAGGGCCGCAGCCGCCTCTATTTCGGCAACGTCGTGTTCGTGGCAGTACTGTTCGAGAAGACGGACGTAGAAATCGAGGTCCTCCGCAGCAATGGTATCGGTAATGCGCTGTTTGAACTTCGCGATGCGCTTGTCGTTGATGATCTCCGTCGAAGGCAGCTCCATCAGATCGATTCGCTTGCGGGTTGCCTTTTCGATGGCGTACAGCATGTTTTTCTCCCTGGGCGAAACAAACAGGATCGCCTCGCCGCTCCTTCCGGCGCGCCCCGTCCTGCCGATACGGTGAACATACGATTCGGTATCCGAAGGAATGTCGTAGTTGATCACATGGCTGATGCGTTCGACATCGAGGCCTCTTGCCGCGACATCGGTGGCTATGACGATATTGAGCGAACCGTCCTTGAGCTGGTCCACGGTGCGCTCCCGCTGGCTCTGCGCCATATCGCCGTTCAGGGCTGCTGCTGCGTATCCCCTCGCCTGGAGTTTTTCGGCGAGTTCGAGCGTCATGGTCTTGGTGCGCACGAAAATGATCATGCCCTCGAACGGCTCGACTTCGAGAATGCGGGTCAGCACATCGAGCTTGTGGCTTCCTCCAACGATCCAGTAACGCTGCCGGATCGTCTCTACGGTGGTGGTTTTCGACTGGATGGTGATTTCCGCAGGGCTCTTCAGGTGTTTCTGGGCAATGCGGCGGATCGGTGAGGGCATGGTTGCCGAAAAAAGCGCCACCTGGCGGCTCTCCGGCGTCTGGTCGAGAATCCACTCGACATCGTCGATAAAGCCCATGCGCAGCATCTCGTCCGCCTCGTCAAGCACCAGGCACTGCAGGCCGTCGAGCGAGAGCGAACCGCGCCGCATATGGTCCATGACCCGGCCGGGCGTTCCGACAACCACATGAACGCCGCGCTTGAGCATGCGGAGCTGGGTGCCGTAATCCTGCCCTCCGTAAATGGGAAGCACGTGAAAGCCTTTGAGATATTCGGCGTAGCGGTGAAAGGCCTCGGCTACCTGGATTGCAAGCTCGCGGGTGGGCGTCAGCACCAGCGCCTGCGGTTCGGTTTTCGACAGCACAATGTTCGACAGCACCGGGAGTGCGAAAGCTGCGGTTTTACCGGTGCCGGTCTGCGCCTGGCCGAGCACGTCACGGCCGTCGAGAAGCAGCGGAATGGTTTGCGCCTGGATCGGCGTGGGGTTCTCGTAGCCTACCTCTTCAAGCGCCCTGAGCAGCGGTTCGGCAAGCTCCAGATCGCTGAAATGCAGCGAAACGGTATTTTCTTCTTCCTTCATACGGTTCTTTTCCTGTGATAAATTTATTGACAATGCACAAAGCATTCACTGATGTGGCAGCAATGCAGGAAAGGAATCATCTGAAGGAGAGTTTCGTCCGGCAGAAAAAAAAATCCTTGCAAACAGGTAGACAGTAACGATCTGTACAACAGCAGAAATATGGACACCTGATCTTTCTTAGCATCTTCACCACGCGGTCAAATGCGGATTTATAGATACGAATTTATTCGATCAATTGCCAATCTTATTTCCCGGCCCCGTCATGGGCTCCACAAGGCATCACTGAAACCCGGAGACCGGCCTCTTCCGGAACTTGCTTCTCAAACACCGGATCGAGGTGTGTTCACCGATGCAGTCAATTCCCCGGAAATGCGGAAGCCTTGCCGAATCCGGCAGAACACAGCTCCCGGTAGGTGACACCGGAGGGATTCGGCAGGGACTCGTAAAGGCAGATGCGGTCGAAGATTCCTGACCACGAAACCCCGCACGGCTCCAGGGGAAGACCGGCAGCGGCTTCAGGCCTGAAGCGGGCAACCGTCATGTGCAGGAGAAAGCCGCGTTCCCCGCCCTGCTGAGCGGCAGACAGGCCCGATAACGCTTGGCGGAGCGAGAGAAGAAGCGATGGCGCCGGCGCCGTTGCCCAAAGCAGACGGGGAGTTCGGCGATGAGGACCGGCAGAAACCGTATCGAATCCGAGAGAAAAGGGTGCGAATGCGCTTGCCGTTTCGAAAATCCTCATGCAAACCGGGCCGCTGTCAGGGCACTGCCACGGCGGAACAATGGTGACATGCAGGTGTTCGGGAGCAATCCAGCGGAAAGGCAGGGCCGGATAACGCCGTGCGAACCGCAAGACCGATTCCTGCAGTTCTGCCGGGGCCGGCAGGCCCACAAAAACTCTCCCTGAATCGCTCATCGGCTGGACGGGTGGTAAGGTTCAGCACTCGAAGTCCTCTTCCTTGTGCATGCGCGCGGGCACATTGAAAAGCAGGCTGCTCAGCACCGGAATGAAAAAGACCGCCACCGTTATCGCCGAGGTGAGCACATCCGCCTCATGACCGCCGAGAAAGCGTCCGAAATGCGAAGCCGGATAAAAATGCTCGAACACCGACAGCGAAAGTTTCACACCGAGGATTGCAAGCACGATGAACGCGCAGGTCTCCAGAAAAGGGTACTGTTCCATGAGCAGCACGAAGCCCTGCGCCACGAAACGCATGGCGAGAATGCCGATGAACACCCCGAGCCATATCAGGAGGATGTTGTCACTGAATGCCACGGCGGCAAAGACGTTGTCGATCGAAAAAGCCAGATCCATCAGCTCGATGAGAATGACCGTCGACCAGAAGGTGCCGAGCGAACCTACCGTAACCCGGTAAAACCAGTTGTCCTGCTTGTCGAAATAATCATCTCCGGTATCGGCGGTTTCACGCCCCTGCCACCACTTGACGACAAGATAGAGCAGATAGAGGCCGCCGAACGGTTTCAGCCACCAGATTTTCACCAGCAGGGCGGCAAAAAGCAGACAGATTCCCCTGAACAGGTACGCGCCGATAATGCCGTATCGCAGTGCGGCTGCTCGCTGTTTCGGCGGAAGATCCATGACCATGGTCGCCAGTACTGCGGCATTATCGACGGAAAGCAGGCTTTCAATGAGGATCAGGTTCAGCACGATAAGCATCGAAGGAACCGGATTGTCTGCGATCTGCCGGAACAGTTCGGGCAAGAGCGAAAAATCCATGAGCGTTCCTCAGATCTGGACCTGCATGCCGATTTCGATGACCTGGCCGGAGGGGAGGTCATAATACCCGGTTGCGCTGATTGCATTGCGCATCATGAGCGCATAGAGTTTCTTGCGCCACAGGCTCATTTTCGATTTCAGTCCGGTAACGATCTTCTCCCGGTTCAGGAAAAAGCTCGTGGCCTCGAGCCGGAAGTGGAACCCCTGGTGGTGTGCCAGCGAAAACACCTGGCGGATGCTCGGAGACTCCATGAACCCGTAACGGGCGATCACCTTGTAGATGCCGTCGCCATACTTGATCACCTCGACCTTGCGGCTGTTGGGCACCCTCGGAACCCGTTCGGTGCTGAAATGGAAAAACGCCACTTCGGAATGCAGGATCTTGTTGTGCCGTATGTTGTGCAGCAGAGCAATGGGGATCACGTCGGGATTTGCCGTCAGATAGACCGCCTGGCCGGTTACCCGCTGCGGCGGCTGCAGCGAAAGGCTCTCGATGAACTCCTCCACCGTGAGCGTCCGGTCCTTGACCTGCTGCAGCAGCAGGCTTCGGCCCTGTTTCCAGGTATTCATGAGCGTATACGCAACAAGTCCGATAACGAGCGGGAACCATGCACCATGGAACAGCTTGCTCATGCTCGCTGCAAAAAACGAAAGGTCAATAACGGCAAAAAAGCTCACCAGCAGCACCACTACCGTCTGGTTCCACTTCCAGAGGTCGCGTGCAACGAAAAAGAAAAGAATCGTTGAAATAAGCATGGTGGTGGTCATCGATGCCCCATAAGCCGCCGCAAGCTTGCTTGACGACCCGAAACCGACCACGAGACCGATAGTCGCTATCATCAGTGCCCAATTGGATGCCGGCACGTAAATCTGCCCCATATGGCTGGCTGAAGTATGCTTTACGGTAAGACGAGGCAGAAAGCCAAGCTGAATGGCCTGCTGGGTAATGGAGTAGACGCCGGTGATCAGCGCCTGTGAGGCGATTACCGTTGCAAACGTGGCAAGCACCACCATTGGAATCAGCGCCCATGAAGGAACAAGGGCATAAAAAGGATGATGCGAACCATGGGGAGATTCAAGCAGGAACGCACCCTGGCCGAAATAGTTCAGAAGCAGGGCCGGAAGCACGAAAAGTCCCCATGTAAGCCGGATCGGCTTCTTGCCGAAATGGCCCATATCGGCATACAGCGCCTCGGCGCCGGTCACGGCAAGAAAAACGGCACCAAGTACGAGAAAACCGTGCAAACTGTTGTTCAGCAAAAAAGAGAGCCCATACCACGGAAATACCGCCTTGAGAATCTCCGGATAGCGGATGATCTCGACAAATCCCAGCACTCCGAGACAACTGAACCAGAGCAGGATGATCGGGCCGAACAGCGAACCCAGCCTTGCTGTCCCGTTATGCTGGAAAAAGAACAGAAGCGCAAGAATGGCAACTGTCATGGGAATAACCAGCTGCGAAGCACCGGGGGCAATAATCTGGACACCCTCGACGGCACTGAGCACCGATATTGCCGGAGTGATCATTGCCTCTCCAAGCAGCACCGATGTTCCGAACAGACCGATAGCGACCAGAAGCCACCGTTCATGCCGGTTTTTACGGCTGTGACTGATGATCAGTGCCGTAAGAGAAAGAATACCGCCCTCGCCCTCGTTGTCCGCTTTCATGATGAAAGTCAGATACTTCAGGGTAACAATCAGGATCAGCGCCCAGAACAGCAGGGAAAGCACCCCAAGTACATTGTCGTGGGAGACCGCAATACCGTAATCGCCGTGAAAACACTCGCGGATGGCATAGAGGGGGCTCGTGCCGATATCGCCGAATACAACGCCGAGAGCCGCAAGAGAGAGAGTAGCAAGGCTTTTGAAACTTGAATCGCCCGATAAATGAGGCAGTTCAGCGCCTTCAGTTGTACTTGCCATAGACAGGAAAACATGCTTGAAAAAATAAACCCGGAATCTGAACATGCCGAACCCGAAACCATCTGCAGAAATACAGATGTTGCACGGACTGAACAGTGCGAAATCAAAACCGAATTTACGGAAAAAGAGTTCGGTTAATCAAGCAATCGGGCAGAAAAGAACGGGAGTACGCTTTTAATGCGTCTCCGGCGCATATGAAACAGCGCAGGACACAATCAGTTTCCTTTTCAATATCCTGCCGGATCAGGCTCGTTCCAGAAAATATTCCGGCTTCAGCAAGCCCTTCAGATCTTCGAAACGCAGCTCGATTTCAGTGGAACCGGCAGCATAAGGGGCGATTTCGTAAGGATTGTACAGAAAACTCACCCCCTTGTCTGTCAAACCGAAATTGGTGGTGAAAGCAATCCTGTTTTCAAACAGTCCGCCTTTCTCGCCGTCGAGCGGGTCGGTGGGTGAAAGCCCCTTATCCTCCCTGAAGCGGGCTTCGATCAGGGCATTGAGACGATTTTTGAATCCCGGAACAAACACATCATCGATAAAAAGTCGTTTGCCGGTCGCCGCATCGAAAACGAAAAAGGTGGTCGTATTCATGCCGTGCGCGCCCCCGGTATAGGCGTAGGAAGAGAGCTGAACCGTCAGTTGTCTTGCGTTGTTCAGCACGATCGAGCCCTGAAGTTCGAACTGGTAAGGCAGTCCCATGTCCGTCTCCTTGCTGTACACTTCGAAATCCTTCAGAAAATTGTCCGCAAGGGCCTCGGGCGTTCTCTGGCCGGAATACCCCTCTGCCGGATGAAGCGCCGTACTGTCGGCAATCCAGGCTTCAATCGTCCGGTTCACCACCGCGGCTGCGTCTCCGCCCGAAAAAACCGGATAGGCAATCCTGCAGTACGTTTCGGAGTCTCCCGGATTCTTTCCCTGATTGTACAGTTTTTCGAAACGTTTCATTTCATAGCCGAACGGAACGGAAGCCGGACGGGAAGCCTCTGCAGCCTTCATTCCGTTCGTGCCGGAATCCTTGCACGCCGTTGCGGCAACCGCAAGCATGAACGCCGGAATTGCAATACAACGCATGACGAACGATTTCATGATTCCTTTGTCAATTTACTGGTTGAAGAAACGCACTGCCTCAACAGGAAAATAAGGCATGCCGGACAAACATCTTCACATTCGTCACCCATTCATGAGATTTTCCGGCAACACCCCGCGGGGCGTGCATCTCACCTGCACAACACTTAATCCGCAAGATTGATATATTGCATATTGCGCACTATGGAAACATTAAATCAAACGTTCACCGCCATGACAGAAATGATGCTCCGCCATCTTGACGAATCGATAAAGCTTGAACTCAATCTTGCAAGACTCTACACCTCGCTGAACGACCTGTTCCCTGAAGACGAGGAGTTCTGGTGGCAACTCGCCATGGAAGAACGCGGCCATGCATCGCTGCTTCAGCAGGAAAAAAAGCAGCCACAGCCCATGGAGTTCTTTCCTGAAAACCTGCTTGCCGGGGATCTCCAGACCCTTGTTGACGCCAATACCCGGATTCTCGGCCTGATCGAACGCTACACGAAGGCCGCCCCGACGAGGAAAGAGGCGTTCATGACGGCACTCGAATTCGAACTGGCCGCGGGAGAATCCCACTTCCAGGACTTTCTCGACACGCCGTCCCTTTCTCCTGCGGTTGCGATTTTCAAGCAGCTCAACCAGGAAGATCGTGACCATGCCGAAAGGATAAGGGCCTACATGCTGGAAAACGGCATCTGATCGCCCGGAAAAACCGGAATCCGGGAAACTATCAGCAATGGGCATGTGTTGATTTTTACAACTTCATATTTTTAAAAGCTTTACATTAACCGAAACAAGAAAAGGGAGAACAATCCATGCTCAGCAAAAAGCTTGAAAAGGCGCTTAACGAACAGATCAACCACGAATTCGCCTCATCGTACCTCTATCTGTCGATGGCGGCATACGCCGAATCGGAAAACCTCCCGGGTTTCGCAAGCTGGCTCAAGCTGCAGACGAAAGAGGAGATGAGCCACGCCATGAAGCTCTACAAATTCGTGAACGAACGGGGAGGTCGCGTTGAACTGCTCGCTGTCGAAAAGCCGAAAACCGATTTCAAATCCCCGGCGGCGCTGTTCGATGAGGTACTCGGACACGAGCGGAAGATCACCGCACTTATCAACACCTTGTATGAGACCGCGCTCGAGGAAAAAGACTATGCCGCCCAGGTGATGCTGCACTGGTTTATCGAGGAACAGGTGGAAGAGGAAGCCGCAGCTTCGGAAATCCTTGAAACCCTGAAAATTGCCGGAGAAAAAGGCCATGCGCTCATCATGATGGACCGCCAGCTTGCCCGCCGGGGCCAGGGTTGACCGGATGGTCGCTTCACACCGGCTCGCTTCACCTGAAAAACTGCCTCCAGAGGCAGTTTTTTTATTTCCGGTCAGGAAATGGAGAGGAACCGCTGGGAAAAGGTTCCGTCCGGAGCTAAAACCATCTCGCTGTACCGGTCGGGCGCGTACCGGAAACTTCCACCGTTGATAACCGGAACGCCATCGATGACATAGGACTGGAAACGGTGAAAATGACCGTGCAGCAGCACATCCGCACCAAGCTTTTTCATCACGGCAAGATAGCCGGCATGGTTTATCATCTCCATCGTCCAGTCGAAAGCCTGATCGATGGGCGACGATGTGCCGTAGACTTTGAGCGCATGATGGCAAAGCCCCACGACAACACTCTCCTTCAGGGCAGCGGCGACATCCGGCGAAAGGAGTGCGCGCAGTTGCGAGGGATCGACAAAACCTCTCGCCCCGAGCGGATTATCCGACCGGTGCCATGGCCATACCGAGTTGACTCCGACGAAAGCCAGCGAGATTCCGGAAAAATGCAATACCTTCACGAAGGGAAATCCCGCCACCGCACCGCTGCCTCCAGCCATCAGTTCACCGAACATGCCGCAGAAGGCCGCCACCTTTTCACGCAGAGCCTGCCTGCGGTTTTCCGGAAAGGGGTTCAGGGCGTTGTAGATGCGCATCTCCTCCTCGAGATTGATGAGATCGTGATTTCCGGGAAGGACCGTCGCCCGGTCGAAATGCCAGAAGCCGTGCTCCCGAAGCACATCCCGTACCGGTGCCCAGCCGGCTGGCGAGGCAACATCGGAGAGGTCTCCGGAAATGACAAGATGGTCGATCCCTGCAGCGTTGAAATGGCGCAGCATTTTAGCAAGCAGCGACAGTGCGCGCCGGTCGTTCCGGCCGGAAAGATGCAGATCGGAAAGATGCGCCAGAGTTATCCTGTTATGAATCACATTCGCCGGATTGCGGTTTTACAGACGAAAAGAGTAAATTAAGCCATAATTTTTCAAACCCGCCTTGCGGAGCAGGAAAAGATACTCATCTTCTCTTTCTGTCACTGTGCACCGCAAGAGCCTACTATTTCCACTTTTACCGCAAATCCATGCGTAAAACCGTATCATCCTGCAAGGAAATCACGAGAAACCTCTGGTGGTCATGGGACACCGAAGCCAAGGAGATTTTCAGGGAACTCTCGCCAATATTATGGGAAAGGGTCAACCATAACCCGGTCGAACTGCTCCGCCATATCTCGAACGACGAGCTCCAGGCCCGTTTCCAGTGCACCCTCGGTGAAAAAACCGAACGGGTCGCAGCACGCTTCCGCAGCTACATGGCGGAAACCGACACCTGGGCCGCGCGGAACACCCCCGAACTCGTCAAAAACCCCGTCGCGTACTTCTGCGCTGAATTCGGCATTCACGAAAGCGTGAGAATCTACTCCGGAGGGCTTGGCGTGCTGGCCGGCGATCACATCAAATCCGCCAGCGACCTCGGCATAAACTTTGTCGGCGTCACCCTTTTCTACAAGGAAGGGTACTTTCGTCAGTACCTCAACCACGACGGCTGGCAGCTCGAAGACTATCCGCTGCAATACCCCGAATGCCTGCCTATCGAAAAGGTCACCGGACCGGACGGCAAGGATCTCATCATCTCCGTCAGCATCGCCCAGAGCGAAGTCTTCGCACAGGCATGGCGGCTGAAGGTAGGCCGGGCCACGCTCTATCTGCTCGACACCAACATCCCGGCAAACGAATCGCACTACCGCGACATCTGCTGCCGGGTGTACGGCGGCGACCAGAACATGCGCATCAACCAGGAGATCGTCCTCGGCATCGGCGGCGTCAGGCTGCTTGACGCGCTCGGCATCACCCCGGCCGTCTACCACATGAATGAAGGACACTCGGCATTCCTCACCCTTGAACTGCTCTCGAAAGAGCTCGCTGCAGGCACACCGATGGAAGATGCCAGACAGAAGGTCAGAAGCCGTTGCGTCTTCACCACCCACACACCGGTTCCCGCAGGTCACGACCGGTTCTCTCGTGACATGATGCACTACACCTTCGACCACTACCTCTCGCAGAACGGCATCGACTTCGACGACCTGATGCTGCTCGGAGCAGAAGACCGCAGCAACCCTTACGGCCTTTTCACCATGACCGTGCTCGCGCTGAACTTTTCGAGGGCGGCCAACGGTGTCTCGAAGCTCCATGGCGAGGTGTCGCGGCAGATGTGGAAAACCCTTTACGGCGTCGAATCCGAAGCCGACGTACCCATCGGCCACATTACAAACGGCGTGCACGCTCAAAGCTGGGCAACCCCCACCACCGACAGGTTCTGGCGAAGGTTCACCGACAGCCTCGACACCCTCACCGGCTCGCAGAAAGCCGCTGAAGAGATCCTGTCCCGTGTCCCCGATGAAGACCTCTGGTGCCTGCGCTTCCATCTCAAGCGGAACCTCATCGATTTCATCCACCGCTACCTGGCCAACCAGCTTTTCCATCAGCACACCTACTCGATGTACCCCGAATACGACTCGTCGAGGCTCGCGAAAAACACGCTTTCGCCCGACGTGCTCACCATCGGATTCGCCCGCAGGTTCGCCACCTACAAGCGCGCTCCGCTCGTCTTCAGGGATCTCGACCGCCTCAACCGCATCATCAACCATCCCACCATGCCGGTGCAGATCGTCTTTGCCGGCAAGGCCCATCCCCACGACGACGCGGGCAAGGAGTACATCCGCCAGATCGTTGAGCACTCGCGAAGACCGCAGTTCGCAGGCAAGACCATCTTCCTGGAAAACTACAACCTCGGCGTAGCCAAACGCATGGTCTCGGGCGTGGACGTCTGGCTCAACAATCCCGTCAGGCCCATGGAAGCCAGCGGCACCTCCGGCGAAAAAACCGTGCTGAACGGCGGTCTGAACTTCAGCGTACTCGACGGCTGGTGGCCTGAGGCCTACAACGGTGAAAACGGCTGGTCGATCGGCAACGGTGAAATGTTCGAAAACCACGAAGATCAGGACCGTTTCGACGCCGAGAAGCTCTATGATGTGCTGGAACACCAGATCATCCCGACCTTCTACGAACGCGACGAAAACAACCTGCCGGTCAAATGGCTCAGGAAAGTGCGCAACGCGATTGCAACCATCGCAACGGTCTACAACACGCACCGCATGGTGAAAGAGTATGCCGTGAAGTATTACCTGAACAGGGATTAACCGAACCGCCCTGACGGAAACGACAAAAAGCGCATATGAGCAACCACGCAATCGCATCCGGCACGAAACCCGCGACCGCCGTCTCGCTTGGTCGCGGGCTTGACCTCCGTTCACCGGTACTGCTCGCCTCCGGCACGGTGTCCTACGGAGAAGAGCTGAGCAGGCTCTGCGACCTTTCAAAAATCGGAGGCATCGTCACCAAAGCCATCTCGCTCGAACCCCGGACAGGCAACCCTCCGCAACGCATCGCCGAAACGCCTTCCGGCATGGTCAATGCCATCGGATTGGCCAACGTCGGTCTGGAACGGTTTATTGCCGATAAAGTACCATTTCTGCAAAAGCTCGACACGGCGGTCATCGTCAACATCGCCGGTCGCTCGATCGACGATTACCTTGCCGTGGTATCGCGGCTCGACACCGTCGAAGGACTTGACGGGTACGAGATCAACCTCTCCTGTCCCAATGTGAAAGGCGAATGCATGATCATGGGTGTCAGCCGTGAGGCGACCTTCGAGATCGTTTCGGAACTGCGGAAAGTCACCCGGCGACACCTCATGATCAAGCTCACCCCGAACGTCACCTCCATCAGCTCCATCGCACTTGCCGCCGAGGAAGCCGGAGCCGATTCGGTCTCGCTCATCAACACGCTTGTCGGCATGGCTGTCGACTACAGAAGCCGAAAACCGCTCATCAGGAACGTGACCGGAGGGCTCTCCGGACCGGCCATCAAGCCCGTGGCGCTCGCCAAGGTGTGGGAAGTCCATAACGCCGCCAGCATACCGGTGGTCGGCATGGGAGGCATTGCCGGGTTCGAGGACGCCATGGAGTTCCTGCTGGTTGGCGCAGGTGCCATACAGATCGGCACGATGAACTTCGTCTACCCCGACATCGGACAGCGTGTTGCCGAAGCCATGGAGAACTGGTTCAGCGCACCCGGTGCTCCGCTCTACGGCGACTATGTGGGAAGCCTGATTGTTCAGTAGGCAGTAAGGAGAAAATATCAGGATAAACGGTAACGGCACAAACATCCAGGAATAAAAGCGTAAGCATGCTGCCAGGCAATTGAATCGCGAAACGTTTTCGCTGCATCTCTCCTCTCCATTCCGTCTTCTCCCTGGCTAACTACCGACTCTTTCCTTCCTCCCCACTCCTCGACTGCCGACTACCGGCTACTGTTTACTGCCTGCCGCCCACAGTCTTCACCTTTTCTGTCCCATATACCTTCTCACATGCCTTCGCCCGGGCCTGCCGCCGATGAAACGGTACTGACGGATCACCCGGTTGCGGTTCAGAAACGCCGTATTGGTGAGCTGGGCGATGATGCGCTTTTCGGTTTCATTGCCTTCGACGTCCGACGGACCGGCATCGGAGAGCAGCTTCACGATGAGGGGAGCGCACTCGAAAGCAATGAACAGCAGGGTGATGAACTGTACCGCAGCCGCCGAAGAACGGCTCACGTTGCCGCCACCGTGGGTCAGTTCTCCGAGAGCCCAGTTCCGGTCGGCAAACCCCGCAAGAGCGGCCTTGCGTTCAAGCACCCGGTCGGTGAGCATCATCTGTCGGTTGATCCCTTCTGCTGCTTTCTGGCGGTTCAGGTAGGTCTCCAGGCCGGCAAGCTGGGAGGCGAGAAACTCGAGCCGCTGCTGTTTGGCATCAACGACAAGCTCCTTGTTTTTTGCGTAGGTTCCGTATCCCGGAACTCCCGATGTCGTTGAGGTCTTCGAGCCGAACACCTCCTGCTTCAGCTCCTCGCGGAGCCGGTTCACATCGCCGCTCAGCAGATCGTACTCCTGCTGGTATTTCCTGATCTGCGAAAGCTCCAGCGCGTACTTTTCGCTGAACGAAGCCTGCACCTTCCCGATCTGCTCCTTCTGGTCGCTGAGGTACCGCTCCTTGAGGCGTTCATGAATCTCCTTGTCGAAGATTTTCAGTTCCAGGGGACGGGCGATGACGATGGCGATAAGCACTGCAAACACAAGCCGGGGAGATGCCTGGTAAAACTGCCTGAGCCCTTTCGAGGTCTTGTTGATGCTGGAGACGATATAGCGGTCGAGATTGAAGATGGCAAGCCCCCAGAGCAGGCCGAACGCTACCGACCAGAGCGGGGCGAGCGGATTGCCGGCAAAGACGAAATAGAGCGCGTACCCGCCGGAAAGACCGGCGATCAGGGCGGTGAACACGATGGTCGCCCCGATTCCGAGATACTTGCTGTGTTCGGTGGAATACTTCTCGATAAAATGAACCGGCGTGCCGGAACATACCCAGAAAAATCGCTGAATATCTGAAAATTTCATTCGGTGGTTCTCCCCTGCTTCAACGGTAAGGTTAAGGAAAAACAGGCGTAAGGTAATTTAAGACTTTATCTGCTGCAGGACAAACGTGGTGCTGGAAGCCCGCCGTGAGCGGGCAAGCGGAATACTTCCCTGATCGCTTGCTCCTTGCTTCCCGCTCCTGTATATTTCCCGACATGAAGACACTCGCCCTGCAACAACAGAACCACATGCCATGCGTATTGGAATAGGAATAGACGTTCACCCCTTCGCCGAAGGGCGCAAACTGGTCATCGGCGGAGTCGATATCCCCTCAGCCAGGGGCCTTGAGGGCCACAGCGACGCGGATGTACTGCTGCATGCCGTCAGCGACGCCCTGCTCGGAGCTGCGGCGCTCGGCGACATCGGCCTGCACTTCCCGAACACCAGTGCCGAATTCAAGGATATCGACAGCATGATCCTGCTCCGGCATGTCGGCAAACTGTTGCAGAAGGAGGGATTCGCAGCCGTGAACGTCGATGCCATGCTGCTGCTCGAAGCACCGAAAATCGCACCCTACATCGAGGAGATGCGCCGCAACATCGCAGGCTGTCTCGGCATGGAGATTTCCGCAGTATCGGTCAAGGCCACAACCAATGAAAAACTGGGCTATATCGGCCGAGAGGAAGGTGCGGCAGCTCACGCCGTCTGTATTATCCGGCAGTACTGAGGGAAGCAGGTCCGGCGGCCTTCATACTCCCACCTCTCCCCTGAGAATGCTGACCGGCATGTAACGGGTCGCCTTGCGGGCAGGCATGACCGATGAGATCACGGCAATGAGAATGCCGAACACGATCACGATTATGTGGGCTTCGGGCGTTTCGATAATATTGATCCGGTCGCTGCGCAGCACCCCCGCGGTGCTGGCCTCGAAACGGATGAGAGAGACGAAATGGCAGATCACATGCCCGACGGGGCTGCCGATGAACACGCCGAGCATGCCGATCATCAGCCCTTCGAGCATGAAGATGCGGGTAATGCTCCCCTTCTGCACCCCCATCGAACGCAGGATGGCGATATCGCGCACCTTCTGCAATACCACGGTGGTCATCACCGACGACACGCCAAGCCCTGCGACAACGAAAACGAACCCCACCAGCACCAGGGTTATGACGGCATTCCGGTTGTAGAAATCGATCACGTTCCGGTTGGTTTCATCCCAGCTCTCGCTCCTGTAGCCGGTAAGACGCTGCACCGTCACGGCAACCCCTCCCGAGCGCTTGACATCGGCAGTTCTCAGGCCGACGCCGGTTGCCGAATTCGGAGCGATCCCCTCCATCCGCTGGGCAAGCGGCAGGTTCACATACGCCTCACGCTCATCCTTGGCGTTGAAGCCGCTGCTGAACATGCCGACAATCGTTACCGGGTACTCCTCACTGTTCTTCGTCACCAGCACGATCCGGTCGCGATACCCTGCATTGAGCTTTTTCGCAAGAAGGTTGCCGACAAGAATGCCGTTTGGTGTCCAGGCAAGTTCGTCGAGCGCATTTCTGTCGACAAGGTTCTTCTTCAGTCCGGCGATATCCGCCTCAAGCAGGGGCGTCACGCCCCGAACCGCGCAGGCCGTGAAGCGGCTCTTGTTCCTTGCGATCACCCTCGAAAGCACAAACGGCGAAATGCTCAGGACACCGGGAACCCGGCCGATCCGTTCGACAACATCGGGATAATTCTTGATCAGCTCCTTTGCTTCGACGGTGACGTTTTTTTCCACCATCGAAACGGTTCCGGAAGGATACCCGATGATGTTGTCCGGCACAATGGGCTCTATCCTTTCGGCACTCACCAGCACGTGCGGCGCCGTATCGATCACCTTCGAGACCACGTTCGACGATGAACCGTTCGTTACGGAAATGGTGGTTACCAGCATGGCCGAACCAACGGCGACGCCCAGAGCCGTGAGCACGGTCTGCCGCTGCCGCTCCCTGAGATGGACCCAGGCAATTCTGAAGTGATCGAAAAAAGTCATGAACCGCCAGCAATCATCGTAAGATCAGCAAATACTTGAAGGTAAAATGCCCGCCCCGCAATGAAAAATCACACAAAACATCTATCTTGACTGCCATAGAGAGGAAACACTCCTGAAATGTACGCAAATCAGGCAGTTAAAATCTAACCCGAGCAATCAAGGAGAAAGGAACTGTGAAAAAAATAGGAATCCTCACCAGCGGCGGTGACTGCGGCGGTCTGAACGCTGTCCTGAAAGGCGCTGCCCTGATGGCAGAATACCATGAACTTGAGCTGTACGTCATACCCAACGGCTACGCCGGGCTATACAACCTTGTCGACCGGGAAAAGCTCGTCAGGCTCGACAAGGAGCGCCTTGACCGGTTCGACGCAAGCTTTGCAGGTTCGGAAGCGGGACATTCAAGGGTGAAAATCAAGGCGATCCGCAACCCGGACAAATACAACCGCATCAAGGAGGGAATGAAAAAATTCAGCCTTGACGGACTCATCATCAGCGGAGGCGACGACTCGGGAAGCGTAATGGTCGATCTCAGCCAGCAGGGCATTCACTGCATCCATGCCCCGAAAACCATGGACCTCGACCTGCAGACCTACTCGGTAGGCGGCGACTCCACCATCAACCGTATCGCGCAGTTCGTCCACGACCTGAAAACCACGGGAAAAACCCATAACCGGGTGCTCGTGACGGAAGTGTTCGGCCGCTACGCCGGCCATACGGCTTTCAGGAGCGGTATCGCCGCCGAAGCCGACTGCATTCTCATTCCTGAAATTCCCATCGACTGGGACGTTGTCTATCAACATCTCGCCAAACGGTTCACGCGCAGGATTCTCCAGAGCGACATGCACAGCGGCACCTACACCATCGTGGTAGCCGAGGGCATGAAAAACGCCGACGGCAGCGACATCGTCGACGAATCGGCAGGGGTCGATCCTTTCGGCCACAAGAAGCTTGCCGGAGCAGGCAAGTACACCTGTCAGGAGATCCAGCGGCGCATGAAATCCGACCCGGCAATGCCGCTCTTCATGAAAGAGACCGGCATGTTCGTCGAAGGCGTCTATGAAATCCCCGAGGTACGGGAAGTTCATCCTGGCCACCTCGTCCGGGCAGGAAACTCGTCGGCATACGACGTGAACTTCGGCTACGAAGCCGGAGCCGCGGCCATACTGCTGTTGCTCGACGGAAAGAGCGGCGTCACGGTATCGAAAGTCAAGGGACGAAAGGTCGAGTACATCGAATCCACGAAAGCCATCACCCAGCGCCATGTCGATCTCGACCAGGTTGCGCTTTACGAATCGCTCGGCGTCTGCTTCGGCCGTACACCGTGCAACTACGAACCGATCCTGCGCGAAGTAGACGGCGTGTACGAAAGGATTTACTGATAAAAATCGCGGGCAGCAGGCAGAAAAAAACTGATTCTGGTTGCTGCCTGCTGTTTTTTTTATCGACACAACTTTCAGTCCGCCCCGGTCATCCATCTTCTCCCGCTTACTGCCCACAATCTTCCCCGATTACCGGCTAACGGCTACGGCCAAACCCACATTCTTCTTTTAAAAAACGCAAAACCGACTATCTTTCAGGATTGTACCGGTAACGCTAAACACCCAATGATTTCATCATGAACAAGTCCGAAAAAATCTGGATGAACGGCGAACTGATCGACTGGAATGATGCAAAAATCCACATTCTGTCGCATGTTGTTCATTACGGATCGTCAATATTCGAGGGCATTCGTTGCTATGAAACCACAAAAGGTTCGGCAGTCCTGTTTCTCGACGAACATATCAGAAGGCTGAGAGATTCGTCAAAAATATACCGCATCGAAATACCCTATTCCGAGCAGGAGATCAAGGATGCCACCATCGCCACCATCAAGGCCAACGGACACAAATCGTGCTATATCAGGCCGCTGGTCTATCGCGGCCAGGGCGCTCTCGGCGTCAACCCCTACCGTGCGGCCATCGAGGTCGCCATCGCGACGTGGGAGTGGGGAACCTACCTCGGAGAGGATGTGCTTGAAACCGGCGTCGACGTCCGCGTCTCGTCATGGAACCGCCTCGCACCGAACACCCTGCCCTCCTGGGCGAAAGCGGGCGGCAACTACCTGAACTCGCAGCTCATCAAGATGGAAGCCCTCATGGACAGCTACGCCGAAGGGCTTGCGCTCGACACGAACGGCTACGTTTCCGAAGGAAGCGGCGAAAACATCTTCGTGATCCGTGACGGAATCATCTTCACGCCCATGTCGGCGCAGTCCATCCTGCCGGGCTTCACCCGCCATGCGGTCATGCACATCGCAAGGGAACTCGGTTACGAGGTGCGTGAAACCATGATCCCCCGCGAAGCGCTCTACGTCGCCGACGAGGTGTTCCTCACCGGCACCGCAGCGGAAATCACGCCGGTCAGAAGCATCGACAAGTACCCGATCGGCAACGAGCGGCGCGGCCCGATAACCGAAGCCCTGCAGCACCACTATCTGAAAATCGTCCAGACCGGAGAAAACCCCTACAACTGGCTCACCTTCATCTGAACGGCAGGAGACAGGCATGAGCTGGAACGACATCATCGGCCAGAAACAGCAGATCCGGATTCTGCAGAAAGCCATCGAATCCGGACGTCTCGCTCATGCCTACCTCTTCACCGGCCCTGAAGCCTGCGGCAAGGAGAGCGTGGCTTTCGAGCTTGCCCGCATCATGAACTGCCGCGGTTTCAGGGAAACCCCCGAGGATGGTTCCTGCGGCACCTGCCCGGACTGCGTGCAGATCAACACCTTCATGCACCGGAACGTCGAGTATGTGTTCCCCGTCGAGGCGGCCCTGCTCGACGCCGGAGAAAGCGCGAAGAAAGAGAACCGGAAATTCAGCGAAGCACGGGAACGGTACGAGGCGCTGCTTGAAGAAAAACAGCTGAACCCCTACTTCACCCCCTCGATGGACCGTTCCATGGGGATTCTCAGTGAACAGATTGTCGCGCTGCAGCAGAAAGCGCTCTATATGCCGGCTGAAGGCCACCGCAAGGTATTCATCATCTCGCAGGCCGAGCGGATGAACCCGGCTGCGGCCAACAAGCTGCTCAAGCTGCTCGAGGAACCTCCGGGGCATATCCTGTTCATCCTTGTGTCCTCACGTCCCGAAGCGGTGCTCCCCACCATCCGTTCCCGCTGTCAGCAGATCAGGTTCCGGAGAACATCCCCGCAGGAACTGCAGCTCTGGTTCCGGAAAAACCGCACCGACAGAACGGAATCCGAACTCGGTTTCGTGGTGAACTTTTCAAGAGGCAATCTCGCTCTTGCCTGGGAACTGATAAACCGGAGCACCGGGAGCGATGCGACTCCGGCCATGCTGCTGCGCAACCAGGCGATCGACTATCTCCGCCTCGTGCTGACACCGAACCGCTTCCATGAAGCCCTTTCGGCGTGCGAAAACCATGCGAAGAACCTGTCCAGAACCGATCTCGCCCTCTTTTTCGGAGCGATCCTGCTCTTTTTTCAGGATGTCAACCACCGGCTGATCAATCCCGGCTTCGAGGCGCTCAACAACAGCGACATCGCAGACTCGATCGACCGCTTCGCCAGAAACTTCCCCGATCCCGATTTCTTCGGCATCTCTTCCCTCACCGAGGAGGCCATCCGGGCCGTCGAGCGCAACACCAATCCGCTGCTTGTGCTTTCAGCCTGGACCGCTGAAATCAGGCACCTCATCCAGGCTCCCGCACTCCGGGCTTGACGCCGGATTCGGTATTTCCGCTCCACCTCAGGAGGCCGGCGTTCTCCGCCGTCATCTCCCGTGGTGACAATCGTCCCTTGCCGCCGCACATCGTCCCGTTCGAACATGAAGGCTCCGGAATATCCGCAAGCACGGTGCTTCGCCGGGAGATCAGCTTCCGGTATCGAACGTTGCCGGAAAATGCTCATCCCTGACCAGCACATGCGCCGCACGCATGCCTGCAGCGGCCAGGTCCGAAACATTCTTCGGGTCGTCCATCTTCTCAAGAGCGGCGCACGTTTCACGCTCCATATCCATGCCAAGAGTATCCTTCAGCCATCCGCTCTCGAATCTGGCGTTATAGCGCACATAGGTCAGCTGTTTTTCGCCAGAAAGCCGGTCCCGGCCCAAATCCCCGATCTCACGGTCGATCACCCAGGGCGTCAGTGTCCGCCCCATCCACTGCAGCATGGTCTGGACAAGTGCATCGCTGTCCTTCATGAGCGACATGAGCGAACGGACTGCAAGACCTGCAGCGGGCATTCCCATCACCTCATCGGTATACAGCCCCAATGAAAAATCTCCCGTACCGACGGAAACGAGCAGCAGGTTATTCTCCCCCTGAGACCATCTGAAACCGTACCCGTGCAGTGTTGCGAGCATGAACAGCTGCAGGGCCGGATTGTTGGCCATGCTGACTCCGCCATCCACGAAAGCTCCGTCAATACATTCACCGCAAGCATTTCTTGCGACACTGATCCGTTCGGGCTCAAAGAAATGAGGTGCCGCCGTACTTGCGCGCACGATCTTCGAAAGCAGGAAATCCCTGTTTGCAATTGCCGAGCCGCCGCATTGCTCCGGATTGAAGTATGCGCCGGACGGACCGTTGTGCAAGGGCCACGGACTGCCGGTATCGAGACGCTTTGTCATGACCATAAGTCCGGTGAGGATCGTGTCGCTGCCCAGGGTCGTCTCTTCTCCAAGATAGTGCTGCAGCGCCTGCTCAAGGGGTTTTTCAGGAAACTTCGACACATAAAGCCCTTTTCTCAGTACGGATTTTCTGAATACCTTTTCAGCCAGTTCCGTATAGAGTGTCTTGATCGTGGCGACAGTATGCCCGCAAGCAAGCATGGCGGCAATAATGGAGCCCGTCGAGGTTCCGCCAATGAGATCGAAGTAATCGCACAAACGGAACCGCTCCTGTCGACCGCTCCGTTTGCCGAGAAGAGTCTCGATCTGTTCGAGAAATTCGAGCGTCAGGACGCCCCGGATGCCTCCGCCATCGAGAGAAAGCACTCTTTTCGGTCCGGGTGAACGGAAGCGTTCGACAAGTTTTTCGTTCATGGCTGCTCCTTGATGAATACCGGTTCTTTCTGTCGCCAATCCCTTAAAGCCGGCGGATATCGATCCGGGTAACCTCTCCGGTCCGGCGATTCACCTCGTTGTACATATGCTCCGTACCTCCCGGACCGTCTCCGCCCTCACCATCCCACAGACAGATGAAACGCACCTTGTCGATACCATAGGAGAGTGCGGTGTAGAGCAGCCAGAGATTGCAGCGTTCGTAGGCATACCCTTGCCTGACGCCCCCGGGCGGGTTGCCGAGCTCACCGGGGGCCGAAAGGATTGGCGAAGAAAGTTTCTCCCTCGCATCGAGATACCGCCTTCTCCATGACTCGCAACTGCACACCACGGAATGACGGATGAACTCAGGTTCGGCAAACGGCTGCATCCAGTGCACCCCGACTCCGCGCTGCAGGCATGCCTCGGTAAAAAGCAGATCGCCGCCGCACGCTCCCTGCATGAGTGCGATATCATCCTTCCCGGCATGGAACCGATCGAGCACCCCGGCGATTTTTTCCGCGACGGCAGGCTCCTTCCAGGCAGGAAAGCGCGGAACGGGTCTGTCGGGATGGTCGATCATGTGGCCGCTGAACAGGAACACCCGACCCGGAACCTGCCGGTTTTCCTGCCGCGAAAATCTTTGCAGTGCATGATCGAAGACCTCGATGGCGGCCTCGGTCTGTTCGGGATGAAAACCAAGCTCCCTGAGCAGTTGCAGCTGGTCGCGGGTGGATTCAAGTTCAAAGCGCTCCCCCTCGTTTTTCGCTATGGCTTCCTTGTAGGCGCATCTGACGCTCTGCGGGGTACCGACAAGCACTTCGAGATCGCCGAGGGTTGCCCTGGCCCAGTACCGCTCGCTCTCCCCAGCCGTGCATCCGGCTGCATAGCGAACCGCCCCGGCCATGACAGCCATTTCAGCGTCGTAACGGCCCTCACCGGTAAGATGACGATACAGATGCATGAGGGTGAGCGCGTTGATACCGGAATAGTAGTGCGCAGGATTGCGCCGGTAGCCGGCAGCATAGCTGTCGACGGCATTGCGCAAGAGTGCATCTTCGTAGGCCGCATCCCGTTTCATCGCCTCGATTCCGGCCCCCGGCCGGCGCCAGGAAGCAACCCATGCATCCTTTTCGACACGTCCGAGCAGGGCCAGGGTCTCCTGATCGTCAGGAAACAGCTGCAGAACGTTCCGGTAGTGCAGGCGTGCCCGATCCAGGCTGTATCCCGGCATGCCTGCACAGGCCAGCCGTTGCAGGCAGATTCCTTTTGCCTGCAATCCCTTGAGGTGGCCGGGATGAATGGCCAGTCCCTTTTCAAGCTGCTCAATCGCAAAATCATACCGCCCTGCCTTGAGCAGGGCCTCACCGGCGCAGATCCAGGCATCGGACCGGAACGCAGCAACCGGAGCTTCATCGGCAAGCACCAGCAGGTTCCCGATACGTCCGGACTTTCGTGCCAGTCTGACCCGCTGTTCCCAGGAATCGTAAAGCTCCCAGAACTCACGCACATCACCGATCCGCAGTGATTTCCAGTCGGGCTCCTGCAGGTTCGGCAGGAGACGGTAGACCGGACTGATCTTGCGACCCTGCCACGAGGAGATCGTCATCCTGGCCATACCGGCAAGAGCCTCCCGGTCCGCATCAAGAAAAGCGGGATCAGGAACACCATCCTTGACATGGTAATACAGCTTGCGGTCGGTATAGAGATCGAAAGGCTGGTATCTGCGGTTGCTCTGGATGAGGATAATGCCCCTTGCCCTGAGGGCGTGACGCACGCCCAGTTCATACCAGACATTCGGATTGTCGATCGAGAGGTCGGCAATGACGAGATCGGCAATGAGCAGTTCCTGAAACATGTCGGCCCGGATTTCGCCCGCCCGAAGTTCCTCGTCGGCACGAAAAACCTCGCATCCGTCACGTTCAAGAGATGGCCTGATGTAGTCGGCATACACCCTGTTGAAGTCGATGCCCTCCTTGCATCCGAACGGCATGACGATAAAAACATGTACAGCCATAGCCTGACTCCTGTCGAAGGTTCAGGGCCTTGCCGCCTGGCTGCCGAAAGCATGCAGCAGCACGGATGGACCGGGGTTGCGTTTCCGGACAGGATACCACGCAGGTAAAATACACAATTCCGTAACGAGAAGGAATGCAGGAAGGGTTTCTTCAGGAAAATCCGCGTCTGTTCAGGGAGCCGGACGGCGCCGACAGGGGAATCCGAAGGACGGGAGAAGCCCCTGTCCTTCGGAATTTGCCCGCTGCGCTTATGATTTAAAGGTCGGCAGGGCCAGCATCTCGGCAGACTCCGCTGCAGCATCATGCATCACCTCTTCGAGAACGAAAAGAAGCTGCCCCTGTTTCACCATCTGGTTGAGCGTCACCGGAATCTCGGTGATCTGCGCATCGTAGGGAGCGAATATCGCATTTTCCATTTTCATGGCTTCGAGGTTTGCAATCTCCTCTCCCTTGTGGACGATGTCCCCCGCCCTGAGTTTGCCCCGTTCCGGATTTCCGATACGCCAGACCGTTCCGTTGATCGGAGCACCGATATCGGCAAGGCCCTTGGCCATGCGGATCTCGGTTTTCCGTGCACGCGGGGTTTCGATCTTGAAAACCCGGATCTGGTTGTTGACCTTCATGACGGCATGAATCACACCGTCATGCTCCGCTCCGATCGAGACCCGCTCGATGGAGTAGGGAACGCCGCGGTATTCGAACTCAACCTTGTCGCCGGCTTTTTTCAGACCCGACCGCCAGACATCGGGCGGCAGAACGAGCGGAGCATCGCCGTACTTTTCACGGAACCGGATAAAGTCCAGCGCATCCTTCGGGTGCATGAGGAAAAGAATGAACTCCTCCTCGGTCGGATTGCGGTCGAGCTGCACGGCAAGCTCGCTGCGAAGGCGGGCAATATCTTCTTCCGGTATCGAATCGAGCGGGGAATCTTCACTGCGCCGGCCGACCTTCTCCCTGCCTTCCTCACCGAAACTGCTTGCATACACCCAGTCGGCAGGCCAGCCCATCGGCAGCTTGCCGTACCCGCCCATGATGAGATTCTTGAAATCCCCCGGTGCGGCCCGGAACAGCTGCAGCAGTTCCTCCTGCTCTTCAGGCGGCATGGCCTCGAAATCCTGCTCCTTCTCATGGACGAAGCGCGTCAGGAGATCGATCACATGGCTGACGCCGGCCATGCCGCGTTCCTTGGCATAGTGGTTGACGATTCCACTGCAGGTGACCCAGGTGATCTGCGAACCGGGCGTCACGTCGAAATAGCGGACGATCCGGTTGTAGAGCGACATCACCTTCAGGATGGCGGGCATGAGATGCAGAAAGCCACCCTTTTCAGCCTGCTCGAACGAGCTTGGAAACGCGCCGCCTGGCATGCGGTGCATGACGACGCCGTGATCGAACCCCTTGAAGGGTGATTCAGCCCACTCATAGTGCCGGATCCACTCGCGCACCTTCTGTACTGCCGCCTCTCCGGCCTTGCGGTTCAGATGCACCTGCACGCCGGACTCCTCGAGATAGGAGGCGACGCTCATGAGCGGAGCCTGGCCGTAGAAGCGGGTAAGCGAGTCCTCCTCGACATCGATGATGCCGGCACCCGCCTGTGCGGCGGAAAGCAGCGCCGGAAGGGCCAGGCCGTCGGTTGCGTGGCGGTGATAATGCAGCACGAGGTCAGGCCAGGCCTGCCGGATGGCGTCGATGAGCGAATGGATTCGTTTCGGACTTCCGACCCCGGCCATATCCTTGATGCCGAGAATGATCTCGTCCGTACCGCCGCACAGGTCCACGATCTGGCGGACAAGCTTCAGATAGTAATCGTTCGTGGTCCAGTCGGCCTGCGTGAAGGAGATGGCGGGCTGGAAAAGCCTGCCGCGCTTCATGACAACTTCCGCGACCGTCCGCATGTTGCGCACGTCGTTGAGGAACGAAAAACAACGCCATACATCGATATCGACCTCGGCGACGACATGCTCGATGATGTTTTTCGGATAGGGACGGTACCCCCAGAGGTTGGTTTCACGGACCAGGGTCTGCAGGAGCACGTTCGGCATTTTTTCCCGGAGCTGCTGAATCTCCTCGAAAGGGCTTTCACGCCGGTTCATGATGCCGACATGCCACCGGGCGCCGCCGTGGCACTCCGAACTGAACAGCCCCATCTCGTTGTAGCTTGGGGCAATGGTGGAAAGATCGTGCATCCGCAGGCGGTTCTTGTAATCCGACTGCCCGGCATCCCTCATGCCGGTCGAGGTCAGGGCTACGGCAGGCAACCGGCGAACGCCGGCAACAATCTCCTTCGGGGTCATCCCCGGTTTCACAAAAATAGAATCGGTCATGTCGGTTAAATCCAGTTCGGTGTTCCAAGTGCGGAAATTTCAGCTACATACCTGGCGATCTTCAGCGCTTCCTCTTCGCTGTCGTCCTCGGTGAACATGGAGACAAGCTCATCCATATGCTCTTCGATAAAGCACGTGGAGAAATCTCCTTTGAGAAAATCTCCGTGGCGGATAATGCTCAAAAGAAGCGGAGCAAGGGTCTTGACCCCCTCGACCCTGAGGTTGCGGCAGAGAATGCTGTCCATCTTCCTGATGGCGGTCTCACGGTCGGGGCCGGCCGTCATCAGCAGCATGATCAGCGAATCGTAATAAGGCGGTATTTCGGATCCTTCGTAGACGCCCTGCGACACCCTGACGCCGGGATAGAGGTTCAGGTGCAGCCTGCTGATGTTGCCGAACGATGGGCTGAAGGTTGCCGGATCCTCGGCGTTGAGGCGAACTTCAACCGCCCAGCGGTTCGGCCGGATATCCTCCTGCCTGAAATGCAGCGGCTTGCCCTGGGCGATGTCGAGCATCGAGCTGACGATATCCACTCCGGTCACGAGCTCGGTTATGCCGTGCTCCACCTGAAGCCGGGTGTTGACTTCGAGGAAGTAGAACTTGCCGGTCAGGGAATCGAAGAGAAACTCCACCGTTCCGGCAGAGGTGTAGCCGATGCTGCGCATCAGCCTGACGGCGGTTTCACAGATGGAGCTGCGAACGGCATTGTCGATGCTGGGTGACGGAGCCTCCTCGATCACCTTCTGGTTGCGGCGCTGCAGCGTGCATTCGCGCTCGCAGAGGTGGATCACGTTGCCATGCTGGTCGGCAATGATCTGCACCTCGATATGGCGACCTTTCTCGATATACTTTTCTACGAGCACCTCGTCGTTGCCGAACGATTTCCTGGCCTCCGAGCGGGCCTGGCCGAAAGCGCTCTCGAGCTCCCCTTCACCGGAAACCTTCACCATGCCTTTGCCGCCGCCCCCCGAAGAGGCCTTGATGATGATCGGGAACGCCACATCCTCGGCCGCCATCCACTGTCGGATCTCTCCGGCGGTTTTCGGTGAATTGATGCCGGGAATGGTCGGCACATCGGCCTGCCTGGCGATCATCTTCGACTCGATCTTGTCACCCATCTTGTGGATCACCTCGGGACCCGGCCCGATCCAGATCAGCCCTGAATCCTCCACAAGCCGTGCGAACGCTGCATTTTCGGACAGAAACCCCCAGCCGGGATGCACGGCGTTCGCGCCGCTCTTGCGGGCCGCCGCGATGATCCGCTCCATGTTGAGATACGATTCGACCGGCGGAGCCTCGCCGATATGCACTGCATCGCTGGCCATGAAAACATGTGCGGCAAGCCGGTCGGGAGTGCTGTAGACCGCCGTTGTCGGGATTTTTCTGTCCTGGCATGTCTGAATGATGCGTACAGCCGGAACACCGCGATTGGCAACAAGAACCTTTTTGATTGTTTTATCCATCATGCATGTACAGCCCTGGTAACGGTTGGAGTTGTCTGTTTTTTTTGAAAAATCAGGATGGTAATATAAGAGAATCGCAGGAAAATAAATCACGCCTGAAGAGCGTGCACCGACAAGGCCGTATCACAGAAACAGCGGGGTGGTGTATATTGTATCCTGCAGCTGGAACGGACTCAGCCGGTGCAAAGGCAGCAACATTCAGGGAAAAAAACATGCAATTCACCTATCAGAACCCGACCCGCATCATCTTCGGCAGCGGAACGCTCTCGCACCTCGGCGAGGTAGTTCGTGCACACGGCAGGAAAGCCCTGCTCGTCACCGGCGGCAGCAGCACTCTTTTACGAGAGCGACTTTTGGGAGATGTTTCCGCGCACGGCCAGGCAGGCAGAAAACCCCCGTATAGGTCGCTTCCCGTCCGCTTCCCGTCGTCACCGTGCCGACTCTTGCCGCCACCGGTTCCGAAATGAACGGCGGCGCGGTCATCACCGATGGAAAAAGCACGGTGAAGTCATTCGTCACCGCTGGATGCCTTTACCCGAAAGCCGCCATCGTCGATCCCGAACTCACGGTGAGCGTACCCCCGGACCAGACCGTATACGGCATCTGCGACCTCATCACCCACGTGACCGAATCGTACTTCAACGGCTTTGACGCGACGCCGCTGCAGGACCGCTTTGCCGAAGGGGTGATGCTCACCGCCATGGAGTGGGGACCGAAGGCGGTTGCCGACGGACACGACATCGAAGCGCGGGCGCAGGTGCAGTGGGCCTCCGTGGTAGCGCTCAACGGCTGGGTGCAGGCCGGCACCCTCTCCCCTTACCCGGTACACATGATCGAGCACTCGCTCTCGGCCCATCACGACATTGCGCACGGTGCGGGACTGGCTGTGGTCGGCCCGGCATGGATGCGGTACGCCGGTGATACCCTGCTGGTCGCCCGTGAAGGCCACTGGTCCAGACATTGTTGACCAGACCCAGCGACCGCGCATACTGCATCAGCTCATACCAGTCCGGCCGGAGCAGCGGGTCCCCGCCCAGCCAGTCAATGGCCCGGATTTGCAGCGCAGCGGCATCGTCGAGCAAGCCGCGGATTTCAGGGGAGGCCAGGCCACCGTAACGGCTCAGGAGATCGTTGATGCAGGCAACCATGGTAGTACCGTTTTGTTCCGCGATGCTGCAGGGATCCACACATCGAATAGGTCTTTATTCGTGATAAAGATTCCTGTGCATGCCGAACAAACCCTGCATGGCCCCTCCCTGCCGGGGCGCATCGCAGCGCCGGACACGACAGGAAAGGCTTCTCATGGCGGCATCTGCGGCTTTTTTTCATTTTCGCGCTCCCGACACCAAACCTCCCGACACCAAACGGTATATCCGTTTATTTCGTTATATCTGTGGTCGATACGGTGAGCGGTTTTTTTCTGTCCCCATCCCTGAAACGGAGGCACTGATGAACAGTATGAAGCGCATAGGACTTGTTGCACACGATAACCGGAAACAGGACCTTATCGAGTGGGTAGAGTGGAACTACCGGATTCTCATCGGTCACGAGCTCATCTGTACGGGCACAACGGGAAAGCTGATCGAAACGGCAATCCGGCAAAAACTCGATGGAGAGAAGGCCGAACAGTTCTCGGTGAGAAAACTCAAGTCGGGACCGCTTGGTGGCGACCAGCAGCTGGGATCGATGATCAGCGAGGGAGAGATCGACTTCCTGATCTTTCTCTGGGACCCGATGCAGCCACAGCCTCATGACGTGGATGTCAAGGCGCTTCTGAGAATTGCCGTGCTGTACAACATCCCGACCGCATGCAACCGCTCGACAGCCGACTTCATGATCTCCTCATCGCTCATCAACGAATCCTACCAGCCGGTCATCAAGGATTACGCGGAATACATCAACCGGAATCTTGGCGGGGCGGATTGAGATCATCGATGCTCAATCACAGCAAAAGTCATCACACGGGGCTGCCTTGCCGTCTCGGCAGGCAGCTGTCTCTGCTTATCTCATTTCCGCCCAATGACAGCAGCTTATCGGCACTGTACCCCCTATAACACCCCTAAGTCCCTTGCGTAAAGGCCTTTACAACAAAAAATCCTGGGGGACCACGCAAAAAATATGTAACTTGTTCCAAACAAATCCGCTCGCGATACAACGGTTGCCGTGCATCGCGGAACGGGTGGCAGGCATCCCCCAAAATGCTCAGTATGATACCATACATCGGGTCTTCTCCGGTTCTTCCCAGGCTGGACCACTCTCTTTATCCCAATCTCCGAACACATAACCCGGACGACCAGCGAACGCCATCCGGAAGGAGGCGAAAACCATGAACAGGTTCAGGGTCATCGAATTCCAGTTACTGCAGGCGTGCAATGCCGGCTGCGTGTATTGTGCGTACGATCAGAATCTTCCGGAGTTCAACAACTGGCTGCCGCTTGAGATTGTCGAAAAAACCCTTGCGGAAGAAAAACCCGAGTGGGTATGGTTCGAGGGAGGCGAGGTCACCATGACGGACAAATCGAAGAAATACCTGCTCGAGGCCATGGAAATCGCCAACAGATTCGGTGTCAGGAACCGTATCAACACGAACTGCAGGAATATCGATCCTGAATGGGCCCGGAGGCTGGCTGATGGCGGCCTGCAGTTTGCCTGTGTCTCCTTCGACACCCTGGATCACGAACGTCTCGAGTTCCTGCGCGGTTTTCCCGAAGGGAGCGGGACGGAAAACATGGAACGCCTCAAGGCAAATGCCCTCTCCCTGGCAGACCACGGAATAACCGTCGATCTGGAGGCAACGGTAACCCGGCACAACCTCCATGAACTTGAAGCGTTATACGATTACGCGGAAAGCGTGGCCACAGGCGGACGGAACATCCTGATGGGCGCGCAATGTCTGGTTGCCACCTACGACGAGGTTTTCGGACTGTACCCGGACATGGTGGAGATGCACGAGGTGTTCATGCGGCTGACCCGGAAGGCAAGAAAAGGCAGGATACCTGTGCGGATCTGCTGCTCGCCGATGGTTCGCTGCAACTATCCTGAACTCTACGAGCCGCACCCGAACGTCATCTGGGTCGAGTGCACCTGCGGCTACGATTACGTCCACGTGAACGCTACAGGAGAGGTGCTGCTGTGCGGATTCTGGGACCACAGCGAAACCATCGGCAACCTGAACACCGCTTCCCTGCGCGCAATCTGGGAAACGAGCGGGCTGCGCAGGCAAGCCATGGAAGAAACCCCCGGACAGTGCAGAGGCTGCCGCCACTGGGAAGGACCCGAGCGTTGCCATAACAGCTGCTTTTCGATTGCCCGCCGAAAAACCGGATCGTTCAGCTCCTTTGCCTATGACCTGACCGTCCGGGCAATTGCCGATGCCGCAAACAGGAGACCTTCATGAACAACTGCAACCCCTGGGAGTACACCGAGCTGGAGTATCCGGGTCAGCTTGCGTACCTCACCGTTTCATGCACGACACGGTGCAACTTCGCATGTGTGTATTGCTCCAAAAAAGGACGACACTTGGGGACGTTGTTGATTAAGCCAAGCGGATAACCTGCGGAGCAATTCCCCCCTCACCTGATTTCAACGGCAAAACAGCCCCTTTCTTATGTTTTCTTCAGCATGTGGCTGATGGCGCTTGTCGTCACCCCGAGCTGACGCGCTGTTTCAGCCAGAGTGATCCCGTACTCCAGCACCGCTTTCCTTGCCAATGCTTTTCTGAGCAGGGGCAGTTCTCCGCTCCTGCTCCCGAATTGCAGAAACGCTCTCGAAATACCCGCATTCGCACATGTCTGCACGATAGCTTCTTTCAGCAGTTCCAGACGTTGTATTCCGGACCGTTGCTCATCAGTGCGTCCTTCCGCTTCCCTCAGCATTTCCCTGACAAACTCATCCCCGCCAAGAATCCGCTCGTCACCGAGAGCCTGTTCGCCCCTCCGGCGCATCGACACCACGTTCGACCATCCACCCTGGGAACGTACCAGACCGCCTCCCGACAACTCCTGCTCCCGGTCAATCCGCATCTCCTGCTCAACAAATTCCAGGTAAGCCTTTCTGGCTGCCCCTTCACGGCTTCCGAAAAACCGAAGGACATAATCCCGATTCATCCATGTGCAGGCAACATTGTTCATCACGACCGCATGCCCGCTCCAGGGATACAACGCCAGTTCATCAAGTGTCCGGACCAGCCCTGCCCGCAAGGGATTCAGATGAATGTAGGCTACCAGCTTGTCGAAGTATCCCTCTTCTTCGCAGATGATCGACTTGTACCGGTTCTGGAACAGATAACCGACCCGTTGGTGTCGGCGATTGAAGTACTGCGCATAGCCCGACAGCAATCGGCGCATGAAGGTGGGCAAACCATCGGCTCCGCTTTTCACGAGCATATGGACATGGTTATTCATCAGGGCAAACGCATAAACACCGGTTCCTGATGCCTGGACGTGACGCTTCATGCGGGACAGAAACTCCGCCCTGTCCGTATCATCCAGAAATATATTCCTGCGCTCTATCCCCCTGATCATCACATGATGCAACATTCCCGGTGCATCAAGCCTTGGCCCTCTCGGCATAGTCATCTCCTCTTCCGGGTTACCAGCTTCGTGCTTCTTCTCAATGCTTCAATATAGCATCTAATCATTTTATTCAACAACGTCCCTTAATTGCGTTGGCGGATGTCAGTCGGTTTGTTACTTTAAATCTTAAGAAATCCGCTGATCTTCGGCTTGAACAGTATGCAAAGGTCCGGATTGTTTCGGGGAGTTCATGTGAGAAAGCCATTCAATCACATCCTTAACCTTATCTGGAACCCTGATGGACAAGGCCCCAGTCTCTCTTCCGGAAAACATCGTGATTTTCGACGGTGTCTGCAACCTGTGCGAGTTTTCGGTGAATTTCATTTTTGAGCGTGATGCCGCCGGGCAGTTTTATTTCACACCAGCCCAGTCTCCTCTCGGAGCGTCTCTGCTCAAACGTTTCGGCATCAACACCTCCCGACTCGACACCGTGGTGCTTGTCAGGGACGACCGCGCCTTCACCCGAAGCGCCGCCGCCATTGAAATCGCCTCCCGACTCGACATGCCGTGGAATCTGCTCGCCGCATTCCAGGCCATTCCTGAACCTTTGCGGGATATGATCTATGATCTGATAGCGCAGAACCGATACCGGCTTTTCGGGAAAAAAGATGAGTGCATGCTGCCGTCCGAAGAGCTGCGAAAGCGTTTTCTTGAACAGATACCGGGGGCTTCCTCTTGATCGGTCGCCTCTTGTTCAGCAAGAGGTGCCCGGGATGTTCATGAGCGGACAGTCAACATGATTCCGCCCTCTTCACCGGAAAGGAGCAATCACCATGTCAGACAACACAACCGACCGATTTTTCAGGTATCTGAACTGGCTTTTCAATCCATTCCACGGGTTGAAGACAACGGAAGTCTATGATCTGATCGGCACCTCCTCTCTTACCGAAAACGCGCTCTATCTGAATCTTGGCTACTGGCGGGAGGCGAATACCATTGATGAAGCCAGTGAAGCGCTGGCGCTGCTGGTGGCGAAAAGAGGCGGCATGCAGCCGGGCGATACCGTCCCGGATTGCGGGTACGGTTTTGGCGATCAGGACATCCTCTGGGCAAGAAAACTGAAGCCCGAAAAAATCATCGGGCTGAACATTACGAAATCCCAGGTTGAGCGTGCCCGGAAGAACGTTGCCGGTGCGGGTCTCGAAAAATCAATCGATTTACGCGAAGGTTCTGCAACCGGGATGCCCATTGAAAATGAATCCATTGATCTGGTTGTTTCCGTGGAAAGCGCTTTCCACTACAGAACCCGTGAGGATTTTTTCAGGGAAGCGTTCCGCGTTTTGCGCCCAGGCGGAAGACTTGTGACCGCGGACATTGTGCCGACGGAAAACTCCGGTAACCCCTTCAGGCGAATGGAGCAATGGTTTTCGTGGAACCTTGTGGCAGGAAAATTCAATATTCCGCAAGAAAACGCTTACCTAATCCCATCCTACAGTAACAAGCTCTCCAAAGCCGGATTTGCCCATATTGATATCACCTCAATACGTGACGATGTCTATATGCCTCTTCATGCGTATCTGTCAAAAAACCGGACTTTTGTCGGCAAGATGCATCCGCTTGCAAGGATTCTTGCTCAATTAACGTTGAGCCGTTCTGCAGAGAGTGTGTACGCCGGTCTGGACTACATCCTTTCCTTTGCTGAAAAGCCATAGAGGGAGGAAACCTGACACCGCTGAATGGAAAACCGGCGCCGGTTTAAAGAGCGCTGGCGTTTGATGCTGAAAACCACTGAATCCGTCCGGGATGGAATGCATAAGCACGGCGACAAGGAATCATCATTGATATGCAAGTCATTATCGGATTGATCGCAAGACAAGCAGCGATGATTCAGGCGGCTGGAGGCAGGGTAATGGAAAAAGAGAGAAAATGAAAAATCCCTGCAAGTCTTTATTTTACGGGGCTTTACAGGCTTATGGGCGATAGAAGATTCGAACTTCTGACCTCTACCGTGTAGATTTAGCACAAAACACGCATCTCTTTATTATTTATTCACTTATAAGCACACTTTAGACGTTCGTATAACAATGGCGTAACAAATTTTTCATCAACATCGATGAACAACGCGCACCATTGATAAAGAGGATGAGCCGCTCAACTCGCCTTACTGTCGAACATTTTCTCCTGCTTCATTTGCCACTTGACCTCTGGCTTTCAGTCGTACTATCGTTATAAACAAGGTTTGCTCAGTTCAGGCAATGGAAGCCAACCCCTTCTTTTTCACGAGGGAGAGAAGTTTGAGCGTTGTTCCGGCAGGTTTCTTTTGCCCCCGTTCCCACTGACTGACCGACTCCTTGCTGACATTCAGATAGAGAGCAAAAACAGTCTGACTCACTGCCTCATGCTCACGTATGGCCTTTATTTCTGCTGCGCTTAACTCCTGAACCGAAGTCAGACAGGATTCGTCGAACTCAAGCATCGTCGTTTTATCGATGCCGCCAGAGGCGTACAAGTCTGACATGGTCTCATGGAGAGCCGCCAGAGCGTCGCTTTTATATGTCCTGGTCTTTTTCATGGTATGATACAGTTTGAAATACCCCGTTTTTGATGAATTTAGCGAGTTCTTCGTCAGAATACTTGAGGATGATTTTCGCAGACTTCTTGTACTCTCGAACCTCATAATCTTCGAGGTTCACCCGGCCTTTTTTCGAAAATCCATAAACGTAAAAAGGCTCTGGAACCTTGGCGGTACAGAACAATTGTCCTGTAACCTCCGGACTTGCCCGCATTTTCCCGTGCAATCCTTTGTTTGATGACTCCGCCGCCGTAATCCGCATCAATCAAGCCGAGTTCAGCATCTTTAACCGCCTCACACAACTTCTCATCGCTGATCCCCTCAGCCTTGGCGAACTTTGTAAACCATTTGTTTTTGAATATTTGCACTTGACTCAAGGGAGACTGGTCGTATTGTCTTCAGCTTTAAGATATAGAACCAAGTCATACACCACAAGAGTTTCGGAGAAAAAATAAGAAACGAGACAATCCGGACATGTGATATCCGATTAATTCGGAATCAGGAAATAATCCAATTCTTAGAAGGCTTCACCAGGAAGATGAATCAGTCATCATCAAAAGCAACAATTTTCGTCACCTTTATAAACTGGCTCAACGATCTCAGCACCTGCTCCCACTAAAGCCGTATCTGAAGAGTGTGAACCGTTTTTGCAGTTTGAATGAGATAACCCATTGCCAGATAACCAGATCGTCTTTTTTGCCACATGCGAACCAGTTGCGGCTGGTTGCTGTCGATATAGTCGTAAATGTGAATCGCTCCTTTGCCGAGATGATGACGGTGCAGCCTTCCGGCATATTGCTGCAAAGTACCTTTCCAGGACACAGGCATAGCGAGAAGCAAGGTATCGAGCGGTGGATAATCGAATCCTTCGCCGATCAACCGACCTGTGGAAAGAATGATTTTTGCCTGCGTCTCATCGAGCGATCCGAGTCGTTCGATGGTTGCTTTTCGCTGTTTGGCTGACATTCGGCCATGAAGAACGACAAGCTCCGGGATAACCGGTTCAAGCATACTACGAAGCCGTTCGAGATGTTCAGTTCGTTCTGTCAATACCAGGATGTTCCTGTTTTGCCCGTAAGCTGAAATGGCGTCGTTGACGATGATGTGATTTCTTTGTTCATCGGCAACAAGAGATTTGAAGAGTGCCTGAATTCCATCGCCTTCCGGATTGGTAACAATCTCAAGAGAACGAGGATACACCTCAAGCAGCGCCGGAGCATTTTCAGGCTTTTTTGCCCGATGCCGAATCGGACCACATTGCATGAAAATGATGGGTTGATGGCCATCACGTCGAACAGGCGTAGCTGTCAATCCCAACACGTAGCGGGCTTTGGCAGCTTTGAGAATCTTCTCGAATGAGAATGCTGAAAGGTGATGGCACTCATCAACGATGATCTGTCCGTATCGATCAAGGAAACTGGCAAGATTCTCCTGCCGTGAAAGGGTTTGCATCAACGCAATGTCGATGACGCCGGTCGGTTTGTTTTTCCCGCCTCCGATCAGACCAGGAAGACCTTTGGACAATTCAAGGAATGAGTTCAGACGCTCTTTCCATTGCCTTTGGAGTTCACTTCGATGAACGAGGATAAGCGTTGATGTCAGCCGCTTTGCGATGATTGCTGCTGCCGTGACCGTTTTGCCGAATGCTGTCGGGGCGCAAAGAATGCCGGTGTCATAGCGAAGTATCGCCGTCATTGCCGTTTGCTGGTCTTTTCGCAGAGAGCCGGTGAAGGCGGTCTCGATCCTGCCTCCAGACAGGCGTTCGTCCGTTAACTCAACATTGATATGGTGCTTGTTGAGAAGCTCAGTAACAGCATCGATACAGCCTCTCGGCAAACCGAGATGATTGGGATAATTTTCTGCGCAACTGATGATGCGCGGTTTATCCCAGACCGGCAAACGCATGGCTTGCGCCTTATGGAACTCAGGGTTCTGGAATGCGGCAATGCGGATGAGCCTGTTCGCAAGAGTTTGACCGAGAAAATCTTTCTCTATAAACAGCTGATTGGCTTGAACAATCCTGACAGTTTCGGGCAACGGACCAGTCAGTGATGCCTGTTGTGAAGAAGGTGTGTTCCATGGTTCGAGCGCATCCTCTTCGTCAACAAAAGCAACATCGATAGGGTGTGTACCGTCAGAAACTCGCGCAATGGCATCGGATACTTGCTGTTTCGACAGACGCTCAACAGAAGCGAGGTGAGCCCACTGGTCGCGGTATGGTTGCAGGCTGTTGTCAACGAAAACGCTTTTGGATTCGCATCTTGGTTGTGCCTGTAACGGTAAGGCAATCAGGTTCCCAAAGCCTCCTTTCGGCAGAATATCCTGATTCGGGAAAAAACGGTCATAGCTTTTCAGGGAGAGCTGTCGCCTGTTCCGGCAAGTAGCACTGACAATGGCCGCCCCGAGAAAACGGGCCTCACGTGCCAATACCGGTTCACTAAAAAAAATCCAGACATGCGCACCGTTTCCGGAACGCGAGATTTCGAGGGTTGCCGGTAATGAAAATTCAGCGCATACATGCAGAAATGCTTGTGCATCATCGCGCCAACTCTCTTCATCGAAATCTGTTGCAAGAAACCAGCAGGTATCGTCTTTGAGCAAAGGATAAATGCCGACGGTCTGTCGCCCTGCAAGATGATCGTGAATGGTTTTGTGGTCAACAGGAAGCAACTCCCGATTGTCGCAGACACTGCATTTCCTGGCCGGTTTACCACAAACGCCAGGACGCCAAGCATTTGCACAAGCTGGAGAGTAACCGGACTTACCGCTCCCGGACTCCCAACGAAAAGCATACATATCTCGGCGACCACGAAAAAGCTCCATGAAAAGAGCTACTTTTTCTTCATTCGTCTGGGGAATATTGACCCTATAGTGCTGATCGGATTGGTAGAGGAATTCAGGATTTACAGGCACCTCCTGATGATGCCAAGGAATATTATGGGCTTCAAGAAGAGCTTTCAGACGTGCGTTCTCTTTCTCCAGCTCTTGCCGACGAAGCTCCTCTGAAAGCGTGGATCGCGACTCATCGGCAGGATTTTTATCTCTTTCCAGCCCGGACATAGCGAAACAGTTTGGAGTATTTTTTCACAAACAGCTTATCATGACAACAATTTTCTCGCAAAGTCGATAAACTCCTGCCTTGCTTCCTCAAATGCAATCCGATCCCCATAGACCAGATGCAACTTCTAAAAGTCCCTTAACCCCAACCAAATTATTTGCCCGACCAAATTCAGAAAGTATCGAGTCAACCAACATAAGAGTACGTGAAGAAGATATTTGACTTTCGGCTACCAATTTTCTCACAAGAGCAATAAAGCTTTGTAAATCTGCATCTGTGCTTTTCGATGATTTACACAACGTTTTAAGCCAATTTCCCTGAAGAACAATTTTTACCTCACCCCTTACAAGTTTAATATTTACATCTTGAATCCGTTCTTTCAGGAAATTCAAATAATCACGCTCTTCAGATCAACGCATTCGCCACCCCGAAGCAAACAAAAAGCGCACAACACCGGAAGAGGAATTGTGCGCCTGAAAGGGAAATAACTGAACTGTTCCGTCCTGTAATGAACGGGACTCAGGAGGTTTTTTCGTGGTGAACGGCTTTGAGAATCTTGATGTTCAGCACGACAAAGCGCCAGAGCTGGTAAATCCTGCAGCGCATCAGAAATTTGTCAAACGATGTTGGCCTCATGGGTTATCGCATTTTGTCATTGATAGAATTCGCTTCGTATCCGGGTCATTCCGGGATGAACTGCCAGCCGATACGGCCTCTGAACTTGTGCATGAAGGTGCTCTCCACCATCTGCTTGAGCCAGGCTCCGGAAATACCGCGCTCCACCTTGGTAACGAACATGTCGCGTCCCTCCTTGTTGTCGTAGCGGGTAAGATCGGGGACGACCGGATAGATGATCATGACGATGGCCGAACCGTTCCAGAGCGATTTGCCGTTCGAGGCGATACAGACGGCAAGCATTTCGGACATACGCTCGCGGTGCGTCATGCGCCCGGTCTTGACCATGTCGATGACGTTGAAGGCTACGACCCTGCCGATCACACCGGAAATCATGCCGGTTCTCGGTGCTCCGGGAATGATCTGCGTGCCGTTCTTGGTGGTATGCGGCACGGAAATCGGACCGGGAGGCGCAAACGCGATCCCTGCGGCGAAGATGTTCTTGTAGATAGGATTGTTGTACTGTGCAGGCCATGCGTTGGGGTTCTTCACCAGATCGTCGTACTTGAGACCGTAGATGCCGTCAGCGAACACGAATCCTCCCGGGTTGCACACCTTCGAAGAGATATCCTGGCCATCCTTGTCGAAAAACTTGAAGGTAACTCCGCGCGACTGGGGAATGAGCATGGCGAAATCGTAATCGGTTTCACCGTAGTTGCCTTCGAAATCCTCCCAGTAAACCTTCTTTGCATCGACCTCTTTGACACCCCTGCGAATCGCTTTCTCGATGCCGAACTCGTCAATGGCGTCCTCAATAAGATCTCCGCCTCGAGCGATCCTTCCTCCCTGCTTGACAACGTTGATGCCGCCGACGCCGAAATCGCCGATTTCAGGCTCGTTGGTAAGATAGATGAGGTCTGCCTTGTCCCTGATTCCCCTCTCGGAAAGATCATGGTGGATATTGGTGATGTACTCGAAAGCCGCCCCCTGGCATGCAGCAAGCGGATGACCGGTGCCGATAACCAGCTTCTGCCGCTCGCCTCGCTTCATGCGCTCTACCGACTGCAGGTATGCGTCACGAGCCTGGATAGCGGTATCGTAATGGCAGATAGACTGGGTGAACTTTTTCGGTCCGAGGCCTGGCGTTGCATCGTAGTTCATGTGGGCACCGGTGGCGATGATCAGGTGGTCGTACTCCAGACTGGCCGGACCGGCGTTGTCGGCCTGTTCGAGAATGATGTAGTTCTCGTCGGGGTGCACCGAGGTGACCGTGCCCTGAACAAAGTTCACATTGAATTTGTCGTAGATCGGCTTTAACTTGAAAATGGTATGCTCGGGCTTTACGGCATCGATACCAAGCCATACCCATGAAGGCACAAACCCGAAATAATCGAATTTGTGCACGACCGTAATCTCGTGCTCCCGGCCTATAGCATCGCCGAGATACATCGCTGCCGTATGGCCTGCAAAGCCGGCACCTATAATAACAACCTTTGCCATTACGTTATTCTCCCGTTATACTTGTTTTGATTTGCAGCCCTCTGGCTTTTCTGAAATGAATAGGTCAAAATTAATACCAAAATACCATATGACCAAGCAGTTATCCGACAATTTTGAGCATATGCCATTATTTTATCACCGATAAAACACTGTTTTCGCTGAAAAACAGCGTAATCCATGACGGATGAGACCACATTACACAAGATATCGGCAACAACAGATCAAGAAGCTTCGACGTGAACAGAAAAAAAAGAATCATCGCTATCGATTACGGCACGAAACGCATCGGGATCGCACAGACCGATCCGCTGCAGCTCTTTGCCCAGCCGGTCTGCACCGTCGAGCGAAAAGAACTGCCTCGCCTGCTGGCGGACATGACCGCCCATAATTCCGTCGAGCGGATTCTCGTGGGCTACCCGCTCAACGAGGACGGATCGGAAAACACCATGACCGGCATGATTGACAGCTTTATCGACGATCTCTGCCGGGCATTCCCGGAAATACCTGTCGAGAGGGTCAACGAACACCGTTCATCAAGGGAAGCCATGCGGATACTTGCCGGCTCGGGACTCAGCAGGAAAGAGCGGAACCGGAAAGGACGACTTGACAGTGCTGCAGCATGCGTTATCCTGCAGGAATATCTCGAAACGCACCGCTAAGCCGCCTGAAGCGCCGGCATGGGGGTTTTTCATTTGCCTTTTTTGATGCAGCTTCTGTATTTTAGCTGGTTACATACATTTTCAACGACCCATTTCCTGCCATGAGCAATCAGTCAATGCTTGAACTGTTCAAATCAACCGAAGCACTCCTCGAAGGCCATTTCAGGCTGACATCGGGACGGCACAGCAACGCCTATTTCCAGTGCGCGAAAGTACTGCAATATCCGGAGCACCTTTCGACGGTCTGCAGCTGCATCGCAGGTCACTTCAGGGATTCCGGGGTCGAAACGGTCATCTCGCCGGCCATAGGCGGCATTGTAGTGGGTACCGAAGTCGGCCGCCAGCTTGGAGTGAAAACCATTTTTGCTGAACGCAAGGAAGGAAACATGGTCATCCGCAGAGGATTCAGCCTTCAAAAAGGCGAACGGGTGATTGTCGTGGAGGATGTCATCACAACCGGAGGTTCCGTTGCCGAAGTGATCGAACTGGTCGATGCTGCCGGAGCAACGCTTGTTGGCGTAGGTTCAGTGGTCGACCGCAGCAACGGCAAGGTCAGGCTTGCTGAAAACCAGTACTCCGTGCTTGCAATGGAAGTGATCAGCTACGATCCCGAAGCGTGCCCTCTCTGCAAGGCCGGTATCCCGATCGAAGCCCCCGGCAGCAGGGCCAACCAGCAGAACTGAAACAGTATCGTGCAACCGGCTATCAGAACCATATCGTTCATCGGACTCGGACTGATCGGAGCATCCCTTATGCGGGCGTTCAGGATGGCCGGTGCGGACGACAAATACCGGCTTTTCCTGAAAGGATACGATCCTTCTTTCAGCGAACAGGAACGGCTGGCTGTGCTCGATTGCGGTCTCGACCGGTTCGAGACCGACAAGAGCGCCCTGTACAGGGCGGATATGATCGTACTGGCAGCACCGGTACAGGCAAATATCGCGCTGCTCGATGAAATCGCGAAGTTTGCAGCCCCGTCGACGCTGGTAACCGACGTGTCGAGCACAAAAGCGCTGATAGCAGCAAAAGCCCGTGAACTCGGCATCACGTTTATCGGTATGCACCCGATGGCCGGCAGGGAACAGCAGGGATTCCGGACGGCACATGAAGAGCTGCTCAGAGGAAAAACCGTCATTCTCTGCGACAGCGGACGCCATCTTGAAGAACCGAGGGGAAAGGAACTGATAGGACTTCTCGAATCGGCAGGATGCCGCACCATGCTGATGGATCCGGAATACCATGATCGGGTTGTTGCCAATATCAGTCATCTGCCACAACTGCTCTCCACGCTGCTGATGAATTTCTGTGAAGACAATATCTCGGCATCCGGACCGGGTTTTGCAACACTTGCAAGGCTCTCGGGAAGTCCATGGTCGATCTGGCAGGATATCGTGCTCACCAACAGCGGCAATATTTCCGCAGAACTGGAACGGTTTGCCGGTGAACTTCTGGCTCTTGCCGGGGATGTGAAAACGGAAAACACAGAAAACCTCGCATCGAGGTTCGGCAATGCAAACCGGCTGTACCAAACTCTGAAGGAGCTCCACAAACCATGAAATTCGCCATTGTCGTCAATACGGAACGCAAGGAGGCAGTCCTGCTGGCAAAGGAACTGATCAGCTGGCTTGACCGGAAAGGGATCGGGTATGTGCTTGAATCCCTTTCCGGAGAAAAACTCGGCACCGGCCCCTCGGCAAAAATAGACGATCTCAACCGGCTTTGTGACGTATTCGTCTCGCTTGGCGGAGACGGCACCCTGCTGTTCACCTCGCATTATTCGGCAACGAAACCGGTTATCGGCATCAATGTAGGCCATCTCGGGTTTCTCACCGAATTCAGCAAGGACGAGATCATCTCGGCCGTTGAAATGGTGCTTGCCGGAAACTATTCCATCCATAATCGTACGCAGCTTGAAGCCATCACGGTCATCAACGGCAGGGAGCACCGGTTGCGTGCACTCAACGATGTGGTGATCGAAAAGGGGGCGTACCCGCGGATACCCACCTTCGTTATCAGGCTCGACGGTGAACTGCTCGGATCCTACCGGGCAGATGGCATCATCATTGCAACCTCGACCGGCTCCACCGCCTATTCCATGTCCGCAGGGGGGCCGATTATCGCCCCGAAATCATGCGTGTTCGTTATCACGCCGATCTGTCCGCACATGCTGACGGTCAGACCTATCGTCATCAGCGATGACAAGATTATCGAGGTTTCCGTCGATGCCCAGGCAGGAGAGTTTCCCCTTAATTGTGACGGGCGCATCACAAAAATGCTGTTGCCGCAGGAGAGTGTTACGGTGAGGAAATCGGATGCCCAGATCAATCTGGTAGCCAACGAAAACAGGGATTACTGCGAGATACTGCGAACCAAACTGCTTTGGGGCCGCGAACATGACTCCAGGCAATAGGCTTACGAACGCATCCCGCATCAGCAGCTTCATGAACTATCCTTTCAGCCCGGCAACACTTCATCATCTCCTCGGTATTGCGGAAGAAACTCCGCTTGGCCTCGATGACATGTGCGCGGAACTGCGCTGCGTCCTGTATCCCGCTCGCTCCCTCCCGGAACGGCTGGAACGGTTCTGCCGTTCACTCGCAGCCACCATGCACTCACTCGGCATTACCGTTGAACCCTACGGCGACAGCTCGCTCAGCAACGGACGATTCCTGCCTGGCACCGTGATTCTCGCCCCGGGCATCTTTACAGACAGCGAACTCGCCATCAACAGGGTTTCGACGCTTTACAACAACATCATTGTCGGCATTTACGACGAACCGCCGCCGCTCAGCGCCGAAGCGCTTCCCCAGGAGAGGCTCGACGCCATCGTCCGTCGGCTGGCAAGGGATATGGTGCATATCCTGGTGTACGTCACGGAAAGCTCATGGACCATATGCACCATGAACGGCGGGGTGGTAACATTCGGAACCCCTTTTCCCGAGCCGCATGATGTCCGCAGGACGCTGGTTCCGAAACTGACAGCACAGGTTGTGCCGCCGAAACCGGGCGACCTCGATTTGCGTCAGGGACTGATTGAGCCGGAAAGCGCCGAATACAGGGCTGCTGCGGATGATTTTCTCGCCTGCAGCCGGGCATGGGCATCGAGCAGCGTCCTCCTTACCCATACTTCAACCGGAGATCTTGAATACCGCACCGATTTTTACCGCAAGATCGTGGCGCGCTACCTTGACCGGCGCAGCGGCATGAGTTACGGTTTTTTCGCACGGCAGCTGCCGGCTGAGGTGAAGCCGGCGTTTCATGATGGCCGCGGCTGCGGAAAATCCGGTGATGAAACCGTTCCGGTCAGGATCGTCGGGCAAACCATGCTGGTACCCGTTCCCGATGTTCGGGTGCTTACAACCCGTTCAGGGTGCAGAAAACACGCTCTGGAAATACCGGCTGATCTCGTTGAGATCGGAATTGAACAAAGAGTTGCCTATCTGAAAACACCCGCAGGAAAATCCGGCGATACCGCTGCACGTCCATCCTTCGACACGCTCACCATTCTTGCACACGCTCTCGGTAATGTCTTCATCGCCTCAATTCTGAAAACCCTGAGGCCTGGCTCCCTGTTTGCCGAAACAGTTGAAAAGAAAGGAGCCTCGATGACCCACTGGCACGGCTATCCCAACGGCACTACCCTGCCCGAAGGATACTTCCTGCACGGAGGAGGCAATCCGCCGGTATCCTGTTCGACACCGCAATCGGCTGCCTACAGCCTCTTTGGAAAAATCGAGGCGCTCGAACAGGCGCTCCGGACAGGAGTGGAGTATCTGGGGGATGTCCACATCGAACCGAACCACGGAACCAATATGGTGGGAATTCTCTCCCTGGAGCAAACAGCCATGCTGCTGACCGGTACGGAAGTCCGGGAAGCAACTCTCCAAGGTTGCACGCCAAAGAAGTAAAGTATCCGGCAGGAACGGCGAAGGAACTATCCTTCCCGGCTCTCGGCATAAGGCCATTTCCCCTGTTGCTGCAGTACCATTTCAACGACCTCCCTGATGCACCCCTTCCCTCCCTCAAAGGCGGAAATGTAGCCGACCCTGCTCCGCAGATAGTCGGCGCCGTCTATCGGCGTAACGGGAAATCCGGCTCTCTCGAGCACCGGCACGTCGGCAATGTCGTCTCCGATATAGGCGCAAGCCTCGTCGGCAAACCCCTGCTGCTGCCGGAATTCTTCATAGGCGTCGAGCAGGCTTGACGCACCGAAATAGATGCCGGTAACCCCGAGGGCTTCGAGCGCCGGACGGAAGACACCGGCATCGCGGTCGGAAATAACCGCCACCTGCAGACCCTGTCGAAGAGCCTCCTTCAGTGCGGATACGTCCCGGTTGGATAGGGAAACAATTTCACCGCCATTGCTGTCGAAGGTCATACGGGGACCGTTGAGCACGCCGTCAACCGGGAAAACCACCGCCCTGACTGCCTGGAGGGCCTGCTGGATTTTTGAGGAGGGATCGGCAAGAGAGGGCTCCATGCCGAAGTACTGAAAACCTGACAAGGTAGAATCCTGTTTAATGTGAATGAATGGACTGCATGCACCTGGCAAGTTGCTGCAGTTCTTTGACAACACCTGAAAAGTCAGAGAGGGGAATCTGGGTTGCCGCATCCGACAGCGCCAAAGCCGGTTCCGGGTGCACCTCGAAAAAGAGACCGTGCACACCCGAAGCGACGGCAGCCCTGGCAAGCGGCAACAGGTACTGGCGCTCTCCGCCCGAAACGCCGTTGCCTGCTCCGGGAAGCTGAAGACTGTGTGTGGCATCGTAAACAACCGGATAGCCGGTTGCGGCCATCTGGGAAATTCCCCTGAAATCGACAACAAGATTGTGATAGCCGAAACTGGTACCGCGTTCGGTCAACATGATGCGGCTGTTTCCTGTAGCGGCGACCTTTGCAGCGGCAAATGCCATATCATCAGGAGCCATGAACTGCCCCTTCTTGATATTGACGGCCAGCCCGCTCCGTCCGGCTGCCACAAGAAGCTCTGTCTGACGCGACAGGAAAGCTGGAATCTGCAGCACATCGACATACGAAGCAGCAAGCTCAACATCCCTGGTTTCATGCACATCGGTCAGCACCGGCATACCAAAGCGCTCGCGTACGGCAGCAAGAACTTCAAGCGCCTCCCGGTCGCCGATTCCGGTGAACGACGACCCCGAGGAACGGTTTGCCTTGCGGTATGACCCCTTGAAAACAAAATTCACCCCTTCGGTTTCGGCAATACGCCGAAGTTCTCCGGCAACGGCAAAAGCCATCTCGGGGCTTTCGATAACACAGGGGCCGGCGATCAGGAAAAGGGATCCGTCAGCAGGAATTGCAATGGAACCGACTGAGAACTTTTGCACGCTGTTACCGGTTATTTTTTTATGAGTTACCTTGCGAAAAAAATGATGGGTCAACCTGTTTTTACTCAAGCGTTAAATTTACAACATTATTTATTATTAACGGTACATCAGTAATCAAACACCAACACCCCTATGAGCACGGCCGATACCAGACAACGGTTACAGGAGATAGAAAAACAGCTCGCCGGTCTTGTCGAGGAACAGACAAGAATCAAGGCACAATGGGACAGCGAGAAGGAGCTGATCAAGGCTTCGAGAGATCTGAAATCGGAACTTGAGCAGTTGCGGGTTCAGGCCGAAGAGTATGAGCGGCAGGGCGACTACGGAAAGGTCGCCGAAATACGCTACGGGAGCATCGCCCGCATTGAGCGGCAGATCGAGGAAAACCGAAGGAAAATAGAGGAAAAGCAAAGCTCGGGCGACCTGATCATGAAGGAGGAGATCGACGCCGAAGATATAGCGGACATCGTCTCACGCTGGACAGGAATCCCCGTCAGCAAGATGCTGCAGTCCGAACGGCAGAAGCTGCTCGGCATCGAGGCTGAACTGCACAAGCGGGTTATCGGGCAGGACGAGGCCGTCAGTGCGGTCAGCGAAGCGGTGAAACGTTCGAGAGCCGGCATGGGCGACGAGAAACGTCCGATCGGCTCGTTCATCTTTCTGGGTCCCACTGGCGTGGGAAAAACCGAGCTTGCCCGAACCCTTGCAGAGTACCTGTTCGACGACGAGGATGCGCTCATCCGCATCGACATGAGTGAATACATGGAGTCGCACAACGTCAGCCGTCTGGTGGGCGCGCCTCCGGGATACATCGGTTACGAGGAGGGTGGACAGCTCACAGAAGCTGTCAGACGCAAACCGTTTTCGGTGGTGCTGCTCGACGAGATCGAAAAGGCCCATCCCGACGTGTTCAACATTCTCCTGCAGATTCTTGACGACGGTCGCCTCACTGACAGCAAGGGGCATACCGTGAACTTCAAGAACACCATCATCATCATGACCAGCAACATCGGCGCCCAGATGATCCAGTCTGAAATGGAGAAAATGGATGGAACAGGACGGGATGCCGTGCTTGCCGGGCTGCAGGACAAGCTCTTTCAGCTGCTGAAACAGCAGGTACGTCCCGAGTTCCTGAACAGAATCGACGAGGTCATTCTCTTTACACCGCTCTCCAGAGAGGATCTGCGCAGTATCGTACAGGTGCAGTTCGACCGTATCCGGGCTACGGCCATGCGCCAGCGGATATCGATGGACATCACCCCGGCGGCCCTTGACTGGCTTGCCAATGCAGGATTTGATCCGGCATTCGGAGCGCGGCCTCTGAAACGCGTCATGCAGCGGAAAATCACCAATAAACTTTCCGAAATGATCCTTTCCGGGCTGGTTCAGGAAAACGATGGAATAACCGTTGATATGGCGAATGGAGAGCTGACGATCAGCAAAACCGGGGAAGCTGCATGACGAAAAAAAACCTGCTTGCCTTACTGCTGCTTTTTATGCTGCTCTGGCCGAGCATCCTTGCTGCAGATGAGCGGCCGGACAGCCTCTCCATCAAGATCGGACAGATGCTGATGATCGGCTTCCGGGGACTCAGCGCCTCCGATGCGCAGGGCATTGTGGCCGACATCAAAAAGCGGCATATCGGCGGCGTGGTGCTGTTCGATTACGATGTGCCGTCCAAATCGCCGGTGAGAAACATCAGCAGCCCGGAGCAGCTTTCGAAACTCACGCTCGATCTGATGGATCTCTCGGAAATTCCGCTTTTCATCGCCATCGATCAGGAGGGGGGAAAGGTGAATCGTCTGAAAGCATCGAAAGGATTTCCTCCGAGCGTTTCGGCAGCCAGCCTCGGCAGGCTCGACAATCCCGACAGCACTGCCCTTGCGGCACAGCGGATTGCGTCAACGCTCAAAAAAATGCACGTCCGGATGAACCTCGCGCCGGTCGTCGACCTGAATGTCAATCCGGACAATCCGGTCATCGGAAAGCTTGACCGCAGTTTTTCCGCTGATCCCGCAGTGGTGACAAGACACGCCGGGCTTATGGCGAAGACGTTCAGCCAGGAGGGGGTGATTGCAACCCTGAAGCACTTCCCCGGCCATGGCAGCTCCACAACCGATACCCATAAGGATTTTACCGACGTGACCACAACTTGGACTGAACACGAGCTCGACCCTTACCGATCGATGATCGCCGGCGGGTACGACGATGCCGTGATGACCGCACACGTCTTCAACGCCGGACTCGACAACCGCTACCCGGCAACACTCTCGAAAAAAATACTGGATGGCCTGCTGCGTAATAAACTCGGTTTCCGGGGTGTTATCGTGAGCGATGACATGCAGATGAAAGCCATTGCCGACCATTACGGCCTTGAGGAAGCGGTCCGGCTGGCCGTCAATGCCGGGGTGGATGTCCTGCTCTTTGGAAACAACACCTCGTACGATCCGGAGATTGCTGAAAAAGCAACGAAAATCCTTTCAAACCTGGTAAAAAACGGTTTTGTCTCCGAATCCCGCATAGACCGTTCCTACCGGCGGATCATGGCACTCAAGGAAAGCTACCTTTACCATTGTAAATGAAAACACTCTACCTTGTCCGGCATGCGAAGTCGAGCTGGGAGAACACCTTGCAAAGTGATTTCGATCGACCGCTCAACGACCGGGGCATGCAATCCGCCCCTCACATGGCTGAACGGCTGAAACAGAAACAAGTGCGGCCCTGCTTGATGGTAACGAGTCCTGCAAATCGCGCCCGGACAACAGCCGAAATCTTTGCCGGAGTCATCGGGTATCCGGAAAAGGGGATCGCTCAGCACATGGAAATCTATACCGGAGGAACCGATGCGCTGCTGCAGATTGTACGTTCGCTTCCCGAAAACTGCGTATCCGCGATGATCTTCGGACATAACCCCGCCATCACGGATTTTTCGAATTTCCTGACAGGGGGACATCTCGACAATATGGTTACCTGCGGAGTAATCCGCATAGACATGGATGAAGAATCGTGGGGAAATATCGGCAAGAGCTCCGGGAAGCGGGTGTGGTACGACTACCCGAAAAAAACCGGGTGACGGCAATCGCCGTCAATACACCTCGCTTTTCGGCTCACGGGTCATGAGATCGAGAATCGCCTGCTGGACAGGCTTGTTCTCGAAAAGCATTTCGTAGACCGCCTGGGTGATCGGCATTTCAACTCCGCAGGTTTTGCTCAACTCGTAAACAGCTTTCGAAGTGAACACCCCTTCGGCAACCATGTCCATATGACTCACCACATCGTCGAGTGAGCGACCCCTGCCGATCTCCTCACCGACATAGCGATTCCGGCTGTGCCTGCTCAGACAGGTAACAACCAGATCGCCGATGCCTGAAAGTCCGGAAACCGTCACCGGGTCACCGCCCAGACGCACGCAAAGACGTGTTATTTCAGCAAGACCCCTGGTTATGATGGCGGCTTTTGCGTTGTCGCCGAACCCGATACCGTCCGAAATACCGGCCGCGATAGCGATGATGTTTTTCACAGAACCGGCAATTTCAACCCCGACAATATCGTTATTGACGTAAACCCTGAACATGCTGGTATGGAAAACCTCCTGAACCTTTTCCGCGGTTTCAGGCGAGGGAGAAGATGCGACAACCGTGGTAGGCTGTTCTCTGGATACCTCCTCTGCATGACTTGGCCCATATAGTGCGGCAATCTGCGAAGGCATGAGCTCCGGAAGCGTTTCAAGCAGTACCTCCGACATGCGCTTGCCGGTTTTCAGTTCGATACCCTTTGCGACATTCACGATAATCAGCCCCTGCATCGGAATGCCGCGCAACTGGCCGGCGGTTTCCCGCAATGCCTGGGAGGGCACTGCAGTGACAATCATCTGAGCAGGAGAGACGGCTTCAGAAAGCGAGGTGAATACCTTCAGGGAATCAGGAAAGTGCACCCCTTTCAGATAAGAACGGTTTTCACGCTCGGCATCAAGTTGTGCGGCAAAATCGGGACGATGAGCCCAGAGATTCACCCTGTACCCTTTTTTGGCAAGAAGAACCGCAAGTGTCGTACCCCAGCTTCCGGCCCCCAGAACAGCGATAAGGAAAGGTACTGGCGGATTGCTCACGAATGTTTTCCGAAAGTTATACGGTTCTCGGTGCCGGAAAGCAGTCTTCTGATATTGGCACGATGGGTATAGAGAATACCGAGTGCGACGACAAGCCCGAAAATCAGCAGGTGATAGTCGAGACTGTCGTGGAAAAAGACCGGGGCCCCGAACAGTTTGATATAGTAGTCAAGACCGCCGCCAAGCTCGAATATATATTTGCGTATGGCGATGATCAGTGGAAACGCCACCGCGGCAAGCATGGAGGCAACAGAGACGTAACGGGACAGATAGACGGTCAGGAGAAAAACGCCGATAACCATCAGCATGCTGACCGGAGCGATGCCGATGAGCATACCGGCTGCGGTGCTGACGCCTTTACCGCCCTTGAAACCGGCAAACACGGTAAAGACATGACCGATCACTGCGCTCATGCCGGCGAGCAGACGAAGGGCCACCTCATTCATTCCGGGAAAGACATCGATCGGGTGGTGGCGGAAAAACGCAACCACCGAAACAGCCGAGACAACCCCCTTGATAATATCGATCAGCGTGACGGCAAGTCCGGTTTTCCATCCGAGAACCCTGAATGCGTTGGTGCCGCCGGCATTGCCGCTGCCGAACTTGCGGATATCGATCCCCCTGAGCATTTTTCCCGCCATGATACTGGTGGGAATTGAGCCGATGATATAGCTAACTGATAAAATGGCAAGTAACGTCAGCATAACAATGGTTGTATTGCGTTATTGCGGAAAAAAGGATCCGGTGAGAAAACAAACTCACGCCTTGGCCACCTGACCTATAATGTACGCATTTTCTCCAATGGATGTCAAATGACCCATCATGCTTCCGGCGCTTTCCCGGCGAACGACCATGACGAGACCGATGCCAAGGTTGAAGGTGCGGCGCATATCATCTTCGGGAACATCTCCCTCTCTGCGGATGATGTCGAAAATTACCGGCTCGGGCCATGATTTCCAGTCAACCGAAAGCGTGAGCCCTTTCGGAATAATGCGCATGGTGTTCCCGGTAAGGCCACCGCCGGTAATGTGCGCCAGCCCACTGATATCAGGAGAGCCGGAGAGCGGAGCGATCACCTGCAGGTAAGAGCGGTGCACCTTGAGCAGCTCTTCACCGACTGAGCCGTCGAGGCCGTCAAAACGCTCCTGCATGCGTCCCTCGAACACTTTGCGGGCAAGAGAATAACCGTTGGTGTGCAGACCGGTTGACGGCAGGCCTATCAGCACGTCTCCCGCCTCGATCGAGGAACCGTTCACGATTTTTTCGTGATCGACAACCCCGACAATGGAACCAGCCAGGTCGAAATCGGCTTCATCGTAGACTCCCGGCATTTCTGCGGTTTCACCGCCGATAAGCGCACAGCCGTTTTCGCGGCAGGCATTCACCATACCGGTCACAACACCAGCCGCAATGGAGGGGGTGAGCTTGCCGCATGCGTAGTAATCGAGAAAGAAAAGCGGTTTGGCGCCGCAGACCGCAATATCGTTCACGCAGTGGTTGACCAGACATGAACCAACGGTATCGTACACGCCAAGCTCAATGGCGATTTTCAGCTTGGTACCGACGCCGTCAATGCTGCTGACCAGCACCGGTTTGGTATACCCCGAAAAATCAGGAAGAAAAAAACCGCCGAATGCCCCGATATCGGTAATGACGTTCTGCGTAAAGGTCTGGCGCACCTGTGGCTTGATCATGCGCACAAACTCCTCCCCCGCGCTTATATCGACTCCGGCTTTCTTGTAATCCATGGCAACGTAATCTTGTTATGCATTGAACAGCGGAGAGCCCCTATCGGGTTCCTGCCGGTTTTTCAAAAATCCCGACGTTCTCCGCGCCCGCAAAGAACTCGTGGTGCAGGGTATTGACCGCCTCGTTGACATCACTTTCTTCAACAACAAAGCCGACATTGATTTCGGAGGCACCCTGCGAAATCATCCTGAGATTGACATTTTTCAGAGAGCTGAAAATCCGTCCCGCAACGCCTTTCGACATCCGGAGGTTGTCGCCAACGACACTGACCGTGGCTACCCTGTGCTCGATATCGACCTTGCCGAGAACCTCGAGTTCCTGCAGCAGCTCTTCGCCGAAACTTTTGTCGTCGACCGTCACGGAAACCGAAACCTCGCTGGTGGAGATCATCTCTATCGAGACGCCGTGGCGCGAAAACGCACCGAACAGCTCGGTCATGAAACCGTACCGGCCAAGCATCCGGTTGGAGCGGATGTTGATGATGCACTGCCCCTTCTTGACAGCGATGGATTTGACCAGGCCGCCATAGCTCATGCCTGCAAGCCGTTCAGGGTCATCGGTGATGAGCGTGCCTTTCGCATCGGGATGCCAGGTATTCAGCACCCAGACCGGAATATTCTTCTCCACAGCAGGGGCAATGGTATCGGGATGCAGCACTTTGGCGCCGAGATAGGCAAGTTCTGCCGCTTCATTGAAGGTCATGATCCGGATGCTGCGAGCTTCAGGCACGATCCTCGGATCGCAGGTCATAACACCATCGACATCGGTCCATATCTGGATGGCGTTATCGCCGAGCCATGCACCGAAAAGCGCCGCGGTCAGGTCGGATCCGCCCCGTCCGAGCGTGGTGGTGCGCCCGGTATCTGTTGCGCCGATGTAGCCCTGCGTAACCACGACGGTTCCAGCATCGAGCAGCGGGCGAATGATGGCTTCGGTATTCGCCTCGCACACACGGGTGAGCGGACGGGCGAATCCGAAATGATCATCGGTGATCATCACCCTGCGGACATCGATCCACTCTGTACGGTGCCCCTGCTCTTGCATGGCGGCGGCAAACACCGTGGTTGAAAGCAGTTCGCCGAATGAACAGAACATGTCTTTCGACCGTTCGGTCAGTTCGCCGACGATATCGACACCCCGGGCAAGCATTTCCAGCTTCGATACATAGGCTTCGACTTTTTCGGCAAGCCCCGGCTTCACTCCAGGATCCGTTATCAGTTCATCTATAAGCACAAGGTGGTGCTGGCGAACTTCCCCGGCAAGCGAAAGCGCTTCGTCAAGATCGCTCCGGCCGGCGGCATCGGCAAGCCGCACCAGTTTGTTGGTGATGCCGCTGCAGGCGCTCAGCACCACGAGCGGCGTACTGTTCCGCTGCTCACGGACAACGAGATCGATTGCCTGCTGCATAGCCCTGGCGTTACCTACCGAGGTTCCGCCGAATTTCATAACCGCCATAACTGCAAACGGTAAGGGTTCAGATTGTCTTATTGCAAGAGTTTTCGCTTATTACGCTATGACCGACCGACGGGACGGGAGCCGTCTCTGCCCCCGAAAAAAAACCGCAAAAGTTCTCCCTCATGAAAACCTATCGCAGTTGCATCACTTTCTTTGCCGGCATATCCGGTAAAGCAGTTTCTCTGGCACTCCTTTGCGCAATGCTTTCAGGACTGTCCGCATGCAGCACCCTTTCCACAGACTCGCGGTACGATCCGGACTGCAAATATAGTTTAAAAAAGAGAAAAACACATATATCGAGAATCGTTCCGGGAACAGGCCAAACGGTCTCCGTGGAGCTTCCGGTCAAAGTTTCCGGGCGATCCATGGAGCGGCTGTTTGCATCGGTTCGTGAACGGCTCGGCACAACATACCGGTGGGGGGGAACATCACTTGACGGCTTCGACTGCTCGGGTTTCGTGCAGTATCTTTTTGAGGACTCCTTTCAACTGATGATGCCGAGAACATCCGCCGACATGGCCTCGCTCGGCAAGATCGTCCCTCGCGGGAAGCTCCGGCCCGGTGACCTGGTATTCTTCAGCAACGGCAGCAGAAGCATTGACCATGTCGGCATCTACATGGGAGACAACCGGTTCGCACACGTATCGACGAGCAGCGGAGTGCGCGTAGACCGGCTCGACTCCGGATATTATGACAGACGGTACGCCTGCGGAGCCCGTATCATCAGCGAGAACTGACCCCCCCTGCTGACCGGAAGGGAACTTCGGCTTTCAAAGAAGGAATTTCCCTATATTGCCGCCATAAGAGCCCTTACGGGCATTTCCCGAACTTCCGGCTTTTCGGCCGTCAATGCCTTTACCTCATATGCAGCCATCAGGAACACACCACTACATTGAACTGGCCATAACAATCGGCCCCGAGCTTTTCGAGCCATATATCGCGATCCTTTCGGAGGAAGGAATAGAATATTTTCTCGAAGAGGATGACCGTCTGCTGGCATACCTTCCCGAATCTCAATGGAACGAGGAAAAGGAGATGGCTGTTCGCTCCAGGATCGGTGAGACGTTCGACACCATTCCGCCATACAAGGCCAGCTTCATGGCCGACAGGAACTGGAATGCCGAGTGGGAGGCGCATCTGCAGCCCATCGAAATTTCGGACAGGTTCATTATCGTACAGAAAAACAAGGAAATATCTCCGAAGCCCGGACAGATCGTCATTGAAATCAATCCGAAAATGTCGTTCGGTACCGGTTACCATGCGACAACCAGGCTCATGCTGCGCCAGATGGAGGAGCTCGACCTGCAGGAGCGCAAAATCATGGACATCGGCACAGGAACCGGCGTGCTGGCCATAGCCGCACGAAAGCTTGGAAACCGGCACCCCATCCTTGCCTTCGACAACAACGCCTGGGCTGCAGAAAATGCCGTGGAGAACGCCGAAGAAAACAAGGCCGCAGATATCCGCATCGAGCTGATCGATGCCGAAGAGGAGCTGGTCGCAAACCTGAAGGAGGGGTATGAGCTGATTCTTGCAAACATCAACAAGAACGTGATTGACCGTATCCTTCCCGTCATCCGGAACTACGCTCCCGGGGCCGACGTGCTGCTTTCGGGGATTCTCATCTACGACGAGCCCTGGTTGAAAAAGCTCCTGAAACGGCTCGGTTACACCAATGTGAAGACCATCTATGAGGACGAATGGCTTTCGAGCCTGGTGCGCGCCGAAAAGCCCGAAAAGGATACGAAATGAGAAGGGTATCCTGTATCGATATCGGCACCAATACCGCCCTCCTGCTGATTGCCGACCTCGAACCGAAAAGCGGCGCCATCATTGCCGTGCTGCACCGGCAGACCATCGTGCGTCTGGGCCAGCAGGTTGACGAACGGAAGCTGATCGGCAGCGATGCGCTCTCCCGCCTGCTTGCCTGCATGCATGAGTACCGGGCACTTTCCGAAGAGCATGGATCGGAAACCATCATTGCGGGAGGAACCAGCGCATTACGGGATGCGGCGAACCGCGATGCGGTCATTGATGCTGTCCGGGAGCATACCGGCATCGAGATCACCTGTGTCTCCGGCCGAGAAGAAGCCGAACTCACCTTTTTCGGAGCTGTTGCCGGCATGAGCGACCTGCCTGAGCCTTTCGCGGTCATTGATATCGGCGGCGGCAGTACGGAGATCTGTATGGGTGCCCGCGACGGAATCAGCGCAAGCGTCAGCATGGATATCGGTTCGGTTCGGCTTACTGAACGGTTCTTCAGTTCACTGCCCCCATCTGCAGACGAGTTTGAATCTGCCCGGAAAGAGATCAACCGGGTGCTCACCGCAAACATCATCCCTTTTTTCCCTGCCCGTGATGCCGTGTACGGTGTCGCCGGCACACTTACCACACTTGCACAGGTCAGCCAGGGGGAGAAAACGTTCGATGCGATAAAAGTTCAGAACTACCGGCTTTCCTTCGCAGAGGTAGATCGACTGCTCGAACGTTTCTGCAGTTGCTCGATCGAGGAAACGCAAGCGCTCGGAATTCCGGAAGGACGCGCCGACGTCATCGCCATGGGCACGATCATCCTGCGCCAGTTCATGCGGCTGCTCGGCGTAGGTGAACTCCGTGTCAGCATTCAGGGATTGCGCTTCGGTCTTGCCCAGCGTGAACTTTTCCGGCTGCAGCAGCTTTAAGGCCGTGCACGCATATCGGTTCGCCATCCCGGTTCCTTGTAAAAAAGAGATAGCAGCTGTCGCTCTCCCTGAGCCGGAACTTTTTCCGGATCTCATCGGGTGAAATCGGAAAATCCCGGCGTTGAACAGCTGCACCCGTTATACCCTGTCTGCGGAGAAACCCCGGAAAGGTTTTCGGGCTGTATGACTGGCATGCCACAACCTGGAAAACGCGTCCGGGAAAATCCGCAATAAACTCTTCGGCGGTAAGGTAATCGACACGTGCATTGACGAACGCAAGCCCGAGATCCAGAGCGAGTTTTTTAGCGAGACCGGCCTTGATGATCGCCGCGTCAGGCTCATAGAAAAACCTTTGCACCTGCAGCGCCACTCCCCTCTCTTCCTCACCGGTTCCTTCTGTTTCCTGCACGACGGCACCATCCTGTGAGAGCACCACTGCCGTTCTCCGTACAGCTTGTCCCGCCACGTTACTCCGATCGAGCAGCAGCAGCACCTCCCGGCATTCGGCACCAACCGAAACCACACGAATTTCCGACAATGCCGGCAGCTCTTCCCGCAGCCTGCTCAGCTCGAGCGCAGGGGATGCCTTGATCATCACATTCGGTGCCCTGGCGAGCAACAGGTCATGAACAGCGACCACGTCGGGACTTGCTGCGCCGAGACCGACAGATCGCCGACCGCCCTCCCGGCGTGCAGGATCGACGAAAATCCAGTCGAAAGAGTCGTCGGGACAGGAATACAGCATCGCGAGGCTCTCTCCCTGCCGGATTTCCACATTGGTGATGCCGAGCATGCGAAAATTATACGCGGCAAGCTCTGCAAGCACAGGGTCGCACTCGCAGTAAACGACTTCACGGAATACACGGGCAAAGAACACGGTATCGACGCCGAGCCCGCCGGTGAGGTCGATCATGCGATCTCCGCCCGTCAGTGACGCCTTGTATGCCGCCGAGGCTTCGCCGGACGCCTGTTCGAGAGCCAGCGAGGTATAGAGCAGCGGTTTATGGGATGACGTCGGCAGCTTTTTCAGCGCCTTGCGGCGGCAGGCAAGCTGTTCGGCAATCGCCCTCGAGGGAATATCGGCGCACCCCTGAAAGCGCAGGGCAAAGGCAGCCGGATTATCGGAACGGTGTTCTTCGATCAGTGCAAGATGTTCCGGCAAAAGCAATTGCCGAAGCTCATCGAGAGTCATTTTCCTGTCGTCCCCGCTTTCCGGCAGTGCTCTTCTACAAGCTTTCTTCGAAGCACCTTGCCGACCGTTGATTTCGGAAGCGCTTCGATGAATTCCACGTGCCGGGGAATCTTGTATGAGGCAAGATCCTGACGACAGAAATCGCAGATCTCCTCCGCTGAAAGCCGGGCACCATCCCGAAGCACAATCCATGCCTTGACGGCTTCAACCTTGTAGGGGTCGGGGACACCGGCAACGCTGACCTCCTGAACGGCAGGGTGCCGGGCGATAACTTCCTCGACATCCCTGGGCCATACCTGGTACCCCCCCGGCTTGATGAGATCTTTCTTGCGATCAACGATAAAGAGGTAACCGTCCTCGTCAAGATAACCGAGATCACCGGTATAAAGCCAGCCATCCCGCAGAACCATTGCCGTCTCTTCCGGGTTCTGCCAATACTCTTTCATGAGCTGCGGAGCCTTCATGAGTACTTCGCCGACCTCACCGGTGGCCATCTCGCCCAAACCGGATTCCGGATGGGTAATGCGCACCTCGACATCAGGAACGGGGATCCCGACTGAACCCGGCTTGTAGACGCCGAGAACCGGAGTGAATGTCGCGGCAAGCGTTGCCTCGGTAAGGCTGTAGGCATCGATGAGCCGGCCGCCCGTCAATTCCTCGAAACTGCGCTTGGTTTCCTGCAGAAGCGGAGAAGCCCCTGAAACACAGAGTTTTATTGACTGCAGGATATCGCGCTGTTTGCGGACACTCGGGTGGTTGAGCAGGGCGGTGAACAACGTGGGCACACCGGGAAGCAATGCCGGCTTCAGGGTTTTTATCGTATGGAGGAGATCGTCGAGGTCGCGTGGATTGGGAACCACTGCAAGAGGGTACCTGCCGGCCATTGCTGCGGTCATGATGCCCACCTGCCCGTAAACGTGGAAAAGCGGCATGTTGAGAATCACGACATCTTTCCCTTCATCGAGAATCACACGAATCCAGGCGGCGATCTGCATACTCGAAACCAGAATGCTCCGGTGCGTGCTGACCGCACATTTCGGGTTGCCTGTCGTGCCTCCGGAGAACAGGAACAGTGCCGAATCATGCGGACCGGCCATTGAGCGTTGCTCGCTCGTACCCGCGTTCCGGCCAATAAGCTCGTGCAGGAGAAAATCTCCATGCTCGAGCGTAATGCGGTGTCCTCCCTTTTTCTCCTTCAGCAGGGTGAAAAGCGTTTTTTTCAACGGTGGCAGATAGTCGCCAATGCTCGTCGCGATCACCAGCCGCAATCCGGTAACCGACTGAATTTCCTTGAGCTTCCGGTAGAACATGCTCATTACGATGATGGTTCTTGCCCCGCACTGGTTGAGAACATAAGCCAGTTCGGTCTTGGTATACAACGGATTGAGCGGTACGGCTACAGCACCGATCTTCCATACCGCAAGCTCGCCGATCACCAGTTGAGGGGAATTCGGCATGAGCAGCGCCACCCTGTCGCCTCTCTCCACTCCAAGCTGGATGAGGGATTCGGCAAGGGCATTGCTTTCCCTCTCCACCTCACCGTATGAAATCGTCCGGCCTTTGAAAAACATCGCCGGGTGATCCCGGCTTTCGGTTGCGGTCCTGCGCACGATATCGACAAGGGTATGCTCCGGATACGGTTCGAGGGTATGAGGGACTCCGCTGTCGTAGTGGCGGAACCATGGTCTGGCATTACTCATTGCATTTAGATGTCTTGCGTTGCTGAAACGACACAAATAGTGCAGTTTACACTCTCTTGGCAGATAAATCAAAAACGGGAACCGGATTCCCGGACAACATCACGAACCGCGGAGGTCAGCAAATCCAGCTCCCGGAAGCCAATGATGAAGGGCGGCATGAGGTAGACAAGCCTGCCGAAAGGCCGCACCCAGACACCCCGATCGACGAACCGCTTCTGGATTGCCCCCATATCGACCGGATGATCAAGTTCGACAACTCCGACAGCGCCAAGCACGCGTACATCGGCGACACCGTCGAACCCCCGGCAGGGTTCGAGACCCTCCTGCAAATGCCGTTCGATAGTGGATACCGATTCCTGCCACGCAGAACGCTTGAGCAAACGGATGCTCGCGGAAGCAACGGCACAGGCAAGCGGGTTGGCCATGAAGGTCGGTCCATGCATGAAAACTCCCGCCTCACCGGAACAGACCGTTTCAGCAACCGCTGCGCTGGAAAGCGTGGCTGCAAGGGTCATGTACCCTCCGGTAAGGGCTTTGCCAATGCACAGAATATCGGGAACAACTCCGGCATGTTCGAGCGCGAAAAGCTTACCGGTTCGGCCGAAACCGGTAGCGATTTCGTCAAAAATCAGAAGCACGCCATACTGGCCGCACAGTTCGCTCAGACGCCGCAGATAATGCGGAGCGTAAAAACGCATTCCGCCCGCCCCCTGCACCACCGGTTCTATGATGACCGCCGCAAGTTCGTCCGCATGGCGGTCGAGCTTCAGATGCAGGTCGGAGATGTACTCTTCGCTCCAGGAATCGTGAAAACCGCATCGGGGAGCTTCGGCGAAATACTGTTCAGGGAGGAATCCCCTGAACAGGCTATGCATGCCGGTTTCCGGATCACAGACCGACATGGCACCAAACGTGTCACCATGATAGCCGGAACGGACGGTCAGGATGCTTTTTTTCCGGTGCTTACCAAGAGCCGCCCAATACTGGAGCGCCATTTTCAGGGCCACCTCGACAGACACCGATCCCGAATCGGAGAAAAAAATCCGGTCGAGCGGTTCAGGGGTTATCCCAAGAACCTCTTTTGCAAGCGTGACGGCAGGCTCATGGGTAAGACCTCCAAACATGACGTGACTCATCCTGCCGAGCTGTTCACACACCGCCCGATTGAGCTCCGGGTGGTTGTAGCCGTGGATGGCTGACCACCAGGAAGACATGCCGTCCACGAGCTTCCGACCGTCCTCAAGCTCGATATGCACGCCACGAGCCCCTTTTACCGGCCAGACCGGAAGCGGGTCGATAACGGATGTATAGGGGTGCCAGATGTGTGCACGGTCGAAACCGATGTCAATGACGTTCATGCGATGAATGGTCTCTGGTTCTTTGGCCGCTGGTAAGCCCGAAAAGCTCCGCCGCACCAGCTTCGAGACCGGTTTCCTCAAGAGTGACGACCGGAGCGGATATACCGTAACGTTTCAGGAAATGGTGAATTGTTTCGAAGGTATCGTCGCCGATCATCCGGTCGGTTTCCTGGAAACGGTTGTAAACGATGCCCCTGAGCGAAATACCCCGTTTCAGGCAGGCCTCTATGGAAAGCAGGGTATGGTTGATGCTTCCGAGTCGCGATGAAGCCACCAGCAGCAGCGGGTATCCGGCATCCCGGATATAGTCTGCAAGCAGAAGATCTCCATTGAGCGGCACCAGCAGCCCACCGGCCCCTTCGAGCAGAATGGTGCCGTAGCGCTGCTGCAGCCTGAACGTTGCACGCCTGATGGCGGCAGGATCGATGGTACGGTTCCCGATCCTTGCCGAAAGATGTGGTGATGCCGGATAGTCGAACACGTATGGAGAAGTCAGCCCTTCGATATCTTCCGGCATCAGACCGGTGCCCATGAGCCGCCGGTGTTCGATGATGTCTTCGGCAATCTTGCCGGAGAAGCCGGTCTGCACGAGCTTCTGGGTTATGACCTGCACACCGCGATCCAGCAGCGCCCTGGCAAGCAGGCCGGTCACAACGGTTTTTCCTGTTCCGGTATCGATGCCCGATACCGCTATGACATTTCCTTTCATGACAATGGTTTACGAAAACAGCAGTAGACCGGATGATAGGTAAGATAAACGCCCTCTTCACAGGAATAGGCCTCCTCATATCGACTCAGAAAGCGCTGATAGCTTCCTTTCGTCCATGTCCGGCGGGCAATGCCGTTAACACCTGTTTTCCTGATGTGGTGCAGCATGGAAACCGGCGAATCGAAAGAAACCCTGCGGTACTCCTCTTTCAGCACAAGCAGTTCCAGGTAACGGCTCCCGATGGCCCCAAGTCCGGAAAGTTCAGGGTACCTGAGCCCCTCCTCTTCAACTGCAGCGATCTCAAGCATGTTCAGGCTGCTGAAAGTGCTGAATGCAAGCAGGCCGCCAGGCTTCAGGCAACCGGCCATTTTCCTGAAAAAACCGTCAAGGTCCGTGAGCCACTGAACCGTGGCATTCGAGACAACCAGATCGAGATCCTCCGGCAGTTCTTCGAGGATTTCGATATCACCCGGGAGAAACGTAAACCGCATAATACCCATCCGCCCGGCTTCCCTTGCGACATACCGCTGGCTCTCGGATACAATATCGTTGGCCATGTACGTATCGACGCAACAACGGCTGAGCAGCGCTGCCGTCAGGGCGCCCGTTCCTGCGCCGACCTCGAGAACCCGACGGAAGCTTCGGGAAGAAGCTGCTGTACAAACCATATCGGCCACCACCAGCGCCATCTCCTTCTGCACGACGGCATGCTCGCGGTATGAGCCGAGCGCTTTTGCGAACCGCTCCCGGACAAGCCGCTTGTCTATTCCCTGCTGCATGCGAGCACCTCTGCGAGACCGGCAAGATGAAAAAACGGATAGTGCGGCATATCTGCAATCACCGTCTGCGGGTAGCCTTTCCATGCGGCGTACTGTCGGGATGAGGGAAAGATCATGTCCCTGCCTCCTATAATCACGTGATCGTAGCGGAACCCTTCAGGCCGCTCGCCGGCCTGCAGCCTCCGGGAGAAAGCATCAAGTTCCTCCTGCTGGCATGCCGACGTCCGTTCGGGTTGCACGGAAAGGAAGTGTTCGAGTGCCTCGCCTCCGCCGCACATCCTGCGATTGAACCGATACCGGTTTTCGTCGTTGTAGGTATCGAGCGTGGCCTGAAACACTGCGGGGTCGATGCCCGCCTCTGGGTCGACAGGCGAAAGCGTGCCGTTTACGGCCACGGCATGCGTTACGGGAGGAAGCTTCGCATGCACCGCAGACCAGACACCGAAAGACCAGGCGACAACGGTGCGCTTCCGGTAAGCACAGAGGGCATCGCCGATGGCAGCGTCGATCTCCCCCGAACGGTAGTCATGGAATGCAAGGAGGTCATAGGCCGAAGCCGGGCCGGACAGCGAAGAAAAATAATCGGCAATCCGCCGGTCCATACCCCAGCCGGAAAAGAAGAGCACCACCTCGTCGGCTCCCTGCCGGATGATCCAGTCGGCATTCATGCCTTCTCCGCCTTTACCAGATCGGGAATATACCCGATATCGTCCCACTGCAGGTTCGCCCTGAGGGAGAGCCGTATTCTCGCGCGGTTTTCCGGAACGGTCGGAGGCCGGACAGCCATGCCGAGCACCCCCGCGCTGCGAAGCGTACCGGCGAGGCTGACCGCGCTTTCATTACTTCCGGTAATGACCGGTACGATATGGCTCTGGCCTGGCGCCTCGAATCCCTCATCGGCAAGCCTGCCGCGCAGCATGGAGGAAAGCCTGAGGAGATGTACCCGTTCGCTCTGCATCTGTGTCTGTTTGCGGATGATCATGAGGCTCCAGGCAAGTACCGCAGGGGGAAGCGCCGTCGTAAAGATAAACGATCGCATGGTATTGACGAGGTAATCGCGAAGAACGGCATCCATCACCGCGTATGCTCCTGTCGAGGCAAACGCTTTCCCGAAAGTGCCGATGATGATGTCGATGGAGGAAACCGTCCCTGTCGACTCGCACAGGCCAAGCCCGTGATCGCCGAACACGCCGACGCCATGGGCTTCATCGACAATCAGCACCGCGCCGTAACGATTCTTCAGTTCCACGAGCTTCCGGAGGTCTGCAAGATCACCATCCATGCTGAACACCGATTCGGTCACGATGAAAATGTGGCGGTAACGGCCTTGCGATGCGGCAAGCAGTTCTTCGATATGGCTCGTGTCATTGTGCCGGTAGCGCAGGTGCGCCGCTCCGGAAATACTGGTGCCGTCGATGATGCTTGCATGGTTGAGCCTGTCGGAAAGGATGAGGTCGCCGCGTCCCGCAAGCGCCGGAAGAATGCCGACATTGGCATGGTAGCCGCTGTTGAACACAAGGGCCGCCTCTCTGCTGTAAAGCCGCTCAAGCTCTCGCTCGAGCTCATCGTACCAGCGATGGTTCCCTGTCAGGAGACGGGAAGACGAGCTTGTCATGGCATACCCGTCCGCCCTGCAGGTATCTCTGAAGGAGTCGCGGAGAAACCGGTCTTCGCCGAGACCGAGATAGTCGTTCGATGAGAGGTTGAGGAGAGGCTCTCCGTCGACATAAATGTACTTCCCGCTTCGCTCTCCGATATCGGGAAGCGAGCGAAGACGGTTATCGCGACGCAGTCCATCGAGTCGGCCATGGATAAAAGCATGAAACGCCATGACTACGACACTCCTCCGCTGAACTGTGCAAGCTGGCCGATAAACGCCCTGTCGGCGGCAACATCACGACCTCTCGTGGTCAGGTAGCCTCCTGTCAGAAATCCGTTCGCTCCCGAAAGCATGAGAAGCCCCTGAAAATCCTTCATCACGGTCTCGCGCCCGGCAGCGAACTTGATGATTTTTCGGGGATGCACAAGACGGCAGATCGCAAAGGTCCTGACGATATCGGCAAGACCGGTCGCCGGAGCAGCTTCAAGCGTCGTTCCCTCGATCGGCACCAGTACATTGAGGGGAATAACCGCCACATCAAGCTCTGCAAGTGCAAAGATCATGGCGATCCGTTCATGCATGCTCTCTCCAACGCCGATAATGCCGCCGCAACAGACCGAAACATGATGTTTCCGGAGCAACCGCACGGTAGCGATTCGCTCATCGATCGAATGGGTGTCGGCGATCAGTTCGCCATACCGGGACGGATCGACCTGGATGTTGATATTGTAGTGAGCGATACCGTGCGAGGCAAGCGCTTCGGCAGTCTCCTCGCCAAGTACTCCGAGTGATGCGCAAACATTGAGTCCGGGCAGTTCATGGTGCAGCCGGTCTATCATGGAAAGAATCCTTCGGAACTCCGCCGTGACCTTCCTGTAGCCGTATCCGCTGGTAACGATGCCGAAATGTGCAACGCCCTGTTCAAGCGTTTCCGCGGCCTGACGGAGAACTGCATCCTCACCGGCAAGATCATACACGTCAATCGCTGCGCTGTTGTGACGAGACTGTGCGCAGAACCGGCAGTTTTCGCCGCACTCACCCGATTTGACGTTCATGATGGAACAGGCATGGATTGCCGCACTCCCGTCTCTGTAGCGGAGCATGACCTTATGGGCAAGCGAGGCAAGATCGAGCACCGCGTCGCCAGGCAAACAAGCAAGCCGGAACGCAGTTTCCCTGTCAAGCGGTTCCCCCGTATGGAGAACACGGTAGGCGTCGATGACGTCCTGATGAAGAGCATCGGTCATAAGATGGTATATGGCGCTTCAGTGATAAAAGGTTTTGCCGAGCGATGCCTCACCGGACGCAATCGTCAACTCCTTGCCCTCTCCGGTCAGCAGCAGGAGTTCGCCTCCCGGGGCAATTCCGGTGACAACTCCTTCCTGCCGGTGTGAAAAACGGTCTATAACCACCTGCTGTCCATGCAGAACGGAATGCTTCTCGATATCGGACAGAACAAAACCGAGGTCATCCTCCTGCAGCCATTGCAGATACAGCTCTTCGAACCGGTTCAGCACTCCTGCCAGCAGTTCCGGACGGCAGACAGGCGATCCTGTTTCAAGCAGCAGCGAGGAGGCTTTATCGCGCAGTTCAGTGGGAAATGAGTCCTGATTGACATTGATGCCGATACCGGCAATAACGAAATGTGCGGTATCGGTATCGGACTGCATCTCACAGAGAACGCCGCAGAGTTTCCTGTCTCCGGCAAGAATATCATTTGGCCACTTGATGCCGGTATTGACGTCGGGACAAGCATCGTGGATAGCCCTGCAGATCGCCGCCGCGGCAAGCAGGGGGATTTGCGGAATGCGCGAAACCGCGATTCTCGGTCGCAGGATCAGCGAAAAGTAGAGGTTGCTTCCCGGCGGAGAAACCCATGTCCGTCCAAGCCGTCCCCGGCCTGCGCTCTGGGTGTCGGCAACAACAACGGCCCCTTCCGGAGCCCTTTCGACAGCAAGTTTTTTGGCAAGAAGATTGGTTGACTGTGTTTGTTTGTGATAGTGGAGCTCACGCCCGGCCCGTCTGGTTTCAAGAAACAGGGAGACCTCGGCGGCTGCAGGAGTGCCCGAAAGAGCCTCCAGCCGGTAACCGGAACCGGTTACGGCTGCAATCCGGCAGCCTGCATCCCTGAGCTGCCCGATATGTTTCCAGACCGCGCTTCTTGAAATGCCGAACTCCCGGCAGAGATCTTCACCCGAAAGATACCCTCGGGAGGCATGCAAACGTGAAAGAATTCCGGAAGTCAGTGCGTTCATAAACCAAAAAAGACTTATGGCAAAAAACCCTGTTGTCAACCGGAATTTAGGTTATGGTTGACAACAATCCAATACAGAAAAAAGGCGCCGGAAAACAGCGCCTTTCTCCCGTCGGTTGGCTAACGGTCCATCGTCGCGAGCCGAGCTCGTTCATAATCTTTTCTGTAGCTTTCCAGGCCTGAAAAGATTCTGTATGCAATTTTTGTCTGTTCCTGCCGATCCCGAAGGATTCTCTCCTCCTCGGAATTGGAGAGATAACCTGTTTCAACCAGAATGCTCGGCATGGAAGGGGTCCACAACACCATGAAACCGGCCTGGCGCACTCCTCGTCCATTGGTGCTGTTGGGGCGGTCGATGCGGTTCTGCACTTCGATTGCAAGATCGGCCGACTGCTTGGCGAAAGCGCTCTGCGCCATGCTGCTCATGATGAGATACTCGGCAGTAAACCCCTTGTACCGCTCCTTGTAATCGGCTTCCTTGGTGATAACCGAGTTTTCGAACATGGCGACATCGAGAGCATCCTTGGTCTTGTGCGGTCCGAGAATGTACACTTCCGAACCCTTTACGGTTTTCCGCTTTGTCGCATTGCAGTGTACGCTCACAAAAAGCTTGCCGCCATTCCGGTTGGCAATTCTTCCCCGTTCATGCAGGGGGATGAAGCGATCATCCTTTCTGGTGAAAACAACCCGGACATCAGGCCACTTCTTCTCGATAATGTTGCCGAGATCCCGAACGATGTTGAGTGCAACATCCTTCTCCCTTGTACCACGGCCGCCAATCGCTCCGGGATCATGGCCCCCATGGCCGGCGTCGAGCACGATGACATTGAGTTTCCATTTTTCAACATCGCTGCTGAGCACTTTGGCGATCTGCAGATCCTTCTCTTTCTGGCGTATTCCCTCGACATCCGCCTCGCTCATCACATAAACCAGATAGCGATTGTTTTTCTCGTCACGCTGGAAATCAACGGTCTTGATCCTGTACCCCATATTGTCAAGTCCAAGAGCGAAACGCAGCTCCCCGGTAGCGGCAGGAGAGGGCACCGGGGTGATCGATTTCACAAGGCCTCCGCTGAAAAGTTTTGTCAGGGCATCGACGTTGCACGATGCACCCTGGAATACAAGATATGCCCGGCCGGCCTCATCCGGCTTCTTGAGTTCTGCCCTGACAGCCTTTCCCGATGCGGTAAAGACAATAACCGCACCGTTGGCCTTGTTTTCAACATTGACTCCCTTGATTACGGTACCCGGTTCGAGAGGAATCTTTTTGCCATCAACCGAAACGACCTCATCCCCCGGCTTCGTCACCCCGACATATCCCACGGAGTCACCAAGCCTCGTGCCCGACAGCCAGGCAGTCATGATACCCGAAGAATAGTCGTAAACGACATCCTTGTCGAGCCAGAGCGTGAAAAGCCGGCAGGCCTGAAGCACGGGAAGGAACAGCTTTCCGTCGAGGAGCATCGGCGCCGCCTGCAGCTGAATGACCCGTTTCGTACGCTGTGCGTCTTTGGGCACGATCAGCGCGAAATTGTTGTCGCTCCGTATCTGGCAGCTGCTCCCGGGAGCCGCTTCGGTTTCCTCCAGGAGAAGTACGCCGGACTCCTGCCGGGAACTGAGACGAAGAGCCCGTGCAAAGGATTCGAGATCGATCAGAAGGCCACTGTCGGTTCTTCGGGCAAGAACCTTGATGGTATATCCCTGCTCGTTGCCGCTGGTTACCCGCAGAGGAACAGTCGTCTCCTCGAAACGGGTGAAAGAGGATGCAGCTTCTGCTGCCGGAGCACAAAAAGCCGCGATCATCACCAGAAATGCTGCGATGCGGACACCGGTTCGGAAAACAAATCGTATCATGAGGAGCTGTGCTTGTTGCTGTACAGTAACGATATCAATAATAATATATAATTGTATTCTTTCCGATATTGTCCGCATCTGTGTTCCCCGGTAATGCATGGCCTGAGCCCACGGGAATTTGTTTTTTGGCAGGTAACACCTATCTTTTTTCAAATTTTCCGGGATACCGTCCAGCCGCGCGGTACCCTTCATGATAACCTCCTTAGTGCAGGGATCCTTCAATGGCATCAAAAACAGAAGCCCTTTCGGCCAGAAACAGAACCCTTATTGTCGTTGAATCCCCTTCAAAGGCAAAAACCATCAACAAGTATCTGGGCGACCGCTACACGGTTTTCGCTTCGGTTGGCCACATCAAGGATCTTCCGAAGCGGGAGATCGGCCTTGATTTCGATCATCACTATGAGCCCCGCTATGAGATCATCGCCGGCAAGGAAAAAGTCGTGCGGCAACTGAAAAAACTTGCCGGTGAAGCGGATTCGGTGCTTATCGCCACCGACCCTGACCGCGAGGGGGAAGCGATCGCCTGGCACATTTCGAACGAAATCGAGGCTGCCAGGAAACCGGTCTACCGGGTGCTCTTCAACGAAATCACAAAAAACGCCATTCTCGCGGCTGTCCGCGAACCTCGCCAGATCGATTACCGCCTGGTGCGTTCGCAGCAGACCCGTCAGGGACTCGACAAAATCGTCGGCTACAAGATCAGTCCGTTCCTCTGGAATGTGGTACTGCGCGGCCTATCCGCCGGGAGGGTCCAGTCGGTTGCTCTGAGGCTGATCTGCGAGAGGGAAGAGGAGATCAACCGGTTCGAAGTACAGGAGTACTGGACGGTTTCCGCCGATTTCTCCACGGTAAAAGGCGAAACCTTCAGTGCAAGACTCGTCAAGGTTGATGGAGGCAAACCGGAACTCTCCAGCGGGGAACATGCTGAAGCCGCTGCTGCCCTTGTCAGGAACCGGCTCTACGCCGTGGGAGAGATATCCTCGAAAGCGCAGCAGCGTAAAGCCCCCCTGCCATTCACCACCTCGCTCCTGCAGCAGGCTGCATCGAACCAACTCGGGTTCGGATCAAAGAAAACCATGCGTCTTGCGCAGCAGCTGTACGAAGGCATCGATATCGGAAGCGAAGGCGCCACAGGCCTGATCACCTACATGCGTACTGACTCGACCCGCATCGGGTCCGAAGCCATTGCCGAAGCCCATGCGTTTATCCGCTCATCGTTCGGAACCGAATATACCGGATACGGCGGTGCGGCAAAGTCGTCGAAAAATGCCCAGGACGCCCATGAAGCGATCAGACCCACCTCGGTCACCAGAAAACCGGAATCGCTCCGCCAATACCTCACCCCAGACCAGTACAAGCTCTATGAACTGATCTGGAAGCGGCTTGTTGCCTCCATGATGGCACCGGCGAAAATCGAGCAGACGAAGGTCGATGTCGAGGACCACGACCGCCGCTTCGTCTTCAGAGCCAACGGAAGCCGGGTACTTTTCCCCGGCTTCATGCGCCTCTACGACGATCAGCAGGAGCTTGACTACGAGGCGCAGATCTCGACGAAAGAGGATATCGAAAAGGAACAGACCGTGAAACTTCCTGAAACCCTTGCCGTCCGGGACAGCCTGAATCTTGCGGGTGTGGAGCAGAAGCAGGGCTTCACCCGTCCGCCTGCGCGCTACAGCGAGGCGACGCTCGTCAAGGACCTTGATAATTACGGTATCGGACGCCCGTCAACCTACGCATCCATCTTCTCCACCCTGCAGGAACGACGCTATGTGGAGCTGCAAAAAAAGAAAATAATCCCCACCGAGCTGGGAAAGGATGTTTCGCAGATTCTGGTTGCCAATTTTCCCGACATCTTCAACGTCAGGTTCACGGCGTACATGGAGGATGAACTCGACAAGGTCGCGACAGGGGACGACGAGTATGAAAAAGTGCTCGACAGCTTTTATCGCCCGCTGGAAACCGCGCTTGGCCTGAGGAAGAACGATCCGCTCATACCGCAGAATACGCATGCGCAGACCTGCGACAAATGCGGGGACGGCCGCATGATCATCAAGTGGACCGCCAGCGGCAAATTCCTCGGCTGCTCACGCTACCCATCCTGCAAAAACATCAAGCCGATCAGCTCGACAAAGGTGAAACCCAGAGAAACCGGCATCAAATGCCCTTCGTGCAGTGACGGCCGGATGCTCCTCCGCGACGGCAGGCTCGGGCAGTTCCTCGCATGTTCCGGCTACCCGAACTGCAATACCCTGCTCAACCTCAGCAAGCAGCGGCATATCGAACCCCTGAAAACCCCTCCGGTCGAAACCGATCTGGCCTGCCCGAAATGCGGTGCACCCCTCTACCTGAGAAGCGGGAAGCGGGGATTATGGCTCGGTTGCTCGAAATTTCCGAAATGCCGGGGGAGACTGGCATGGAACACGCTCGACCCTTCGGTCCAGCAGCACTGGGAAAAGGCCATGACAGAGCATCGAAAAGCCCATCCGGACGTCGTGCTGAAAATGACCGACGGTGCTCCTGTACCCATGAACCTGCCACTGGAAGACATCATCATCCGGGCTGAAGAAGCCGGTCTGGTAAGCCCGGCGGCAGAGGAAAACGCGGGCGTCACAGGAGAAGCAGGGCGCCCCTGTACGTGATGAAAGAAAGCGTCCAGGCAAGGGCAAGCACATAGGCCGAATAGAGCAATACCGGCTTCCACTGCCCGATCTCTTTCTTCATGACTCCCATGGCGGCAACGCATGGAATGTAAAGCAGCACGAACACCATCAGGCTGAGCGCGGTGGCCCGATTGAACGATGGATCGTTTTTCAGGATTTCGGCCAGTTCAGCCGAAGATTCATCGGTCTGTGCGAGCGCATAGATGGTGCCCATGGTTGAAACCACGACCTCCTTGGCGGCAAGACCCGTCACCAGTGCAATACCGATTCTCCAGTCGAATCCGATCGGCCTGATGACCGGTTCGATGACCTGGCCGATCCTCCCGGCAATCGAGTACTGCAACTGCGCGGACCGCGTGCGGTATGCAACTGCCTGTAAAGCGGCATCCTTTTTGTCGGCATCCATCAGGCTCCTTTCAATGCGTGCGGTTTCTTCGGCCGCAATGCGGTCGATTTCCGCATTGCGGGGAAAATTGCTGGCCGCCCAGATGACGATAACCGCTGACAGAATGAGGGTTCCGGCTTTTTTCACGTACATCATTGCTTTCAGTTTCGCCTGGAACAACACCGAGCGCAGGGTAGGCCAGCGGTATGGAGGAAGTTCCATGACAAAGGGCTCGGAATCGCTTTTCAGCACGGTGGATTTCAGAAGCCTGGCAGTCAGAAGAGCAACTGCGACACCGAGCAGATAGATGGCGAACATAACGTTGGCGGCGACATCCGGAGGAAAAAAAGCTCCGGCAAGCAGCACATAGACCGGGAGCTTCGCTCCGCAGCTCATGAAGGGAATAACCAGAATCGTCGCCAGCCGGTCAGTTGGACTTTTCAGGGTCCTTGTGGCCATGATTGCCGGAATCGAACAGCCGAAACCGGTGATCATGGGAATGAACGATTTGCCGTGCAACCCGAACCGGTGCATGACCTTGTCAATGACGAATGCCGCTCTTGCCATATAGCCGGATGCCTCCAGAAAGGAGAGCCCGATGAAAAGCAGCACGATATTGGGCAGAAAAACCAGAACCCCGCCGACCCCTGCGATGATGCCGTCGATGATGATGGAGCGGAGCGTGTCGTTTTGCAGCAGGGGCCCGACTGCTCCCGCAAAAGCCGCAAACAGGGCTTCAAGCACATCCATGAGCGGAGAGCCGAGCGTAAAGGTAAGCTGAAAGATCACCCAGACAACAAAAAGGAATACCGGCAGGCCCAGCACCCTGTTCAGGACAACCATGTCGATATAGTCCGTAATCGAGGACTTCTCTTTCTCGGCAATACGCACGCACTCTTTCATTGCACCGCGAATAAAGGCGTGGCGGTCTTCGGTAATGAGCATTTCAGGATCCGAGTCGAAGAGCTTTCCGGCATTTCTGATCGCCTCCTGAAGCTCAAGCTCGACCTTGACCCATACCGGGTACTGCTGTACCTGATGATAGACTTCCCGGTCATTTTCAAGCAGCTTGATGGCAAGCCATCGGGTATCTGCAGCTTCAAGCGATTTCTCGCGTTTCAGAAGGGTGGCGACCGCCGTGACGGCATCCTCCGTTTCCTGCCTGAACGAGAGCTTGTTTTTCCGGATTTCAATATCTTTTTCGTACACCCTGACAATATGGGCAAGCAGCGAGTCGATGCCGGTTTTCCGCTTCGCCGAAGTCGGGACGATGTGGCACCCGAGCAGCAATTGAAGCTGTTTGACATCGATGACGATTCCACGTTCTTCCAGCTCGTCGATCATGTTCAGGGCAACAAGAAAGTCTACCTGCATTTCCATAATCTGTGTCGTCAACAGCAGATTGCGCTCGAGATTGGAGGCCTCGAGCACGTTGACTACGAGATCCGGCTTCTCGTCAAGAAGAAAGTTGCGCGTGACAATTTCTTCGGGGGAATACGGGGTAAGCGAATAGGCCCCCGGCAGATCGACAAAACGGATACGGTACGAACCGTAGTCTGCATATCCCTCGTGTTTTTCAATGGTGACACCTGAAAAGTTACCCACTCTCTGGTGTGAACCCGTCAGAACATTGAAAAGTGAGGACTTGCCGCAATTCGGATTACCGGCGAGAGCAACGCTGATCTCTTTTCGATGCATCAGCGGATTCCCCCGCAGCAGTATCGCTCTTTTTTATCCGCGGACATGGGGACGCCGTCTCCGGCTTCACCGGTCTTGCGCACCGAGATGCCCTCAGCTTCACTTTTTCTCAAGGTGAGATACATCCCCTTGAAAAAAATCTCTATCGGATCACCCAGCGGTGCGACCCGCAACACCTTGAAGCGGGTGCCGGTTATGAGCCCCATGTCAAGAATGCGACGGCGCACTGCATGCTCCGCCTTGACCGCGGTTACTTCGGCCTTGTCTCCAACCAGCAGCTCCGACATTTTCATGCTTCTTGTCCTTACAGATACTGTAAAATTTTTTAAATAGATTTAATATAAATAACTCTCATGGAACAGAAAAAATTCTCACGTTTTTTATTCCCCTCACATTCACTGCGGGAAAAAGGAGCCCCGGCAGTTCGGGATCAACGCAGCAACCGAATTGCGGATCACATCAGCAAGGGGTTATGTCTGGACAAGGCTGCGAAGAACCGACTGCAAAATACCGCCGTGACGGAAATAATCTGCCTCCGGAACAGTATCGATCCTGGAATGAACGGAAAAGCGCGTTGTCTTTCCGGTGAGCGGAGAACGAGCGACCACGGTCACGGCTGCCCCCGGCGCAAGCAGGTGTTCGACGGGAACATCGAAAAGTTCCGTCCCGTCGAGGTCCAGAGTTTCCAGGTCTTCACCGTCGGCGAACTGAAGTGGCAGAACCCCCATGCCGACAAGATTCGAACGGTGAATCCGCTCAAAACTGACGGCAATCACCGCTCGCACTCCGAGCAGCATGGTGCCTTTGGCTGCCCAGTCCCGACTGCTGCCCATACCATAATCACTGCCTGCAATGATGACCAGGGGAACCGCCTGGTTACGATAACGCATGGCGGCATCATGGATAGTCATGATCTCCGTTTCTGTGCCGTCAGGGGAGAACCAGGTTGTAAATCCCCCCTCCGTTCCCGGTGCGAGCAGATTGCGAAGCCTGATATTGTCGAAGGTGCCCCTGACCATCACCTCGTGGTTCCCCCTCCGGGAACCGAAGCTGTTGAAATCCTCAGGTGAAACACCCATATCCAGCAGATACCGGCCGGCTGGCTGCGAGGGCCTGATGCTGCCTGCAGGACTGATATGGTCGGTTGTAACGGAATCGCCGAAAACCGCAATTGCACGGGCTTCCCGTAACCGCCCGACAGGGGAAGGAACGGCATCCATTTCATCAAAGAACGGCGGCTTTCTGATGTATGAAGATGCGCTGTCCCATTGATAGCGTTCGCCTTCAGGAGCAGAAATGCTTTGCCATTCAGGGGTGCCAAGGAAAACATTGCTGTACCGCTCCCTGAACTGCCCGGCCGTAACCGATCCGGCGACAATGCGACGGATCTCCCCGTCCGAAGGCCAGATATCCTTCAGATATACCGGACTTCCGCCGGCATCAGTGCCCAGCGGGTCCGACAGGAGATCAAGCGTGATTGTGCCGGCAAGGGCATAGGCGACAACCAGCGGAGGGCTCGCAAGGTAATTCGCCCGAACCAGGGGATGGATGCGTCCTTCGAAGTTTCTGTTCCCCGAAAGCACCGAGCAGGCAATGAGGTCGCGACCGGTTATCGCATCAGAAACCGCTTCGTCGAGAGGTCCCGAATTACCGATGCAGGTGGTACACCCGTACCCGACCGTCGAGAATCCGAGCGCTGCGAGATCGGAGGAAAGTCCGGAAGCATCAAGATAATCGGTAACCACCCGGGAACCGGGAGCAAGCGAGGTCTTCACCCACGGCTTGATTGCAAGCCCTCTCTCCCTGGCTGCACGCGCCAGAAGACCGGCAGCAACCATGACGGAAGGATTGCTGGTATTGGTGCAGGAGGTGATGGCGGCAATCACGACGGCACCATCTCCCGGAAGCTGTTCAACCGAACCCGCAGCGATGCGGAACACCTGAACGGAAGCCGGATTCCCGCCCTCATTTTCCATGTCACGGCCGGCGCTGTTGCCATCTCCCCTGCCGTAAAGGTTCTTCAGATCAGCACTCCATCCTGCGTGTGCCAGTCGGAGCGGAACACGGTCCTGCGGACGTTTCGGTCCGGCAAGTGAAGGCTCAATGCTTGAAAGGTCGAGATCGAATATCCGAGAAAACACTGGATCGACGTCACGATCACGCCATAACCCCTGCTCCTTGCAATAGCGTTCGACAAGGTCGCACTGCGCTTCACGCCCGGTCGCCCTGAGATAATCGAGAGTCAGGTCATCGACCGGAAAGTAACCCATGGTAGCCCCGTACTCCGGCGCCATGTTGGCGATGGTGGCCCTGTCGGGAAGGGAAAGAACGTCGAGTCCCGGTCCGAAGAACTCCACGAAATCGTTGACAACACCCTCCCTGCGAAGCATTTCCGTTACGGCGAGCACCAGGTCGGTTGCCGTAACCCCTTCGGCAGGTGAACGGAGGAGACGCACTCCGGTAATTCGCGGCAGGGAAAGGGAAACCGGCTGACCAAGCATGACCGCTTCAGCCTCGATGCCGCCCACTCCCCAGCCGGCGACTCCAAGCGCGTTGATCATGGTGGTATGACTGTCTGTCCCGACAAGCGAGTCGGGAAACGCCTGGCCATTGCGACAGACGACCACCCCGGAAAGGCACTCGAGATTAACCTGGTGTACAATACCTGTGCCGGGAGGAACGACCCTGAAATTCCTGAATGCTTTCTGCCCCCACTTCAGAAAAGCATATCGCTCGCGGTTGCGGAAAAACTCATGTTCAAGATTGCGGTCCAGAGCGTCATTCGAGGCCCACACATCCACCTGCAGTGAATGGTCGATCACCAGATCGCAGGGAACGAGCGGGTTGACGCGCTGGGGATCGCCACCCAGCTGCAGGCAAGCTTCCCTCATGGCGGCAAGATCAACGATCGCCGGTACGCCGGTGAAGTCCTGAAGCACAACCCGGAAAGGTCTGAATGCTATATCGGCAGTACCGCCGGAGGCTGGCTCCCAAGAAGCAAGGCTCCGGATGTCCTCATGCGTGACCGAGTACCCGTCGCAATTCCGGAGCGCCGACTCAAGCAGTATCTTCAGGGATTTCGGAAGCGCGTCAAGAGTACCGAACCCCATTGCGGAAAGCGCCTGCAGGGAATAGATGGAAACCGCCCCCTGAATGGTATGGAGCGGACGCACGGCACCTTTCGGGTCGATAGGCGTGCTCATGGTGTCTCCTCCGGGTTCCGGGTTGAAAAAGAAAGACCGGTCAGCCGTGATGGGTGGCTTCGCCCGGAAATGGCGGCCAGCCCATTCTTGTTCCCCCGATCAGATGGCCATGAATGTGAAAAACGCTCTGCAGGGCATCCGGCCCGCTGTTGAAAACCAGCCTGTAACCTGAATCAATAATGCCGGTTATTTCGGCCACCTTTCTGGCGGCGAGCAGGATATGACCCGCCACGTCGAGATCTTCCGTCCCCAGATCGCTGAGCGAAGCGATATGCCGGACAGGTATTATCAGCACGTGCTGCGGCGCTGCCGGGCTGATATCCCTGAAGGCCATGACATGCCCGTTACGGTAGACTTCCGTCGCGGGAATCTCCCCTCTGACGATGCGACAGAAAAGACAGTCGGAATTATGAATGGTCGTACTCATGAATGATCGGTCTTGCTTGCGAAACTGTTGAGGTCGGAGCCAGGATGCTACTGCTTGTTCTCCCGCGATACTGCAAGCGTGAGCGCTTTGCTGTCTCCCATAATGAATACCGTCAGCGGACCTTTTGTCGCCTGAAGCGTCCCGCCCGTACCCTCATCCGAGGTGACGATGGTCAGACTCGTTTCGAAACCGGCCTTTTTCAGAAGCGCGTCGTACTCCCTCAGGCTGTTTGCCGGAACCTGTTCAATGGTAACCGACCATCCGTCCGTATCGCCTGTCTGGGTTCTGGTAGCCATCCTGATGATACCGGAGGCAAAGCGGGGAACGTCCGCAGGCATGTCTTCAGGCCAGGTCGCCTTGTTCTGGGTGACTTCGAATTTCTTTCCCTCAGTCTCGATGGAAATCTTGCCTGAGCCGGTATTGAGATCGACATCGCTCCCTGTGGACTGTTCTATGACTTTTTCAAGAATAACGTCCTCCGCTTTTTTCTGGCAGGATGAGAGCAATGCGACGGAAACCATAAGGAAAAAGGACGCGGCGGCCTTACGGGGAAAAAGATGTTCTTTCATGAGTGGACAATTCGGAATTACAATGCCAGAAAGCCGTTGAACCTCGCCCTGTAAATGTACATAATTACAGGACAAGAACAGGGATTTCGCCAGTAAAAAAAGGCATCATGCAGGTTCTTCAGGACTACGGGATACGGGAGCTGTCTCCTCCTTTTCCATCACCACCTCTATGCGGGATGCCAGCACCTTGTCGATACGCTTGCCATCGAGATCGATAACCTCGAGCCGCCAGCCCTCCCATGCCATCACATCGCCGGTAACCGGCATTCTGCCAAGAAGCCACATCAACAGCCCGCTCAGGGTGTGATAAAGCCCCTTATCCTCCTCGGGCACGCTCGTCAGATCGAGAGTATCCTTCAGCTCCGGCACGGGAATCATGCCATCGAGCAGCCAGGTACCGTCTTCACGCTCCACAGCCCATGAATCCTCCAGATTCCGCGGCACAAACTCGCCGGTCACCGCTTCAAGCAGGTCCTGCAGGGTTACCAGCCCCTGGATTTCGCCGTACTCGTCAACAACGAACACCATCTGGGTACCTGATCTCCTGAAGTGATCGAGCAGCTCCATGCCGGTAAGCGTTTCCGGCACATAGACGCACGGCTGCAGCTGTGCAGTGAAATCGGTAAGGCCTCCCTTGAGGGTCTGGGCAAGCAACTGCTTGGCGTTGACCACGCCGAGCAGGGTTTGCAAGCCACCCTGGCAGACAGGAAAACGGGAGTGTTCAGACCCCGTGACCCGCTCGATATTCTCTTCAAGAGGCCGTGCTACATCAAGATAGACGATATCAGCCCTCGGCACCATGAGGGTGCCGAGCTGACGGTCGTCGAGCCGGAACACATTGCGCACCATCTCGTGCTCCTGGCGCTCTATGATACCGGCTTCCGACCCCTCCTCGAGCATGGCATGGATCTCCTCCTCGGTTACACTCGGCAACGCCTGGGGATTTTTACCCATGAGGCGCAGGATGGTATCGGTGGAGACGGAAAGCAGACGCACAAATGGCCTGGTTATGGTTGCAAGGGTCCGCATTGGCCGGGATACGAAACGGGCTACACCTTCCGGATTGAATTGGCCAAGCCGTTTTGGAACAAGCTCCCCGATGACAATGGTGACATAGGTGATGGAAAGCACAACAATTGCCGTTGCCAGTATGCCGCTGATTTCGCTCTCCATTCCGAGAGACTGCAACCACAGGGACAGCGGTCGGGCAAGAGCTCCTTCTCCGACGATACCGTTGAGAATGCCGATCGAGGTAATCCCGATCTGTATGGTGGAAAGAAACCTTGTTGGCTCCTGTCCCAGGCTCACCGCAACTTCGGCAGCTTTGTCGCCGTTACCGGCAAGTTTCTGCAGCTTCGAGCGCTTTGCCGTCACCAGAGCAATCTCCGACATGGCGAACATGCCGTTGACAATAATGAGAAATAAAAGAAAAAGTATTTCCATACATGGAGGGTTGAACCTTCAGGCGTCCGTACTGCCAGCCTGTTGCATGGCGGCCGGAACGCAAGCGCTCGCCATCGGGATTCTCATTCAGACAATTTGCTGTTAACGATATACTGCAACTTCTTTATTTTAGACACCTATCCAAACCGCCGACGTTACAATTCCGTTACACATGCCGGCAATACGGACAATTGAAAGGAGTTTCGATCCACTGTAACCTGATTGTAACAGCTGTTAACCCAAATATGGGTAAAAAGGTTCATTATAAGCTTTTCTCACGGCGTTACGATACTCTTTATGCTTGAAAAAACCTTTTATCCCCCCTATTTTACGGCATATGCCGGTTTGATGCTGAAACCATTGGAAATCCCATGATCACCTGGAGAAACACCTTCGCCCTCATCGTCCCTCTGCTCCTGTTTGTGAGTGCTTGCAGCGGAGGGAAGCCGAAATCCGTGACCGACATCGATGGAAAAAGGTACGAGACCGTCGCGATCGGCAACAGGATATGGACAGCTGAAAATCTCACCGTATCCCGTTACCGAAATGGCGATCGTATCCCTGAAGTCCGTGATCCGGAAGCGTGGTCGAAGCTGACAACCGGAGCCTGGTGCTGGTACGAAAACAGCAATGAAAACGGAAAAACATACGGGCGGCTTTACAACTGGTATGCGGTGAACGACCCGAGGGGACTTGCCCCGGAAGGGTGGCGCGTAGCCACCGATAACGACTGGACGGTGCTTGCCGAAACACTTGGGGGTGAAAAGATCGCCGGTGGTCGCATAAAAGGGGAGAGGCTCTGGAAAGAGACCGACACTGAAGCGGGAAAGAGCGGTTTCGACCTGGTTCCGGCAGGGGCACGGCGCGATACCGACGGGGCGTTCGTGCTGCTTGGAGAGTACAGCCGGATCTGGTCGTCAACGGAAAAAGATACCGTCCGTGCCCGGGGGATCGCTGTCGGCTATTTCGATCCGGTGCTGCGCCGAGGGGAAGCCTGCAAACGGCTGGGATTCGCGGTACGCTGCGTGAAGGAGTGAGCGGTCTTCAGACTGAATCCCTGACGACCCGTTCCTTGCCGGAAAAAAGTTTTGCCGCAAGGAATCCCCTGTTCATGCGGGCGATGGTGGTGACGGAAATCCCCTTCGGACACTCTGCCTCGCAGGCATAACTGTTGCTGCAATTGCCGAACCCCTGCCGATCCATTTCTGCGACCATCTTCCGTACCCGTGTGGCCGCTTCCACCCTTCCCTGAGGCAGGAGCGCGAGATGCGACACCTTGGCGGCGGTGAACAGCATGGCCGACGCATTGGGGCATGCCGCAACGCAAGCTCCACAACCGATGCATGCCGCAGCGTCGAACGCTTCGTCAGCATCTTCTTTCGGTACCGGAATGGTGTTGGCATCGGGAATTCCGCCGGAGTTCACCGATACATACCCTCCTGCCTGGATAATCCTGTCGAGTGCACTCCGATCCACAACAAGATCCCTGATCACCGGAAAAGCTTTCGACCGCCACGGCTCAATATGGATTACAGCTCCATCGCTGAACGAGCGCATGTGCAGCTGACAGGTGGTCACCCCCCGCACCGGACCGTGCGGACGACCGTTGATATAGAGGCTGCACGTTCCGCAGATACCCTCCCGGCAGTCATGATCGAACGAAACAGGATTACCTCCCCCCTCGATCAGTTGCTGATTGAGCACATCGAGCATTTCAAAGAAAGAGATGTCCGGGGAAATCCCGCTCACGGTGTAGGTGACCATGGCCCCTTTCTCGTTTGCGTGTTGCTGCCGCCAGATTTTTAGTGTAAAATTCATAATCTGTGATTTATGGCGATCTTAAAAAAGTGTCATGAGCGGCCTGACTGCAACGAGGATGAAGCGCAGAAATCGGGACGCACAATAACTTCAGTATCTTTTTTCAGATGCCGTTATTTATATGAGCGTTGTGACGGCCAGACCACATCGAACAGGAGATCCTCCCGATGCATCGCCGCCGGATCGTTCCGCCCCCTGTACTCCCAGGCCGAGACAAAGGAAAACTCCTGGTCATTACGAAGCGCCTCACCATCCGGAGTCTGGTACTCCTCCCTGAAATGCCCTCCGCAGGACTCTTCGCGTTGCAGGGCGTCACGCACCATCAGTTCACCGAGTTCAAGAAAATCGGCAACCCTCCACGCCTTTTCCAGTTCCGGATTGTACTCGTCAGGGCCTCCCGGAATCCGAACGTTCCGGTAATACTCCTCACGCAACTCCGGAATCTCAACAAGAGCCCGCTCAAGCCCCTTGCGGTTGCGTGCCATGCCGCAATACTCCCACATGAGACGACCAAGCTGACGGTGAAAGTGGTCAACCGACTGGCTCCCTCCGGTATTCTTCAACCGCAAGAGCCGCTCCCTCACCTGTTCCGCGGCAAGCGTGAACTCCGCGCTGTCGGGATCGAACCTCGGAGTATGGATTTCACCTGCAAGATAGTTGCCGATGGTTGCCGGAAGAATGAAATAGCCGTCCGCCAACCCCTGCATGAGCGCCGAAGCGCCAAGCCGGTTGGCCCCATGATCGGAAAAATTGCACTCGCCGATCGCGTAGAGACCGGGTACCGTCGTCATCAACTCGTAATCAACCCAGAGACCGCCCATGGTGTAATGCACTGCGGGATAGATCATCATCGGGGTCTCATAAGGGCTCGCGGCAACGATCTGTTCGTACATCTGGAACAGATTGCCGTAATTCGCATCGATGGCATCCCGTCCCTTCCGCTTGATGGCATCCGCAAAATCAAGGAAAACCGCAACACCCGTAGTGCTTACACCGTATCCGGCATCGCACCGTTCCTTGGCAGCACGTGAGGCGACATCTCTCGGAACCAGGTTCCCGAAAGCCGGATAACGCCGCTCAAGATAATAATCGCGATCCTGCTCCGGAATATCCGACGGATCGATCTCTTTCGAGCGCAGACGCTCGACATCCTTCCTGAATGCCGGAACCCAGATCCTGCCGTCATTGCGAAGACTTTCACTCATCAGGGTCAGCTTCGACTGGAATTCGCCGTGAACCGGAATACAGGTCGGATGAATCTGGGTAAAAGCCGGATTTGAGAAGAGCGCGCCACGCTTGTAAGCGCTCCATGCCGGGGTCACGTTGGAACCCATGGCGTTGGTGGAGAGAAAAAACACATTCCCGTAACCGCCACTGGCAAGCACCACGGCATGAGCCGCATGGCGCTCTATCGCTCCGGTAACGAGATTGCGCACAACGATACCTCGTGCTTTTCCTTCGACAATGACGATGTCGAGCACATCGCGCCTGTTGTAAAGTTTGACGTTCCCGGCGGCTATCTGTCGGCTCAACGCGCTGTAGGTCCCGAGAAGCAACTGCTGTCCGGTCTGGCCTCGGGCATAGAAGGTTCGTGAAACCTGGGCTCCACCGAACGAACGGTTGGTCAGCAGGCCGCCATACTCCCTTGCAAATGGCACCCCCTGCGCCACACAGAGATCGATAATCTGGTTACTGACCTCGGCAAGGCGGTAGACATTGGCTTCGCGGGAACGGTAGTCTCCCCCCTTGATAGTATCGTAGAACAGACGGTAGACGCTGTCACCGTCGTTGGGATAGTTTTTCGCCGCATTGATGCCGCCCTGTGCTGCAATACTGTGCGCACGCCGAGGGGTATCCTGATAACAGAAAACCTTGACGTTGTAACCGAGCTGGCCGAGTGTCGCTGCAGCGGAGGCCCCGGCAAGCCCGGTTCCCACAATAATGATATCGAGCTTCCGTTTGTTGTTCGGATTGACCAGCTTTGCTTTTGACCGGTAGGTGGTCCATTTTTCAGCTATCGGTCCTTCCGGAATTCCGGCATTGAGGCGCATCATGAAATAAGGGTTTTCAGCAATTGTTAACTTATCTGAAAAGGATAAAATAGAGGGGAATCACCATAAAGCCCGCCGATACCGCCACGGAATAGATGGTGCCTGCAGCCTTGACCACCCCCATATAACGGCTGTGGTTCCAGCCCATGGTCTGGAATGCCGACTGTATGGCATGGTTGAGATGGAAACCGAGTGGCACGAAGCAGAACATATAGAAAAGCGCATACCAGGTGTTCGAGAAAAGATACAGGGTCATCGCATAGAAGTCGTGAGCGCCTGTTCCTTCGGGAGGGGCAACAAGGCCGATCTTGACGAAGTAGTAATCGGAAAAATGCAGGACAAGGAAGAGGAGCACGACAATGCCGCTGTGCAGCATGTATTTCGACAGAAAGGAGGTTTCCGTTCGGTTGCCGACTTCATAGCCGACTGGTCTGGAGGCCCGGTTTTTTCCTGAAACAAGAAACCCGGTAACGATATGGATGAGAAATCCGGCAAAAAGAACGATTTCGAAAATCCTGATCAGGGGATTGGTCCCCATGAATGCCGCGGCGGCAGAAAAAGATCGCCCGCCATCATCCTTGAGAAGCAACAGATTGATGCCGAGATGCACATCGAGAAAGGTAACGAGAAACAGTCCGGCAAGCGCCATCACCACCTTGTAGGTGATCGATGAATACTGCAATAACTTGTTCATACAAAAATGATTCAGTGCATTGGAAAAGAACAGGTTACCGGAACACTCCGGCGATGAAAAGTACCATCATCTTTTGAAATTGCAAAATAAAACCGCGTTTCACCCCGTCACGGCAATTGCACGTACCGGCGCAGCCTCGGCACCTTCCAGCTTCAGCGGCACCGAGAAAAACATGAACTCCCTCCCGATGAGGCGATCTATCCGACAAAGGTTTTCAACCAGCACCAGGTTTCCTGCAAACAGCGCTTTATGCACCGGGAAAGACTTTGCGCCTGCGGCTTCAAACGAAACCATGTCGGCACCGATACCTTTCAGCCGGAAACCCGCAAGCCACTCCGCTGCCTCCGGAGTGAGCACCGGGTATCCTGAAAGATAGGCGTCGGTTCCCCAGTAGCGGCTCCACCCGGAGTGCAGCAGCACGAAATCAAGAGTTTCGATCAGCACCCTGAACGAGGCCATCTGCTGAAGGGTGATCGTTCCTTCCGCAGCGTCCTGCACGTCGATCACGGCTGCTCGGCCGACGAACCGGTCGATTCCGAAATCGTCAAGCGATCTGCCGCCCTGTAGCATATGAAGCGGAAGATCAACGTGTGTGCCTGTGTGCGATGAAAAACTGATCATCCGCTCATTGAAACCGTCCTCCTCGATCGTGCAGATCGACCTGGATTCCGGTTGCGGCGTGCCCGGGTAGCAACTCATGCCACGACCAACCGTACGGGAAAGGTCGATGATCTCCATGCCGGAAGCCGCCATCAGTGGATGCCCCCGAAATATTTCATGAACTGAACCCGTTCGTACACTGCAGGATTGCCGGCACGCGCCATGCTCATCTTGCCCACCAGATCGTCCACCGAAGAGAACATGTGCCGCTCCATATACTGCTCCAGTTCCGCAAGCATGATTCCGATCTCTCCAAGCCCTTTCCGGTAAAGCACGGAAGCGATCTCGACAGCCCGAGCACCGGCAAGCAACTGTTTGATCAGGGCCTTGCCGTCGTGGACGCCGGTCGAAGCCGCCAGGTCACAATGCACCCTGCCCGAGAGAATGGCAATCCAGCGCAGGGAGTGGTAGAAATCGGATGGAGAACTGAACACGCCGCTTGCCGTCACTTCGAACGTTTCAATATCGAAATCGGGAGAAAAGAACCTGTTGAAAAGCACCAGCCCCCGGATCCCGGAACCCGACAACTTCACGGCTTCACTGCCGAGACTTGTGAAATAGCTGCTGATTTTCGCGGCAACGGGAATACGAACGAACCTCGATACGGTCTCCAGCACGTCGGCATAGACCCGCTCATTGTCAGCACTGCTTCTGCCTGGATCGGAAGGCAACACGAAAATGTTGATTTCCAGTCCGTCAGCCCCTGCTCTTTCGATCTCGGAGGCAAAAGCCATCCACTCTCCGTGCGAAACACAGTTGATGCTTGCGATAACCGGAATATCGACCGCATCCTTGCACCGTTTGACGAGATCGAGATAGCCGGCAAGGGCATTACCCCTCGTGTACTCCCGTATGTAATCTTCAGCCTGGGCGTAGTAGTATTGCTGTGCGTTCTCTGCCGCCGCCGAGCCGGTTTCAAGCAGGATCTGCTCTTCAAAGAGTGACTTCAGCACCACGGCACCGGCCCCGTGTGCGGCGGCCGCGGTGACGTTCTCCAGGGTTCCTGTAAGACCCGAGCTTGCCACGATAACAGGGTTCCGGAGCTTCAGGCCCATCCATGTCGTTGAAATATCTGCCATAATGATTGCCTTGTTTGCTTGTCAGCGAATCGCTCTTCAGCATGCTTCTACCGTAAAGCTAAGAAAGAAAGTGCTGACCTGCACAGGAAAACGGAACCTGTCCGGCAGAACAGCGTCATCATGGCCTGTAAACGGAATTATTGCCTGCTCAGCCCCGTTTCATGTATGAAAAAGAATCCGGTAATGAACATTCTGCACAAAATCATTATCAACCGACCGTTGGCGGAGGTGTCTGCATATCTTTCCGATATAGCCAACGACCGCATATGGCAGGAGGACGTGCTGGAGTCGGCGATCACCACTTCCGGACCGGTGGGGGTGGGAACTGCAGGCTACGAGGTGCGCTCGGTGCTGGGCTTTCCGATGCGTACCGAATGGGTGGTTACGGCTTATGTACCGGAACGGCTGCTGCGTTTCGAAAGTACGGCAAGTGCCATACCGTATGAAGGCGTTATGGAATTCGAGAGCGACGGGAGCGGCACCCGGCTCACCTACGCATTTGCCACCAAGGCCGATGGCCTGGCGCGGCTCATTGACCCGCTGATGGAGTGGTTCTTTGGCTTCCGGTTCAGGGCGAACCTTGAAAACCTCAAGGAAATCCTTGAAAAACGCCCCTGATCGACCTCCGGGCAATTCTCATTGCCGACTGCCGAACCGGGCGAGCCGTATGAGCTTTTCGGCAATACCGGTATTGTCGTAGCTTCCGCCGAACGCTTCCGCACCCGCGCCTATCGCGAAAACCGGTACGGGAACCGCGGTATGTGCATTGCTTGTCCAGCCGATTCCGGCCCTTGAATTCAGCATGCGGGTTACCGCGACCGCGAAAGCATCAGCCCCGCCATAGCGCTCTTCACGGGGTTTGGTGCCGACCCCGCCTGACGGATATGCAGCCCTGAGCATACCGCGCTCCTGCCGGGAAAGCGCCAGCAGAGAATCGGTCTGCCCGTCGCCGAGACCGTAATAGACCCTCACGCTGTCCATCACCATCGAAAAGGTGACCTTGCCGCTTTTTTCCCATGCCCCGACCTTTTCGGAAAAGCGCTGCAGCGAAACCTTCTGGCGGCGCAACAGCGACAGCCGCGTTTCATATCCCCGCGCAGCGTTGCCGAGCGACAGGCCGCCGCACTCATGGTCGGCAGTTACGACAATTAGCGTTTCTTTCGGATGGAGACGATAAAATGATATCGCCCCGGCAATGGCATCGTCGAAAGCCACGATATCGTGGGCTGCGGCAGCAGCATCGTTGGCGTGGCATGCCCAGTCGATCTTTCCGCCCTCGACCATCATGAAAAATCCGTCGGGGTTGTCAAGCAGCCTGATTCCCTGGCGGGTGAACTCGGCGAGGGAAAGTTCATCTCCCTCCCGATCCATGGCGTAACTCATGGCCGCCTTGTCGTCGTACCCGGTATATGCCCAGCATCGGGTTGCCGGATTTACGGCATGCAATTCTTCACGTCCGGCCCTCACGCGGTAGCCGGCGGTTTTCATGACTGCCGGAATGTCAGGCATTGATGCTCCGTGCTTCATGCGTTTGGAGGGAAAATCCCCTTCGGCATAGCCTCCACCGAAATAGTCGAAACCGCTTGCAGCCATCTGCACGGCGATGTCATGGTAGTTCCCTCTCCCGGCATGGTGCGCGTAAAAACATGCCGGGGTCGCGTTGTCGATCCCCACGCTCGATACGATGCCAACACGCATGCCGTGCCGCTTCGCCATTTCGGCGATGGTCCGGAGGGTGTCCCGGTGGTTGCTGTGCATGGATATCGTACCTATCGAGGTCTTGAAACCGGTCGCCAGCGCCGTTCCTGCGGCCCCCGAATCCGTGATATGGCGGTTTTCGGCATGGGTGGAAATCATGCCGGTTACCGGAAAGCGCGTCATGGCCAGCACCCTTCCCGAGTCGAGCAGGGCGCTGGCAAGCCCGACCTGGGCCGGACCCATGCCGTCGCCGATGAAAAGAAAAAGATATTTCGGCCGTGATGAAGAATACGCTCCCGGCGCCTGCGATTCCCTGCTTCCGGAACAGGCCGCCAGAAGAACAATCAGAAAATTCAGTACCAGGGCTCTGGCTTTTCGGCCGGCAATAACGTACATGGCCATACTCCTGCTGTAGGGTTGCTGCAAACAAGAAAGGTGGCAATCATACCACCTTTCAAGATAGGAATCTCAACCAATTCCGGTTGTTACAGATCCGTTACATCAGCAAACCTCTCTCAGTACAGCCAGGAGATACCGACTACGATGGCGTTGGAATTGATACCGTCGTTTGAGCGATCGGCAATGCCGGCATGGGAGATATGCCGCCAGCGGTAACCGCCGAAAATCGCCTTGTCCGAAGCGAACCGGTACTGCAGACCCGCCCCGATCTGGTCGAGAAAGTTGAATCCGGCCTTGCCCTGCTCGGCGGTGTCGATGCTGTAGAACATGGGTGCGGCGCTTGCTTCGAAAAACAGGTCAACCGGACGGGCCACTTCATGCAGGTACCGTATACCGAAACCGCATCCGGCCTCAATACCATCCCTGGAGCCGGAAACCGCATTCAGAAAGGGCTCGAGCGTAAACTGCATGGTGCTCTTGCTTCCCTGAATGCCGAACAGGCTGTTGGCGTTGAACCCGAAGCGGACGAATGCGGGGTAGATCGACTGGCTGCCGCCTTCACCGTTCAGCGTAGCCCAGGCATAACCGGTTCCTATACCGATTTCATTGAGAAAAAGCCCGCGTTTCTCCTCACCAGGCAGGGGCTCGGCAGAAAGAGAAGCTGCCGGAAAGACAAAGACACATTGCCAGAAAAAGGCAAAGCCGGTGTAAAGTACGGTGGTTCATGGTGAACTGGTTGTTATGGTTAAGAATGATACCTACAGGGTGATGCAGTGGCAGACGTAAGTCTGCCCGAAACAAACGCAAGCACGGTCCGCATGGCCAGCTCACGCTCGCAGTCGCAGAAAAGCTGGTGTTCGGAGTGCTCAAGCCAGAAGACCGATTTCTCCTCCGGAGCCGTACCCGCAAGAGCGCAGAGCATTGCCACACTATCGGACAATACGGTAGTCTCGTGACGGTTCTGCAACACCAGCAGCGGGACGTGAACCTCTGCAAGCACCGGGGGCATCGAACGGATCAGTTCGAAAAGCGAAAGGATGGCATCGGTCGGTGCCCACGCATAGAGGCCGGGACAATCAAGATGGTCCGTTCCGGCAAAAACCGGCTTGAGACCCCACCGTTTGACAAGCGCAGAGAGCCAGACCGACATGAAGTGCAGCGGGCGTCCGGGAGCAAGCAGCGAAGAAAGCCGCAGCGCCGGGGCGGCAAGCACCAGGGAATCGACGGTTCCGGGGTAACGTGCGGCAAGATGCAGAGCAAGAAGCGCCCCCATGCTATGACCGACGATAACAATCCTTGCTGCCTCTTCGGCAAGCTGTCTGCAGGCTGCATCGACATCGGCGAGCCATTCATGAAAGGTGACGCCTCTTAGTGCCTCGGGTGAGATCGCTCCATGACCACGAAGCAGAGGAATGCTGACGGGCAGACCCATGGCTTTTAACGGCGCTTCAAGAATTGCAACGCTCTCGGGCGTTGCCGTGAAGCCGTGAATGAGCAGAACGCCTATGGAAACTCTCGATGGCTGTGTTTGCCTCATGCTGAATACAGAAAAAACCCAAAGCCGCGGCCCCTGGAGACAGTTTCCGCCTGAACCCTCAATGCGGAATATAGCGCCCTGTACGGAATTTTCTTCCTAAATGGCTATTATTAGAGGATTGGTACTCCTGCCGCCCCCCAAACCGTTCCGGACGCGGAGCGGGCATGCGGGGACGGGGGCGCATCCTGTGAACACAAGAAAGGAGATAAACAATGGTGCGAAGGACGCTCTTGACCATGCTTGGTATTGCCGCCATCGGGCTCAGTTCCTGTTCGACCAGCCGCGGTCCGGTTTCCACAGACGGCAGGCTGCTTTCACCGGAAGAAGCCTACCGGCTCGGAAAGCTCAAGAACAAACCCTATGTCATCAACGGCAGGCTCTACGTGCCGATGCAGTACGAGGAAACCAAGGGGTACCAGGAAACCGGCATTGCATCATGGTACGGCCAGGAAACCCTTGACCAGCATAACAATCAGCCGACCGCATACGGAGAAACCTTCCGCCCGGACAAACCGAGCGCCGCACACAAATACCTTCCGCTTCCGGCTGTTGTCCGGGTAACCAACCTTGAGAACAACAGTTCGATTGTTGTCAGGGTTAACGACCGAGGGCCGTTCGTTGACGATCGGGTAATCGACCTCTCTGCCGAAGCCGCCAAACAGCTCGGATTCCATGCAAAAGGCACTGCAAGGGTGAAAGTGGAAGTGCTCAATAAATAACGCGGGAAACAGAGCGGGACAATGCGGCCGATCGAGGATCACCCCACGGAAGATCCTCGATCGGCATGACGACCTGCAGTCCGGCCTTCCTTATCAAAAAATCACGTTTCTGGAGATCTCTGCCGATATCAGGTTGACCGTTCTCTTGTTTTCGATATGACCTCCAAAGGCACCGGTTTGATAACAGCTCAGCCCTGCGTCATGAATGCCTCGTGAAATGCGACGCTTCCCAGCGGCACGTTGCCATCGAACGAAAGTGCAAAAAAAACCTCCGGCGGGACGCCTTCCATACCGAGTCCAGCAGGATTCACGAAGCCGAACTTCCGGTAATATTCAGGATGTCCGACAAGGCAGCAACCATGCGCATCGAGCGATTTCAACCTTGCAAGCCCCTCCCCGATCAATGCCTTGCCGATTCCCTGTTGCTGCAACTCCGGAACTACCGATACCGGACCAGCCCCCGGTGCCGTCCGACATACTCACCGGCGAAAAAGCGATATGGCCGACAATGCGCCCGTCGAGTTCCGCCACGAGGGAAACCGAGAACACTCCCGCTTCGCGCAGCGCTCCGATCACGAACTGTTCGGTATGGTCGCTGACCTCGAGTGTTCTGAAGGCCTCGATGGTGAAATCGGTTATCGCTGCTGTATCGCCGGGTTGCTCTTCCCTGATTGCTATTAAAAAAGCTCTGGCAGCTGGCACGCCTTTCGACGCCGATCGTTTGGTCCTGTTTGAATCTCTGGCCGCTGTGTTGCGAGTCATGCCGCTCGTGCAGAAAGCGTCACCGACCAGAACAGAAACGGCGCGCATCAATTTTGCCTTTCTGGAATCCTATTTCTTCATTGAAGCCATGCAGCACATCCAGCAATGGACTTCGGCATTCGACTATACCGATCTTGACCAGGTAATCGGCCAAATGAAAGCGTGTAATGCTTTTGAAAAATCCCGCAAACAGTACCAGCTGCTCAATGTTTCGGACCTGGGTGCCGCCACCATGTAAAAAGCCGCTTGGTACAAAGGCTTTAACTGACGATAGGCACAAAACCTTATTGCCATTTTTTCTCCAGGTGCAGATGTGGCCCCCGCAAGGGAGCTCGCTGATCAGACGCCAAATCTCCTGGTGCTCGCTTGGGCATGATTGTTTGGCGGGGTGTGTGCCGGAGGGACACATGGCTTCTCAGACGTGAGCAACAAGAAATAGAGGCAAAATCGGCCTCTGAACCCGCCTCATCCTCAATGAGCATAATATCATTCATTATAAAACTATAAGATACTTATTGAGTGGTATACCGTTCATCTTGTTTGATCTTTCATATGATTAACGGTATCTTCTAATGTTATTTCATGCGTTGATGGACAAAGAGCACAAGAATGACTGAGAACGCCAACTGGACATCGATGAGTGACCAGGCGCTGGCCGCGCACATAGGAGCTTTTGTGCGGCACCATCGTCTGGAACAGAACCGGACACAGGACGCGCTAGCCCATGCCGCAGGCATCAGCCGCTCAACCCTGAGCCTACTGGAAAGGGGCCAGACCGTCACGCTGGCTACCCTGATTCAGGTGCTCAGGGTACTGGACCAGTTAGAGGTCATGGAGGCGTTTGTTGTAGAACAGCGTGTCAGTCCGTTGGTGCTGGCCAGGATGCAGAAAGAAAAACGGCAACGGGCAAGAGGAAAACAGGGCGACGGCACCACGGAACATGACTGGTAAGCAATGGACGTAGCGGAAGTCAGGATATGGGGAGAACTGGCCGGGGCTGTCGCCTGGGACGAAGCCGCCGGTCTGGCTACCTTTGAATTCGATCCCCGTTTTAAATCGAAGGGATGGGATCTGGCTCCCCTGCAAATGCCCATCTCCGACACGAGGAACCTGTTTGCGTTTCCCGCGTTGCGCAAAAAGGCCGAACCCGCACTGGACAGCTTCAAAGGATTGCCGGGCCTCCTGGCCGACGTGCTGCCTGACCGGTACGGCAATCAGCTGATCAACCTGTGGCTGGCCGGGCAGGGCCGACCACAGAACAGCATGAATCCGGTCGAGATGCTCTGTTTTATCGGCACCCGTGGGATGGGCGCCCTGGAGTTCGAACCGGCGGTCTGGAAAGCGAACAGGAGAACCTTTTCTGTCGAGATCGCTGCGCTGGTGGAGATTGCAAAAACCATGCTCTCAAGAAAAGAGGCCTTTACAGCCAATCTTGAAGCAGATGCGAAGAAGGCGATGTCGGAACTGCTTCGTATCGGCACCTCGGCAGGCGGCGCAAGGCCGAAGGCCGTGATTGCCTGGAATGAAAAAACCGGAGAGGTTCGATCAGGCCAGACCAATGCCCCTCACGGGTTCGAGCACTGGCTGTTGAAGCTGGACGGCGTAAGCGACGTGCAACTCGGCTCATCTCACGGATATGGGCGTGTAGAAATGGCTTATTATAATATGGCCCAGGCCTGCGGCATCACCATGATGCCGTCCCGATTGCTGGAGGAAAACGGAAGGGCGCACTTCATGACCAAACGCTTCGACCGCGAAGGCGGCTCGACGAAACACCACATCCAGACCTTCAGCGCCCTGAAGCACTTCGACTACAACTCGGTCATGAGTTTCAGCTACGAGCAGCTGTTCCAGACCATGCGCGAACTGAAACTGCCCTACCCCGATGCGGAGCAGATGTTCAGACGGATGGCATTCAATGTGGCGGCACGAAACTGCGATGACCACACCAAGAACTTCTCGTTCCGGCTGAAACAGGGCGGAAAATGGGAACTGGCCCCAGCGTATGACGTCTGCCATGCCTGGCAGCCAGACCACCGCTGGGTCAGCCAGCACGCCCTGAGCATCAAAGGCAAGCGGGCAGACATCACCAGAGAAGACCTGCTCGCCATCGGCAAATCCGTCAGTGTAAAAAAAGCCGCCGAACTCATCGATGAAGTCAATGCTGCGGTAGCGCAATGGAAACAGTTTGCCGACGAGGTGGCGGTTGAAACCACCTTGCGAGATCAGATCGCCAAAACCCATATTCGGTTGAAATAGACCTAATTCCCTTTACTGTTCTACAAAATACCCTGTTTGGAAAAGGAAGGTTTTCAAATGCAAGTGGTCTGATAAACGGGGGCATGTCCACCCAGCCATGGATTCAGTTTTTCCTTGACCGCATCCATGACGGGACCTATCGGCCCGGCCTTCTTCTGCACCAGATCGATATCCTCTGAATATCTTGCAGGAGGAAGATGAAGCTTGAACAGAGCTGTGCCGCCGCGAAATACCAGATTTGCCGCTGCAACAGGATGGCTGTAGAAATCAACCAGCGCACGACAGATGATCAGGTCCTGCTCAACCTGTGATATCTGCTGCCAGGGAGCATGAGAGCGCCACTGGGTGATATAATCAAGAGGAATCATAGATCAGGAATAACCGTTTCGTTCGGCAGAAGCCGCCAGCGGGTGATTTGACGGACACCGGAATGTGGACGAGAGGGAGAAAGCAGAGCAGGAACAGGTTTTCTTTCTGCAACATATGAAGCCAATCCGTCGGACAATCCTGACTCACCTAACATTTCAAGCAAATAGCCCAAACGTTGGGCCCAGGTTATTGGTGACAATCCGGCTATGGCAACCAGCTCCGCAGCATTGAGAAATTCAGCCAACTCGGCAAAGACGTTTTTCATCAAAATCGATCAATACCGCGCACTAACAATAAAGACTGTCGCCCCCTCATATCTACTTCAGCAACTTGCAATTCAATCGGCGACGACCGCCTGCCCCTCCATATCAAACAGCGCGAAGGTCAGGGCCATGTCGGGAAGCCATTGGCAGCAGGCGCGATGGCCGGCGTCGGCGATGGCCGGATAGAGCGGTTCGTCGCTGGTGAAGGGAATGTGGCCGGTCACGTTTCGGACGAGGCGGAGGTCGGCGAGCTGGCTCGTGATGGCCGGGCTGTAGCCCAGGTCGGCGGCGAGATTGGCGAGCCATCGGGGATCGAGTGGGACGACTCGGCTGGAGAGGTCGGCCTGGCCCTGGGCGAGCTTGGTGGCTTTGGCGAGCATGACCCCGACGATGACGCGGCTAAACCCGCCGTGGTCGCGCACGAGTTCGAGAGAGCGTCCGATGGCATTGCCGTAGTGAATGCAGGCAAGCTCCGGCAGATCGGGAAAAAGTGCGCGGAGGTAGCGCTCCGACCGGAGACCGGAGGTGAGGGCGAGGGTCGTGCAGCCGTTGGCGGCGGCAACGGCGATGGACTGGCGGATGCTGGCCAGCCACGCCTCCATCGAGTAGGGAACGACCTCTCCGCTCGTGCCGAGGATCGATATGCCGCCGGTGATGCCGAGCCGAACGTTCATCGTTTTGCGGGCGACCTCCTCCCCGCCCGGCGCTGAAATCGTCACCAAGACGGCGTGGCACAATCCGCGCTGCCGTAGCGCTTCGGCGATGCACCCCCGGATCATCCGGCGCGGCACGGGGTTGATCGCCGGTTCGCCGGGTGGAATCTCGAGTCCCGGCAACGTCACCCTGCCGACCCCCTCGCCTTGCAGGAATCGCACCTCGCCCGGCTCGCTGCCCGGCGCGAGCGAGACCTCGCTGACGATCAACAGGCCGTGCGTCACGTCGGGATCGTCGCCCGCGAACTTCCGCACTCCGCATCGCGCCCGCCCTTGCTCCGCGCGGTACGAGACGATCCCGAAGCTCGCGACTTTGCCGGACGGCAGCGCGATTGTGACCGAGTCGGGCGCATCGCCGTCAAGCAGCGCGATCATGGCGGCTTTTGTGGCTGCGGCGGCGCAAGCTCCGGTGGTGTAGCCTGTCCGGAGCGGCTTCAGGTCGGCGCGTTCCGCCAGCATCGCTTCAAGATCTTTGACAGACAAAACGACGCTATCCCAAGCCGGGGCGGGTGGACGCCGGATGACGATCAGCGGAATGACACACCGTTCGGCGACCCGAAGCTTCGCCGGAAAAAAGCCGAACTCGCCGCTCTCCTTGACGAGCAGGCAATCGACGCCATGCGATCGCACCAGCGCTTCGAGGGCTTCGTCGGAACCATCGGGACTCATCGGCAGCAGCTTCGCTTCGGGAAAGCCTTCGCGCCGCGCCAGCTCCATCGATGCCACTGACGGCAGAATCCGCAGAAGCATCTCGCGCCGCTCCCACCACGAGCGCAACGGGGCGATGGATTGCACGCCGGTCAGCGCGAGCAGTTTCGTCGGCTCGATCCGTTCGAGCAGCGCGACAGCTTCTACGAAATCGGTTGCCGGATGAATCCACGATGCTGACGGAAGTGGCGAGACCGGTCTGTCGCAGCGGATCAGGCGAACGTCGAGACGCCTGCACACCTCGAACACCGATTGATGCAACTGCGATGCAAAGGGGTGGGAGGCGTCGATGACGATACGCACGCCGCGCGAAGCGATGAGTTTCTCCATCGCCGCCTCGTCCAGCGCTCCGTCGCGAAACTCGCCGCAGGTCGTCGCGAATGGCTCGATACGGCTTCTGGTCGAGTAGATGAAGGGCATCGCGAACCGGTCGCAAAGCGCCGCCGCCTGCCGTCCCTCGGTCGTACCGCCGAAGAGCAGAATCATGCCGCCCCCCTCATGCGCCGTGCCCTTCGCGGAAGCCGTGGGTGAACGCTGGATCGTAGAGCTTCGAACGACCGCCGCGCGCGCCAATCGCTTCGCCGACCACGAGCAGCACCGTGCGGCTCTTGCCGCTCTGCCGCACAAGCGCCGACAGCTCGTCGAGCCGCCCGCGCCACACCTGCTGGTCGTCCTGGGTGAGCCGGTAGCAGACCGCCACGGGCGTGTCGGCGTCGTAGTGCTCCAGCAGCTCCGACTGCACCTCGTCGCTCCACTCGGCGCTCAGGTAGATGCACATGGTCGCCCGGGCGCGGGCCAGCTCCGAGAGGCGCTCCCGGTCCGGCACGGGCGTTCGCCCGCTCCCGCGCGTCAGGATGATGGTCTGCACCTTTTCCGGCACGGTGAACTGCGACTGCAACACCGCCGCCGCCGCCTGGAACGACGAGACGCCCGGCACGATTTCGTACTCGAACCCTTCGGCGTCAAAAAAGGCCATCTGCTCCTGGATCGCCCCGTAGATCGAGGGGTCGCCGGTGTGCAGCCGCACCACGAACCTGCCCTGACAGCAGAAACTCGCCATCAGCGCAAACTGCTCTTCGAGCGGCATCGAGGCCGAGCTGCGCACCAGCGCCCCCGGCCTGGCGCAGTGAGTCAGCTTCTCCGGCACGAGGCTGCCCGCATAGAGGATCAGGTCGGCCTGTTCGAGGTAGCGCCTGCCTTTGAGCGTCACCATCTCCGGATCGCCCGGCCCGGCCCCGACGATAGCGATGCGCCCCCGCCGCTCGGCTCCGCGCACGAGGCTGACGGCGAAGGTGTAGTGGTGCGGCCCGCCATCGGCAAAGCCCGCCAGCGCGACCTTCTGCTTTTCGACCAGCCACCGGTTCACGCCCGAAAGCAGCGCCGCCGAAGCCTCAGAGACACTGTGCACGCCGGTCTTGCGGAAGACGACATCGGACGGATTGGGTACCGGCCCGGCGCTTTCGAGCCGCTCCGGCGCGAAGCCTTTCAGCGTCGTGCCACACGCTTCGGCAAAGGCGATGAACGCCGCTTCGTCCAGCTTGAAATCGACCGACCCCACGCTGCGGATCGAGCGCGGCGAAAGCCCGGCGGCGGCCAGCTCCGCCGTGATGGAGCTGACGAAGCGTCCGGGATCGATGCCCCGCTCCGAGCCGACCCCAACGCAGAGCACCTTCGGACGATAAAGCACCGCCCGCACCGGCGCTTCGATGAGACGCGGCGTGACGGCGAGCAGGAGACGGCAGGCGCTGAAATCGACCTGTTCGTAGCGATACGCAATCGTGACGAACGGCGGGGCGGTGCGCTCGAGCTGGTCGGTGAGCGCATCGCGAACGTCGAGCAGCAGCGTCGTCGGCTCGTGGTTCACGAACGCCGCCATCGCCGTGGTTATCGACTCTCCGGCGACCGGCGAGGCGAACTCGACGCTCCACCCCTCTTCGCGCCCCAGAATGTCGAGCGGCCACAACCCCTGCACGTCGCTCGACGTGCTCAGCACCACCTGCGCTCCGAGCAGCAGCGCGACCCGCCCGGCCAGCGCGTTCGCCCCGCCCGCATGGCCCGACAAGACGCTCTGCACGAAGCGCCCGGACTCGTCACAATTGATCACCGCCGGGTCGCGCTGCTTGCCCTGCAACACCGGCGCTATCGAACGCACGCAGATGCCGAGCGAGCCGATAAAGAGAAAGGCGTCGAAGCTGCCAAACGACTGCCGGACAAATACCGGTACGCTCTCGACTTGTTCGGCCAATTCGGAGTTCCGGGATGAAAAGAGCCCGCATCCGGTAAAACCGTCGGCCACGAGCAGGCTTTTCATTGCGTGACCGAGCGCGATGCCGGTTTCGGTGAGGGCGATAATGGCGATTCGTTCGTGCATGGTTTTTGTGAGGCATATCGGGTTCGTGAAACAAATACGGAGCATCGTGGCATTTCGTTGGGGTGCTTCGCGAAGCGCCCGTACAAGATCAGACAGATCGGTCTGATCGGACTAATCAGACGGATCGGGCCGCCCGCTCACCCCGGTTTCACCGCCTTCATCACCGTCACGGGGTTGTGGTCGCCGACGGCCAGCCTAAGCGGCTCGGCGAGTTCCATGCCACAGCTGGCGGCGCTGGCGGCGAAGGCGTTGGCGCTCGACTCGCGGACGGCGTTCATCACCACCCGGCCTCCGGGAGTGAGAGAACGCGCCACCACATCGAACAGCTCATCGAGCCGGTCGCCGTGGCCGCCGATGAAAACTGCATCGACGCCGTCACCGCCGCAGAGCGCCCGGTGATCCTGTTCGAGAAAGTCGCCCATCACCTTCGCGATACCGGGCGCGCCGAAGCGCCGGGCGTTCCTCTCCAGCAGGGCGTCGCACTCGGAGCGCTTCTCGAAGGCGGTCACCGCGAGACCCGGGAACTGGAGCCGCGCTTCGATGGCCACCGAGCCGGTGCAGAAGCCCACGTCCCAGAAATTCCGCGCCCGGCCCAGCTCCAGTGCGGCGAGGGCGGCCAGGCGGAAGGGCATTTTGGTAATCATGTTGGGCCGCCCGGCCAAGCCGTCGAACAGCTCCTCCGGAATGCCGAACCGGCGCTTCGGCGGCTCGATGGCTTCGAGCAAGAGGCAGTTGAGCTTGCCGAATTGCATCCCGTAAGCTTCGTCGAGCGTGCAGTGCGTCACCCGCTCGTTCTGGCCGCCGAGCGCTTCGCCGACCACCATGCGGTAGCCCGAATAGCCATACTCCAGCATTCGCCGGGCCACCTCCGGCGGGGTTTTGCGGGCATCGGTCAACACGCCGATGAGCCGCTCTCCGGCGATCAGGGCCCGATCCAGTTCCTCCCAGCTTCGCCCGGTGAGCGAGACGTGGCGCATCGACTGGTACGGCATCATGCAGCGCTGCGCAAGCATCTGGAGCGAGTGGAACGCCGGGAAGCTCCACATCGACGCGCCGGGAAAGCGTTTCTGCAAGGTCGCGCCGAAACCGTAAAAAAAGGGATCGCCGGAGGCGAACACCACCACCGGCCCGTCCTCCCCGGCAAGTTGCGACAGCACCCCGTCAATCGGCGGCGCGATGGTGATCCAGCGGTATCCCGCCGGAAGCAGCCCGTCGACAATCTCGCGGTGGCGCTCCCCGCCCGCGAAGATGCGGGCCGCACCAATCGCCGCGATGGCGGCGGGATCGAGACGAGGCTCCGCGCTGTCGCTGAGGCCGACGAGCGTGAAGCGCTCAGACATGGCAGCCCGGATTCATCGCCTCCGCCTCGTCGAGGCTGAAAGCCGCGTTGACGATGGTGGCGGCAATCGCACTGCCCCCCTTGCGCCCCTCGATGACCGCTATCGGCGTCGCGACCGCAGCCGCCTTGAGCCGGTGCTTCGACTCGACCACGTTCACGAAGCCGACCGGAGCGCCGATCACCCCCATCGGCGCGAAGCTGCCGCGATGCAACAGCGAGGCCAGTTCAAGGAGTGCCGTCGGAGCGTTACCGATCACGAAGAGCGCGTCGGGATGCTCCCCGGCAGCGAGCCGTATCCCCGCTTGGCTACGCGTGATGCCCGCGCTTTTGGCCAGCTCCGCCACGCAAGGATCGTGCAGGTAGCAGTGCACGGCAATGCCGTAGCGCTCCAGCGCCGCCTTGCGCAGCCCCGACTGCACCATCGTCACGTCGGTGATGATCGTCGCGCCACCGGCGGTGAGTGCCTCGTGCCAGCGTTGGATCGCGCCGGGTGAGGCGTGGAACAGCTCCTGCATCTCGAAATCGGCGGTGGTGTGGATCGCGTGCATGACCGCCCAGCGCTCGTCGGAGGGACGATCGTCCGGCTTCATCAGCCCGGCGATGGTGCGGAAACTGTCGCTCATAATCGACTGGCCGACCGTTTTCGACTCGCTCTCCTCCTCGCGCCTGAAGTAACCCCTTGGCGTAATCATCTGCTCGCCGGAGAAGAAGGTCGAAGCGTTGCCCACCAGCATTACGGTGAACATGTCGAGCGAGTCGGGATCGAACTCGCCGAGCGTCGTCAGCACCACCGACTCGTCGTCGCGCGAAACGTTGCGGACGATACCCACCGGTGTCGAGGGCGAGCGGTAGCGCAGGAACAGCTCCTTGAAGCGATGAATCTGCCAGTAGCGGTCGCGGCTGCGGGGATTGTAGAGCGCCGTCACGAAATCCGCCGAGGCCGCCGCCTTGATCCGGTTTTCGATTACCTCCCACGGCGTCATCAGGTCGGAGAGCGAAATGGTGCAGAAGTCGTGGCTCACCGGAGCGCCGAGCCGCGCGGCGGCGGCCTGAAACGCGCTGATGCCCGGCAGTACAGCGATGACGACATCGGGCCAGCGACCACTCGCGTGCAGTTCGGCAATCAGCGACGCCATGCCATAGATGCCCGAGTCGCCGGAGCTGACCACGACGACCTGCCGTCCCTCGGAGGCCAGCGCGAATGCTTGTTCGGCCCGCTGCATCTCTCCGGTCATGCCGGTTGAAACCTGCCGCGCGGTCGGGGGAATCAGGTGCGCGATGCTCTTCATATAGCCGGTGTAGCCGACAACGGCGTCAGCCTCGCGGATCGCTTCGAGCACCTGCGGGATCATCATCGAGTCGCTGCCGGGGCCGAGGCCCGCGACGGTAATCCTGCCGTTCATGATGCAAAGGGCGAAAGGGTTGACTGTCGGCAGTGCGGTGAGCAAGCCAGCAGCGAAAAGTAGGGAATGGCGCGATCCCGCAAAGCGTCGATCTCCATCGTCAAAAACTCGCCCGCCATACCCACCTTTTCTGCGTAGAGGAAGGGTTGGGCGTACCGTTCGAGGAAAGCGACCAACTCATTTTTCACCGTGGAGAGCTTCATTACCACCACGGTGCTGTGCGAGGCAAGGGCACGCTCAAGCTCGCCGATCTCGTCGATCTGCGCCAGCACGAGCACACTGTCGCTTTGCAACGCGAGCGGCATTCCGGCAGCCGACCCGGCGGCGATGAAGGCCGGAATGCCGGGCGTCATCGAGTAGTCGAGGCCGTCTCGCCGCGCCCGCTCGACGATGGCCAACGCGGTGCTGTAAAAGCCCCCGTCGCCGACGCTCACCACCGCCACGCGGTGGCCTACCCGCACATCCTCCGCCATCGCGGCGTAGTTGGCCGCGTAACTCGCCTCAGCGGCCTCGCGCGAACGCGACATCGGCACCAGCATCCCCCGAAGCTTCGACGGATCGAGATCGTACGCTTCGAGAATGTCGAGCGCCACGCTCGTCACCACCCCCGAAGCGCTCACCGTTCCGGGATAGTAGATCACCTCCGCCTCCCTGAGCTGCGAGAGCGCCCTGATGGTGATGAGGCCGGGATCGCCCGGTCCGAGCGAAACGCACACGATAGAGCCTTGTTTTTCCATATGTTCAACCCGTTATAGAAAACGCTAATCAGTTTTTTGATGTTGTCATTCTGAACGAAATGAAGAATCCAGTTTCTTCGGAAATACCTGATAATTGAATACTTTAAAAAGCGTTACGAAACTCTTCAGGATTCTTCGACCGACTGCGTCGGACCCCCGACATGTCGGGGCGGCGCACACACACGAAACAACCCGCCCACCCCTCACGACAACAGATCGATGCCATGGTCTTCGGCGGTTTCGAGAATCCGGCGGGCGAAGATCGCGGCGAAGCGGTCGTCCGAACCGAGGCCCTCCATGCGGGTCTCGACCCGGCATCCCGCCGCCTCGAATACGCCTTTCCACGAGCCGGGATCGTCGTCGGCGATGTCGTTGTGCGCGTGGTCGCCCGCAGTGATCATAAAGGGGTGCAGCAGCACCGACTTGCGTCCGCTGCCCATCACCTCGGCGACGATCTCCTCCACGCCGGGCCGCCCCTCGACCATGCCGATGTGAATCTGTGCGCCCGGATTGCGGCTGCGCATCACCTGGCAAGTTTCGTGAAACGCGCCAGACGAAAAGAAATCGTTGCCGTGCGCCACATAAACCAGCACCGCGTCGAGCTGGCGGGCTCGTTCGACATCGTCGTCGAACAGCGCGGCAACCTCCCCGATATCCTCCGCATAGTCGTGCTCCACGCCGCAGGTGCCGAGCGCCGGGCGCGACAGCACCACCTTCTCGAAGGGCGACCAGACCCGCTTGATGGTGCGGATAGACTGGAGCGCCGACACGTAGGATTTAAGATCCTCGAACTGCTCGCCGTGGTACATGTGGGTCGGTTGTACGATGACCGTCCTGTAGTTGCCGTCCTGCAAATTGCCGATCGCGCCGAGGAACCCCTGCACGTTCAGGAACTCGTCCGCCACCCCTTCGTCGAGCCACTTCCGGGGGTCGCGACGCCGCGCCGACCAGATGTTGCGCACCATGTTCGAGGTGAAGCAGTGCCGCACTTCAATGCCGGGAATCCGCGCCCGCACTTGCCGCCGGATGTTCTCCAGCGAGGTCAGCGCCGAAGGGTACGTGGTGCCGAAATGAGCGAGCAAAACCGCCTTCTTGTTGATCTGCGAACGCTTTTTGTGTTTACTCATGACTGTTCATTGTGATTTCCCTGCCTGGAGATTTTTCCCGATCCGTCTGATCTTGTTCCCCACCCCCTTCCGGAACGGCGTGTTCGCCGATGATGAACACCACCGGCAGCGGAAGCTCGCGTTCACGGAGCCGCTCGACAATCGTGCCGAGCGTGGCCGCGACCAGCGCCTGGTCGCTCCGCGAGACTCTCGAGACCGCGCACGCCGGAAGCTCCGGCGGCAGGCCGGACTCGATGAAGCGCCCGACGATCCTGTCGAGATGCTCGAAGCCCATGTACATCACCAGCGGCATGCCCGCCTTCATCAGCTCGATCACTGCCGCGAAATGCTCCAGCGAGTAATCGGCGGTCTGGCCGGTGCAGAAGAGCGCCGAGGTGTTCCGGTAGCGCTCGGTCAGCGGTATCCGGCAAAGCTCTGCGGCGGCGATGCCCGCCGTGATGCCCGGCAACACCTCGCACGGCGCTCCGGCAGCGGCGAGCGCGCGCACCTCCTCGATGCCGCGCCCGAACATGAAGGGGTCGCCCGCCTTCAGCCGGACGACGCATTTGCCCTCGCTTGCGTACCGGGCGAGCAAGTCGTTGATCTCTTGCTGCCGCGCCGTCTGATCTTTTCCGTCTCCGATGCGTTTGCCGACGGCGATCCTCTCCGCACCAAGCGGCAGCAGCGCGAGAATCTCCGGACTGACGAGCGCGTCGTGCAGCACCACGTCAGCCAATTGCAGCAGCTTGTGCGCCCGCACGGTCAGTAACTCCGGATCGCCCGGCCCGGCCCCAACCAGCCAAACTTTGCCACTATGTTCCATTGATCTCCTGTCCCTCCTTCATCAACTTTAAAATCTTTCTGGCCCCGCTGATCGTCATTGCCGTGCCGTGTAGACCGAAACCGTCCTTTGTGGCAAGAATCTCGATCAGATGGGCGATGCGCGGCAGGCGAAGCCCGGCTTTTCTGACAAGATCGCGATGCTCGAACATCGAAGCGACCTCGCCCTCAAACAGCACTCTCCCCCGATCCATCACGCAGGCCCGGTCACAGAAGAGCGGCACCATTTCGATGTCGTGCGTGGCGACAACCACCGTCATGCCGGAGGAGCGTTGCAGTTCGCGGATGAAGCGCATGATGCCGTCCGCGCCTTTCGGATCAAGTCCGGCGGTCGGCTCATCGAGCAAGAGCACCGACGGCTCCATCGCCAGCACCCCGGCCAGCGCCACCCGTTTTTTCTGTCCGAAGCTGAGGTGGTGCACCGGCTTGCGCGCCAGCTCCGCCACGCCGACGAGCCCCATCGCCGCCTCGACCCTGCAGCGCACCTCCGGCTCCGGCAGGCCGAGATTGCAGAGGCCAAACGAAATGTCCTCGTAAACGCTCGACGCGAAGAGCTGCGCGTCGGGGTTCTGGAACACGATGCCGACCTCCTGCCGCAGGCTTTTGAGTCCCCGTGTCGAATAATCAAGCGGCTGATCGCGCAGCAGCACCCGGCCCGAGCATGGCCTGAGAATGCCGTTGAAGCTGAGCAGGAGCGACGATTTGCCAGCGCCGTTGCCGCCGAGCAACGCGGTAACCTGCCCCGCCGGGATAGGAAGCTCCACACCATCGAGCCCCACTATGCCGTCCGGCCAAACGAACCTCAGCCCTTCCGTTTTGAGCATGCTCGGCGACGACATCAGAAAAGCCTCCCGAAATGCGTTGCGATGGCGACGCAAAACAACGCCCCCTCGACCAGCGCGATGCCTGCAAGCGATGGCCTCTGCGCTCGCGGTGACGGAGCCAGCACACGAATCAAGCCGTCGTAGCCCCGGCACTCCATCGCCACATACACCTCCTCGGCGCGACGGGCCGAAAAGAAGAACAGGTTCGAGGCGAGCGACGCAAGGGAGCGGAATGATGCCGCCGTGCCCGCATAGCCGAGCCGTGAGCGCTGCGCGGTCGCCATCTCCGAGGCTGTCTCGAAGAGCAGGAAGACAAAGCGATAGACGAGCAACGTCATTTCGATAAGCAGCACCGGAATACCCAACGAAGCCATGGAGCGCCCGAGGTCGGCGACCGGCGTCGTGAAGGCGATGAAGTAGAGGCACGAAACCGACGCCAGCGCCTTGAACGCCAAGTGAATCGCCATCGCAAGGCCGGCTGAGGTCACACCGATGAAAGCACTGCCAACCGGAATCGAGAAAAGAAATAGCTCTGGATGCACGGAAATATCAAACGCGACAGCTGCCGTTCCGATCATGAGAAAGGCTGCCGGAAGCAGCAGCCAGCGGAGATAGTCACCTGGCCGGACACCTCCCTTCATGACGACCGAGGCACTCATCAGCCCAGAAACCAGCAGCGAAAACAGTGCGGAGTCCACCCAAAGCACCATTGCGATGGGTGGAAGCGCATAGAGCAGCTTGTAGCCCGGCGCGACATCGCGCAGCCGGGAGCTTGCTGCGTAGTGGTCGAGCGTCATCACGGCTGCCCCGCACCGGCGGATTCGCCCTTGCCTCGCAGAAATCCGAGGCCATAGCCCAGCACGCCCGCACCCAGCGCCGCCTGCAACGCAAACAGCAGGCTCTCGACCTCCCCGCCCGGCGGCTCCCAGAACGGCGCAAACCATGGCTCGTAGCTGGGATACAATTCTGTGATTGCCTCCTCGGCTTGGCCGTCCGCGCCGCCGAACTCGGCATGTTTGAGCGTCATCAGCGGCACGACCGCCAGCGCGATCACCAGCGCCGCAAGCAGAAGATTCTTCAGGATCGATTTTTTCATCATTTCACCTCCCCGGAAAGCGTTGCAGAACCGAACATGGTCTCACCGGCATACGAGAGGATGGCGTTGTAGACCATCACCGTCAGAATGCCCTCGCTCACGGCAAGCGGCACCTGCGTCACGGCGAAGATACCGAGGAACTTGAACATGGCTGCGGCAAACCCGCCGGTCGCCGACGGAAAAGCCGCGGCGAGCTGGAGCGAGGTGACGACGTAGGTCACCAGATCGCCCAGCGCCGCGCCGAGAAAGACTGCCATAGAGCGTGGAGCCTTCATCCCGTCGGCGAGCTTGTAAATGCCGTATGACACAAACGGCCCGGCAATGCCCATCGAAAAGAGGTTTGCGCCAAGCGTCGTCAACCCGCCGTGAGCGAGCAGCAACGCCTGAAAGAGCAGCACTATCGCTCCAAGCACGCTCATAACCGACGGGCCGAACATGATCGCTCCGAGCCCCACGCCGGTCGGGTGCGAACAGCTTCCCGTAACTGACGGAATCTTGAGGGACGAAAGTACGAAGGCGAACGCCCCGACCATCGCCAGCAGCAGCTTCATGCGCGGATTGTCGGCCACGATCTTGCGCATCAACCGGAAGCCGAGCACGAAAAAGGGCAACGACACTGCCGTCCAGAACAGGCTCCAGCCCGGCGGCAGGAATCCCTCCATGATGTGCATGGCATAAGCCTCGCAGCCACCGAGCAGCATGAAGGCCGCAGCCATCGTGGCCCCGGCGATAAAACGGAATTTCATGGTTTTCATCGCTTCCTCCTTTAATTGAATCGTGCGGCCACGCCCAGCAGCACAGCCGTATCAGGCTCGGCATCGTTCAGCCCGCCCTTGATGCCAAGATCGAAATCGAAATCTTCGGTGACGCTGTAGATCAGGCCGCCAACCAGAAATGCGGGGTGTGTTCGCGACCCGCTCTCTTCGGCTGTTTCAATACCGATGTCGGCAACCGCCCTGAGCTTGTCGGAAACCGCATATTCGCCCGCGAGAGATGCGTTCCAGATGTGTTTGTTGCATGTAGCTGCATCCTCGTCAAGCTCATAGGCATTGCGATGGTAGCCAGCATTGGCATGAAGCGTCAGCGGGCCGAACTCTTTCGTGGCGATCAGCACCGCGCCGCCACTCACCCGCCCGGTGCCGAGGCCCTTGTCGGCGTCACCGGTCGGTAAGGAGATGCCGGGTTTCAGGGCAAGGCTGAAGCCGTTCTTTTCATTTTCGCAGAACCGCCACTTGAGTTCAAGCGTCATATCACCGATACCGCTTTCATCGGCGGTAACCAGTTGGTTTTCCTTCACCTGATACCACAGGTATGGCAATCCGGCAACGATGTCGATGCCCTCCGATATACCGTAAGAAACCGCCACCGCAGCTTCGTTTTCCCGCTCTTTGATCCTGATACCTTCGCCGGTCTCACTGTTGGAGGAAAATCCGGTCGTGCACTCGATCTGCCAGCCGCCGTTACCTTGGGTGCCGGTATCGTCGGTAACAAGAGGATGGGCCGCATACGCCGGGGCAGCGCAGCACAGCAGTGCTACCGCCATAAGATTTTTTTTCATGGTCGTGTGTTTTGTTCTGTTAGTTAAAGAGCCAGAAAGGAACGGAAGCCAACGGATGACCGGTATCGGCAAAACCATCATAACCCGCACAACGTTGTCAGCGAGTGACTGGGAAAGCATTGAAATGTTGAGTACTCCGTTGAGCCTCATGAATCGACAGCAACAGAAAATGCTCGTGAAGGTGGGAACGGCCCATTAAACGGGGTTCGGCAGTAAAAATCGCCGGGACGCCAAACGGTGAGCGGAACGGATCGTGATAGACAGGAGGAACGAATCGACAGAGAAGCGAGCGGAACAGCCGGTTGCGCATTGCCGTTAACGATGCACGAACCCAGCCTACTCCGGAGGATGGAACGAGGGTGTGTTTCATGGTGTATGTTGCTTTATTCCCGAAGCGTTAAAAGAAATGAGGCAGGTCTTCTGACTTTCCCGGGTTTTACCAGCCTTCCCATCCCAAACCTGGGACAGTGGCATTATTGGCGAACCTTTTCACCGGCTTTGCGGCCAGTGCGGGATTACAGCAGCGGGTACTGTTCCGGACTCTCACCGGATTCCCTTTTAAGCCCGCATGTCTCCATGCAGGGCACCACATAATCGAATGAAGTATAAGAAAAAGAGCGCAAGAGACAAATTTCCTGCTTAAGATTTTTTCGTACGGTTAGCCCCATATCCAGAGGAAAGCGCTACTCGCCTGGCCTCCGGACTGTAAATCTCTCGGGTCAATCCTCGAAGAAAACTTGTACCTTGACAATGGAGAGGTGGCGCTCAAACAGCAAAATGCGCATAAAATATTATAAAATAATTTTTTATGCGTATTCGAAATGAATATAAAAAACACAGTTGCGTCGCAGATATGAACAAACGCTAAGTATCGATAAACAACGATAAAAAGAGAGGCTTTCAGACAAGAAAAAAAGGCTTTCAGTGCAGAACCCCGAAAGCCGATAAGTCATTATATTTGTGGGCGATAGAAGATTCGAACTTCTGACCTCTACCGTGTAAAGGAAGAGCAAGATACTATATCTCATTATATTTATATTACTTACAGAGAAACTGTAAAATTTATCGTCGCATATACGTCGCAGTTTTGGGATCAAAATCCATGAACAACCATTAAAACCCATTACAAGAGCGCTGCTGGCTGAAACCCTTCCAGGTCACCACATGAAGTCTTTTAATGGCATGGAATTTGATGAACAGCAAATCGCCTTACCTAACTGACCGGTTCAGGGGATTACGAAAAACACTTGCAACCGGGCAATCTCTCATGACAGAGCTTGCTGACTTCACGCAGTTGCTCCTGCCTCTCAGAAAAAAATACCCGACAGACTGTGAAAGCGAGTACTTAACGTTAGATTTGTCCAATTCTCGTCTGAAACAGGGCACAGACACCCTGAACTACTGCCCATACGGATCAGATTTTGCTCAGATAATCGAATAATAATCGACTATCTGAGCAAAATTTGCAGGCCATCAATTCGCCAAAAAATTGCCGATCTTTCTTGGTACTGGAAAAAACAGAGTGACTCCACCACTCTGTCGTCGAAGATTTCTTCCCTCTCTTGCCATTTTCCAGGAATTCGCTTAAATTGTCTTTTGCGACAATAACGAACTGTTAAGACAATTTATGCGACAGCTGTGATCATTTCATGAAGGCATCGCTAAAAAACACGACAGCCGATGATTCTCTGATCATCTATGCCGAACTCAATGATGCAGAGATAAGAGCTGCACAGCGGCGATTGAAAGCTGGCGAATTAAAGCGGATTGTCCCTGGTGTTCTCAGTGCCAGCCCTGAAAAAGAGTGGCCTGCCATCGTTGCATTGCACAGAATAAGGCTCCTTGCCGCACTGTTTCCGGGGGCGGTGATTGGTTTCAGGAGCGCATTCAAAGGCGGCATCCCGGTGAATGGCGTGATACACCTCACCTACAGTTACAACAGGGTTGTAGAACTACCCGGGCTGAAAGTGATCCTCGTCAAGGGGTATGGACAGGTTGCCGGTGACCAGCCAATGTCCGGGCGAGACCTCTACTTCCCTTCCCCGGCCAGGATGCTCATGGAAAATCTTACCGCAAGCCGCGGGGCGATTAAAAAAGCTCTGGGCCGTGTCGCTGTCGAAGACAGACTGGTCAGTATTTACGAATCCAGAGGTACTGAAGCGCTCAACCGAATCAGGGATGAAGCGCATACTCTTGCGCCGCTCTTGAAATTCGACAAGGAATACCAGGTATTGAACGAGCTGATCGGCACCATTCTTGGTACGAAAAGCGCTCAGCTCGGTACTGCTGCGGGAAAAGCTCTGGCAGCTGGCACGCCTTTCGACGCCGATCGTTTGGTCCTGTTTGAATCTCTGGCCGCTGTGTTGCGAGTCATGCCGCTCGTGCAGAAAGCGTCACCGACCAGAACAGAAACGGCGCGCATCAATTTTGCCTTTCTGGAATCCTATTTCAGCAACTTCATCGAGGGGACGGAGTTCGATGTGTCAGAGGCACGGCAAATCGTGCTTGAGGGGAAAATCATCGATCAGCGCCCGAAAGATTCGCACGACATCCTCGGTGTGTTCCGACAGGCAATCAATCCCGGTTGGGCAAACCAGTCGATGGCAATCGGTGAAGCGGTGTTGCACCAGTTGCGGCAGCGTCATGCGGATCTCATGAAAGAACGACCTGAGGCATCTCCCGGCGATATCAAAGACCGGGAGAATTTTGCCGGTAACACCACGTTCGTCTCACCAAAAAACGTCCGGGGAACCCTGATCGAAGGGAGTAAATTTTTGCCATCAGTTCCTCCAGGTATGGCTCGTGCACTGCTGGCGATGTTCATCGTCTCTGAAGTCCATCCCTTTATCGATGGGAACGGGCGCCTCGCACGACTGGTCATGAATGCGGAGTTATCGGTAGTAAACGCCAGCAGAATCATCGTGCCGACCCTTTTCAGAGAGGAATATCTGGATTGCCTGCGCGTACTCACACGGCAGGGAAAACCCGAACCGTTCATTGAAGCCATGCAGCACATCCAGCAATGGACTTCGGCATTCGACTATACCGATCTTGACCAGGTAATCGGCCAAATGAAAGCGTGTAATGCATTTGAAAAATCCCGCAGGCAGTACCAGCTGCTCAATGTTTCGGACCTGGGTGACGAAAGAAGATGAAACGATCCCCGTATAATGGCATTAAATTTCAACTTGCAACGCACTCATTTTATGGGATCAGCTCCCTGCCCTGCCATGTATCCGGAGCAATCCAGCTATCTCCATAGGTCCCTTTTTCGATCAAGGCTTTGACGAAATAGTTCCAGCTGCTGCACGACCTGATTGAAGTTCTCAGTTCTCAGGCAAAAATTCAAGTCCGATACGCTTCCTGAAAGCAGTCCATTGCACCTGCTTTTCATCGATAAACTTTAGGAAAAAAATCTCCTGAGGTTGAACAAGTATTATCCTCCATTGCTCAAACGTCTGCTTGATTGCTTCGGCAAGCCTGCCGCCTTCAAAGTTGTACTGGCGTGACAGCATCCAGATATCATAGAAGTCTTTCAGCCTGCTGTTGAGTATCCCAAGCTTGGCCATCACCTCAAACTTTTCGGCAATCATGCTTTCCCTGCTGTAACAGTACATCTCCGCCGGAGGAAAATTCAGCAATGATGGTAACGATTCCTGTACAGGCTCCGGGAAGACCTTGTCTCCAAATCCAATATCAAGCTGGATGGTCAGTCTGGCAGCATCGAGATGTCCACGAAATCTTGCACGCAATCCCTCATAGTCCGCATCTTCAGTTATCGGCTCGACAGTGATTGATTCCGGATCAAAAATGATCCCGTCTTCCTGCTCTTCGACTGCCAAAACCTGACGGATAATGGTCGTGATATTCTCCGGGGCGTTTGCGGTTTTGCCCAGCATATCGATATCCATGGTTGGTCTTGCCAAGGGAGCTTGCCAGACACGAAGCAGCAATGCCCCCTTGAGAATGAAGCGATCTGCGAATGAGGAAACCGACAGACGATAGAGAAAGCGCTCCATGGCATAGTACTGCAACAGCTCCTGAAAAGGCCTGTGATCCTGTCGTGCCTTGTTCAAGAGCCGTTGCCTGACCGAAGCTCCGATATTTCTGATCGCTTTTGCACTCACAGCGTTGCCTCCAGATAGGGTTTCATAACGGAGGCAACACGGCACACTTCTGCATACTGCATCAGTGCATGAAGGTTCTTAGGCTTTCGCTGCTGATACAGTTTGAGCGCTTCGAGCACAATATCCATCCCGATCCTGTTACGGAATTTGAAGCAATCAACAAGCGTCTTTTCCGGACTATAGATCTTTACCGGAACACCGTCGAGCTGATGTGTTTCAATGCCGAGCTTGAAACAAGCGTGTGAAAACCGGAATATCGTAACCGGAGGATACTCGATTCTTGGCTGTTCGGCACCCTTTTCAAGCGCAAGAGATATGCTGTGTGGAACCTGGGTGGTCATTCCCTGAAAGGACAGTGCCGAGACCAGACAAAGCACTCCGTTCGGAACCCTCAGGGCAACGGTAACAAGATCAGGATATTCGAGCTGCTTTTCCTTTATGAGCTGGTAAAACCCTCGTGAAAGCTCTTCAAGCTCACCGCTGTCACGAAGACTGTACAGCGTCCTGGGATGAATGCCAAGATTGATCGCTTCCCGGGTGCGGATGAGCCCTCCCCTGGCAAGAATCAGGGCTTTGGCCTTATCTGCAGCTGTACGTTGTTGTGACATTGCTCGTTTGGATAAAAAACCATAACATTATGAATAAGTATAGGTATATTTATCCACAGCAACAACAAATGATCCCCCTAAGTTCACGAGCTTTCAATGACAATTGAGCTGTTCACAGCACATTGCCTGAACCGCCTGAACGGCATGGTATTTTTATTGCGAAACCGTATCGTTACCTGTGGAGCCAAAGTCTCCCGTCACAGCACATTGAACCACAACCTTAAACACTGATGCTTTTCAGAATCATGTCCGACATCCACAACGAGTTCTGCCGAGAAGAGAGCGGCGAGGACTGGGTGGTCCCGGAACTTGCCGGGGACAAGAAATCCACCCTCATCCTTGCAGGAGACATCGGCCTCCTCGGCAAAAAGCAAACATGGATCAGCTTTCTTTCGCAATGCTCAAAGCAGTTCAGATATGTTTTCATTATTGAAGGCAATCATGAATGGTATCACGGCAACATCGAGAAACACTCCTGGCAGAATGCCATTGCCGAGCAGGGATTGCACAACGTCCATACCGGTCAGCTCATTCTGGAAAAGGAAAAGATTGCCGTCATCGGCACCACGCTCTGGACGGACTTTTTTGGCGCTAACCCCATCGCCATGTTCGACGTCAGTCAGGGCCTCAATGACTATCGGCTGATAAAAGTCGGAGCTGATTATCACCGGTTCCGACCAGAATACCTTCTCGCGCTCCACTACACGCAGAAAAAGAAGCTGTTTGAGGAAGTCGATAACTATACAGCTCTGGGATACAAGGTTATCGTGGTCACCCACCACCACCCGTCACTGCAAGGCATCGCGCCTGGTTACCGAAACGATCTCCTGAATGCAGGGTATGTGTCCGACCTTGAAAAGGAGGTGCTTATCCATAGAATTGATTACTGGATCTGCGGTCACTGCCATACCGCCATGGAGTACTCAATCGGCAAGACCAGAGTGATCTGCAATCCCAAAGGCTATCCTCACGAAGACGATAACGGTTTCGAGCCGCTCAAAACACTGAATGTACCTTAACCCCTCTCTAATTACCGCGGCCCCGTCCCTTTCTACTTTCACCGATTTTGCAGCATGTTTTACAACTCCTGAAAAGGCTTTCGCAAGGAATGCAAGGATAACCGAATCAAAGCAGCAACACAACAGGAAATCGTCACTTTGATGTTGGAGAGGTAGCGATAAATACACAAATACATGCTCACAAAGGACTTATGCGATGCCACCATTCTCACGTCGCATATGCATCGCAGATTTGATAGCATAAACCATAAAAAACGCTCACCAACAATAAAATCGGCAGAGACCTCAATTCGCCTTATAAAACGCCAATTTCTCTTTTGTTTTTTGCCATCCCTCTCCGGGCATCAATGGAGACAGAACCTCCAGCACATAAAGTCCAGCAGCTTTGCTATCCCATGACGTTGAACTGGTCAGAAGTGGTGCCATGTCATCGAGAAAACGGGGATCATCAAGCTTCTCGAACAGGTTCATCTCAAACTCAGCCCGGCTAACGTTGTGTTGTTCATGCTCCATGTACCGCAAGAAACAGGACACAACTAACTCCGGGTTTATAGCGATCGTCCTCGATGCGTGCCACAGATCGAAAAGATCCCTGCCTTTTTTCCGCTGATAGAGTGCCCGAAGTTTTGTCCCAAGCAATTCGTCCTTATCATAGCTGGTAATGGATGCACTCCCGCTGTACCAACGCGATGTCATCGAAAATGGCATCTCCTGATAACCAAGTACGGTAAAATGCTCTCTGGAATTGATTTCCACCTTTAATCGCAATGGGAGACCTTCCTCTGACTCAACCCGCCAAATCAGCGTAATCCGCCCTTCCGACTGCTTTCGCCTGGGCTCACCCAGCCATGGATTCAGTTTTTCCTTGACCGCATCCATGACGGGACCTATCGGTCCGGCCTTCTTCTGCACCAGATCGATATCCTCTGAATATCTTGCAGGAGGAAGATGAAGTTTGAACAGAGCTGTGCCGCCGCGAAATACCAGATTTGCCGCTGCAACAGGATGGCTGTAAAGATCAACCAACGCACGGCAAATAATCATGTCCTGCTCGACCTGGGATATCTGTTGCCATGGGGCGTGGGTACGCCACTGGGTGATATAATCAAGAGGGATCATAGATCTGGAATAACCGTTTCGTTCGGCAGGAGTCTCCAGCGGGTGATTTGACGGACACCGTAATGTGGCCGTGATGGGGCAAGAAGAGCCGGAACCGGTTTTCGTTCCGCAACATATGAAGCCAATCCGTCGGACAATCCTGACTCACCTAACATTTCAAGCAAATAGCCCAAACGTTGAACCCAAGTTATTGGTGACAATCCAGCTATGGCAACCAGCTCCGCAGCATTGAGGGATTCAGCCAACTCGGCAAGGACGGTGACGGCATTGTCAAGCCCCCCTGCATGATGAGGATAACCGATTATATCAAAAGCGGTCACCTCCGGAGTTGAGATTTTCAAATAACCGCGAGGAGTTTTAAAGTCGCGGGTTGGCATAAGTGATGCATTGCTGCGCTGAATAAAGTCAACCCTAACCTGGCCACAGACAATCCCGGGACGAATATGCTCGACGATAACCTGAAAGGCTTGAGGACGCTGATGGGCGGCACCGTAATACTCCCCGGCTGAAAGTATGCCCGCATAATAGGGCTCTTTCAGATACTCCATCAATGACGGAATAAACTGGCTTGCCGGCAGACAGCCCATCTTGCGGTATTCCGGCGGGACAACCACATAAAATCCCCGGTACGGCATAGCAACGACACCTTTGTACCGGAGACGACGCAATGCGTCACGGGTAGCAACAGCACTTGAGCCAAGTGCTGATGAAACGTCAGACCCGATAAAACAGAAATAGCCTTTCGCCTGTAGCCCTTCTATGTATTGAGATACATTCATAGTTGTAAATACATAGATCGTTCGAGAAAAACAACAATAAATGCTGTTTTTCTAAAACGAATCACATTTCCATCATCAAAGGCAACAAAGTCCAACGTCAATTACAATGAGACGAAACCCTGACCTCTCTTTGTAGAGGTAGCGCTTTCTCACAAGATGAAAACATAAACACTACTACTATTGCAGCTTATGGATTACCTTCGACAAGAATCACCATTTCGTATAACAATGGTGTAACAAATTTGCCTGAAAACGCACAAAAATCAGGACAATTAACGTATTTCAAGAGGAAAAACAGAAAATAAAAAAAGCCTGTAAGTCTTTATCTTACAAGCTTTTATACGGGTGGGCGATAGAAGATTCGAACTTCTGACCTCTACCGTGTAAAGGAAGAGCAAGATAATATATATTATTATATTTATATCACTTACAGAGACACCACAAAATTTATCGTCGCATATACGTCGCCGTTTTGGTATAAAAATCCATTACTAAAGCGCAATAACCATTACTCTCCACTTCTTCCCTCACTCAATCCACACACCTCTTGATACTGCTGATCATCTTGTTGACCTCAATAACATCAGAAGAAAGCTCCGTCAGCTTCTTCTGAATCTCCAGAATTTTCCCGACGCACTGGTCATAGAGCTCCTGATTTTTTTCTGAACAGGTTCCCTCTCCCTTTCGTCTCCCCGTAATGATGTAATCGACATCAATCCCGACAGCCTCAAGCTTTTTCCGCAGAATCTTGCCGATCATGCTGCGCCCATTGACGTAATGGGTCAGATAGCTCCCATCACTGGCCCCAATGGCCTTGGCGAGGGCTATCTGCGTTCCAAACTGTTCCCTGATTACTTCCCTGAACCTGTTTGCCTGCTCTTTATAAACTACTTCCCGAGCTGCCATGACCCCCTCGACCTTGTTGCGATATTGATAAGATTTTACTATATAAAATTAACGCTTATCAATTTATAGTAAAATATATTAATAAATATCACTAAATACAAACATGAACGCGCATGTAACCTACGACAACCTGCCCCAGGCTGTCATGAGCTTGCATGAAAAGCTCGATGTGATAGGGAGCAGAATTGAAAAACTGTCCAGGAAACAGATCTTCGGCACCGAAAACGACCCGCCTTTAGACGTAGACGAGGCTGCTAAACTCCTCAAAGTTACAAAGGCTGGCATCTACTCCAAGGTCAGCCGCAACGCCATCCCCTTTTACAAAATCGGCGGCAAGCTTTACTTCTCCCGTTCGGAACTGCTCGACGAGATTAAATCTGCACGTCATCCAACGCAGGAAAAGCAGAAAACGGATGAACCACCCGCAATGCTGCAGCAACTATTTCTTGATAAATCTTCTCCAGCATCACACCAATAACCAGAACCCCATACCCATGCTCCTCAGCATACCTACAGGTTTCCGCCATCAAACCCGGTACCGGTTTCATGAACCTGTACTGTTCTGAAGATGAAATCCGGCAACTGGATACCTATGTCGAAAGCCCTTTTGAGGGAACTGCCGACCGACCGTCCTTTCTCGAAGGTGGAAGCAGCGTTCTCCCTGCAGGTGGATTTCGACCAGGACAATCCGGTTACCGTTGCCGGCTATGCGAAACGATGGAGTTGGACAAGGAAAAAGGTCATGAACTTTTTTGAAGAGATCGGGGTGTACATCGCCTATCCGGAAAATACCGCGAATAAACAGAATCAGAAGGGACAGATACGGATACAGATGCAGCGCAGAACCGGCACAGACAAGGAACAGATCAACTTCATCAATAACCGTGAGTTACCGTCGAAGAAAAACAGATACGGA